>Ga0157371_10003869_pt1 | contig 13345 bp, 13 predicted proteins | sample C45metaG_FD_113462 | JGI IMG/M metagenome (GOLD analysis project Ga0157371, IMG submission 113462) | Corn rhizosphere microbial communities from Kellogg Biological Station, Michigan, USA - C4-5 metaG | ecosystem: Host-associated > Plants > Roots > Rhizosphere > Soil | place: USA: Michigan... | reverse complement strand
TGCCATCGAACATGAATCCAACTGGTACCACAGTTTGCCTGATGTGATTGAAACTGTGAAGTTTTATAATGAGCAGGTAGCCAAGCTAAAATAAAATTTTTATCTTTTTTTTTAAATAAAACCTCACTGATTTTAAAATCTGTGGGGTTTTTTATTTAACAGTAAACAAACAAAAAGCGCTCTTTTATTTTTAAATACGGTAACCGCAACTGATACACGATTGTTCGATTTATAAAGAATCAATTATGTGGAGGTAATAATATTTGTATGATCAAAATAATTATTCTTGATGAATCTGGCATGTATTTTATTAAATAGAATTATTTATTTAGAAGAAAACGGAAGCGAAATTATTCGGAAACGTAAATCAATCATTTGAGTAGCACAACAATTATAGGAATCGTCGCAAGTATTTTTACGGGGATTTCGCTTTTGCCACAATTGATAAAATTAGTAAAAGAAAAAAAAGCGTCCGATATTTCAATGCTTATGCTCGGGACATTATTTACAGGTCTCGCATTGTGGATATGGTATGGTTTTCGGATAAATGATTGGGTAATTGTTTTTGCAAATGCGATATCACTGGTTTTAAATCTATTGATCGTAATTTTTAACTTTCACTATAAAAAAATTATTTAAAAAGTTTCCATTTCGTTTTCATAAAACCAATTGTATATGGATTTATCAAACCAGGTGCGCGATCTTTTTTTACTGCCTTTGGCAATCGCCAGCATTTCATGGACGGTTACCCATGAAGAAGTTTTTAAAGAGCCGCGCGAATATTGCATAAAAAAATCAAAGCAATGTGAGAAACTATTGCAACGCAAATTTTTTTATCTCTTCACCTGCGAATATTGTTTTAGCCATTATGTAACTATTTTATTTTTATTTATCACCGGTTATCATTTGCTTTTTGCAGACTGGCGCGGTTACTTAATTGGCGGCTTTGCGCTTGTTTGGATATGCAATATTTACATGAGTCTTTTTGGTTTTGTGAGGGTAGGAATGAAAAAGGAAAAGATAGAAGCAACAATTAAAGAAAAAGAATTGAAAAAGTAGCAAGTATCTGTTGAAAATTATTTTCCCCGCTTACTTATTTTTATCCTTTTGTTTATTCCCAATGTATCTTTTTTAAAATAAAAAACGCTTATATTTTGTGAAAAATGATTTCACAGTAGAAAATTTAAAATTTCCGGTTGTTTGTTTTGGTGAAATCTTATGGGATTTTTTACCTATTGGAAAAATGCCCGGCGGCGCTCCTGTAAATGTTGCTTATCATTTAAAAATGTTGGGAAAAAATCCGGCCATTATTTCAAGAGTAGGAAATGATAATCTGGGAAAAGAACTGATAAAATTATTACAGGTAAAAAATATTGAAACTGCTTTTATACAAACAGATCCGGTATATCCTACAGGAAAAGTTTTGGTTGAAATAAAAGAAAATGACGAAGTGGATTATGAAATTGTAAAGCCGGTAGCATGGGATTTTATTGAATGGAAAGATAATTTATTAGCTGTCGTGGAACAAGGGCAATATTTTGTTTTCGGAAGTTTGATTGCGCGGAATAAAGAATCAAGGAACACGTTGTTTAAGTGTCTGGAAACCGCTCAAAGCAAAGTGTTGGATATTAACTTGAGGCCACCTCATTTTGATGAAAAAATTTTAAAAGAATTATTGGAAAAGGCAGATATACTAAAGTTAAATGTATCTGAATTGCATCAAATTTCTACTCTTTATCATGATTATAATAATGATGAAGACCGGATGAAATCGCTAAAAGAAAAGTTTAGAATTGAAACTATTGTTGTAACGAAAGGCAGCGCCGGCGCAATTCTTTACATCAACAACCTGTTTTATTACCATCCCGGATATTCTGTTTCTGTTGTTGATACGGTAGGAAGCGGCGATTCATTCCTTTCGGCAATTATTTCAAAATTATTGGATAAAGCTTCTCCGGAAGAAACGCTTGATTTTGCAAACGCTCTTGGTGCTTTTGTTTCATCCCAGCGAGGAGGTTGCCCGGAAGAAAAATTTCTTTATCCGCACAACTTAGAAATCAACCAAAAGGGATAAATTCTCAGCCCAATTATGTTTCGGCAATATTCTTATCTTTGGCTGAAAACAATTTTGATGAAAAAGTTTGTGCCGGTTATTTTGGTTATTTTATGTTTTAGTTGTTATGCAAAAGCTCAGGATTCGGCGTTTGTCATAAATGGGAATCTTGAAAAAATAAAAAGCGGAACCATCTTCTTAAATATTTATAAAGAAGGTCAGACTTTTAAAGATTCCGCTTTTATAAAAAACGGTCAATTTCGATTTACTGGTTTTGTTTCATCTCCTTTTTTCGCAGCACTGACAATGCCTGAAAGAAAAAATGATTATTTTACTTTTTATGTAGAACCAGCAACAATGCAGATTTCTGGTCGTGGCGATTCCTTAGGTTTATTAAGCGTTAAAGGATCTCCAATTAATGCGGATGATAAATTATTGAAAGAAAGAATGAAACCTATTTCCAGGTGGGAAGCAGCAGACGCGAAATTATACGAAGCAGCTTATAAAAATAAAGACCGCAAAGTAATGGATAGCCTTGACCAGGTAGACTTTGATATTATGGCTGCAAAAAGAAAAGTAGTCGCTGCTTTTGTAAAGGAAAATCCGCACTCAATGCGTGGAGCAATGGCGATTTCAGAAAACTTTGGGTATTATGCTGAAGCAAGTGACGTGCAGCCTTTGTACAACGGTTTGGCTGCGGAAATTAAAAATTCAGTTAAAGGAAGAGCCATAAAAAAAATGATAGATACTTATGAAAAAGTAGCGATTGGAAAAGAGGCTCCTGAAATCATACAGTTCACTCCTGATAGTTCGCAGCTAAGTTTGTCTTCATTAAAAGGAAAATATGTTTTGATAGATTTTTGGGCAAGTTGGTGTGGCCCTTGCCGGCGCGAAAACCCCAACGTAGTTGCGGCTTACAATCAATATAAAGATAAAGGATTTACTGTTTTAGGAGTTTCTTATGATACCAAAAAGGACCGCTGGTTAAAAGCAATCGCTACCGATCACCTGGATTGGAACCAGGTCTCAGATTTGCAGGGTTGGAAAAATACCACTTCTGATGAATATGGAATTAAAGCAATTCCTTCTAATGTTTTATTGGATAAAAACGGTGTGATTATCGCTAAAAATATTTTTGGAGAAAAACTTACGGAAAAATTAAAAGAATTATTAGATTAATAGCCTTGCTATTCATTTCTTTTTTAATTCCCGTAAAAAATATTTGATTATAAAGAGAAAAATTAATTATTATTTGTTTGTTTACTACAAATAATTTCAAAAAGCTTTACACATTGAGCGTGATCTTTTTTCCTGTATGTGCCGCTTCATATATGGCTTCTATAATTTTTAAATCTTTCAAAGCTTCTTCGCCATCAATTGGTACAATCGGTGTTTTTCCCCGTAAAATAATATCAGACATTTCATCCATTTGAACGGCTTGCTCTATTACGTCAGGTTCATTCACTTCGCCTTTATTTGTCTTTGCCCTGATCGCTTCATAACCGGTTGCAGGATGTAATTCTGCAAAACCATTTTTGCCGTCAAGAAAAAAACGATCGAGATTATTCATGCTGTATGTTGACAAGCAGGAGGCAACTGCTCCGCCATCGAATCCCATTTGAAACTGCATCGTTTCATCTATTCCTTCTTTAAATTTTACCGGATCATTTTTTGTTTCCTGGGCAGTAACCCAAACAGGTTCTTTGCCGATCATATAACGGGCACCGTTAACCGAGTAAATTCCAATATCCATCATCGATCCGCCACCAGAAAGCTTTTTGTTCAGCCGCCATTGATTTGGATCACCAATCGAAAAGCCACTCAATCCCTGGAAAAATAAAATCTTTCCGAATTCACCCGCCGCCCGCTGATGAATTATTTCCAGTGTATGCGGTTCAAAATGCATTCTATAGCCAACGAGTAAATTTACATTAGCTGCTTTACAAGCTTCTATCATTTCGCGCGCTTGCGTTACATTTATTGCCATCGGTTTTTCACAAATGACTTGCTTTCCAGCCTTTGCAACACGAATAGCTGCATCATGGTGCAGTGCATTTGGAGTAATAATATATACAGCATCAATTGCCGCATTGTCTTTTATCCGGTCATAGTTTTCATAATTGTAACAGTTCTCCGATGGGATATTATATTTTTTCTGCCAATTTAAAATTTTAGATGGAGTGCCACTGATCACTCCGACTAATTTCGCTTTCTTACAAGTACGCATCGCTTCCGCAACCCGTGTTGCGTAGCTTCCAAGCCCCATGATTGCCACTTTCAATACCTGTACATCATCTGATTTTTTTTGCATAAGATTATTTGCTGATTTTAAAATTGGCAGCGCAATAGAGGCTGCAGTAATTTTATGAATAAAGTCGCGTCTTGAAGTCATTGTAATAATAAAATTGAAAAATGAATTTACCAATTTATCAAATTATGTTGTAAGATACCAATATTTCCAGGAAAAATTTTCAATAAAAAACAAACAACTTAGCTGAAAAAAAATCGGAATTACCTTGAATTCTATATTTTTTTTTAAGAAAAATTAGATTTCAAAAACAATAGTATCGGCTGCTTTTGCTGCAATGTTTCCCCAATAAAAGTGATCGAAAAATTCAGAAGAAATTGATTCATCTATCTTTGCTGCAATTTCCATTTTATCACCAAATACTTGCCAGTCCTGGTTTTCAGTTAATAACAATTTACCATTGCAAATCTTTTGATCAACTCCGATTGCTCCGTTAAGAGTGGAAACAGCATTTAAATTATTACCTAATGCCTCCACCAGTTTTGTTTTTATTCCGCCACCATGCGTAACAGGATTAATGAAAACATCTGCGCCTTTAAAATATCGGGAAATGTCATCCACGAAACCTGCATAAATAATATTTTCCTGCACATATTCTTTTAATTCATTCATTTCTGCAGGAAGCCCTTTGCCACAAATGATTATTTTATAAGGAATATTTTTTTGAATGAACAAAGGATTTATTTTTTCAACAATGTTTTTTACCGCATCCAGGTTTGGGCCATAATTAAGTGTACCGTTAAAAAGAAAAAGTTTGGTTTCCGCAGGCAAAGAATATTTGTTTAATAAAAAATTTCTTGCTTCTTTTTTTTCAATTACATCAGGAACACGGCTCCAGGAAATTCCGTAAGTAATAACTGCTGATTTTTCAAATGCAAGCTTATAATTTTCATAAAAATAATTCCTGTCATGTTCGTTAATACAAAAAGTAAAATCTGCTTTGCTGTGAACCCATTTTTCATAATACCATAGAATTTTCCACCACCACTTGCCTACTGTCTTAAACCGTGCTGCTTCTATATTGTGGGAATGAATGATCACTTTTACTTTACAAAAATATTTCAGTAAAAGCGCCATCCAACCGTAATATGGATGCTCACAAATAATATGTGTAATATTATTTTCGCTAATGATTTTTTTTATCAAGCTAAAATTGAAAACATTAATGTACCGGAGTTTGTTATTCGATAAAAAATTGAAAACTTTGTAAGGGGCAAACGATGGATCGTTATCTTTTATGGTAAAACAAAAAAGTTTTTCCTGTTTAGAAAAATATTCATTGAATAGCGCAATTCCTTTCTGTCCTCCCAACTTTGCAGGAAAAATTTTGTAGGTAACAATACTTAATACATTTGCCATCAAACGATAATTATTCCAACAAATTAATATTATTTTGTTGACAGTATTTTCAAAACATTTATTTTAATGAAATTGATTTCATTTTTTTTGCGCTTCACATTTATTTGCAACATTTGTTTTTTATTGTTTCTTTTTTTTAGTCACATGGAAGCTAAAAAGCCGGTCATTGCTGCTAATGACGTAGTTTTATCCATACCCTTTTTTAAAGACCTTGTCATTATTTTGGGATTCCTTGCCATCATTATTAATTTGCTGATGTGTATTGTTTATCTGATTACCGTGTTGTTCCGAAAAATTTCTATTTTACCGAAATGGATAGGACCGGTTAATTTTATTTTCTTATTTATTCAATTTTATTATTTTTTCTTCTAATTTTTTTCGAATGATACATAAAATTTTAAAAGATAAACCGACCAAAATTTTTGTTGGGTTTACCGCATTTTTTGTTGCCAATGCATTAGTCGCAGAAGCGATTGGAATGAAATTATTTTCTCTTGAAAAATTGCTTGGATTGGAGCCTGCCAACTTTACACTTTTTGGCCAAAGCGGATTAGCGTTTACGCTTACCTGTGGTGTTATTCTATGGCCTTTTGAATTTGTGATCACCGATATAATCAATGAATTTTACGGACCGAAAGCCGTTCGGAGAATTTCTATAACTGCCGTTATCCTTATTACTTATGCATTTCTCATGTATTTTATTGCTATTGTTTTGCCGCCTGCTCAGGCATGGCTGAGCAGCAGTCACGAACAGGGAGTGGAAAATATTCAAACTTCTTTCAGCGCTATTTTTGGACAAAATATGCGCATCATTCTTGGAAGCCTTGTCGCATTTTTAGTAAGCCAGGGAGTTGATGTTTTTGTTTTTCAAAAAATAAAAAGAGTTACAGGAAATAAACGACTTTGGCTCCGTGCTACGGGCTCAACATTAGTTTCCCAATTAGTAGATAGTTACATTGTTTTGTTCATTGCCTTTAGCGGATTGTTTTCATGGCAACTAATTCTTGCTGTGGGAATCATGAATTATTTATACAAATTTATTGTCGCAGTTATTCTTACACCTGTAATATATTTTATTGAAAAACGAATTGAAAAATATGTTGGACACGAAACTGCCGAACAAATGAAACTGGCTGCAATGGGCGATACTACTACGTTTGAGAATATACCAACTGCCGGATGATGACAATTGAAATTATGATTAATGATATAGTAAACTAACAAATAAAAACGATTTCTATTTTCCTTTGATGCTCGTTTTGATGATAATATCTGGTATTTACAAATAGCGCTGCTTTAAAATAGTGGCTACAGTTTTATCAATTGGTAATGTTACATCTTCTTCTGAAACATTTTTTAGATCGATAAAACGAAAAGTTTCTATTTCTGATTTTTCTTTATAAATTTTTAACTGATCTTCAGTAAAATCAAATTTTTTATTGGTAAGTAAAAATTTAATTGGCTCCAGCGGTTTTACAAAATAATAAATGGAAATGATTTGGTCATTTGGATTGAAAGCACTTTGCTGGTAATAATCAGTAGTATAAAGATGGTTACCAACTTCAACAGATAAATTCATTTCTTCCTCAAATTCTCTTTTTAGACAATCGCGCGTTCCTTCTCCAAATTCTAATCCACCACCGGGAAATTTAGTGTAAAATTTCCCACGAATGTATTCATCGCTTACAAGAACCTGATTTTTATCGTTAATTAAAATTCCATAAACACGAACATTAAACATGGTTAATCTTTTAATTCTATTTCACCTGAAAAAACAAAAGTTGCGGGTCCTGATAACCAGATATTTTCAAATTCAGTCTCACTTTTTTTCTCGTATTCCACACTTAAATTTCCTCCTTTTGTTTTTACTTCTACCCGGTTAAATCCGTTATCGTTATGGGCTGCAACAAGTGCTGATGCTGTAACTCCTGTTCCACAACTAAGTGTTTCATCTTCAACTCCACGCTCATAAGTGCGTACAAAAATTTCATCGTCGTGAAGCGTTTCAACGAAATTTACATTTATGCCGTTTTCAGAAAATTGCTTGCTATACCGGATTTTTCTTCCTTCAGTTACTACATCAAAATGTGCCAGATCTTTTACAAATTTTACATAGTGAGGCGAGCCGGTATTTAATATATAATGGTCAATGGAAAATTCAATACTGTTAACATTGTTCATTTTTAAACTGATTTCTTTATCCAAATCTATCTCTGCCTTATGCGCTCCATCTGTAGCTAAAAACGAGTATTCATTTTTTTTAATTCCCAGCGCTGAAGCGAATTGAACAATACACCTTCCTCCATTACCACACATTGACCCTTCCTTTCCATCAGCATTAAAATAAATCATTTCAAAATCAAACGCCTCTTTTTCGTTTAATAACATCGCCCCGTCAGCACCAATTCCGAAATGCCGGTCACACATATTCTTTACCTGATCTTTGCTTAATTTATTATAAATATTTTCACGGTTGTCCATTAAAATAAAATCATTTCCGGCACCCTGATATTTATCAAATTTGATTTTCATTTTTATAATTTTTCTGTAATAATTTCTAAAGATTTTACAATAAGTTTTTCAATAAGGGATAAAGAATCTCTGCTGAAATTTTTATGAATCCGGTTCGCAATTATCGCGCTTAAAGAAAGACAACGATGGTTCAAAGCTTTGCCGAGCCCATATATTGCTGATGTTTCCATTTCAAAATTAGTTATCCGGTACTGTCCAAAATCAAAAGAAGTAAGACAATCTATCAGCCGTGGATTAGAGATGGGCAATCTAAGAATCCTACCTTGTGGGCCATAAAAACCGGGACAGGTAACTGTAATTCCGTGATGATATCCATCGACAAAGTATTTTAACAGATGCATGGAAGCAGCAGAAATATATGGAGCACCAAAACCACTGTTCAATTGTGTTTGTGTGACAAAAGAATGAAGCAATTGTCTTTCTTCTTCATTACTTTCATGAGAATAAAAATTCATTAAATTATCAATTCCCAGTCCATGGGTGCTTGCTACAAAGCTATCAACCGGGATATCTGCCTGTAAAGAACCAGAAGTGCCAATCCGGATTATATTTAATTGCTTTAGTTCATTGTTAATCGTTCTTGTTTCAAAATTAATATTCACCAAAGCATCCAGTTCATTCAAAACAATATCAATGTTATCGGGACCGATGCCGGTACTCACAATCGAAATTCTTTTATTTGCAACGAAGCCAGTATGTGTGACAAATTCCCGATGTTGCCTTTGCACTTCAATCGAATCAAAATGTTTACTAATCTCTTTAACCCTATCAGGATCGCCGACTGTAATTATATTTTTTGCAAGTTCATCTGGCTTTAAATCAAGGTGATAAATAGCTCCACGCGAATTAAGAATTAGTTCAGATTCTGCAATATGCTGCATATATTTTTATGGTTTAAGTAAATAATTTTTACAAAAATACTTCAATAGAAATGAATGAGATTTTTGGTTTGCCCAATTACATGTTTCTAAATAAAAATTGCTATTTTTGTGCGCTTTTAGAAAAATGGTCCTGTGGCCGAGTGGCTTAGGCAAAGCTCTGCAAAAGCTTCCACAGCGGTTCGAATCCGCTCGGGACCTCAAGCAGCCAAAATTTCAAAATTGAAATTTCGGCTGCTTTACCGCGTTTTAACTGTTTCCAGCTTTTATAACTTCACACTATTATTTGAATTGCAGCATTTTCTCCTTTAAGGACCAAGCATTCATTTAGTTTAATTGTCCCCTGTTTACTTTATCTAAATCGTTAACATTTTAATAGTTATCCGGCAACCTTTCTGGAAAAAATCCCGATTTAGAAAGGAATTATGCAAAGAAAAACCAAAAGAAATATTGTTGTAATTTTTTTAGCAATAGTTGTAATTGTTGCAATTGTTGGTTATTCGATTTGGAATGAACCACACAGAGATATTAAAAGTGCATCTGCCATTAAAACTACTTCTGTAAAGCTTTACAGTGATCTTACAAAAGATAGCGCTAACATGAAATCAAAGTTTGTCAACAACGTTGTCATTGTTTCAGGAGAAGTAAAAAAGGTTTTAAAAAATCAAAATGGCGATCAGGTCATTCTTTTAAAAACAAATATTCCTGATGGTTCTGTGAATTGTACAATGGAAGAAAAAGCAAGTGATGTAAAACCCGGCAATACCATTTCAATCAAAGGGATTTGTAGTGGGTATATCGGGGGCGATCTTGATATGGGTTTGCCGGGCGATGTTTTTTTGATAAGATGTTATCCTTCAATTTAAAAAAATATATGGTAATGATGAAAAGAATTATTTTTTTATGCGCGTTTGTTACTTCAATAAGCTTTAATGCAAATAGCCAGGTTTATTATACAAAAAATGGAAGCATTTCTTTTTTTTCAAAAACTGTTTTGGAGAACATCGACGCAGAAAATAACCAGGTGATCAGTGTTTTAAATGTTGAAACAGGTGCACTGCAATTTAGCCTTTTGAACAATGCCTTTCATTTCCCGAAAGCAAAGATGGAAGCGGATTTTAATGAGGATTATATGGAAAGTGATAAATATTCGAGATCAACTTTTAAAGGAACGATTACCAATCTCAGCGATGTAAATTTTAATAAAGATGGAAGTTATCCTGTAAAGGTAAATGGAGATCTGACGGTTCATGGTGTAACAAAAAATATTTCGGCCCCAGGAACAATAGTTATAAAGAATGGAAATGTTTCTGCCACTTCTTCTTTTAAAGTGTTGGTAAGCGATTACCAAATAAAGATCCCTTCGATTGTCTCCAATAAAATAGGAGAAAGTATTGAAGTTAAAGTTGCCTGCAATTATCAAAAAAAATAAATTACTAATTCCCTTTTTATGTCCATTAAATTTTTATTGCTGCCCATTTTATTTTTTGTTTTTTCTCAACAAATTTTTTGTCAGGATTCAACTGAGATGATAAATCAGTTGATTCAACAAACGGAAAAAAATAAGATTCATTATGCCGAAAACACTTTCAAATATACAAGAGTTGTTGACGGTCATTCTGTGGAAAATTTACACAAAAATGTGCTGGATGTAAGAATTTCACACCGCTTTGATCCGATAAACAGTGGCATTTACAACTTCTTCGGATTGGATGTAGCAGTGATGCGGCTTGGATTTGATTATGGTATCAGCAATAATTTTATGATCGGTGTGGGCCACAGTGTTTATCAAAAAACTTATGATGGTTTTTTCAAGTGGCGAATATTAAGGCAATCAACCGGAGCAGTTAACATGCCCGTCACTTTATCATTCGTTCCGACGATTGCAGTCAATACCTTAAGACAATTTGATTCTGTAAAAACAACTTTTGGAGACCGTGTTTCATCTGTTTTTCAATTGCTGATTGCAAGAAAATTTTCAGAAACTTTTTCATTACAACTGATGCCAACATTTATTCATGCTGATCAAATTTCTTTCAATCATATTAAACAAAACATAATTGCCATAGGTATTGCAGGCACCCAAAAGGTTTCAAAAAGAATGAACGTAAATGTTGAATATTATTATCAATTGCCGGAAGACCAGGCGCCTGGAGCTCATAATGTTTTGTCATTGGGAATTGACCTTGGCACAGGCGGCCATGTTTTCCAGTTGCATTTTACCAATTCATTGGGCATGACAGAAAAGTCTTTCATCTCGGAGACTCCGGGCCAATGGAGTAAAGGCGACATTATGTTCGGCTTCAATATTTCGAGAGTTTTTCAGTTAGGAGAACATAAAAAGAAAGATTGGAAACAGAAGAACGATCAATGATTCACTACTTCGGTTTAAAGAATTTAAAAACTGGGCAATTGAAAAAAATAATTAAAAATATTTTCATTATTCTTGATCAGAAAGAAAAGAAAAATGTGATTGCATTAATTTTTCTTGATGTCGTTATTAGTTTATTGGATATTGGGTTCCTTGTCGTTCTCTTATATGTAATTCAGTTTTATACTGAACAACCAATCGTTTCGTCGTCCTTCGTCCCTAAAATATTGAATCAAAATCCGCTTCTTCTGATTGTTATTTTTTTCATTCTATTTAGTGCGAAAAATATTTTCGGCTTTCACGTTTTACAACGACAGCTTAAATTTGTATATGCAGTAGCGCCGAGGCTTTCAGGAGAAAACCTAACGCACTATTTAAATGATTCTTTTATCAATTTCGTGTCAGTTGATTCTTCTGTTCAAATCAGAAAAATCAATCAACAGCCAATAGAGTTTGCTCATTATGTATTGACCGGATTTCAACAGATCATCAGTCAATCGGTTTTAATTTTACTTACGGTTGTGGCATTGCTTTTTTATAATCCGCTTTTATTTTTTCTACTTCTTTTAATTCTTTCACCTGCAATTATTCTTGCAGGTTTTTTAATGAAAAAGAAATTAAATATCGTTCGTAAATCGGCAAAATCATTAAGCGAAAAATCATTACAGCATTTAAAGGAAGCATTATCCGGTTTCATTGAAAGCAATGTGTTTCAGAGTAAAACTTTTTTTTCAAACAGGTATCGCCACTCGCAATCACAATTTAATAAAGTGCTTTCTGATCAGATGGTGATTCAAAATATGCCTTCACGACTTATTGAGATTTTTGCTGTTCTCGGTTTATTGTTTTTGATCGTTATTCATTCGTTTACTGCCGCCAATTCAATTTCAGTAATTACAATTGGGGCCTTTATGGCTGCTGCTTACAAGATAATTCCAGGCATTGTAAAAATTTTAAACAGCAGTGGGCAAATAAAAACTTATGAATTTACTATTGATGATTTGGTGAAAAATAAACAGCTTACTTGTGAAAATATATCTGAAAAAAGACACCCGTTACACTCTATTGAATTTAAAAATGTTTCTTTTCATTTTAACGTCGATCCTGTTTTAAAACAGCTTTCTTTTTTTATTGCAAAAGGCGATTTCATTGGCTTGTCAGCGCTTTCAGGGAAAGGGAAAACGACGATGATGAATTTATTATTGGGATTTTTGGAACCTGATGAAGGACGAATTTTGATAAATGGAATTCCAGCTGAAATGCAGCAAAGACTGACCTTTTGGAAAAATATTTCTTATGTAAAACAACAACCGTTACTGATCTACGATTCTATTTTGAAGAACATCACTTTTAATGAAAGCATTTTTGATTTTCAAAAATTAGAAGAAGTGCTGCGGGTAACAGGATTGAAAGAAATTGTGTCTAAGTTTCCGGAGGGATACAATAAGATCATTACAGAAGATGGAAAAAATTTAAGTGGCGGCCAGCGCCAGCGAATTGCGATTGCAAGAGCTTTATATAAAGATGCTGATCTCATTATTCTTGACGAACCTTTTAGTGAACTTGACAGATATTCGGAAGATGGGTTGATTAAATATTTCAGTGAATCAGCCAGCCGCGGAAAGATCATCATCCTGATTACCCACAACAAAGAAAGCCTTTTATTCTGCAACAAAATTATTTCGTTAGATGAAAAAAGATCAGCGCTCATTGGTGATATTGACTCCTGGCTTTCCTGAAAACGAACAGGATACTTCGTGCCTTCCTTTTCTTCAAAGTCTTATCAGGACAATCAACAAAGATTTTTCTTGTATCAAAGTCATTGTTATGACTTTTCAATATCC
>Ga0157371_10003866_pt1 | contig 13358 bp, 11 predicted proteins | sample C45metaG_FD_113462 | JGI IMG/M metagenome (GOLD analysis project Ga0157371, IMG submission 113462) | Corn rhizosphere microbial communities from Kellogg Biological Station, Michigan, USA - C4-5 metaG | ecosystem: Host-associated > Plants > Roots > Rhizosphere > Soil | place: USA: Michigan... | reverse complement strand
GTTCAAAACCAAATTTGCATGTGAGCTTAAAAACTTCAATCCAGAAGATTTTTTGGACAAAAAGGAAGCGCGCAAGCTAGATCCATTTGTTCAATATGCTTTAGTAGCCACAGATGAAGCTGTTAAGGATGGTAATTTTGACTTCTCGCAAGTTGATACCAACCGTGTTGGCGTAATTTGGGGCTCAGGCATTGGCGGCTTTAAAACATTTCAGGATGAAATGAAGAACTTCTTTTTAGGCGATGGTACTCCTCGCATGAATCCGTTCTTTATTCCTAAAGTTATAATTGACATTGTTCCTGGCCATATTTCTATAAAATATGGACTTCGAGGCCCTAATTTTGCTACAGTTTCTGCATGTGCTTCGTCTACAAATGCTATGATCGATGCGTACAACTATATTCGTTTGAATATGTGCGACATTGTAATAAGCGGTGGATCTGAGGCTATCATTAACGAAGCAGGTATTGGTGGCTTTAATGCAATGCATGCCTTATCAACCAGAAATGATGATCCTAAAACAGCTTCCAGACCATTTGACAAAGACCGTGATGGCTTTGTTGCCGGCGAGGGTGCAGGAACCATTATTTTGGAGGAGCTGGAACATGCTAAGAAAAGAGGTGCCAAGATTTATGCCGAATTAGTTGGCGGCGGAATGAGTGCAGATGCCAACCATATTACAGCTCCACATCCGCAAGGATTAGGTGCAAAAATGGTAATGACAAATGCCCTTAAAGATGCAGGCTTAACCACAGCAGATATTGATTATATCAATGTTCATGGAACCTCAACTCCTTTGGGAGACATTTCTGAGACTAAAGCTATCGTTGATTTATTTGGAGAAGATGCTTATAAATTAAACATCAGCTCTACAAAATCTATGACGGGACATTTATTAGGTGCTGCAGGTGCTATTGAAGCAATTGCATCTATCCTGGCAGTGAAAAATGATATAGTACCTCCTACTATTAATCATTTTACTGATGACCCTGGGTTTGATCCGAAATTAAATTTCACATTTAACGTTGCACAAAAGAGACCGATCCGTGCTGCCTTAAGTAACACTTTTGGCTTCGGAGGTCACAATGCATCAGTGATTTTTAAGAAATACGAAGAATAAAAGCACTTTGTGGAGGCTATTATTAGCCTCCTTTAATTTTGCAATAGTTAATGCCATTATTTAACCTGTATAAGCTTTATCTATCGTCTGATAAGGACTTTATAAAAAAGTTGAACAACATTTTAGGCTTTGTGCCTGGAAATACTGTTTTGTATAAAATGGCGTTCAGGCACAGGTCTGTGGCAAAAATCCTAAAAAACGGTAGTAGAAGTAGTAATGAACGCCTGGAGTTTCTTGGTGATGCTATTTTAGGCTCTGTAATTGCAGAATTATTGTTTAAAAGCTATCCTTATAAAGAAGAAGGCTTTTTAACAGAAATGCGTTCAAAAATTGTAAATCGCGCCAACCTAAATCAGCTTGCAAGAAAAATGGGTTTTGACCAGCTGATTGTTTTTGATCAAAAGGCTGTAAATATCCAAACAAAACATCATTCTATGCTGGGTGATGCTTTTGAAGCTCTGGTAGGTGCGGTATATCTGGACAAAGGATATAATTTTACTAAAGATTTCCTCCTTAAAAGAATAGTGAAACCTTATATCGACATCCATACATTAGAGCTTACTGAAACTAACTTTAAGAGTAAACTGATTGAATGGTGCCAGCGTCATGGTAAGGATATATCATTTGATATGATCCAAAACGAAGAAGGTGAAAGTGCAAAACTATTTACCATTCAAGTAGTTATTGAGGGCGAAAGCTATGGCATTGGCAGAGACTATAACAAGAAAAATGCCGAAAAGCTTGCCGCAGAAAAAGCTTGTGAATCACTAACTATTTAAAAATTCTACTTATTTCTTTAATGTGTCTGTATATTTTTTATACGACTCCCTTATGTATTTGACAGCATCATACTCTGTCCAGTTTTTAGCTTTTTCATACTCTGGCCTGTAATCCATCATATACTTTTCCAGAGATTCTCCTTTTAGATCAGTATTATTCTGAATAATGATTTCATTAAAGAAACCATCTATTAAAGTTTGCTGCATCTCGGTTTCGTAATAACGGCCAAATCTTCTTGCATTTTTGGGTGTCCGTCCAAACAATTCGTAAACTGCTGTAAGTGGCTTAAAAAGAAATGAGAGCAACGGAGGCTTTCCCTGATAAAATGCACCTTTATTTTTAAAATCCCTTTTTATATCATTCAATTCTTGTTTTTTTGTCTGCCCGGTAATGTTAACTTCTTTAAGTGTTCTACCTCTATCCAGATAAACAACAAGGTCTTTTCCTGCCGGGACAACAGCTTCAGCATCAGAATATTCTATTTTAACTACCAAAAGCGTATCGCCAGGTACAGCCTTAATCTGGAATAATCCAAAATCACTGCTTATAACTGATATCCCTAATCTTTTATTTATTACTTGAGCTGCTGCAACACGCGTAGATGTTCCTTTTTCTATTACAGCTCCTTTAAGAATAATCTCTTGCTGTGCCGAAACATAGGATACTGATGCCACTAAAAACAATAGGAGTACTAAAATATTTAAATAACCGGGCCTCTTCATCTAACGAATATTTTTTGTAAACTTAACTATAGTTTGCCAATGAACTAAGTTAAAAAAAGTTAAATGAGTTTAAAAAGGCAATAAATTATATCTTTGCACATGATAAAATCAATGACAGGGTACGGCCTGGCTTCTACTGATCACGAAAATGTAAAGTTTGCAGTAGAGATAAAATCTTTAAACAGTAAGTTCCTGGAACTGAATTTAAAACTGCCAAGAGCTTTTTCGGAAAAGGAATTATTGCTGCGAAATATTTGCAGCAAGGAAATTGAACGGGGAAAAGTAAGCGTTTCTATAAACATAGAACGCAGTGAAGAAAACTTAAAAGGCGCAACCATTAACGCAGCCTTACTAAGCAAATATTACAAACAACTCGAAGAAATCAATATCCAGCTGGGAGCCAACTCAAATAATCTTTTGCAGGCTGTTCTTAATTTCCCTGAAGTGATCAGTTATTCTGACGAGGATGTTAATGAAAATGACTGGGATGTATTAAACAGTACTTTTGTTAAGGCACTTGAAAGCTTTAATAAATTCAGACTTACAGAAGGTGTTGTTTTAAAGACTGACCTGGAATTGAGAATCAAAAATATACTTCAATTCTTTTCAGAAATTGAGGTTTTAGAACCTCTCAGAATTCCTCAGATCAGGAGCAGATTAAATCAGTTTCTTGAAGACAATGTTGGCAAAATAAACGTAGATCAGAACCGCCTGGAACAAGAGCTAATCTATTATATTGATAAGCTTGATATTACCGAAGAAAAGATCCGTCTGAGAAGTCATTGTGATTACTTTATGGAAACCTTGAAAAGCAAAGATGCCAATGGAAAAAAGCTTGGCTTTATATCGCAGGAAATAGGCCGTGAAATTAACACCATGGGTGCCAAAGCTAACGATGCACAAATACAGCAGTTGGTTGTTGGGATGAAGGAAGAGTTAGAAAAAATTAAGGAGCAACTATTAAATGTTTTGTAAGCCGATGGCTGAAAAACAATAACACAAGATGAAACAAGGTAAACTTATCATATTTTCTGCACCATCAGGAGCCGGGAAAACAACAATTGTAAAACATTTACTTAAGAAATTCCCTTCATTAAGTTTTTCAATCTCTGCAACTACGCGCCAATTACGTGGAGATGAAAAAAACGATAAAGACTATTACTTTATCTCAAAAGAAGATTTTCTGCACAAGGTTGCTCATCAGGAATTTGTTGAATTTGAAGAGGTTTATAATGGCACTTTTTATGGTACTTTAAGATCTGAAATTGAACGGATCTGGAAAGAAGGCAAGCATGTAATATTTGACATTGACGTTGAAGGTGGATTACGCTTGAAACGTAAATATGAAGATGATGCATTAGCTATATTTGTTCAGCCACCTTCTCTGGAGGTCTTAAAAGAACGTTTAAGTGGGCGCGGCACTGATAGTGCGGAAAAGCTCCAGGAGCGCTTTATAAAGGCTGAGAAAGAACTAGACTATGCCAGTAAATTCGATGTTATATTAAAAAACTATGAATTAGACACGGCATGTGCTGAAGCTGAAAAACTGATAGGAGATTTTATCAACGGCTAACCATGAAAACAGGGTTATTCTTCGGGTCTTTTAACCCCATACACATTGGGCATCTGGTAATTGCTAATTATATGGCAAGTTTTACAGAGTTAAAGGAAGTTTGGCTCGTGGTTTCACCTCATAATCCGTTGAAGAATAAAAACGGTCTGACCAATATGTACGACAGGCTGGAGATGGCCAAATTAGCAACTGAAAACTCAGAAAAAATCAGGGTTAGCGATATCGAATTTGGCCTTCCTCAACCATCCTATACTATTGATACATTGACGCATTTAAACGAAAAATATCCCGGTAAGGAATTTGTATTAATAATGGGGGCAGATAATTTGGCTTCTATTAAAAAATGGAAAAATTATGATGTTCTTTTAAAGAACTACCAAATTTATGTCTATCCAAGACCCAGAGTTGATATTACAGAATGGGAAAATCATCCTTCAATTGTAATTACCGAGACCCCTCAAATGGATATTTCATCTACTTTTATTCGCAAAGGGATTAAAGAGGGTAAAAACGTTCAGTATTTTACGCCTGACAATGTTCTTTCTTTTATTGAGAGTAAGAACATGTATCGTTAAACCTGGCGGTACAGTAAAAATATTGTAGGCTTTTTATGCAGGTCTATTCTTTCTTTTTTCCATAAAGCTATTGGCATTGTTTTAATATACTCATCTTCTGAGGTAATGTTGCTGGCAAGACTAAGTAATGTTTGGGGCTGACAATTCTTTAATACATCTTCAAATAAATGGTTGTTTCTGAAAGGTGTTTCAATAAAGATTTGGGTTTGTTTATTTTTACCTGCCAGTTGCTCCAGTTCTTTAAGTCTTTTTCCTCTTTCCACTTTATCAATTGGCAAATAGCCATGAAAAGTAAAGCTTTGTCCGTTAAATCCAGACGCCATTAAAGCCAGCAAAATAGAACTTGGACCAACAAGCGGAACCACTTTAATCCCTCTTTTATGTGCTTCTGCTACTATATCAGCTCCCGGATCAGCAATACCTGGGCAGCCGGCTTCACTCATTAACCCTACATCTTTACCTGTCATTAATTCCTTAAAGTACGGAACAAAGGAATCATTGCGTTTATGTTTACCATAATCATGAATTACCAGGTCACTCTGGGGTATTTTTATTCCTGCTTCTTTTAAGAACTTACGTGCTGTTTTCTCATTTTCAACAATATATGTATTTATAGAATTAATGGTATCTCCTAAAAAACTGGTAAATGATTTATGAGCTGCGTTTTCTGCAAGAGGTACTGGAATAAGAAATAAGGTGCCTTTAGTCATAGATTTTGTTTTGCTTACAAAAGAAGAAAATAATTTGCTGGAAAGCGCATTTGATGGAGTAAATATTATAAAAGGAGAGTAATCTTCTAAATAAATGGGGTCCCTTCCAAATTATTTTTTGTAAATTGTTAAAACATAAACCGATTATATATTGGCCTAAACACTACTTAAACCAATAAAATTACGTCGCACCTCATAATGGTAATGTAAAATTTTTTGAACAGATTAAACTTTTTAGATTATTTGGAACTCAAATTGATAGATAAAGATCGTTAGGTAAACTTAAAACACACACACAATGAAAAACATCATCAAATTACCGGCTATTGTGCTGGGGCTTATGCTCCTCTTAACCGGGACCGCTCAGCGGGTCGTAGCACAAGACGAGGACATCTCCTTACAATCCTTCTATGATGAACTATCACCTTACGGAACCTGGATTCAGGATTCTCAATATGGCTATGTCTGGCGACCTGATGTAGAACAGGGAGATTTCAGACCATATTATTCAAATGGCCGATGGGTTATGACCGAGTATGGTAATACCTGGGTATCTGATTACGATTGGGGATGGGCTCCTTTCCATTATGGCAGATGGGTTTATAACCGCTACAGTCAATGGGTTTGGATTCCTGACACAGTTTGGGGTCCGGCATGGGTAAGCTGGAGAAGTGGTGGTGGATATTATGGATGGGCACCAATGGGTCCCGGTATGAATATTAATGTTAATTTCAATATTCCAGATCTTTGGTGGGTATTTGTTCCTCAAAGAAATATATACTATAATAATTTCCCGCGTTACTATTCACGCAGAAATGTAACTATCATTCACAACACAACTATCATTAACAATGTCTATTCAAGAAACAGCCGCAATTATTATACTGGCCCAAGAGCAGATGATATCAGACGCTCAACCAGACAGGCAGTTCCGGTTTATAGCATAGATAGGAGCAGCAGACCTGGCAGAAGTAGCATTAGCGGAAACAGAGTGGAGATTTACAGACCAAACGGCAGAAGCAGCAGGGAAACTAATGCAGGAAACATTGCACCAAGAAACCCGGTTCGTGGTGAAGGCTATGCAAGTCCGAGAACTGACCGCAGCAGCGTTGACAGAGGCAATACCGATGGCAGAACATCTAATGGTAGGGTATCAAGAGACGGCAGTCAGCCAATTGATAACAGAACAAATGATGGTACAAGAGTAAACAGCCGTCCCGAAAGAGTACAACAAGGAAATACTTTTCCAGATCAAAGACCTGATCGTTCGTCCAGACAGAATCAGGATCAGCCAAGACAGGAAGTTCAACGTCAGCAGGAAAGACAGGAAAGGCAAGAAAGGATTCAATCTCAGCCAAGACAAGATGTGCAGCCAAGACAGCCAAGGCAGGAACCAATTCAACAACCACGACAAGAAAGAGTTCAGCAGCCAAGGCAGGAGGTACAGCCAAGACAAGAACAACCCAGACCTCAAAGATCTGAGCGCGTAGAGCAAAGCAGACCTTCAAGAGAATCCGAAAGCCGTGGAAACAGTGGTGGTGGAAGAGAGAATAACTCCTCTTCAAGATCATCCCGAAGCGGAAGAGGTTAGATAAAAATCATCTGAAAAAGCCGGCATAAATATGTCGGCTTTTCCTTTTACACATTCCCCGCTTTTTTTTCCTTATCTTTGCAGCCTTTTATCAAGCACAACACGCTTAAACTCTTTATGATTAACCCGGAAATAGAAAAACGAAAAACATTTGCAATTATCAGTCACCCCGATGCAGGTAAAACTACATTAACAGAGAAATTTTTACTGTTTGGAGGTGCTATTAATACTGCCGGGGCAGTTAAACGAAATAAAGCAAATCAAAGCAATACATCCGATTTCATGGAAATAGAAAAACAACGTGGAATATCGGTGGCTACTTCTGTAATGGGATTTGAGTATAATAATAAACGCATTAATATACTGGATACCCCTGGCCACAAGGACTTTGCGGAGGATACTTACCGTACGCTATCGGCAGTTGACAGTGTTATTTTGGTTGTTGACTGTGTTAAGGGTGTTGAAGAGCAAACTGAAAAACTAATGGCTGTGTGCCGAATGCGTAATACTCCTGTAATTATCTTTATTAACAAGATGGACCGCGAGGGTAAGGATGCTTTTGATTTGCTTGATGAAATTGAGAATAAACTTAACATTAGCTTATGTCCACTATCCTGGCCTATTGGACAAGGACATACTTTTAAAGGGGTTTACAGCATATATAATAATCACCTAAACCTATTTGAGCCTGATAAAACCAAGATTAGCGAACCAGTTATTGAGGTAAGTGATCTGAATGATGAAAATCTTGGTAAATTCCTAAAGCAGAAGGAGCTTGATGGCTTAAAAAGCGATCTGGAACTAGTAGATGGTGTTTATGGTAAACTTGACAAGAGCATGTACACCGAAGGCTTGCTTGCCCCTGTATTTTTTGGAAGTGCCATTAACAATTTTGGCATAAAAGAGCTTCTGGACACTTTTGTTCACATCGCTCCAAGCCCTAAAAGCCGTGAGGCTGAACAACGTGAGGTTCTGGTAGAAGAAAAGAACTTTTCTGGCTTTGTTTTTAAGATCCATGCCAACTTAGACCCGAAACACCGCGACCGTATTGCGTTTTTAAGAATCTGTTCAGGAAAATTTGAGCGCAATAAATTCTACTTCCATACCAGACAGGGTAAAAAACTAAAGTTCTCTAACCCAATGGACTTTATGGCCAACGAAAAGAGTATTGTAGAAGAAGCATGGCCAGGTGATGTTGTAGGTTTATATGATAGCGGCAATTTTAAAATTGGAGACACCTTGACAGAAGGCGAGCAATTGCAATTTAAAGGCATCCCCAGCTTCTCTCCCGAAATATTCAAGGAGGTTGAGAACAGAGACCCACTACGCACAAAACAGCTTGAAAAAGGGATACAACAGCTTACAGAGGAAGGTGTTGCGCAGCTATTTATACAGCAGCCCGGAAATAGAAAAATAATAGGTGCTGTTGGAGAGCTCCAATTTGAAGTTATCGCCTTCAGACTTGAGCATGAATATGGTGCCAAAGCATATTTCAGAACTTTAAGCTATGGCAGATCTAATTGGGTAACATCTAAAGATAAAAAGAAATTAGATGAGTTCCTGAAGCGTAAGCAGCAGCATATTGGTGAAGATAAAGACGGTAATCCTGTTTTCCTTGCGGATAATGAATTTATGATCAATATGACTATGAGGGATTATCCGGATATCGAATTCCACAAAACTTCAGAATTTAAATAGCTTTTATTTTAGCTTACTTAGCGCAGTTTTAATTCGCGGCATCATGTCTTTAATGTCCTGCAGAGAGCATCCTCCTACAGAAGCTCTAAACCAGGCCATCGATTCATCATTCCCAAAAGCAGAGAAAGGAACCAAAGCAGCCTGAGCTTCTTTAATTAAGTAGAAATTTACGTCAGCGCTATTTTTAAGTAAAGATCCGAACGGTGTTGTCTTACCTATATAATCAATTTTAAGTGTCAGATAAATAGCCCCCATTGGAACCACTGAATCTACATTAAAACCTTCTGATTTTAACTGCTGAAATCCATTATGTAACTCATCCAAGCTTACCTGAACTTGCTTCTTAAAAGAGTCCAGAAAGCCATCAACAAGTTCCTTATTTTTAAAATACTTAGCTACAGCTACCTGCTCGGCCTTAGGAGCCCAGGCACCAATATGACCAAGTAATGCCTTCATTTTACTAATAATCTCTTCAGGTCCGAAGGCCCATCCTACTCTAACTCCAGTAGCAGAAAGACATTTAGAAATCCCATCTATATAGATGACATATTCTTTCAATTCCGGGCGCAAACTTACCGGGTTAACATGCTCACGACCAAAAGTTAATAAAGAATAAATCTGATCATATAGAATATAAAGCGGCTTCTCATCAGCACCTCTTGATTTGTTTTCCTCAATTACCACTTCACAGATCTCTTCAAGCTGTTCCTGGGTAAACATTGTACCGGTAGGATTTAACGGAGAGCAAAGTGCAAGCAAAGTAGCCCCTTTTAAATGTGGCTTTAACTGAGCCGCAGTAGGCATAAAGTTATTCTCTACCGTGGTTACAACAGGTACGCCCTGGGCTGATGAAAGGTGACAATAATGGTTATTATTCCAAGAGGGTGCAGGGTAAATGACCTTATCCCCCGGATCAATTAAAGCCAGATAAGTTGCGTAAATTAAAGGCCTTGAGCCTCCGGCAACCAAAATATCTGATACGGAGTAGTTCAATGAATACCTGTCCCTTAAAATTTCAACAACAGTCTCACGCAGCGGTAAAATACCATCCGCAGGAGGGTAGTTCGTGTGATTATGATGATATGCATCAATAATCTCATCTTTAAGTTCAGCAGGAATTGGGAAAATCGATGGGTCAAAGTCTCCAATTGTCAGGTTAGCAATCTGTGCTCCCTTTCGCTTCATATCATTAACCTCGTTACCTATTTTAATAATTTCCGAACCGATAAGGGTGTTTGCTAATACTGATACCTTCATGTTTTTATGCTAATTTATTGTAAAGACTAAGATAACAATTGCTGAATCGCATCTTTTGTTTTTTCAAATTTAAACTGAACCAAAATCTCATCCATCATATCTTCAATATCACCATTACACAGGTTGCCAATGCTTCCTTCATGTGTATGGTGTATTTCTGTACCCGGAGTAAATGTTCCATTTTCTATTGACTCACCTACAATTTTATAGGCTTCCCTGAAAGGAGTTCCTTTTAATGCGAGTTCATTTACTACTTCAACACTAAACAAGTAGTCATATTTTTTATCGGCCAGGATATTGTCTTTAATGCTAACGTTTTGCAACATAAAAGTTGTCATTTCCAAACATTCGTTTAATGAAGTAATTGCTGGGAACAGATTTTCTTTTAATAATTGAAGATCTCTGTGATATCCCGAAGGAAGGTTAGTGATCATCATAGCAATCTCGTTTGGCAAAGCCTGGATCTTATTGCACCGTGAGCGGATCAATTCAAACACATCAGGGTTTTTCTTATGCGGCATGATGCTAGATCCGGTAGTCAGCTCATCAGGGAAACTAATAAACCCAAAGTTCTGGTTAATGAATAAACAAACATCCATTGCCATTTTTGCCAGTGATGCAGCCACAGACGACATCGCCTGCGCCAGAATACGCTCTGTTTTTCCTCTACCCATCTGTGCGTATACCACATTATAATTGAGCCTTTCGAAACCTAATAGCTCAGTAGTCATTGTTCTATTTAATGGGAACGAAGAGCCATATCCTGCAGCAGAACCCAATGGGTTTTTATTACAGATCTTCCATGCCGCAAGCATTAATTCCATGTCATCCACCAAACTCTCGGCATAAGCGCCAAACCACAAACCGAAAGAAGATGGCATAGCGATCTGCAAGTGTGTATAACCTGGCAAAAGTTTATCCTTATGAGTGTTACTTAATTCTATTAACTGGCTAAACAAAACAGAAGTATTGCCAACCATTTCTTCAATACAATTTCTAAAGAAAAGTTTCAGGTCAACCAAAACCTGATCATTACGCGACCTGCCGCTATGGATCTTTTTACCAGCATCACCAATGCGCTGGGTAAGCAGCCATTCTACCTGAGAATGGACATCCTCTACCGTATCGTCTATCGTAAAATTACCGGTTTCAATATCAGCGTAGATATTTTTAAGTTCCTTTTGAATTGCTTTAAGCTCATCTGCAGTAAGCAAACCTATACTTTCAAGCATTTCAACATGTGCCAAAGAGCCAAGCACATCAAAAGCAGCCATTTGCAAATCCAGTTCTCTGTCTCTACCAACTGTAAAGGCCTCAATATCTTTATTTACGTTTACGTTTTTTTGCCAGATCTTCATTATAATCTATTATAGATACCAAAAATACACTTTTTTTTAACGGGAGTCGCTTATTTGCCCTTTATTACCGGCTTAAGCATCTCAATATAAAGTGCTATACCTTCGGCAATTTCATCTACAAAAACATACTCATCGGCCATATGAGACCGTGCCGAATCACCAGGGCCAACCTTTACAGAAGGAATGCTCAGCAATGCCTGATCAGAAGTTGTTGGCGATCCGTAAGTTGTTCTCCCAAGTGCAATACCCGACTGAACCAGCGGGTGTTCTTTATCTATTGACGATGGTTTTAACCGTATAGATCTTGGTGTTACCTCACAATCCACATTGGTACGGATAATTTTTAATACCTCCTCATTAGTATACGCATCAGTTACACGTACATCTACAGTAAAGGTACAGGTAGCAGGAACAACGTTATGCTGAGAGCCGGCATTGATAATTGTAACCGACATTTTTAATGGCCCAAATACTTCAGAAACTTTAGAAAAGCGATAATTCCTGAACCATTCAATATCTTTAAGTGCCTTATAAATTGCATTGTCTCCCTCTTCGCGTGCGGCATGTCCTGCTTTTCCGGTAGCTGTACAATCCAGTACCAACAATCCACGCTCTGCAATTGCAAGGTTCATCTGTGTTGGCTCACCTACAATTGCAAACTCCAGTTCCCCTAAATCAGGAAGTACACACTCCAGTCCGTTATTTCCCGAAATCTCTTCTTCAGCAGTTGTAGCCAAACAAATGTTATAGCTCAATTCCTGCTGGTCATAGTAATATAGAAATGTTGCTATAAGCGATACCAGACATCCTCCTGCATCATTACTTCCCAACCCATATAATTTGCCATTTTCGATCGCTGCGTCATAAGGATCACGGGTATAGCCTGAATTTGGCTTTACTGTATCATGATGTGAGTTCAAAAGTAATGTAGGTTTGCTTTTATCAAAGTACTTATTGTAAGCCCAGATGTTATTAAGCTTCCTGTATGTTTTTATGTTGCGTTGCTGCAAAAACTGTTCAATCGCATCAGCCGTTTTATCTTCCTCTTTGCTAAAAGACTGAATGCCTATTAGCTTTTTTAACAATTCTAAACTATCTTTTTGCAGTTGTTCTATCATAAGTAATTATTCTTTAGTGTATAAAGCACCTGCCTTTATTGCCGACAACTTAATACCTTTAATTAAAGATGAGCTGAAGCCATTGTGTTCCATCTCGTTTAAGCCTGCTATTGTACACCCTTTAGGTGATGTAACTTTATCTATCTCCTGTTCAGGATGTGATTGCATTTGCAATAGCAAATCTGCAGCGCCTTTTGCTGTTTGTACAGCCATTTTTAATGCCTCATCAGCATGGAAACCAATTTCTACCCCACCCTGCGATGCAGCCCTAATCGCACGTAAGAAAAATGCAATTCCACAAGCGCATAGCGCGGTTGCAGAAGTCATAAGGTCCTCGTTGATTTTTACAACCGCTCCAACCGTTTCAAACATTCTAACCACCTCATCTACATTTTCTTTTGAAGCATTATCAGTAGCTACGCAAGTCATCGACTGGCCTATTGCAATTGCTGTATTCGGCATTGCCCTAACAACCTGAACTGCATCTCCAAGTTTATTTCTGATGTCAATACAACTTACACCAGATGCAACAGAAATAAAAACCTGCTTAGCTGGATCAACTGCAGGACGTATCTGTTCCAATAACTGATTCAATTGCTGAGGTAAAACAGCCAGAACAACAATATCAGCAGCGGCAACTACGGCAGCATTTTCACCACTAACCATAAATCCCTGATCAGAAAATGCAGTTAAATTAGAAACATTACGCCTTGTGAGCGTAATCTGACCGGGCTCTGCATAACTCGCCTTAACTAGCCCTTTGGCTAAAGAGACACCAATATTTCCGCTTCCTAAAATGGCAATACTGCCTTTAAACTGGTTCATAATTATCTGATTAATCGGGTTCCGAAATTCT
>Ga0157371_10003865_pt1 | contig 13362 bp, 9 predicted proteins | sample C45metaG_FD_113462 | JGI IMG/M metagenome (GOLD analysis project Ga0157371, IMG submission 113462) | Corn rhizosphere microbial communities from Kellogg Biological Station, Michigan, USA - C4-5 metaG | ecosystem: Host-associated > Plants > Roots > Rhizosphere > Soil | place: USA: Michigan... | reverse complement strand
TTACAATGAAGAAGCACCTGCGGAGAGGGTGGGATTCGAACCCACGGTACAGTTTAACCCGTACGACGATTTAGCAAACCGTTCCTTTCGGCCACTCAGGCACCTCTCCTTCATTTAAGCAATTAAGGGCTGCAAAAGTAACATTTGAATTCGAAAAAAGAAAATTAAAATCAGAATATTTCAAATTTAGTGACTCTTTTTAGAATAGAAAATCTTCGTTGAATATTCGAATTAAAAAAGCTTTTTATTTAAAAATTAGTCTGAGTAATGTGTAGTAAAGGGACAAATATTTGAAATTTTTATTTTATAAACTTAAGTAGAATGGGCCTAAAACCTATCTACTTTAAAAGAGCTGATATCAATTGGTGTGCTCCTTTTTTCAATAATATCGCTGATAATCTGACCCGCCGCCGCCCCTTCAGAAATACCTAACATCGCATTTCCGCCGGAGATTAAAAGATTATCGAATCCGGGAGCTTTTCCAAGGTAAGGCAAGCCGTCAGGAGAAACCGGGCGAAGGCCTGTCCAGATTTTGTCTTTAGGAGGAAAATCTATTTTTAAACCCGGATAAAACTTTTTTACCGAATTAAAAATGCCTTCCATTCTTTTTATTAAAACGTTGTTGTTGATGCCGCTGAATTCCATAGTACCTCCAATGCGAAGCACGTGATGCCACGGCGTTACAGCGCATCTTCCATCAACTAAAATCGCCGGGTACCGGATATTTTTTTCAACATATTCATACGTATAACTGTATCCTTTTCCACCTTCAAGCAACAAATGAATACCTGCCATTTTTGCTAATTGCGGCAACCAGCTTCCGCCGGTTAAAACAATTTCATCAGCCGTAAAAGCTCCTTTATCAGTTATTACTTCTTCAATTTTTTTATGGTTCTTTCGAAATCCGGTAACGGTCGTTTTTAACTGAAAATTTACGCCATTGTTCTCCAGGTAATCTTTCAAAGCCGTCATAAATTTGCCCGGATGAATATGGGCATCATCTTTAAATAACAGCGCCCCATAAATATCCAGCTCCACATCCGGCTCCCGTTTTTGCAACTCCTCGCGATTTAAAACTTCTACTTCAAGCTTAAATTTTTTAGCGCCTTCCAATAGTTTCAACTCATCTTCAAAAGCTTTTTGAGAATGACACATCATCATGCAACCAATTTCTTCCATATCAAAAACGTCGCCGATGTCGTCTCTTATTTCGTTCATTAGCCTTCTGCTCAGATTCAAGAGTTCGCTTAAATGCGGTGCATTTTTTTCTACTGTTTTCTGATTGCTGTTTTGATAAAATTTCAAGGCCCATTGAAGGAAAGACAAATTCAGCCTTGGTTTGATATAAAAAGGACTTGTGCTGCTGATCATATATTTTAATCCTTCAGAAATAATTCCGGGAGAAGCAAGCGGCACAAAATGGCTAGGCGATAAAAAGCCCATATTGCCAAAAGAACAATTATTAGAAATATCGCCGCTGTCAATAACAGTAACTTTATAATTTCTTTTCTGCAAATAATACGCAGCGCAGAGGCCATTCACTCCGCCACCCACAATAATGATTTTTTCCATTTTCTAAATTTAATTTTCAGCTTTCAGCAATTAGCTTCAGCAATGGTATTTTTATCTTATAGTAAAGCAATAAAAACGCGAAATTCTTATTTCCTTAATTGTTTCGAACCTTCTAATCTCTTCTAAGCTTTCTTAAATAATAACCTGATTTCTTAACAAATCCTCAAATACATCTCTTTTTCTTATCAAAACAGCTTTGCCATTTTTTACGAGTACTTCTGCGGGTTTGAGCCGGGAATTAAAATTGGAAGACATTTCAAACCCATAAGCGCCGGCATTATAAAAAACCAGATAATCTCCTTCGGAAATTTCGCTGATTTTACGGTCAATAGCAAATGTATCTGTTTCACAAATATTACCAACAACGGTATAAACTTTTTCAGATTCATTCTGATGACTGATATTTTCAATCCTGTGATAAGCATCATAAAACATCGGCCTGATCAAATGATTGAAACCACTATTTACTCCTGCAAAAATGGTTGAAGAAGTTTCTTTCAAAACATTCACCTGGGTAACTAAATATCCGGCTTCACTTACCAAAAATTTTCCTGGCTCAAACCAAATCTGCAAAGGTTTATTTCCGGGATTAGGATTTTTTGAAAATTCTTCTTTCACTTTTTCAGCAAGAAGATTAATATCAGTTTCAGAATCTCCTTCTTTATACGGAACTTTAAATCCTCCGCCAAGGTCAACAAATTCCAGCTCTTTAAAGAAAGGAATGATATCAAATAAAATTCCAATTCCTTTTACAAAAACATCAACGTCTTTTATTTCGCTGCCGGTGTGAATATGCAATCCCTGGATGAACAAATGATTTTTTTCAACACATTCCAGAACTTTCTCCAGCTGGTCAACAGGAATGCCGAATTTACTTTTATCGTGGCCGGTAGAAATTTTTAGATGTCCGCCTGCCAAAATATTTGGACGTAACCGAATGCCAACAGGATAAGAATGGCCAAACTTTTTTCCAAATTTTTCCAGATTAGAAAGGCTGTCAATATTGATATGAACTCCCAAATTTTTTGCCTCTTCAATTTCTTCAAAGTCAATTCCGTTGGAAGTGTATAAAATTTTTTCGGGAGGAAAACCTGCATGCAGCGCAAGTTTCACTTCATTTACAGAACTGCAGTCAACATTAGCGCCAAGTGATTTTATATATCGCAGCACATTGATGTTGGTTAATGCTTTCGATGCATAAAAAAACACCACGTCCTGCCCGGCAAAAGCATTTTTTAATTTTTCGTATTGCTCTGCAATTTTTTCCGCATGATAAATATAAACCGGAGTTCCAAATTCATCAGCGATGGCAGCAAGTTGATTATTAGATAAAACGTTGGACATTATTGTTAGTTGGACACTTTAATTAAAGCGTAAAAAGTACAATTAAAATATATGAAAGTATTAAAAAGACACAAGTTCGCAACACGAAATTTAGAAAAATTATTTTCTGAAATTTAAGAAGTTCCCTTTCGGATTTCGTTTATCTCATCTCCTATTATCGTATCGTCATTTCCTTTCAGTTTATTTTCTTCTACCTTTTCTTCTCTTTCAATTTTTGTTGCCTCAATTATTTCCTGGTTTAAAATCTCTTTTATTTTAGGAAGATCATCGGCAGTATTAATCCCAAAATAATCCATGAAATTTTTTGAAGTAGAATAAATCAACGGCTTTCCAACGGCATCTTCCCTTCTTCCTGAAATGACAATCAATTCTTTTTCCAAAAGTTTTTGCACGGCGTAATCGCAATTCACCCCACGAATCAATTCAATCTCCGATTTGGTAACTGGTTGTTTGTAAGCAATAATAGAAAGGGTTTCAATGGATGCGGCAGATAATTTTTTCAAAAACTTGTCGCCATTTAGCTGGGCAATAGTTTTGTGATATTCCGGCTTGGTAAGAAACTGCCAGCCACCGCCACTTTCGACAAGACCGAACGCATAAAATTCTGAATCGTATTTTTCCTGAATCGCGTTTATGGCTGCTTCCACCTGGTCTGTGGAAGCTCTATCTTCAATAAATCCCATTGCATTATTGAGCAAGTCAGCAAGATCATTTATGGCCAAAGGTTTGTCGCTGGCAAAAATCAATGCTTCAATATGTGGGATGATTAATGATAATTCCATTTGTCAAATGCTTATCCCTGTAATGCTGCAGCACCGCTTACAATTTCGGTAAGCTCCGTGGTGATGGCCGCCTGCCTTGCTCGGTTGTAACTTATTTTCAATGCTTTTAAAAGTTCATTTGCATTGTCTGTAGCCTTATCCATCGCCGTCATTCGGGCTCCATGCTCACTTGCATGAGAGTCGAGGATGGCTTTATATAGTTGGGTGTTTAAAATTTTTGGCATTAATTCCTGCAACAAAACTTCTTTTCCTGGTTCGAAAATAAAATCGGCTTTTGTATTCCCCTTCTTTGGTGCAGATTTTTTTACCGGTAAAAATGGTTCGGCAATAAATTTTTGCGTTGCTGCATTTTTAAACTCGCTGTAAACAATATCCACAGCGTCTATTTCTCCGTTAGAAAAAGCGTCCATTGCGAATTTTGCAGCACTGGCAACATTTTCAAAAGATAAATCAGAAAAAATATTCCAAAAGCGGTCAATGACTTTGTAATTGTTTTTAGAAAAATGCTCGTAACCTCTTTTGCCTAAAGGCAATATCTCCACATTTCCTTTTGCAAACTGGGCCGCATATTTATCGTGAATATCCAGCTTTGCTAATTTGATAAGGCTACTATTGTATCCGCCACATAATCCACGATCGCTGGTGATAACGATCAACAGCACTTTTTCTATCGGCCTTTCTTTGGCAAGTGCCAGATTAATATCGCCTTCTGCATTTCCCACAATATTAGCCAGCATTTCCTGCAACTTTTGCGCATATGGCCGCATCTGAATGATCGCATCCTGCGCCCTTCTTAGCTTTGCGGCGCTCACCATTTTCATTGCTTTTGTAATTTGTTGTGTGCTTTGAACACTTTTTATCCGGTTCCTGACTTCTTTTAATGCACCGCTCATATTTTTTCTATTTATGGGCTGCAAAGGTAAGCGAATGAAGGAATAAAACCATGTGAGGATATTAATAAAAAGGGTGCTTTTAACTAAACAAATTAGAAATAAAATTTCCGGTTATTTCTTTGTTTACTGTCAAAAAAAATGCTCTGAAAAAACAAAACCGGCCAATAAAAGATTCATTGGCCGGCAAAAAATATACTTGTAGAAAAATACTTTTTATATAATTAACATGGCATCACCATAACTGAAAAAACGGTATTTGTCTTTTATTGCTTTTTTATATGCATCCATCATCAAATCATAACCGGCAAATGCGCAAGCCATAATTAATAAACTGGTTTTCGGCAAATGAAAATTAGTGATCAGTGAATCGGCGATATTAAAATTATACGGCGGATGAATAAAATGATTTGTCCAGCCTTCAGAAGGTTTTAATAGTTTTTGAGCTGTGAAAGAAGTTTCCATCGCCCGCATTGTTGTAGTTCCTACCGAACAAATTCTGTGTCCGGTTTCCTTCGCTTTGTTTACAATTCTACATGCCTCTTCATCTATCCGGTAATATTCCGCGTCCATTTTATGTTTACTCAGATCTTCTACTTCTATCGGCCGAAAAGTTCCAAGGCCGGTGTGCAAAGTCACTTCTGCAAACTTCACACCTTTGATTTCCAATCGTTTTATTAATTCAGGGCTAAAGTGTAAACCTGCAGTTGGAGCGGCTACAGCACCTTCGTGCTTTGCATAAACCGTTTGATATCTTTCGCGGTCTTCTTCGTCTGGTTTGCGTTTAATGTATTTTGGCAAAGGCGTCTCGCCCATAAAATACAACATTTTTCTGAAATCTTCTTCGCTTCCTTCCCAAAGAAAACGAATAGTTCTTCCGCGGCTGGTGGTGTTGTCAATTACTTCTGCGACCAGTTCATCATTTTCACCAAAGTATAGTTTATTTCCTACTCTTATTTTTCTTGCAGGATCTACAATTACATCCCAAAGGCGGTTTTGTCTATGTAATTCGCGCAAAAGAAAGACTTCAATTTTAGCGCCGGTTTTTTCTTTTTTTCCATACATCCTTGCAGGGAAAACTTTGGTATTATTCACAACAAAAACATCTTTATCGTCAAAGTAATCAAGAATGTCTTTAAAATGTTTGTTTTCGATCTTTCCGGTGGCTCTTTCGATCACCATCATTCTGCTGTCTTCTCTTCGTTTGGTAGGATTTTGTGCTATTAAATTAAGAGGGAGGTCAAATTTAAATTGACTTAATTTCATGTACAATTATTATTTTAAAAGTTAATTGAACATGCCAGTTACTGTTGTTACAGAGATATATGCCATGTTACTGGCCTTTTATCATGTTACGGCATGATTTTTTTTAAGGCTGCAAAGGTACAACGTTTTTTCTTAAGAAAAAGCTTATTTGTCTTGAAAAATAACAGCATCGCTGAAAGAAAATAAAGGCCGGATTTAAAAATCGTTTAATTTTATTCTTATGCTTTATCTAACGAAAACGCCATGGATTTTAAAAAAGTTATATCCGGAACGTGTTTGGAAAGTAAAAACCGACGAAAAAGTTCTCTATCTCACTTTTGACGACGGCCCTAATCCTGACGCGACTTTATTCGTTTTGGAGCAATTAGAAAAATACGATGCAAAAGCCACCTTTTTTTGCATTGGAAAAAATGTAAAAGAAAATTTTCAGATTTATGAAATGATCTTGAATAAGGGGCACAAAACCGGCAACCATACTTTTCATCATTTAAATGGATGGAAAACCAGCGATAAAAAATATGTTGATGATATTTTAAATGCAGCAAAAATAATTGATAGCGATTTGTTTCGGCCTCCATATGGACGAATTACTAAATTCCAGGCAAAAGCGATCAGCGGCGAAAAGCTTCATTTAAAAACTATTATGTGGGATGTACTTAGTGGCGATTTTGATCCTTCGGTAACCGGAGAAAATTGTTATCTGAATGTAATCAATAATGCCAAGCCTGGTTCTATTATTGTATTTCATGATAGCCAGAAATCCTTACCGGCAGTGAGATACGCGCTTCCGCTTATTTTAAAATATTATTCGGAAAACGGATACCAATTTAATATTTTGCCTTCCGATCTTTAAAAAAAATTGGGCCTGAGTAGATACTCAAGCCCGTTTTTAATCCGTACCCTATGAAAACTAGCGTGAAGTTAATTAATAATTAACAAATAATCAACAATTTTTTGCTACAATAAAAAATAATTTCTAAAGGACTCACTGCTGAACATAAAACGCAAAAAATAATTTCCTTTGCTGATATGAAATTGATTGACACACACACTCATTTATACGTGGGAGAATTTAAAGAAGACATTGAATCTGTAGTGGAAAGAGCTTTGGCAGAAGGAGTGGAAAAATTTTATTTACCTGCTATAGATAGTTCAGAAAATGTTGCTTTACTGGATTTGGAAAAAAAATTTGAAGGCAAAATGTTTGCAATGGCAGGTTTGCATCCGTGTTCTGTAAAAGAAAATTTTCGAGAAGAGCTAAAAAAAATCGAGCAACAATTATCTGAAAGAGAATTTGCAGCAATTGGTGAAACCGGCCTGGATTTCTATTGGGATAAAACGTTTTCAAAACAACAAATCGAATCTTTACATATTCATGCTAACTGGGCAGTTCAATATAAAAAGCCGTTGGTAATTCATACACGTAACTCCATGCAGGAGACAATTGACCTGGTAAAAGAATATAAAGCGCAAAACTTGCATGGAATTTTCCATTGCTTCAGCGGCACTTTCGAGAATGCAAAAGAAATTATTGGGGCGGGTTTTCTACTGGGAATTGGAGGTGTTCTTACTTTTAAAAATTCCGGGTTAGCAGAGGTTGTAAAAAAAATTGATTTAAAAGATATAGTGCTGGAAACAGATGCGCCTTACCTGGCCCCGGCTCCATTCAGAGGAAAAAGAAATGAAAGCAGCTATTTAAAATATATTGTTCAAAAATTAGCTGGAATAAAGAATGTTTCTGTTGAAGAAATTGCCCTTCAGACGACAAGAAATGCAGAAAAAGTTTTTGCTAAAAAACAAGAAATACCAAAATAAATTCGTTTACTATTTAGTTCTATTTTTAAACAGTTTCATATCGTTTCAAAATTCATTTCTATTTTACATTTGCACTCATAAAATTCCCCGAAAACTATCAAAACGCTTCTCCCATACCGGCTTTTGTTTCTTCTTCTTATCATCTTTTCTCTAAAAACATTTGCCCAGGAACGTGTGATAACAGGAAAAGTTATTGATAGCCAAACAAAAATTCCACTGGTTTCTTGCAGCGTTTATTCTTTAAATTCAGGAAACGGCGTAATCACTGATGGAAACGGAAACTACAGGATGACAATTGGAAATAAGACCGATACTATTGCGATTTCTATGGTCGGCTATCCAATTATTTCAAAAGCGGTTTCAAAGGAAAGTTTTCAGCAAATTAATTTTGAAGCAACACCGTTAATAACTTCGATGGACGCCGTCATTATTCAATTAAGATCAAAATATAACAATGCCCAAAAACTGGTAAAAAAAGTAATTAAAAACAAAGGCGAAAACAACGTTTTTAATAATAAAACTTACCAAAGCAAAGTGTATGATAAAATTGAGATTGATTTAAAAAATATCCCTGAAAAATTACAAAAGAATATTTTATTAAAACCTCTGACGTTTGTTTTCAAAAACCAGGATACAACAAAAGATAATCAAAAAATTCTTCCCATATATCTATCAGAAAGCAATGCAAACTTTTATTTTAAAAAAAGCCCGGAAAAAGAAAGATATGATTACACGGCGATAAAAAGTTCAGGCATTAGCAATAAAACGATTCTTACTTTTCTTGACCAGCTTTATAAAAAAGTAAACGTTTACGACAACAATATCAGGATTGCCAATATTAATTTTATCAGCCCCGTTTCGGACAACGCTTTAAGCTTTTACAATTACCAGATCGTTGACACCTTAAATTTTGAAAATCATCGTTGCATCCAGGTTAGCTTTGAGCCGAAACAATACGGCAGCAACACTTTCAGAGGATTTATGTGGATCGCGGATACTTCTTTCGCGATCAAATCTATCCTGATGCATATTGATAAAAATGCCAACATTAATTTCATAAACAAATTTGAGATCTCTCAAACTTTTCAGGCAAATGAGCAGAACAAATTCTTTCCGCAAAAAAATATGCTGTATGCCGATGTTTACATTCCTGAATTAAAAAAGACAGGAGCAATTATCAAAAAAACCACTTTATTTCAGGATGCAATTATAAATAATAATCTGATAGACACTGCTTTTAAAAAAAAGCGGGAAGATGTCTCATTACTTTCAGCCAGCTCTGAAAACTGGTCTGCAAAAAGATTTGAGCCATTAACGAAATCAGAAAGATCGGTTTATGAGTTAATGGATACTTTAAATACAATGCCTGTCGTTGCTACTTATAAAAAATTAATTTCTGCCGCCGGAACCGGATATTATACCCTCGGCCCTGTTGATATTGGAAATTTATATTCCACTTTTACAAACAATTATATTGAAGGCAACCGCTTTGATATTGGATTAGAAACAAATTCCAGATTTAATAAGAATGTTCAGTTAAGAGGCTATGTTGGATACGCTGAAAAAGATGAACAAATAAAATATTTGCTTGCGTCAAAATTTGTGTTAAGCCGCCGCCAATGGAGTACTTTAGAATTACTTTTTTCGAGTGACATTTCTTCTTCTTATGAACATGCAGATGAACTTGATCAAAACTCTGTGTTCGCATCTTTTTTAAGAAGAGTAAATTATACGCAGATCAGGTTATTGAACAGAAGAGATGCCGGAATAACTTTTAAAAAATATTTCGATAACGGCTTTGGAATCACAACTTCTTTAAACCACAGTGCTCTTACACCTTTTTTTAATGTTTATTATACTTACAACAATTTTCAGCCTTACATTCAGACGAAACCAGGCATCAATAAAGATTACACGGTAAATGAAGCAACGGTTGCTTTACGATATTCTTACAAAGAAAAATTTATTACACAGCATTTTTACCGGCAAACATTTGGAAGTAATTATCCGGTTATTAGTCTCAGTTTTACTAAAGGGATTAAAGTAAATAACAGTGTTTTAAAAAGCGATTTTAATTACAGTAAATGGGAATTGAATATTCAACATGATTTTACCGACGGAAGAATCGGTCAATTGTCTTATACAATCGATGCAGGATTTGTAAACGGAGTTTTGCCGGTCGTTTTACTTGATGTTCAAAAAGGGAATGATACGTATTATTACAACAAGTATGCTTTCAACAATATGAATCGTTATGAATTCGCAACCGACAAATATGTTAGTCTTTCAGTGGAACAAAATTTTGGAAGCTTCCCTTTCAAATATATTCCATTTATAAAAAAATTAAAATGGCGGTCCCTTGTTTCTTTCAAAAGCGTACTAGGGAGTATGTCTGAAACGAATAAGATTGCCAACGGATATTATGATTCTACCGCCAATTATCATTTTACGATTCCTGATAATAAACCTTATGTGGAAACAGGTTTTGGAATAGATAATATTTTCCACTTCGTGAGAATTGATGCGGTTTGGCGGTTGAATTACTTAAACAATCCCGGCATTTCAAAATTTGGGATTAAAGGAAGTATTGAATTAAAGTTTTAAAAATCTGAAACATCGTTATTCACACACATTTTTAACAGGCATATAAATTGCTATTAACTTTCTTTAATCATTCTTAAATACTAAAGCTTTTCAAAATATCTATTTAATATTGCAGTCACTTATTTTTATAAAATCTTTTCTGTAGAAGTTCCGGGATTGTAGCTAACGCGAATTAAAGATTTAAACTGAAACATGAACGATCTGTCTATTTCTCATCCGAAAAAGCTTAAGCAATTAGCGGCCACCGCTATTTGCGGAAATGATATCACTTCCTCGTGCCTTTACGTGTCTGCACTTTGTATTGTTTATGCAGGTCAATATGCGTTTATTGCCTTATTGATAGTAGGATTGGTTTTGTTCTTTTTTCGAAAAATTTATGGAGAAGCTGTTGGCGCGCTACCACTGAACGGGGGAGCTTATAATATTTTGCTGAACACAACCAGCAAAGGAAATGCCTCTTTAGCTGCGTGTCTTACTATACTTTCTTATATGGCTACGGCTGTACTTTCTGCTTCCGAAGCCATGAATTACCTGCATAGTGTTTTTCCGGTTTTCCCGGTAATTATTGCGACAATGGTTTTACTTACTATCTTTTTATTTCTTACCATTGGCGGAATCAGCGAATCTGCTACAGTTTCTATCATCATTTTTATAATTCATCTGGCTGTTTTGCTCTTACTCATTTGTAGTGCGATTTATTTTGTGCTTGTAAATGGATTAAATATTGCTGAGATCAATTTTCATTCACCTTTAAAAACCAGTATTTCCTCGGCGATATTTCTCGGATTTAGTACTGCAATGCTGGGTATCACCGGCTTTGAAACTTCCGCTAATTTTATTGAAGAACAAAAGCCCGGAGTTTTCCCGAAAACCCTGCGCAATATGTGGGTGCTGGTAATGATCATCAATCCGGTAATTGCCTTGCTGGCGACATTCATCATGCCATTAAATGTTGTTTCCGGCCATGAAGAAGCTTTTCTTTCTTTTATGGGCGATTTAACGGCCGGGAAATGGCTTGCGTTAGTTGTTTCCCTGGATGCTGCTTTGGTTTTAAGTGGTGCCGTGTTAACCGCCTTTATTGGAGTAAATGGATTGATGAAACGTATGACGCTTGATCGAATTTTTCCGCAGGCGTTGCTGAAAGAAAACAAGAAAGGAAGTTCACCAAGAATTCTTATCGTTTTTTACATTTTATGTTTCTCGATTCTTTTTATTACCGCCGGTGAATTAGCGCCGCTGGCTGGTGTTTATACGATCTCATTTTTGTCAGTAATGGCATTTTTTGGTTTCGGAAATTTATTACTAAAAATAAAACGGGCAAAGTTACCGCGTCCGGAATATGCGCCTCCGATTATCGTTTTTCTTGGTATACTGGGAATCTTAATTGCACTGTATGGAAATGTGAAGTTACACCCGGCTTACCTCGTCGTCTTTCTTCAATATTTTATTCCGGCAATTCTCATTATTTATATGTTTTTGAAAAGAAAAGTAGTGATCCATTATTTACTGCTTTATGCCAATTCAATTTTTGATAAGATCCAGCGGGCATCAGTGTTTAGCAGGTTTCACCTTACAAAAGAAATGAGAAAATTAAACAAACAGCCCTTTGTTTATTTTACCAAAGGTGATAACATTGCCATTCTAAATAAAGTGATTCAGTACGTACAGGAAAATGAGATCACTCAAAAATTAAAGATCGTTACGGTTCTGCAAAAAGAACAAAAATTAAATAAAACTTTTGAGCGCGACTTCCAGACTTTAGATCGCGCCTACCCGGATATTAAACTTGAATATATTCAAATACCGGGAACTTTCGGACCAGAAATTATTGACAGGCTGAGTAGAGAATGGAATATTCCACACAACTTTATGTTCATCGGCTCGCCAAGTGACCGTTTTCCACACAGGCTTTCCGATTTAGGCGGAGTGAGATTAATAATTTGATCAATTGAAGTAATAGAAATTGATGTTATTTATTTGTTTACTGAGAAGGATCTCCTAAATCGAAGATTGACCTTTCAAAGTCAATTCATAGAAATCAGTTCTTCTGTCTTTCAGATTTCTAACGCTTCCATGCGCATGTAATTCATCTAATAAAGAAAGATCGAGATCAGCAATAAGAATCATTTCGGTGTTTGCAGTCGCTTCGCTTTTTATTCCATTTGATGGAAAAGCAAAATCACATGGAGTAAAAACTGCGGATTGAGAATATTGAATATCCATGTTTTCTACTTTTGGAAGGTTACCAATACAACCGGTAATTGCAACAAAACATTCGTTCTCAATTGCCCGTGCCTGCGAACAGTAACGGACACGGTTATACGCATTTTGTGTATCCGTTAAAAATGGCACGAATAATATTTGCATTCCTTGCTGGGCCAGCAATCGTGGTAATTCAGGAAACTCGACGTCATAACAAATTAGTATACCAATCTTTCCCGCATCTGTGTCATAAACCTTCAGGGTTTCTCCACCGCGGATCCCCCAGAACTTTGATTCATCCGGTGTAATATGAATCTTTTCATATTGATCTATGTTCCCATTTCTATGGCACAAAAAACCCACATTTTTTAAGACATTCCCTTCAATACTTGGAACACTTCCCGTGATAATATTTACATTATACTTTATGGCAAGGTCGCGAAAACGCTTTCTAAAATCAGGCGTATATTTGGCGAGGGAACGCATGGCTTCTGCCTCAGACATTTCATTAAATTCTGCAAGCAAAGGGCCATTAAAAAGTTCCGGCAATAAAGCAAAATCACTTTTATAGGCAGAAATAGAATCTATAAAAAATTCTACCTGGGTAAACATTTCATCCATATTTTTATAAGAGCGCATTTGCCATTGAATTAATCCGAGCCGCACATAAGTTTTTGCATTGAATAAAGTTTTCTGTTCGCTCGTATAATACACATTGTCCCATTGCAGCAAAGTAGCCGATTCTTTACTTTGCGCATCTTCAGGCATGTAGTTTTTTAATACTTTCTTTACATGAAAATCGTTGGCCAGTTGAAAAGAAAGTACCGGATCATAAATTTCTTTTCGCTTTACTTTTTGAATATATTCTTTCGGTGTTAGCGTATCAG
>Ga0157371_10003863_pt1 | contig 13369 bp, 7 predicted proteins | sample C45metaG_FD_113462 | JGI IMG/M metagenome (GOLD analysis project Ga0157371, IMG submission 113462) | Corn rhizosphere microbial communities from Kellogg Biological Station, Michigan, USA - C4-5 metaG | ecosystem: Host-associated > Plants > Roots > Rhizosphere > Soil | place: USA: Michigan... | reverse complement strand
CTTTCTCAACAAGCCTGAGGCGTTATCTTAATTGTTCAATTTTTTCTGTTAGCGATTAAATGTTGCGTGAATATACAATTGGCCTTTGTCAATAGCAGAACGTTGATTTTGAATGACGCACAACATGTTTCTAACCGATGCTTCATTTTTTCGAATAGTTCTTTGTCAACCTTAACTGCTATCATTTTAACTGGCTTTTACTAGTCATTTGTTGTTAAGCGTGTCATTTGTTGTTAAGCGTGTCATTTGTTGTTAAGCGTGCCTGCTGCAAATTTTACAGTGCGTTTTGCCAGGCGCCTAGTGTAATATTTATGGGATGGCCGTACGATGTCACAACCAATAGAACAACATATGACGGCTCATATTATCCGCGGAAATTACGCGCAGTCACTGCCAGGTTTCGCTGCCATAATATTTTTTCGTTGTTTTGTCTCACCATCAGAGTCGAAGAACTTCTTAAAATCGCTGGTAACAATTTCCCTGAGGAACACGTTTACTTAATGAAAATTAGTGAATAACAGACTTTTTTTCATTGCGTGCCTCGAGTTACTCTTCAGCCAGTGGAAAAGCAATTATCTTACTGCTAACAAGTTTGCATTTTGCTGCAAAACTGGTTAAAAATTATTGTCCTCTGTAAAGCCACTTTTGCTTTTAAACACTTTGGTGAAACTTCTGAGGTTTCTTCGGATAAAATTGCGTTACTAATACATTTATTTATAATGCTAACAGTATTTATAATGCTAACAGATTTATTTATAAATTGAATAAAACAGTTAGCGAACTGTATAATATCTTTCACTGTTTGTTATTGGAAGTCTTTCTTTAAAAAATTGAGCTATTTTGTGCATCTTGCAATTGTAGCTAATCAAATCACACTTATTTTTTATTAACGGTTATTCACTAAAAAAAATTATTGCTATGGGAAAAAAACTAAAGCAAACTACTGCAAAACTGAACAGATTGTTCTTTTTAATTTCCTTTCTCTGTTTATCTACAGCAGCTTTTTCGCAATCCGTTACCGGCACTGTTACTGATGATGCTGGAAAACCGATGGGCAGGGTAACAGTGACAGTAAAAGGCACTAGCCGCGCTACCTTAACTGACAATTCCGGAAATTTCAGCATTAGAGCTTCAGGAAATGATGAGCTCGTGTTTAGTTATGTAGGTTACCGCACCCAGGAAGTGCCATTAAAAGGGCGACAGGCATTAACCGTTTCTATGGTTAAGAATGCCACTAACATGGAAAACATAGTGGTCACTGCTTTGGGTATAAAACGCCAGGAAAAAAAGTTGGGTTACGCTACAACGAGTGTTAACCCGGATGAACTTGTAACGAACAGGACCACAAACGTAGGGGCATCACTGGAAGGAAGAGTTGCAGGTGTGAATATCACACCACCAGCTGCCGGAGCAGGGGCTAGTAATCAAATACGCTTACGTGGACAGGTTGGTTTTGCCGGAGCTGATAATTCACCCCTTTTAGTAATCGATGGGCTTCCTTTGGATCAGGATGCTAGGAATGTAGAAGGCAGGGGTCAACAACGGGACCGTGGGGATAACCTGGCAAATATTAACCCCGACGATATTGCAAGTATGACGGTGTTAAAAGGAGCAACTGCTGCTGCGTTGTATGGTTCAAGAGCTGCAGCTGGTGCGATAATTATTACTACCAAGTCCGGCCAAAAGAATCAGGGTATCGGAGTTGATTATACTTCCAGTTATACAACTTCAAAACCCTTGAATTATCTTGACGAAATCGTTCAAACTGAATATGGCCAGGGGCAGGGAGGTGTTAAGAATACAACCGCCGGTCAAGCTCAAAGTAATGGACAATTTGGTTTTGGTGCGAAATTAGATGGTCTTCCAACTATTGATTATGATGGAGAAATGAGGCCATACTCTGCCTATCCTAATAACTTATTTGACTTCTTACAGACCGGAACAAACTTTACTAACACCCTTGGACTGTCAGGTGGTAACGAAAAGGGAAGTTTCCGAGCATCTATCTCAACTACAGATGCTAAGGGTATTGTACCAAGTAATAAATATAAGAGGAGGATTTTCAATTTGGGAATCAATCATGACATAACGAAAAAGCTCAAGTTGCAACTCAATGTTAATTACACTGATGAGGATTACATTAATCCTCCTGAGATAGGAACCCAAGGCCCGGGCGTTGTAAATTTCTTTAACAGGATGGCTGTTTCAGTACCTCTTTCCGCTTATAGGGAACATGCATTTGATCCTGAAACAGGGGGGGAATGGAAAACAAACGGATTCCTCGGAACAATTAATAATCCTTACGTCCCTTTACAATCCGGTCAATACTACAAAGAAAACAGAAACCGTTTACTGGGAACTGCTACATTACGTTACGATTTAACGGATTGGCTTTATGCTCAAGGCAGATTCAACCTGGATCGCTATAATAATTTCGCAGAATGGGATAATACAAATGCTCCCGGAGCCGCGGTAATAACCAATAGTGATGGTACCTACCGAGGTGATTACAATATAAGCAACACCTGGACAACTGATATAAATGCAGACTTTCTTTTCGGTGCGAGTAAAGAATTTGGAAAATTTTCTGTTGATGCCAATTTTGGTGGCAATACAAGAAGGCCTACCTATCACAACATGAGTGAAAGTGCAAGCAATTTTACAGTTCCTGATCTTTACACTATCACTAATGGTACAATTAAAAATGCAAATCCTCTCGCTTATTCCCAAAGCCGTGTTAATTCACTTTATGGTTTAGCTGAGTTTGGTTACAATGGCTTGTTATATATTAATTTTACGGGAAGAAATGATTGGTTTTCCGTCTTAAATCCTGCTCGTAACAGTAAATTCTATCCGTCCATATCTGGGAGCTTCATCTTTTCGCAGTTGTTGAAAAATGTAAGTTGGCTTAATTATGGTAAACTGAGAGGCTCGTGGGCGAAGGTTGGTGATGTAGCAGGCGTAGGGCCATATGAAGGAGTACTAACTTACAGTTTCAATGCAAACCCATTTAATGGTCAAACTTTAGCCAGTATCTCCGGTAGCAATGCGCCAAATCCACTGTTGCAGCCCTTTACGGTGACTGAAAAGGAAGTAGGTCTCGAATTAACAATGTTTAATAGCCGGCTGCATTTAGATTTTGCCGCATTTGATAAAGTAACTACCGATCAGATTTTGGATGTTGCGCTTTCCAGCACATCAGGATATACTTCCTCAAAAGAAAATGAAGCCTCTTTAAAGAACAGCGGATTAGAAACCCTTGTTGAATATGATGTAATACGAAACAAAACTTTTACTTGGACGACTTCATGGAATAACGCTTATTTGAAAACAAAAGTACTTAATGTTGGCGCCGCCAGTGGAACAAGGCTATTAGTTTATTTTAATGGAACTGGTAATGAATTTCTCGGAGAATTAAGATACACTGAAGGACTGGCAATGAACCAGTTGTATACCAGGCATTATCCAAGAAATGCTAAGGGTCAAATTCTCGTACGCGATAATGGGCGTTTAGTCTTTGACGGAACTTCAGGCCCGTTAGGTACCGGCTTTTATCCGGTCGGCAGTTCAATCCCTAAGTTTACAGGTGGATGGAGGAATACCTTTCGCTATAAAAACCTGGATCTCGAAGTATTCGTTGATTACAAGTTTGGAGGTACCGTATTATCTTCTACGCTGTTAAATATGACAAGGCAAGGGCTTTCTAAATTGTCCTTACAGGGCCGTGAAACAGGGCTGATAGTTCCGGGGGCGGTTTATGAAAGTTCAGGCTTACCTGACACTTCTGCGATTATGGCTGCAGGCAATGGATTGCAGAGTTACTGGGCTGATTACCGAAATTTCCAAATTGGAGATCCTTTTACCTTTAAGTCCGATTTCATCAAGTTGAGAAGTGTTTCTTTATCGTATGATCTGACAGATATGCTTTTAAAGTCACATTACCTGAAATTCTTTAAAGGACTAAAGTTATCCGCTTCTGTTCGAAATGCGGCCATAATCTATAAAGACTTACCGGGTTTAGATCCGGAAGCTATTCAGTCATCCGGCGACACGAGATCCGGGTATGAGGATGCCTCATTGCCGACAACCAGAAACTATAATATTACTTTAAATGTCAAATTTTAAGATATGATAAAGACAATAAAAAAATTAATCCTGATAAGCAGTGTTTTACTATTTGCAGGATGCGATAAGGGATTTGTAAAAGTAAACACCGATCCTTATGCAATAACCTCAATTGATCCTGCTCTTTTGTTTGCAGGCGCGGAAACGCCCAATATCGGAAACTGGGGTGCAGAAAATACGATTGTTCAGCAGTTTGTAACCCCGTACAATACCGGAGCTACCCTTGGATTTAGTTTCAATGCGGATGTTGATCTGAACAGCAACGCGAAGTGGGGTGAATATACCTCAGATATCAAAAATATTGTGCAGGCAATGGCTCTGTTAGGTCCAAATACGTCTCGTGTGAACCTAATGAGCATGCTCCGTATATGGAAGGCATATATTTTTATGGGTCTTGTGGACGACTATGGATATGTTCCTTACTTTGAAGCAGGAAAAGCGGTAACCGATCAAGTTTTCTATCCTAAATATGATGCTGGCGAAGTTATCTACGATGACTTGTACAAGGAGCTTAAAGAAGGCATAGCTTCCTTGGATCCTTCCGCGGACTACGTTTCGGCTGACCTTTTTTACGGTGCAAATGCTGAACCTTTGACTAAAACAACCAACGCAGCGGACCAGGTAGCCAAATGGAAAAAATTAGGTAACTCAATATTATTGAGATTAGGAATGAGGTATTCCAAGGTTAACCCGACAAAAGCCGCATCCATTGTAGCTGAAGCATTTGCAGGTGGAGTGATGGAGTCCAACGCTGATAATGCTTTTGTTAAATATGACGGAACACTATATTCGTATGGAGACAATGCTGCACTTAGAAACTTTTCCCAGTTCAATTATGCAGCAGAACCATTTGTAGATCAACTTAAGTCGACCAACGATCCACGCGCGAAGTTCATGATTGCAAATTTTGCAGATCCGGGAAATGTTTCAGCAGATCCGAACCCCGATACTGAATTAGCAAATCAATTTGGAGTGCCAATAGGGATAGATGCGGGCGTACTTGCAGATGCACCTTACAGAGGCACCAGGGGTGGAGGATTAAACTATTCTCAATTTAATGTAAATATACTGGCCTCTCCCGCAGCGCCCATTTTCTATGTAACATATGCACAGACTTCTTTACTGCTGGCTGAGGCAGCTCACAGGGGTTGGATTCCGGGTGGTGATGCTGCTGCGCAGACTTACTATGAAGATGGAATTCGGGCCAATATGGCGACTTATTCTCTGTATCCCGGAGCTACTGATATTCCTGCTTCAGAGGTAAATGAATATCTTGCCCAGCCCGGCGTAGCGTACAATGCAGCCGATGCCCTTAAATTAATCAATACCCAGTATTGGATTGTAAATATCAGGAATCCGACGGAAGCATTTGCCAACTTTAGAAGAAGCGGTTATCCCGATTTAGCCCCTAATCCTGTCGTTGGTGATCTCGACGGGCCTGGATTTGTAAGACGGTTGTCTTATCCTGATGTTGAAGCTTCTGCAAATACTGCAAACTATCAAGCCGCTGCGGCTGCTATGGGTGGTGATAAGTTATCATCCAGGGTATTCTGGGATACTCCGTAAAAAAAACCGGAACAACTGTGTAGGTAGGGGGGTAGGCATTTAATGTGTTTTGTTTCTCTTAATTTAACAAAACCTTTGTGTCTACATCTCGGTTGGCTTTTTAACTGGTTTGGCGTAAGCGTAGAAAGTAACAATGCGTTCAAAGCTTATTTACAGAATTTTCTGGGTCCATTTTTATAAGGCTGCAGTGAGAAAACATGATTATATATTAAATTTGAACGCAACTCATTCATGAAAGAAACTATAAAGGGTAATTTTTTTAAAAATAAACTTCGCAGCACTGATTGGTTTGGCAAGGACGATAAAATGGGATTTGTACATCGATCCTGGCTGCGTAACCAGGGGTATCCAGATGATTATTTTAGGGGCCGTCCGGTTATTGGTATTTGCAATACATGGAGCGAGCTGACTCCATGCAATGCGCATCTTCGTGATTTCGCAGAAGTAGTAAAACGTGGCGTTCTGGAAGCAGGCGGATTTCCATTAGAATTTCCTGTCACTTCTTTGGGCGAAACGCTGATGCGTCCAACAACAATGTTGTTTCGGAATTTAGCGGCGATGGATACAGAAGAAACCATTCGTGCAAATCCGATTGACGGTGTGGTGTTATTGACTGGTTGTGATAAAACAACACCTTCAACGCTGATGGGTGCATGCAGTGTTGATCTTCCAACCATTGTTGTTCCCGGTGGACCTATGCTGAATGGAAGATTTAAAGGCCAATGTTTGGGCTCCGGTTCATTCAACTGGATGGTGAAAGAAAAACAGCTGGTTGAAAATTATACCGCAGAAGATATTTTAGAAGCAGAAATTGGCGTAGCCAGAAGTGCAGGTCATTGCATGACCATGGGCACAGCGTCAACAATGGCTTGTATGGTAGAAGCATTGGGATTAACCCTTCCCGGTGCTGCTGCTATTCCCGCGGTTGACTCAAGAAAGAAAGTGATGGCACAACTTTCAGGAAGAAGAATTGTCGAAATGGTGAAAGAAGATTTGAAGCTTTCTAAAATCCTTTCACGAGATGCATTTGAAAATTCAATTATTGTCAATGCTGCTGTGGGTGGTTCAACAAACTTTCTTATTCATCTTCTCGCCATTGCCGGAAGAATTGGTGTTGAATTAAAGCTTGAAGATTTTGACGAAATTGGTAGTAAAATTCCCTTACTGGTGAATCTTAAACCTTCAGGAAAATATTTAATGGAAGATTTCTTTTACGCCGGCGGGCTCCCTGTTGTAATAAAAGAACTTAAAAAATATTTGCACAATGATGCAATCACTGTAAACGGGATAACAATCGGAGAGAACAATATTACGCCAATTTGTTACAACGAGGATGTGATTGCAACAATCGATAATCCATTGCAGGAAAATGCTGGTATTGCAGTACTTAAAGGAAATCTTTGTGAGAAAGGTGCTGTTATTAAACCTTCTGCTGCAACTAAAGAACTTATGAAACATGTTGGACCCGCAATTGTGTTTGAAACGATAGAAGATTACCATGCGAGGATTGATGATCCTAGTTTAAATATTGATGAAAACTCAGTGATTGTTTTAAAAAATGTAGGGCCGGTTGGTTACCCTGGTATGCCTGAAGTTGGCAATGTTGATCTTCCCGAAAAATTATTGCGGAAAGGGATTAAAGATATGGTTCGCATTTCAGATGGCAGAATGAGCGGCACTGCAGCTGGCACTGTTGTCCTTCATGTTTCTCCGGAATCGGCTATTGGGGGTGTTCTTGCGCTTGTAAGGGATGGAGATATGATTGAATTGGATGTTGAAAAAAGAAGATTGCATTTGGATGTAACTGATGAAGAACTTCAGAAAAGAAGAAGTGAATGGAGTGCTCCCAAACCAGTTACAGGCAGAGGTTATGTAAAAATTTACATTGATCATGTCCAGCAGGCGCACTTAGGTGCTGACCTGGATATTTTAAACGGAGGATCATCTGACGAAGTGACCAGAGACTTGCATTAATTCAGGTATTTTTAAAATGAAAAACTAATAAAGGATGAGATTGTACAAAACCAAAAAAGGCATTGTAATAGAGAACGAAAATGGATTTTATTTTCTTGAAAATGAAAACTGGGATGAGTTTATAAATGATGACGGACTCTTTCAAAAGTTGAAAGAAAAAATTAAAGGTCTTTCACCTTCTCAGGATCGTCCAGATGATATTCTTGCTCCAATTGCAAGTCGGCAAGAGCTGTGGGCTTGTGGTGTTACTTATTTAAAAAGCAAGATAGGAAGACAGGAAGAGAGCAAAGACGCCGGTGGAGGAGATTTTTATGCAAGAGTGTACGAAGCGGAAAGACCGGAGGTTTTCTTTAAAGCAAATCCTCATAGAGTTGTGGGACACAAAGAAAAAGTAAGGATTCGAAAAGATTCCAGTTGGGATGTGCCAGAGCCTGAACTTACACTTGTTGTTTCCTCTTCTGGAAAGATTGTTGGCTACACTATTGGTAATGACATGAGCAGCCGTAGCATTGAAGGAGAAAATCCCTTATATCTGCCGCAGGCAAAAACTTATGATGCTTGTGCAGCAATTGGACCTTGCGTTTATATTTCTGAAGAGCCGTTGAATAAGAATACAATTATTAATTTAGAAATAAACAGAAATAACGAAAATGTTTATGAAGGAAGCATTGAACTGACCCAGTTGAAGCGTTCGCCTGAAGAATTGGTCTCATTTGTTTATCGTGAATGTTCTTTTCCTCATGGATGTTTAATTATGACAGGAACAGGAATTGTTCCCGAACATAATTTTACATTAAAAAGCGGAGATGAAATAAAAATTTCTATTGAAGGAATTGGAACGTTGGTTAATGAAGTGGCTAAACGTTAAAGAATGCAAGGTATTGCTTCAATATCTGTGAACAGGTATTATTGGTTCTTTTTTCTGCAAACAAGCTTCATTTAGCAAATGGCATTAATAGATGTTGTTGTTTTGCTGAGGCAATAGCTTTGGAATGTATCAAATGACTTTCGATTCATCTTTTTAATTTAAAATAATAACGAATGAATTTTAAATCTACAGCTATCGCTTTAGCGGCAACGTTACTTAGTGGAATGTGTTCTGCTCAAACGCCCACCACACCACTGGAAGATTTCAAACCTTCTACATTAAATCAGCCCGGGAAAGAATATCCGCAAGTGAACTCACAAGGATATGCAAGGTTTCGTATAACGGCGCCCAAGGCCGAGAGTGTCAGGGTAAGCCTGGGCCTTGGTGGTACCCGGGGAGGTACTCCTTTAACAAGAGTATCGGATAGCGTTTGGATGGGCACTACTGCCGGCCCCATGGAAGAAGGCTTCCATTACTATCATCTAACCGTTGATGGAGGAGTATTCAACGATCCCGGCACCTTGAACTTTTATGGCTCTACCCGCTGGGAAAGCGGTATTGAAATACCCGCTCACGATCAGGATTTTTATGCATTAAAAAATGTTCCTCATGGTTTTGTACAGCAAATCCTTTTCCCTTCGAAAAGCACAAACACTTCGCGTCGTGCATTTGTGTATACGCCACCGGGTTACGAGAAAAACCAAAAAACAAAATACCCGGTACTGTATTTACAACATGGCTGGGGCGAGGATGAAACAGCGTGGAGCAACCAGGGACATGCAAATCTGATCATGGATAATTTGATCGCAGCAGGGAAGATCAAACCCTTCATCATCGTAATGACGTATGGAATGACTAATGAAATAAGGCCAGGTGGGGGAGGGCTTAGAAATTTTGATATAAAACCGTTTCAGACAGTTCTCGTTGATGAATTAATTCCTTACGTCGATGCTAATTTCCGTACAATACCGGACCAGCGACATCGTGCGATGGCGGGTCTTTCAATGGGTGGTTTTGAAACGCATGCAATCACTCTTGCCCGTCCAGATGTATTTTCATATTATGGTCTTCTTAGCGGCGGTATCTACAAGCCTGATGAAATTAAAGACAAGTCAAAAGTGAAGCTCATCTTCATGAGTTGTGGCAGTTTTGAAAATCCTGATGGTGTGACAAAGGCCGCAGATTCATTGAAATCTGCCGGTTTTAATGCAGTGTCATATGTTTCTCAAAATACACGTCATGAGTTTGAGACATGGCGCCGCAGCCTTTATGTACTTGCTCCCATGCTTTTTAAGGATTGAGTAAACAAAAAATGTTCTTAGCCCTGATTTCTTGAAAAGAATTTTATTTAAATCGAGGAAGACCAGTAAACCAAATTCTAAACCAACTCCAGAAGCTGAGTAATGATGCGACCACGGTTATGGAAGTAATTCAATTCTGATAATTCTTTTTAAAATATCGTGGAAAATTCAGGTAAAATCGGTCAATCCGAGTCTAAATAAGGCTTTGAGCAATGCTCATTGAAAGTGGTTCAATGAGCTTTTTTTTGTCATAGAACTTGTGAATAATGAATAAAAAGACGCTGTTATTAAGAGGTCTCATAGTCGTGTAGCTAGTAATCATTGGCCACATATTGCTCTCGGGCAAAGCTTCTTATTTTCTTTGGCAGATCAAAATCCGTATAATATTTGCTTAAAACCCGCTCCTTGTCGGCAGATTATCTCTTTTACAAAATAAATTAATTTAATCACCTGGCTTCTACGACAACTGTTGCAGATTCCAACCCATCCGCACTTGCAGTCAACGTAATATTGCCTTTTTTCCCGTCTGATTGTAAGATCGCTAATGCCAATCCGTTCAAAGCTGCGTGCTTATCGCCTTTAAAAGACTCATGACTTATTTCGCTGCCATTATCCACACCAGCAATAAATCCGGAACCACTGATTTTAAAATGAATTTCATTATCTGCACGCGGAGCAATGACACCATTTTTATCGACGATAGTTGCAGTGACAAATGAAACGTCTTTCCCATCTGCATTAATCTTGTTTCTGTCTGCTTTCAAAATAATCTTTGCAGCCGCTCCGGCAGTTTTTACTTCATCTGTCAAAACTGTTTTCCCATTTTTTCTTGATATCGCTTTCAGTGTCCCCGGCTCAAATGGAACGGTCCATTTTACATGAAGATCATCACCGGTTTTTTTGCGAATGCCCAACGATTTATTATTTAAAAATAGTTCCACTTCATCCGCATTATTATAATATGCAATCACATCCACTGTGTCGCCTTTCTTCCAGTTCCAATGCGGATAAATATGCAAAACCGGTTTATTGGTAAACACGCTTTGATACATATAATATACATCTTTGGGAAAACCAGCAAGATCAATTATGCCAAAATAAGAACTTCGCGCCGGCCAGGAATAAGGAGTTGGTTCACCGAGATAATCAAAACCTGTCCAGATATACATGCCGGATACCAAATCACTCTTCAATAACGCTTTTACGCTCTCTTCATGAGTAGATCCCCACGGCGCACTTACATTATCATAAGCGGAAACAGTGTATCCGCCATTTGGATTTACAAAAGGCTTATCCCACCGTATCGGCCAGCGACGGATAGAATCGAAGGGCACAAGATCATAGTAGCCACGCATTTCAAGGGCTGACGTACTTTCTGTAACGATCATTTTTTTGGATGGCCACAGGTCGTGAAATTTATCCCACATTTCATGATGGTAATTGACACCGATCAAATCAAATGCGCCTGATTCAATGATATTATTGCCTTTGTTGGGTTCATTATTCGCCGTCACAATTTCCCGTGTCGTATCTAGTGATTTTACAATTCCAACTAATTCTCTTGCAATCACACGACCGGATGTGTCGCCTTTTTCAGCCCATTGCTCAGGAATCTCATTTCCCACACTCCAGATAAAAACAGAAGGATGGTTTCTGTCTCTTAAAACCTGGTCTTCCAAATCTCTTTTATGCCATTTGTTCCAATCAAGGTGATAATCATATTTGGTTTTCGGTTTAGCCCACATATCGAATGCTTCATCCATTACGATAAAACCCATTTTATCTGCCAGTTCTAAAAGTTCCGGTGCAGGTGGATTATGGGAAGTACGGATTCCATTTATGCCCATTGCTTTCAACAATTGCAACTGGCGTTCAATCGCTCTTGTATTAATTGCCGAACCAAGCGCACCAAGATCGTGATGATCACAAACTCCCAGTATTTTAACATGCTTTCCGTTTAAGAAGAATCCTTTGTCTGTGTCAAACCTCAAATAGCGAATTCCGAATTTTGTTTCATAAGAATCTACGGTTTTATTATTTAAAATAACCTGTGAAACAGCTTTGTATAAATAAGGCTGGTCAAGCGACCACAGTTTAGGATTGCTGGTTGTAAATGATTGATTTAAAGAAGTGGTACTTTCTTCAACCGATTGCGGAATCACCGCTTTTTTTGAAGCTGATGCAATTTCTTTTCCTGAAGCATCATAAACCGTAGTTTTTAAAACAATATCTTTTGCAGCGGAATATTTATTTTTAATTTGAGTTGCTACATTTATCGTTGCTGCTTCATCGGACACTTTTGGCGTGGAAATAAAAGTGCCCCATTTATCGATATGCAGTTTATTTGTTTTTATCAGCCATACATTTCTAAAAATACCTGAACCTGAATACCAGCGCGAATTTGGCTGTTTGGAATTATCTACTTTTACCGCAATTACATTTTTTTCATTTCCGTACTTCAGATATGGAGTGAGGTCATATTGAAAAGTAATATAACCATTAGGCCTGATGCCCAAAGGATTTCCATTGATCCACACTTCGCTGTTTTTGTAAACTCCATCAAACCTGATAAAAACCGATTGTCCTTTTTCCGATGCAGGAACCGTAAATGTCTTGCGATACCAACCGATTCCTCCGGGCAAAGCGCCACCTCCGGCTCCGGCCGGGTTATTCTCACTAAATGTACCTTCGATACTCCAATCATGCGGAAGGTTCAGCGTTCTCCAATTGTTATCTTCTACCGTTATTCGGGAATAATTATGAGTGCTGTCAAGAATGAATTTCCAGTTGTTGTCAAAATCATTGGTTGACCTCTGCTGTGCAAATGTGACACAGTTAAAAGCTACAGTAAACAAACAAAAAAGCAGGATTTTTATTTTTCTAAAAGTATACATGTTTCTAATTTCTTTTAATAAAAACAGCAATTTACTATTAAATGAAAAGCATTAGTGAAACGTGGAGCGTTTTTTCTTTTTATAACGTCTAACAAATTCATCTTTCAGGAAGCGAATTTATGGGCATAAAAAAAGCCTTGAATTTATCAAAGCTTTTTTTGCGGACCGGACGGGACTCGAACCCGCGACCTCCGCCGTGACAGGGCGGCATTCTAACCAACTGAACTACCGATCCAAATCCCTTAATTTGGGAGCGCGAAGATAATAAAATTTCATCTGAGCCAAACATCTTCCCCGTTTTTTTTCTTAAATTTTCAAATCAAAGCACGTACAATATTTTCTCCTTAAAATATAAAATTGCCTATCTTTTCACACTTGAAAAAAGAATATTCACAGAATGGAAAGAATAATTGCAATCGGCGATATTCATGGTTGTAGAAACACTTTTGAAAAGTTACTTTTAGATAAAATAAACATTCAAAAGAGCGACCTCATTTATTGCATCGGGGATTATATAGACAGGGGGAAAAACAGCAAAGGCGTTATAGACCTCATTTTGGAGCTTCGGGAGCACACTTATAATATTTTTACTTTACGTGGAAATCATGAACAAATGTTACTCGATTGTTTAGTTGACGAAG
>Ga0157371_10003861_pt1 | contig 13371 bp, 13 predicted proteins | sample C45metaG_FD_113462 | JGI IMG/M metagenome (GOLD analysis project Ga0157371, IMG submission 113462) | Corn rhizosphere microbial communities from Kellogg Biological Station, Michigan, USA - C4-5 metaG | ecosystem: Host-associated > Plants > Roots > Rhizosphere > Soil | place: USA: Michigan... | reverse complement strand
TATTGGTTCGTTTACTGCAACGAACATCCTTCAAAACTATTTTCGTTTATGCATCGGAGGTTATAACCATTTTTACAAAAATTATACATTAAACAAATATGTACGAAGCCATACTGAATATGAACCGTCGGAAACTGGAAGAGCTGATAGAGGCGATAGTAGCCGGGAAGTTAAAAAGCAGTTATCTGCCATAAAACAAAAGCCTTTAAAAAAAGGAAAGTTAGCAAATGTAAAAGAGCTATGCCGGCAAGCTTTTTTATGAACTGGAATGTAAATGGAGGGGAGAGCCAGGAGGTGTAAAGTGAAGGACAGATGTAAAAATCTGTAAAGGGAAATTGTAAAATTAGTATCAGTACTGAAACACTTTGGCTTATGTTATAGAGCCTACGCCTTTTTTTGCAGTAGTGTTCGACTGCCGTTAGCTATAAGTGAAAGGACTGTAATCGAACATTCCCCGCTTAAAAATGAAAAGAAGAAGCTGTTCGTAGCTTACGACTACGTACTATGTTGTTGTCGAAAGATGATTATTTTATGCTCACATGTAAAATCCTTTTCCGTTATCTTCAAGATAGCTGTTAGTAGTTGTAGATTTCTGCTTTCAAATCCTTGCTATTTACAAGTGAGCGTATTAACAAGCCTAATCATAGCTGGTATTTAAGATCCTGGCATTTGGACATTATAACCAGGAACAGTTAAAGCGGCGAAGGCGTTTGGAATTATTCACTTTTTTTAAGGTTGTCTGCGGAAAGAAAAGCAATTGCGAGCGCTATCCAAAAAATTGATTTAATCCAATTTCGCGTTTGGAAAGCCTCCAACATCGCAATTCCAAAAAAAAGGAGGAAAACGGTAAAGTTAGCTCCTAATCGTATCTTTTTCATCATGATTATCCATTCATATTCCAAAATTGATCGCTCTGAATCAATCCTTAGATTGATGGCGAAACTTAAAATGTACCTTTAATGACTATACGACAATACAGCCATCCACATTCCAGGCATATTCTCCAACTACGAATTCTTATACAACCGACAGTAAATCCTACTGCCATTGGATTCCCGGGTCTCACAACTGAGATCGAATTTGAATTACGTTCATTGATATGATTAACATCGATGCCAAGCCACTCTATTGGCTCTCCTTTTAGAGATTCCGGTATCTTAATGTTATTTTTTTCAAGAAAGGAGGAAATATCTTGTCCGGTTTTGAATTCTCTTTTATGATTAAGCAAATCATATGCTATCGAAAAAAGAAAGTTTTCTAATTCTGCAAAATTAGACAACGTTGTTGAAAGGGTGTCGTTATTCATAATAAACAATTTACAGTTTTTGGAAGTGCTATATAAATATAACTAAATTGTATGATATAAAAAATTAAATAATGCCCTAAGTATGGCAATGAGAAGCCTGAAAAACTTTCCTGTTTACTTTGTCGGTTGCCGAATAAATGAAAGAACCTTTTATTGGTGTCCAGCGAAGGGAAGGTGCTCGACCCGTTGTCATATGATGGCAGTGTATGTAGTGCTTGAAAACCACCGTCGAAAGTGTGTGACCCGAAAGCCAGGGAAGGTCAGCCGGCATTTGATTTTACAAATAAGTACCAACGGTACTGCTGGCCAACCATATTATGCTTAACCGAAGATTGTGGAAAAGCAGTTTAAACTTTTTTTATTAACTTGCATGTGCAATTTGAGTATTGATTGTTCTTTTTGAAAAGGTATTTATTCGGACATTCTATATTTCTCGCTTTTGAAAACGTGTTCAGGGTCAAAGACTTAGAAACCAACATTGGTTCCCGTCCGGTCCGCAAAAGCCTCAGTGAAAAGCTGGGGCTTTTTATTTCTTCGATTACAGTAAACGATTTTTTAAATCTTCAGCCCACGCGCTGACAATTTACCAACCTGAAATGTCAGAATAAGAATCCATCCTGTTTGTTGGTTCACTGTAATAAATACTCTTTTTCTATTTTTGCCGGTATGCTAAATCACGAAATTGTAACTCTCGGAAAAAAACTTTGGGATTACCATCTTTTAAATAATAAACTGGAAAGGGTTGATTGCATTCTTACGTTAGGCAGTCATGATCTTCGGGTACCAGAAAGAGCCGCTGAATTGTATTTACAGGGTTTCGCTCCTTTGATGATAATGTCAGGAGGTTTGGGAAATTTTACACAGGAAATTTGGACAGAAAAGGAAGCCGATAAATTTGCGGCTATCGCGATAGAAAAGGGCGTTCCGCCGGAAGCGATTTTAATTGAAAATAATTCAACCAATACAGGTGAAAATATCAAGTTCACCCAAAAATTATTAAAAGAAAAAAGGCTTGATCCACAAAGTTTTATTGTAGTACAAAAACCGTATATGGAACGGCGATCTTTCGCTACCTTCAAAAAACACTGGCCAGGCAAAAAATTACTGGTAACCTCTCCTCAAATCTCTTTTGAAGAATACCCGAATGAAGAAATCCCTTTAGAACGTGTCATCAATATTATGGCGGGCGATTTGCAGAGAATTAAAATGTATCCTGAAAAAGGATTCCAGGTTTACCAGGAAATTCCTGATGATATTTGGGAGGCTTTTGAAAGGTTGGTGGCCTTGGGTTTTGATAAACACTTAATGAAAGAAAAATAAAAAAATGTCTTTGCAACGATTTATTGAGGCCCAACAAAGTGATTATGAAATTGCTTTATCGGAAATTAAAGAGGGGAGAAAGCGGTCGCATTGGATGTGGTATATTTTTCCTCAAATTCACGGGCTTGGTTTTAGTGAAACCTCCAGGTTTTATGCGATTAAAAGCAGGGCGGAAGCTGAAGAATATTTACATCACCCGTTATTGGGAAAACGCTTGATTGAGATATCAGGTGTTCTCCTTGACCTTGATACAGATGACGCTCACAGCGTTTTTGGAAGCCCCGATAATCTGAAATTAAAATCCTCGATGACTTTATTTGCATGCCTTTCGAAAACTCATCCGGTTTTTCAATCCGTATTAAATAAGTTTTTTAATGGCAAAAAAGATGAAAGAACGTTGGCAATAATTGCAGAAGAAGAAAAGGGTTGATATTAAAGCGGATGTCTAAAAAAGCTGGCATGTATTTTATTGGATATGCTGTGAATAAATAATGTTACGTAATTATGGATTTATCTACGCAGGTGCGCGATCTTTTTTTATTGCCTTTGGCTATTGCGTGCATTTCATGGACTATTACGCATGAAGAAGTTTTTAAAGAGCCGAGAGATTATTGTAAAAGCAAATCAAAACAAAAAAAGAGCTTTCTTGGAAGAAAATTCTTTTACCTCTTTACCTGCGAATATTGTTTTTCACATTACATCACAATCTTTATTTTAATTCTCACGCACTATCATTTACTTTTTAATGATTGGAGAGGTTATTTCATCGGAGGCTTTGCTCTTATTTGGATCGCCAATATTTACATGAGTCTTTTTGGATTTGTTAGAGTCGGTATGAAAAAGGAAAAAATGGAAGCGGATATTAAGGAAAAGGAATTGAAGAAATAAAACAAATCCTGCTGAACCTTTTCAAAGTGAACAAAGGAATCAACAGGATTTTTATATTCGATTTAATAAGCTCTTGCGAATAAAACCCTTTCTGAGCTTGGGTTTCCGGTTAAAATATCTTTACCTTCTTCTTTAGGATTGTTTAACGGAATGCAACGAATGGTTGCCTTGCTTAATTCTTTTATTTTTTCTTCAGTTTCTGCTGTTCCATCCCAATGGGCTGAAATAAAGCCCCCATTTTCATCGAGGATTTTTAAAAATTCATCCCATGTATCAGCTTTGGTAATATGTGCATCACGATAATCTTTTGCTTTTTGGTAAATGGAATTCTGGATGTCATTCAACAAAACAAAAACAGTATTTGCCAAACCATCTAGTGAAACCGATTCTTTCGTTTTAGTATCCCGGCGTGCGACTTCAGCAATATTTTGTTCAAGGTCGCGCGCACCAATAGCGATTCGTACAGGCACTCCTTTCATTTCATATTCAGCAAATTTCCATCCGGGGCGGCGACTGTCGTCATCATCATATTTTACTGAAACGCCAAGCGCTTTAAAATCCTGAATTAAAGAAATTACTTTTTCATCAATCGTCTTTTTTTGGTCATCACCTTTATAAATAGGGACGATCACCACCTGGATCGGCGCTAATTTCGGTGGAAGAACAAGCCCGTCATCATCACTGTGAGCCATTACCAAGGCGCCAATCAATCTTGTACTTACGCCCCAGCTGGTAGCCCAGACATAATCCAATTTATTTTCTTTATCGCTGAATTTTACATCAAATGCCCTGGCAAAATTTTGCCCAAGAAAATGGGAGGTTCCTGCCTGCAGTGCTTTTCCGTCCTGCATCATCGCTTCGATACAAAAAGTATCTACTGCGCCGGCAAAACGTTCGTTTACACTTTTTACGCCTCTTATAACGGGCATAGCCATCCATTCTTCAGCAAATTCTGCATAAATATTTAGCATTTGCATTGTTTCGTTAATGGCTTCTTGTGCAGTGGAATGTGCTGTGTGGCCTTCCTGCCAAAGAAATTCAGTCGTACGTAAAAACAATCTCGTCCGCATCTCCCATCTTACTACGTTTGCCCATTGGTTGATAAGTACCGGTAAGTCCCGGTAAGACTGGATCCATGTTTTGTAAGTATTCCAGATAATGGTTTCTGAAGTTGGCCTTACGATTAATTCTTCGTCCAATTTTGCATCCGGATCAACGATGATGCCGGTTCCTGCTTCATCATTCTTTAATCGATAATGAGTAACTACCGCGCACTCTTTTGCAAATCCTTCCACATGAGCAGCTTCTTTACTTAAAAAGCTCTTAGGGATAAATAAAGGAAAATAGGCATTCTGGTGCCCTGTTTCTTTAAAGCGCTTGTCGAGTTGGCTTTGCATTTTTTCCCATAAGGCAAAACCATAAGGTTTTATCACCATGCAACCACGCACGGCGCTGTAATCAGCCAGTCCTACTTTTATTATCAGATCATTATACCATTGTGCATAATCAGTTTCCCGAGCCGTAATTTCTTTACTCATTTATTATTTTAAGTTTTAATTATTCTCACTTTAATTTTAATTAATTATGATAGCATTTTCTTTTTCTGAATTTAACAACCCTTCATAAAAACAATGCGTTTATAATAAAGTATTATTCTTAAATTTACAGAAAGATGGAGCAAAAATAAGCTTCATTATCAAACTTTCTAAAAACTTAAAGCCATGAAAATAAAACATTTACTGATGCTGGGTGTTGTGGCCGCTTTTAGCAGTTGCAGTACCGCATACCGCACAGGGCAAACTCCTGATGATGTTTATTATTCACCGGCACCGCAGGAAAATACTTATGTAACCAAAGCGACCGACGAGGATAAAAATTCATATTCATACAGGAACCAGGAAGAGGCAGATATCAGGCGAGGGATTGAAGATCCCGTTTATCGCAGCGGAATAACTTTTAGTATGGGAATGGGCTACGGCTACAATCCTTATTCTTTATATCCTTATAATAGTTTCAATAATCCGTTTTACGGAAATGGTGGTTATTATAGTTACGATCCTTACGGATTTAAGAGCATGTATGATCCTTATTACAACAATTCTTTTGGATATATGAATCCTTACTCTTATAACTCATTCGGTTATTACGGTTATTCTCCGTATAGTTTTGGATTTTCACCTTATTATTCGCCCTATTCACCGATTCTTTTTTCATCAAAAACTGTAAATACAAATACAGGTCCAAGAAGATACAACCTGAATGTTTATAATAATAATTCTACAAGCAATTCAGGAAGTCGTGGAAACGTTCAACCAATTCGCTCTACCGGCACGGGCACCACACAGCCATCAACAGGGACAGGTGTAGGAAATGTGATCAGGAGAGTATTTACGCCTTCGCAGAGAAGCACATATACGCCACCCTCCAATAATAATTACAACAATAACAGGAGAACTTACAACGACAACAATTATAACAGCAATAACAATAATAATTATAATACTCCTGAAAGAACATTTACACCAAGTGCTCCATCAAATTCATCGTCTTCGTCTTCGGGAAGCAGTAATAGCGCTCCTGTCAGGACTTTTAGGAGATAAGTGTTCCATATGTTTTTAAAAAAGGGATGATTTTTCATCCCTTTTTAAAACCCCGTTTACAAGCTGTTGTTGAGAAATTTGAAAAGAGAATTATTTATTCGTTTACTATGAAAGCAGTTTATTTAAGTATATTTTTTTCCCTCGCTATTGGTTTTTCTTATGCCCAGGAACCGGCTGATGCTTTAAGATATTCGTATTTAACACAGCCGGGCGGTACAGCCAGGAACCAGGCAATTGGCGGCGCAGGGGCTTCTTTAGGTGGTGAGTTTACATCGCTATTTATCAATCCTGCCGGTCTTGGATTTTATAAAACAGGTGATTTTGTACTAACACCTTCAGTGTCATTAAAGAAAACCAATTCTGATTATTTAAACGCCTCAGAAAGGGCAGCCGATAATAATTTTAATATGGGTGCCACAGGTTTAGTGATTGGAGGTGCAACCCGCGGCAGAAGCGTTAAAAGCCTTGCTTTTGCAGTGGGTGTAAACCGTGTAGCAGATTTTAATAACCATGTTTACTACAGGGGCATAAATAAAAATTCATCCTACTCCGAAAAATACCTGGAAAAACTAATCAATGATGATATAACCGATCCTAACCAGGCAGCCAGTTACGATCCTTATGGTGTGAGCCTAGCCTTCAACACTTATTTGATTGACACCCTCCAGGCAACTGACGGTTCGCTTGCGGGGTATAGAACACAAGCTAATCCTTCTACAGGGCTTATCCAGGAAAATACAATTAATACTACAGGCGGTATCACCGATCTTGCTTTTGGAATGGGCTTGAACGTTCAGGATAAATGGTATTTTGGAGGAACCCTTTCTATTCCGTTTTTGAATTACAATCGAAACGGGACCTACCAGGAAAGTGATGCAACCACTACTCCTAACAACAATTTTAATTATTTCCAGGCAAAAGAAACTTTGAAAACGAAAGGAGTCGGCATCAATGCCAAGCTGGGGCTGATTTTTAAACCTGTGGAAAATGTCAGGTTAGGACTTGCTTATTATTCGCCCACACTTTATGCTCTTACCGATGATTATACTGCCACGGTAGTGACTGACCTCGAAGGTTATGGCGGAGCAGGAGTAAAACAACAAAGTTCCACTGATTTAACTAATGGCCAACCACTTGAATCGAAATATAATTTAACAACTCCATGGAGATTAATTTTAAGCGGTTCGTATATATTTAGCGAAGTTGAAAATGTTGAAAATCAAAAAGGTTTTATCACGGCCGATGTTGAATATTTGAATTATAAAGACGCTGCATTTCATGATGTTAATAACGATACAAGCGCGGCTAGTTACTATCGTGATTTATCTAAAACTCTCGGAAATGTATATAAAAGCGGCATCAACGCCAGACTCGGCGGGGAATTAAAATTTAACACTTTCATGGTAAGATTGGGAGGGGCTTATTATGGTAATCCTTACAAGTCCGAAACTTCCAATCTTGTAAAAGTTACAGGCGGCGTAGGATACCGGAACAAAGGAATCTTTCTTGATCTCGCATATGTCTACTCGATGTATAAAGATGTGAACTATCCTTATCGCTTGCAAGACAAACCTAACACGCCGGCATATCTTAAAACTAATAAAGGAAATATTGTACTTTCCCTAGGATTTAAGTTGTAATCTATTATACTCTTCATGTTCCAGCTTTTTGTAAGAATAAAAAATTGGCTTATTTCTTGGTTTACTACTCTACCTAATATAGAGAGCAAAGGGGTCAATTTTTTTTATTTCTGATAACAAAAATTTTTTTTAAAATAAGCTGAGATAATAAATATTATATTATTTTTGTCTCCTCAATTTAAAAATCAACACAAAGAGTTGAAAAAAAATAATTCATATAATTTCTTCTTTCCGGCAACGGTATATCTATTGTTACGACGTGGATGCTGATAGGCCCTTGCGTTTGAAAGCGCACCTATCAGTGAAAAAAAATCCCCCAATTTCTCCCTTATTTTTTAAATTTTAAATTTCCTGCAAATTGGAACAATCAAATATAATTGTTCGTGTTGCAACTCCTGCTGATATTATTTACTCATCTACCATCACAGATGAAATGGCTTCATCTGCGCTGGCACGTGGTACAGGAATTGCCAAACGTTCACCTGAGTATATTTCTAATAAAATGGCGGAAGGGAAAGCTGTTATAGCTGTTACAAAAGATGGTACCTGGGTCGGATTTTGTTATATCGAAGCCTGGGGCCATGAAAAATTTGTAGCCAACAGCGGCCTTATTGTTGCTCCCGAATTCAGAAAGTCGGGGATAGCAAAAACAATTAAGCAGCGGATCTTTGCACTCTCGCGGCAGAAATATCCCGAGGCGAAAATTTTTGGCTTAACTACTGGCCTTGCAGTCATGAAGATTAATAGTGATCTTGGCTATGAACCTGTAACTTATTCTGAACTTACTAATGATGAAAACTTCTGGGCCGGATGTAAAAGTTGTGTGAACTATGATATTCTGATGAGTAAGGATAAAAAAAATTGCCTGTGCACAGCTATGCTTTACGATCCTAAAGATCATTATACCCCCGAAGAAACCGCAAGTGATTTCAAAAACAAATCAAAAGTGTATGAAAGATTTATGCGTTTGAAAAAGAACAAGCTGATAAATTATTTAAAAAAGAAAAAACAGGAAAAACCCAAATCTATTTTGAGTTTATTCTTCAACCTTTAAAAGTTTAAATCGATAATGAGCAAAAAAGTTGTAATCGGATTTAGTGGCGGATTGGACACTTCTTATTGTGTGAAGTATTTTACTGATGAATTAAATTATGAAGTACATAGTATAATTGTAAATACAGGTGGCTTCTCAAAAGAAGAATTGGATCAAATTGAGCAACACGCAAAAGCGCTTGGTGTAACTTCTCATACAACAGTAGATGCTACCAAAAGTTATTATGATTCTATCGTAAAATACCTTGTTTATGGAAACGTTTTGAAGAACAATACTTATCCTTTAAGTGTAAGTGCAGAAAGGGTTTCGCAGGCATTGCATATTGCGGAACATGTAAAAAAGATCGGTGCAGATGCAGTGGCACACGGAAGTACAGGCGCCGGGAATGACCAGGTAAGATTCGATATGATTTTTCATATCATGATTCCGGGTGTTGAAATTATCACGCCTATCCGGGATATGCAATTATCCCGCCAGGAAGAAATCGATTACCTGAAATCGAAAGGGGTAAAAATGAACTTTGAAAAATCGGTTTATTCTATCAATAAAGGTTTGTGGGGAACAAGTGTTGGAGGAAAAGAAACTTTGAGTTCAAATGGTATGTTGCCTGAGGAAGCATGGCCCACACAATTAAGCAAGAACGAACCGGAACAACTGAAGTTGCATTTTGAAAAAGGTGATCTTACCGCCGTAAATGAAAAAACTTTCAATCACCCTGTTGCTGCTATTCAATATTTGCAAACATTTGCTGGTCCGTTTGGTATCGGTCGTGATGTGCACGTAGGCGACACTATTATTGGAATTAAAGGAAGAGTTGGATTTGAAGCAGCTGCTTCTGTTCTTATCATTAAAGGGCATCATGCTTTGGAAAAGCATGTGCTTACCAAATGGCAACTTACTTTAAAAAGCCAGCTTGCTGATTTTTATGGAAACTGGTTGCATGAAGGACAGCTACTTGATCCAGTAATGCGTGACATTGAAGCATTCTTTACTTCTTCTCAACAAAATGTTACGGGTGATGTTTTCATCCAGTTAATGCCTTACCGTTTTCAAATTGTTGGTATTGAGTCGGCGTTTGATTTGATGAGTAGTAAATTTGGAAAGTATGGAGAAATGAATACGGGCTGGAGTGGTGAAGATGTCAGGGGATTCAGTAAGATTTTTGGTAATCAAACCGCAATTTATCATGCTGTAAAAAATAGTGTAGATGAAAAATAAAATCCGGGTTGGAATTATTGGCGGTGCAGGTTATACAGGTGGAGAATTAATAAGGCTGCTCATCAACCATCCCTCTGCAGAAATGATTTATATACACAGTAAAAGCAATGCCGGTAAAGGAGTACACGCTGTTCACCATGATCTTGTTGGAGTAACTGATATCGAGTTTACCCATGAAATGAACGATGAAATTGATGTACTTTTTTTATGTGTAGGCCATGGTGATTCCCTAAAATTTTTACAGGAAAATGAAGTGCCGGCACATATCAAAATCATTTCACTGTCCCAGGATTTCCGGCTGAAAGAAAAATCGGTTTTTAAAGATCGCCACTTTGTTTATGGCCTTCCTGAAGTCAACAGTGAACAAATAAAAAAGGCAGAAAATATTGCTAATCCTGGTTGTTTTGCAACAGGGATTGAACTGGGTTTATTGCCGCTGGCAAAGATGGGTTTGTTGCATGATGTATTTACAACAGGTATAACCGGCTCAACCGGTGCCGGACAATCTTTGTCTCCCACTTCCCATTTTTCATGGCGTGAAAATAACGTGCAGGCTTATAAAACACTGACACATCAGCATCTTCATGAAATAAATGAGACTTTAAACGCGCTTTCCGGAAATTCTTCAGCTTCTATTCATTTTGTGCCATGGCGCGGAGATTTTACACGCGGAATATTCGTTACGTCACAAATTAAATGTATCAAGCCCATCGGAGAAATTTATGAAGCTTATGAAAAATTCTATCAGGACCATCCTTTTGTAACTCTTAGTAAGGAGCCTATTTTTTTAAAGCAGGTCGTAAATACCAACAATTGTTTCATTCATTTGGAAAAGGAAGGAGATATCCTGGTTGTGCATACTGTGGTTGATAATTTATTAAAAGGTGCCAGTGGTCAAGCAGTTCAGAATATGAACCTGATGTGTGGTTTAGAAGAAACAGAAGGACTGCGATTAAAGGCGAATTATTTTTAAAGAGACGCGAGCAATGATAATGAGCCAACCTAATATGAGGGTGCTTACAAATGAAAAAGAATAAAAATGAAACTATTCGACGTTTATCCAATTAATGACATCAACATTGTAAAGGCGCATGGTTCTTATGTTTGGGACGATAAGGGTGTTCAATATCTGGATATGTATGGTGGACATGCGGTGATCAGCATCGGCCATACGAATCCTCATTGGGTTCAAAGAATTGAAGAACAATTGGAGAAGATCGCTTTCTATTCGAATTCAATAAAAATTCCTTTACAACAGAAGTTAGCTGATAAGTTGGGGAAAATTTCAGGGAAAGATAATTACCAGTTATTTCTTTGTAATTCCGGTGCGGAGGCAAATGAAAATGCTTTGAAATTGGCTTCATTTCATAATGGAAGAAAAAAGATCATTGCTTTTTCAAAAGCGTTTCATGGGCGAACTTCATTAGCAGTTGCAGTGACAGATAACCGGTCAATTGTGGCTGCGGTCAATCAAACTGAAAATGCGGTTTTCCTGCCTTTCAATGATGAACACGCCTTAAGCAACTATTTTAATGAACATGGTGATGAAGTGTGTGCTGTAATTGTTGAAGGCATTCAGGGTGTTGGCGGCATAAGGGTTGCATCAAAATCTTTTTTACAACTTATCAGGGAATTATGCACTGAATATGGAGCGGTTTTTATTGCAGATTCTGTACAATGCGGTTATGGAAGAACAGGTAAATTTTATTCTCATGATCATGCGGGAGTTGAAGCAGACATTTATTCTATGGCAAAAGGAATGGGTAATGGCTTCCCGATTGGGGGCATTTCAATTTCTCCTAAAATAGCACCTAAATATTTTATGCTGGGTACAACGTTTGGCGGCAATCATCTTGCATCTGCTGCTGCCATTGCTGTTTTGGAAGTGATGGAAAAAGAGGGCCTGATGAAAAATGCAGAAGAGATCGGCAATTATCTTATTTCAGAAATTGAAAAAATCGAGGGTTTAAAAGATGTTCGTGGAAAAGGATTAATGATCGGGTTCGATGTTTCAGATGAATTAAAAGATTTGAAAAAGAATCTTTTGTATAAACATAAAATATTCACGGGAGAAGCAAAACCAAATGTGATCAGGTTATTACCTTCACTTGCTTTGTCAAAGAATGATGCAGATAAATTTTTAAAAGCACTTAAAGAAGAAGTTTCATTCCTTTCAAAAGCAAAGGAAACTGTTTCTGAAATATCCGGTAATTAGTTATTCATTCAAAAACATTTTATAATTATTGAAAAATTTTCTTTCGGTTCATGATGCAGGTAATATCGATCGTCTTGTAACAACTGCATTGAATTTTAAAAAAAATCCTTTAGCCTCCCAAACTTTAGGGAAAGGCAAACGGATGGGGTTATTGTTTCTCAATCCAAGTATGCGTACGAGATTGAGCACGCAGATTGCAGCTCAAAACCTGGGAATGGAAGCTGTGGTTTTTAATGCTTCACAGGACGGATGGTCACTTGAGTTTGAAGAAGGAACTGTAATGAATGGTTCTACCGCTGAACATGTCAAAGATGCAGCGCCGATTCTCGGAAAATATTTTGATATTCTGGGAGTACGCACATTCCCTTCCTTAAAGAACAGGCAAGAAGATTATTCAGAAAAAATACTTCAACAATTTGTAAAATATGCGAATATACCTGTTGTGAGCCTCGAAAGCGCTACTGTTCATCCATTGCAGAGTTTAACCGATATCATTACAATTTCAGAAAGACTTCCTTTAAAAACGAAGGCGAAACCAAAAGTGGTTTTAACATGGGCACCTCATGTAAAGCCGTTACCACAGTGTGTCGCAAATAGTTTTTCTGAATGGGTGAATACATGGGATCAAACTGAATTCGTTATCGCCAATCCTCAAGGCTATGAATTGGATAACGATTTTACGAATGGTGCTACTGTTACTAACAATCAGGCACACGCGCTAAAGGATGCCGATTTCGTGTATGTAAAAAACTGGAGCAGTTTTAAAGAGTATGGCAAAATAATTCCTGTTCAAAATGACTGGATGCTTACAAATAAAAAATTATCAGTGACCAATAACGCTAAAGTAATGCATTGCCTTCCGGTGCGGAGGAATATAGAATTAAGTGATGAAGTATTGGATAGCGAAAACAGTATTATTACCGAGGAGGCGGGTAACCGGGTTTGGGCTGCACAGGCAGTGTTATCTGAAATTTTAATTGGATTATCATGAATGCAGATGCAGTTCAAAAAGAACAACTTTTTATTATTAAGATTGGTGGTAACGTTATTGATGATCATGATCAACTCGATTCTTTTCTCACCGCTTTTTCTGAAATAAATACAAAAAAAATATTGGTGCATGGTGGTGG
>Ga0157371_10003860_pt1 | contig 13373 bp, 15 predicted proteins | sample C45metaG_FD_113462 | JGI IMG/M metagenome (GOLD analysis project Ga0157371, IMG submission 113462) | Corn rhizosphere microbial communities from Kellogg Biological Station, Michigan, USA - C4-5 metaG | ecosystem: Host-associated > Plants > Roots > Rhizosphere > Soil | place: USA: Michigan... | reverse complement strand
GCTGTCCTCTCCCCCCGCCTATCTAAGAGGGGGGTCGCGCACGCGCACGCGTGTATTAGCCCCCTAGGAGGCGTTGTGAGCGTCTACGAAGCGACGGAGGCATCTGTGGCCGCTGCGGTCGCTTCTGGGGCGTTAGATGCCGCTCTGAGCGCTGGCCCGGTGGCTGCTGTCCTTGCTCTTGCCCGGAAGATCGACGGGTGGGATGACGTGGTGCAGGCCGCAATGGAAGGCCGGGAGGATGGTTCCAAGCTTCCAATTCCGGTTCATGACAATACGTCCATTCCGACGTACCTGAGGTACTGCGAGGCGCTGCAACTTACGCCTTCCAAGATGCCGGCTAAGCCCGCTGCGGAGGTTGATCCTATTGACGAACTCAAAGCGAAGCGGGGGCGGCGCGCCCAGGCTGGGTAAGACGGAGCCGAGGCTGTGGACCCGGCCGCTCCGGGAGCTCACGCCGGAAACGTCGCTTGGTTTTGAGGCTATTGATGCGGCTCGGATTGCTGGCCGTCATCTGCACCCGTGGCAGGAATGGTTTTTGATCCACTCGCTGGAGTTGGCGTTGGGGTCAGTTTCGACAGATGCCTTCCCGGTTCTTAGGTTCAAGACTGTTCTGCTGCTGGTGAGCCGGCAGAACGGGAAGTCGTTCATCATGTCTACCCGTCTTTTGTGGCGGATGTTGATGTGGGATGGCCCGGAAGCTGAGCCGCCGTTGATCCTTGGCGCGGCGCATAAGTTGAACGCGGCTGAGGAAATCCTTGACCTGTCTACGAAGGCTTTGCAGCGGTCGGCGGGGCGCAAGTACATCGCGCATAAGTCGAATGTGAACGGTAATAAGTATCTGGAGCTGTCGAATGGTTCCCGGTATAAGTGCGAGGCTGCGTCTGATGATGGTGGCCGCGGGTTGTCGGTGACTGATCTTGCTTTTGATGAGTTGCGGCAGCAGCGTGATTGGGAGTCCTGGTCAGCGCTGACGAACACGACGAACGCCCGGTTCTCTTCTCAGGTCATTGCGGTGTCGAATGCTGGCACTGCTAAGTCGGATGTGTTGCGGGGTCTGCGTAAGCAGGGTCTGGCGCGGATGGCTGACTGGGAGAAGTACGTTGACGGCGGTATCCAGTCGGTTGAAGAGTTCGCTAATTCGCATGACACGACGATGGGCCTGTTTGAGTGGTCCGCGCCGGATGAGTGCGGGATTTGGGACCGTGACGGCTGGGCTCAGGCTAACCCTTCCATGGGCTATCAGGATGAGCATGGCATCGCGTATGTGACTGAGGAAATGCTGGCGTCTAAGGCAGCCCTTGTGGGTGTTGGTGGCGCTGAGGGTGTCCCTGAGCATGTTTTCCGTACTGAGAATTTGTGTCAGTGGGTGACCATTGATGCCGAGTCGCCGTTTGGTGCCGGCGTATGGGAGTCACGGCATGACGCTGAGTCTGAGATAGCTAAGGGTTCTCCCCTGGTGCTGTCGGTTGATGTGTCAGCTAACCGTGAGATGTCCTATTTCGCTGTTGCTGGCTGGCGTGACGATGGTGCGGCGCATGTGGAAGTCATCACGCAGCGGGCGGGTACTGAGTGGGTTGTTCCGACGCTGGTTGAGAAGTTCCCGAATATCGGCGCTGAAACCATCGTGGTCCAGGGTAAGGGCGCTCCTGCGTCTGCCCTGATTGAGCATTTGCTGGCTGCTGGGCTCCCTGTGATGGAGTGCGGTGGTTCTGACCTTGGCGCGGCGATGGGGGCCTTCTATGACGCTGTACGCAACGGAAACGTGTTCCACCTGTCCCAGCCTGTCCTTGATGTAGCCGCGGCAACTGCGGTGACTAAGCAGTTGGGGGATGTGTTCGTGTTGAACCGTTCTAAGTCTCCTGCTGATGTGGCGCCGTTGATCGCTGCTGAGCAAGCCTATTGGGGCCTTACCGTCCTCGCTTCCCGTGCCGGGAAACCGAAAGTCAGTTCTTACGAAACACGAGGGATGGTGGTTGTCTGATGGGCGTCCTTGACCTGTTCCGCCGCTCATCCGTAATTTACCAGGCTGTTGAGGTTGGTTCTACTAACCCGTCTGCGGCTGAGGTTATCGAGGCTTTGCGGAAGATTACCGGTATGGCGCCGGCTCAGTTGTGGGAGTCGCAGCATAACGTCCGCACGGTGGTTGATTTCCTGGCGCGGAACATTGGGCAGCTTGGCCTGCCGGTGTATCAAAGGGTGTCGGATACTGACCGGCAGCGGTTGCGGGATTCGCCTGTCGCTAAGCTCCTGTCGGATCCTAATCCGGCGATGACGGGCTATGACCTGAAGGTCGCGCTTGTTTCGGATCTTGCGTTGCATGATGAGGCGTGGTGGCTGATTGCACAGACCTCGAATGGTTGGACTCTTCGGCCGCTGGCTGTCGATCTGGTGACTATCGTTTCGGGTTCTGAGTTTGACGATGATCTGGTGATTCATTACCTCCCGGATGTGACGAAACCGCCGATCCGTATCACGGGTAAGAACCTGATCCACTTCAAGAACTGGACGCCTTATTACGGCGGGCATGGTTCGCCTGTTGTTGCGACATTGAAGGACACGCTGGCCGAGCAGGTAGCGGCTCAGCAGTTCCGGGCTTCTATGTGGAAGAACGGCGGTCAGATCGGCAACTATATTGCCCGCCCGAAGGATGCGCCGTCATGGTCTGAGGAAGGCCAGAAGCGCTTCACGGAAAGTATGCAGTCTTACCGGGCTAAGGGTGCGAACGCTGGCGCTATGCCTGTCCTTGAAGATGGCATGACCATCAATCAGGTCCGCTTCAACGCCCGCGAGGAACAGTGGATTGAAGCCGCTAACCTGTCGCTGGAAACGGTGGCGAGGGCGTGGCACATCAACCCGGCGATGCTGGGCGCTACCGGCGGCGTTTCGTATGCGAACGTGCGCGAGTTCCGCAAGATGCTGTACGGCGAAACGCTTGGGCCTTGGCTGAAGATGATCCAGGACCGCATCAACTCGAAGCTGGTCCCGATGCTGGATCCGCGTGACGGTGTTTACGTTGAGTTCAACGTGAAGGCCAAGCTTGCCGCGTCGTTTGATGAGCAGGCGGCGGTTCTGTCGTCGGCTGTTGGGCGTCCGTGGATGACCGCTAATGAGGCGCGGGCGCTGGAGAACATGCCAGCGCTTGCTGGTGACGCTGACGCCCTTGTGACGCCGTTGAATGTCCTTGTGGGCGATCAGGCTTCCCCGCGTGATAGTGCACCTAAGTCGCGCCCGGTTCTTGCTAAGGCTGACCGGGTGTTGGTGAAGGGTGAGGCGGACGACGGTTCGGCGCAGGCAACTGAAGCCGCTCTGGCTAAGTTCTTCAAGCGTCAGCGTGAAGCTGTTCTGGCGCGTCTCAATTCCAAGTCCGCCGATTGGTGGGACCAGGAGCGTTGGGACAAGGAATTGGCGAATGACCTGTACCGGGTTGCTATGTCGGTGACGGGGCAGGTAGCGGCTGACGTGTTGGAGAGTGTGGGGTTCGCGCCTGACGCTTACGACGCGGCGGTGACTGCGAAGTTCCTGCGGGCTGTGGCTGAGTCAAGGGCGGGCAAGATCAACGCGACCACGCTGGATCAGATTGAGGCTGCGTTGGCTGACCCTGGTGATGATGGGGGCGGTAATCCCGTCCGCACGCCGGCCAAGGTCTTTGACGCTGCCGAGGGTGAGCGCGGGGCGGTTATCGCCACGACGCTGCTGACGACGTTGGCGGGTTTCGCAACCATGGAAGCCGCCAAACAGAACAGTTCGCGGGCTACGAAAACTTGGCTTGTGAACTCGAAGAACCCGCGGTCTGAACATGCGGCAATGAACGGCGAGACGGTCCCCGTTCGGGAGAAGTTCTCCAATGGCGCTGACTGGCCGGGCGATCCGGTTCTAGGCGCTGATGGGGTAGCTAACTGCCGGTGCAGCGTAGAAGTAGCCATGTCCTAGCCGACTCAATTCAAGAACCAAAGACCATCCATGCGGGTGGTCTTTTTCAATGCCCGAAGGGGGCGAAATATGGACGTCAAAGGATTTGCCGCGAGCGTGAAAGCTATCGGCTCCGGTGATGGACTCGAAGAAGGCCAGTTCGAGGCTTACGCCTCCGTATTCGGGAACGTCGATAGCTACGGCGATGTCGTGGTCAAGGGCGCTTTTGAGAATGACCTGAAGGCGTGGGAAGAGGCCGGCGTGCCGATTCCGCTCCTATTCGGCCACAACATGGAAGACCCTGACTTCAATATCGGCCACATCGTGGACGCGAAGGAAGACGACCACGGGTTGCTTGTGAAGGGCCAACTTGACCTTGAATCACCCAAGGCCGCGCAGGTTTACCGCCTCCTGAAGGGCGGGCGCATCAATCAGATGTCCTTCGCCTACAAGGTGCTGGACTCCGGCCCGGTTGACGTGAACGGAGCCAAGGCGACAGAGCTTCGGGAACTGAAGGTCTACGAGATTTCGGTAGTGCCAATCGGCGCTAACGAGTTGACAGAAGTGCTTGCCGTGAAGGCCGGGCGCGTCCTGTCAGCAAAGAACGCCGCGATTGTGACCAACGCAATCGAGGCAGCGGACGCACTGAAGTCCGCACTCAAAACGCTGCTAGATGCGGCAACGAATGACGATGGAAAGGCCAGCGGCGAGCCCGCGGTCAAGGCTGAAGCGTCAGGCACGGACAAGGACGAGGAGCCCGCAGTGGCCAAGTCTGAGGATCCGGCTGGCGCTATGGCTGAGGAACCGCCAGCGCGTCCGTCCGTCGATGCCAGCGCATTAGAGAACTACCTCAAATCCCTCTCACTTACGGAGATGCTGTGAAGACTCTTATTGAGCTCAAGGCGGAACTGGCCGAACTCGTCAAGGCCGCCAAAGACAACACCCTGACAGCCGATCAGGTAACCCGGCTGGACACCATCAAGGGCGACATTGAGTCCGCCCAGGTCCGCGAGAAGTCCATTGCCGAAGGTGATGCGCTCCTGGCCCAGTTCAAGGACGCCGGCGAGCCCAAGCCGAAGGAAGCCGTGCAGGCCAAGTCGCTTGGCGAGTTCTTCGCTAAAGCTGCCGGCACCGAGCTTGCAGCTAAGCGCGGCGACCGCTTCACCGTTTCGGCGCCCGAGTTCAAGGCCGCTTCTGACGTGCAGGTGACCGGTACCGTTTTCGGTAACGCCCTGACCAGCATCGACACGAACATCCTGACCGGTGTTCGCCGTCGCCTGACCATTGAAGACCTGCTGGGCTCGGAAACCATCTCCGGGACCGCGCTGACCTACTTCGTGGAGAACGCCCTCGTTGAAGGCGCCTTCGCACTGGTCAACGAAAACGGACAGAAGCCGCAGCTCCACTTCGGTGACCCCACCGCCGTGACCGAGGCGCTGTCCAAGGTTGCCGGTTTCATCAAGGAATCCGATGAACTCGTTGAGGATCTTCCGTTCCTGAAGTCCGCCATCGACGGCCGCCTGCTGTATCAGCTCAACCTCTTCATTGAGGATCAGCTTCTCAACGGTTCCGGTGCTGCCGGTAACCTGCGTGGCCTGCTGAACCGTGTTGGTATCCAGACTGAGGTCCGCGGCTCGACTGCTGCCGGCGACAACGCCCAGGACACCATTTTCCGCGCCATCACGAAGGTGGAAACCGGTTCCGGCCTGACCGCCGACGGCATCGTCATCAGCCCTGCCGATTACCAGACCCTGCGTCTGGCGAAGGACGGCAATGGCCAGTACTTCGGTGGCGGGTTCTTCTCGGGCCAGTACGGCAACGGTGGCATCCAGGAGCAGCCGCCGCTGTGGGGCCTGCGCACCGTTGTTACCCCGGCCATTGCTACCGGAACCGTCCTTGTTGGCGCGTTCGGTCAGGCTGGCTCTGTTGTCTCGAAGGGCGGCGTCCGCGTGGATGCTACCAACACTGAGGGCAACGACTTCACCAACAACCGGATCACGGTTCGCGCTGAGCGTCGCCTGGCGCTGGCTGTCCGCCGCCCGGCAGCGTTCGTGAAGACCACGGTTACCCCCGTCGCCTAAGTAGATGTGTGAGGGTGGGGCGCTTCGGTGCCCCACCCTTCCCCTAGGAAGGATCCGACATGGCTCTGAAAAATTATGAGTACAACGGCGGGACTTACCAGTTCGATGATTCCGACGTGCCCGATGGTGCTGTTGAGGTCAAGGCTGAGAAGCCTGCGAACAAGTCCGCTACACCTACGAATAAGGCGGTAGACGGTGGAGATTCCAAGCCTGCTGTCAACCGAAAGCGCTAGCACTTCTGCTGAGAAGAACCTGGCGGCGGCTGAGGCTGCGGTTCGGGCCTATTGTGGCTGGCACATCGCGCCGACTGTGATTGAGGACGTTGTTCTTGATGGCAGTGGTACGCGGTCCCTGTTTTTGAAGACGCTGCGTTTGCGGGATGTTATCGCCGCTGAGGTTTCCGGCGTCCCGGTTGACGTTACGACGCTGGAGTGGTCTGAGGCTGGTTTCCTGCGTGCTGATGGGATTTTCCCTGACCGGCTGCGTTCGGTGAAGTTGACCATTGAGCACGGGTTCGATTCGGCGGCTGATGTCGCGCAGATCATCCGTGACATTGCCGGGCGTGCCGATAACGCCCCCGGTGGTGTTGTTCGGGAGCAGGCCGGCGCGGTGTCGATCAGTAACTCTTTGACGGCGCCCGGTGTCGCTGGCGGTGTGGTCCTGATGGATCATGAGCGCCGGATGCTGGATAAGTACCGGCTCCCTGGGAGGCTCTGATGCTGGTGTCGTTCGCGTCCGAGTCGATTACCCGTGTGCGGGCGTCTCAGGTCATGGATCACGGTTCACTGGTGGACGACTGGGACAATGCCACTGAAGCCGCCCTCACGGGCTGGTCTTTGCAGCCTGGCGCTTCGGTGGAGGACTTGCAGAACCGTGAAGCTGTCCGGGTTGATTGGACGGCTTACGGGCCTTATGACGCTGACGTGTTGGCGTCTGACAGGATCCGGTTGCCGTCCGGTGACTATGCGGTGATTGGTGAGCCTGAGCGGTGGAAGTCACCAACGGGGCGGATCAGTTCCACGAAGCTTCTACTGCAAAGGTGGGCCGACCGTGGCTAAGGGGAAGATTCGCATTGACGTCAGCTCGGCTGGCATCCAGGCGATTCTGAAGTCTGGCGAGGTCCAGCAATTCCTCAAGCAAAAGGCAGATGAAATTGCCGGACGCGCCGGCCCCGGCATGGAGGCAAGCGTGCGTATCGGTAAGACCCGCGCCAGAGCGTCGGTTGTTACAGCCACAAAGGCCGCCAGGATCGCTGAGGCTGAAGGGCGCGCCCTGACTAAGGCATTCGGCGGGACCAGCATGGTTGCCTACACCAATAAGGCGGGCAAGACGCGGATGGTATCGCAGGCTCAGGCTGACAACTGGGGGGCGAGGAAGAAGTGATTCAAACTCTAACGTTCCCGGATATTGAGGATCTGCTGTGCACGTTTTTGACGGGTGCGCTTGGTGTTCCTGTTGGGACTAGGGCGTCTTCTGCGTCGTCGTTTGTGCGGGTGTTGCGTACTGGTGGCCCGCCGGCTACGAGGGTGTCTGATAGCCCACAGGTAACTGTTGAGGCGTACCACTCTAGGGAGTCTGGCGCTGTCCAGTTGTTGGAGCGTGCCCGACGTGCAATCACCGACCTTCCCGGTCTGGAGTTGTCCGGGTTTCGGGTGAAGTCGGTGGACATCATTGGCGGGCCGGTGAATCTGCCTGACCCTAGCACTTCGCTTTTTCGCTACACATTTACGGCTGTGGTTCAGATCCGCGGCAAACAACCCATCTAAGGAGCAAACGTGAAAATCACTTTGGCCCGTGAGTGGACTGATGCCGCCGGCAAGTCCCACAAACCGGACACAACCCTTACTGTCCCGGAACTTACCGGGCGTGAACTGATCCTCATCGGCGCTGCCCGTGCCGCTGACGCTGAGAAGGAGAAGTAAACCATGACAAAGAACCTTGCGAATCTCCGCATTTACGGGGACATGGACTCGACGGTATACGTCGCACCGAAGGGTACGACAAGCCCGGTTGGCCTGGCAGCCCCCGCCGTCGCTTACCAGGATCTTGGCTGGCTGTCCGAGGACGGCGTGGACATTACCCGCGAAACGTCGTCCAAGGACTTCACTGCGTGGCAGGGCGGAACCATTGTCCGCTCGAAGATCACTTCCGTGAAGGACACCATCAAGGTTGTCTGCCTCGAAGAGACGGCAATCACTCTTGGTCTGTACTACCCCGGCATGACTTCGGCTACGGCTACTGGCGTTACTACGCTGACGATCCCCGCCGGCTCGAAGTCGAACGAGAAGGCCCTTCTGGTGGACTTCATTGACGACACGGTGACGAAGCGTTACGCGATCCCGCGTGCTGAGGTTACCGGCGTCGGAACTGTGAGCCATAAGAACGCTGACCAGACGATGTACGAATTTACGTTCACGATCTACGGCGGCTTCTCGATCATCACGAACAACCCGGCCGCGGCGACGGCCTAACAAGCTGGCGGGCGGGGTGTGTTTCCGTGGTGGTTTCCCCCGCCCGCCTTACCAAATGAAACCACCACGAACACTCTTCTCTTTGTAAAGGAAACCACCACCATGACTGCACCCAAGAAGCCCCAGGACCACCTGCCCAAGCAGGCCGACCTGAACGCTGAAATTGTTGAGTTCGACTACGAAGACCTGCATCTCGTCGCGGACGGTGACGCGATCACGGGTGAGGTCATGGAAGAACTCGCTGCCGGCAACCTGCATGTCTTCCTGAAGGCGCTGCTTGGCCCGGACGCTTGGGAGACGATCAAGAAGCTCCCTGTCCGCAAGTACAAGGACATCCTTGACGCCTGGTCTGAGGCTAAGCAGAGCGCGGGAAACTCCTAAGCCTCGCGTACCTCCTTAGGGAGTATCGCGGGGCTCTGAGGGCCGACTTCAGGCATTACTACGGTTTGGATTTGCGCGAAGCTCTCCGGGGGAACGTTTTTGATGCAGCGGACCTGGCGGTAAACATCCCGCCGGGTGCCGCTGTGTGGCGTGAACACGGCGGCCCGCTTGCGTGGACCCAGGCTGAGCATTTCGCGGCTTTGCAGCTTCACGCTGCGGACGTGGCGAACTGGCAGCGGACGAGGGCGGGGCAGAAGGGCACTAACCCGCCTAAGCCGATTGAGCCGCCTAAGGGGCGCAAGGAGCGGGACGCCGAGTCTGCGCGTCTGGATGCCCGTGCAGAGCGTTTCCTGGCGCGTCAGAAGGCAAGACAACAAGCAACTGAATAGAGGTCCCCTGTGGCATCCGTTGAACTGGCTACCGCGTATGTTTCGCTGATCCCTTCCATGAAGGGTGCGCAGGGGAAGATCGCCCAGGAACTTGGGGCGGTTGACGCTGACGGCATCGGCAAGGATATTGGCGGGCGGATGGGCGGCGGTATCGCCGGGACCATGAAAAGCCTCGTCGGTCCTGCGCTGGCTGCTCTGGCGGCGGTTGGTTTCGGTGACATGGTGAAGGAAGCCGCCGCGGCTTCTGACGCTACGGATAAGTTCAAGTCAACAATGAACTTCGCCGGGATCGACACTTCGGGTATTCAGGCGGCTACCAAGGCTGCCAAGGACTACGCGGATCAGACGGTTTATGATCTGCCGACGATTCAGGCGACGATGGCGCAGCTCGCGTCTAACGGCGTTACGAACTACACGGAGTTGACGCAGGCCGCGGGTAACTTGAACGCGGTTGCTGGCGGTAACGCGGAGACGTTCAAGTCCGTTTCCCGTACCCTCACGCAGTCCGCTGGCGCTGGCAAGCTGATGACTGAGGATTGGAACATGCTGGCGGACGCCATTCCCGGCGCGTCAGGTCCGCTCCAGAAGGTCATGAAAGAGGCCGGTGCGTTCCAGGGTAACTTCAAGGACGCGATGGCTGCCGGTGAGATTTCCTCGCAGGAGTTCCAGGACGCACTTTCCAAGCTTGGTAATGACCCTATCGCGGTGGAAGCTGCACGGTCTGTGACCACGTTTGAGGGCGCCCTGGGCAACCTGTCGGCAACGGTTAACTCTGGGCTGATGGGTGCCCTTGACGCTCTGAAACCAGCGATTACCGGGGCTATCAATGGGCTGTCTGCCGGGCTTGGGGCGGTGTTCGGCTGGTTTGGCAACCTGTTCTCCGGGCTGCAATCCCTCATCATGGACGGGGACATAACCCCGAACCTCCTGAAGGCGCTCGGCGTTGAAGAGGATTCGCCTGTTATTGCCGGGCTTATGTGGGTGCAGGGCAGGATCTGGGCGGTGTTCCGCGGGATCCAGGATTTCATTGCCGGCTTCACGATCCCTATCCCGGATATGGCGGCGCAGATCGCTGGCGGGCTTGGGCCTCTTGCTTCATTCGGGGCTACTGTCCGGCTGAAGGTGGAAGAGGGGCTGAATGGGGTCCGCGACTTTGTTACCGGGTTCACCATCCCCATGCCTGACCTGCTTTCTGCTGGTTTCGACATGGGGCCGATGGCTCGGCTTGGTTCCGCTGTCAGGGATATTTTTGAGAGCCTGAAGGCTGTACTGGCCCCTGTCGTCCCGGACTTTGTCGCCCTATGGCAGGCAATCTCTCCGGTTAACACCATCTTTCAGGCGCTCCTGCCTAGCCTGTCCCCCATCCTTGCGATTCTTGGGAATCTGGTGGAGGTTGTTGGGTTTGGGCTGCTTGATGCCATCAGCGGCGTGCTGCCGGTCTTCCAGTCGCTTCAGGCGACGATGATTGTCCTATTCACTGACGTGCTGTCAACGGCCCTGCCGCTGATAGCGCAACTGGTGCAGATGTTGGGCGCCACACTGGCTGAACTCATTCCGGTCCTGGTCCCGATTGTGGTTCAGGTGGTCAACCTTGCGGCGGCGCTGATTAGTCAGCTCGCGCCTATCTTCATGAGCCTGGTTTCGTCGGTTCTGCCAGTAGTGGTTGAGAGCCTGGGGCTCATCCTTGGTGCCATTGCCCCTCTGGTTCAGATGATTGGCGGGATCCTCGTCCCGACGATCCAGTTCCTCATGCCAATTGTTGTAACGGTGTTTGGTGTCATCGCTAACGTCATCCAGGCGGCTATGCAGATTGTGCTGGGCATCATCCAGACGGTAACAGGAATCATCTCCGGTGACTGGGCGCAGGTCTGGGAAGGGCTCGGGAACGTCTTTGGTGGGATCTGGAACACCATAGTCGCGGCCGTTGGCGGCGCATTTCAGGTTATCGGCTCTGTGATCCTGTCCGGGCTCTCCATGCTGGCCGGCTTCTTCGCTCCGGGGCTCGCGGCGATTGGTCAGTTCTTCGCGGACGCATGGAACGGCATGGTTAGTTTCCTGTCGGGCGTGTGGAACACGATTGCCGGGGTTGTTGCTGCCGGTGTGGCGATGCTGGTTGCTCCTATCGTCGCGGGGTTGACGACGGCATGGAACTTCGTGGTCAGCATCTTCACCGCCGTGGGTAACTTCATCTCTGGCGTGTGGAACTGGATTGTCAGCCTGGTCACGAACATCCTTATCGCGTTCTGGCAGACGCACGGGGCGCAGCTCACGGCGATCTGGAATGTTGTTGTCAGCATCTTCAATGCGATTGCCGGGTTTATTGGAGGTATCTGGAACTCGATTGTGAATACCGTTGGCGGATACCTGGGTTACCTGTGGGGAATAACCGTGTCAAACCTAACTGCCGTCTGGAATTTCATTTCCTCGATTTTCACTACCGTGTTCGGGTTCCTCTCCGGGATTTGGAACGGGATCGTGGGTGTAGTTGGCGGCGCCGTGTCATCCGTGTACGGGGTTATCGCGTCCGGGTTCGGGGCGGCGTGGGGCTTCATCAGTTCCGTGTTCGGCCAGGTTGCCGGGTTCCTTGGCGGGATCTGGAACAACATCGTCAGCGGCGTGTCCGGGATGATCGGCAATGTCGTGAACGCGCTCGGCGGGCTCGGCGGGAAGATTATGGGCGCGCTGGCCGGTGCAGGTAGCTGGCTGTATGACATTGGCCGGAACATCGTTGAGGGCCTGATGAATGGCATCAAGTCGTTGGCCGGCACTATCGGCAACTTCTTCCTGTCCCTCATTCCGGGCTGGATCGTTGGCCCGTTCAAAGCCGCCCTGGGTATCGCGTCCCCGTCTAAGGTGTTCCGCGGCTTCGGCCGGAACATTGGCGAGGGTGTGGTTCTTGGTATCGGTGACATGCGGGCCGATCTTGAATCGGCTACCAGCGGCATGGTAACGGTTCCTTCCTCGCCGGCGTATGGTTCCGCGACTGCTGCCGGGGATTACCGGACGACTGGCGGGTTCGGTTCGACGTTCAACATTTACGAAACAGACGACCCCATAGCAACAGCGCACGCTGTTACCCGACGTCAAACCGCGCTCGCCGTCTAGGAGGCTTCTGTGCCGTACCCAAGCCCGATTACCTACCCGTCAGGGCTGCTCTATCCGGGCACTGACGTTGGTGGGGTGTTCGACGGGGCGATGGTTGCCATTGGTGATCTTCTCCTCAACACGGTGGACAGTGCAGGGGTTTTCTGGATCCTGGAGAAGTTCAGTGGGTGGGGTTCCCCTGGTTCGACTGTGGAGTTTTCGCAGCGGGCCAGGGGTAACGGCGCTACGGCTTCTGAGGGGTTTTTGAAGGCGCGTGTGATGACGCTGGAGGGCACGATTGACGCGCCCACCCCTGAGGCTTTGTCTGTGGCTGTGGATCGGTTGTCGGCGGCTGTGTCGTTGTCGGGGTTCCGGTTGTTGGTGGCTGAGGCTGGGCGGGTCCGTCATGTTGAGGCGCGGCGTCAGGATGATGTTCTGGTGTCGTGGCTGGATGGTTTGACGGCTCAGTTCAGCATCCAGGTTGTGGCGAAGGATCCGCGTAAGTTCGGTGACCTGGTTACGGCTAGCACCCGCCTCCCGTTCAGTGAGGGTGGCCTAGTCCGACCGTCTACATGGCCGCGTACTTGGACGGGCGTGTCGGGTACGGGCAAGGTGACTATCAATAACCCCGGCAACACGCAGGCCCCGGCGTGGTTGCGGATTGATGGTCCGTTGCCGGCTGGTGGGTGGACGGTGACGCATCAGGGTAAGCAGGCGTCACTAACGTTCGCCACGGCACTTGCGCTTGGTAGCGGCGAGTTTGTGACGGTGGACATGGACCGGCGCGAGGTTCTGGCGCAGGGTCAGGCGCCGCGTTCTGGTTACGTCACTTCCCGCGGCTGGTTCTCCCTCGACCCCGGCGACAACGTGATTGCGTTCTCAGCCCAGAACTATTCCTCTACCGCTTCCCTGACTGTGACTACAAAGCCCGCGTGGGCGTAGGAGAACAAAGATGACTATTACTCTTCTTGCCCCTGATGGTGTTGCGATCACGGCCCAGCAGGAGCGGCAGGCTCGCGCTGCCGGGCATGGTGGCGGGTCTGGTCGGCAGTTGGGTG
>Ga0157371_10003858_pt1 | contig 13377 bp, 9 predicted proteins | sample C45metaG_FD_113462 | JGI IMG/M metagenome (GOLD analysis project Ga0157371, IMG submission 113462) | Corn rhizosphere microbial communities from Kellogg Biological Station, Michigan, USA - C4-5 metaG | ecosystem: Host-associated > Plants > Roots > Rhizosphere > Soil | place: USA: Michigan... | reverse complement strand
GATCGAATCAATGGTTAACAACCAGTATAAGCCGCTTTCCGGAACATTGGTTTTCAAAAAGGGCGAAGAAGATTCCAAAATGAAAGAACTGTCTTTCGAAGATGGTTATATCATCCAGTATAACGAGGGTATTGCGGTAAACGACAATACACCTATGACTTTAAGTTTCGTAGTATCTGCCCGTAAGCTAAAACTGGGTAACGCGGAACATGAAAATGATTGGCCAAAAGCTTAGTTATTTTTAGCATATCAATTTAATTGAAGCGCCCCGATTTATCGGGGCGTATTTAGTTCACTAGCACTTTTCTCATTGTAGATATATCATCTAAATTATCCATTGCAAGGTTGAGCGGTTTTCACCGTGAGGCTATATCTTACATTAAAGCTCAATTATGTCTAACCAATGCAAATATATTGTAGTAAAAAACGGTTACCACCCTGGTAAAATGTTTGGTTTGGCACCTACACACAAAATTTATCTGAACTTGCCTTATATAAAAATAGAATTACTTCTATTAGATAAGTATGCACTAAAAAATTCGTCAACTGGATTTAGCTTAGGGTAATTTTTGTGATCAATATTAATTAATATGGAAAAGAAACTCATTTCAGAAATCAATATAGAGGATAAGGAAATTACCCACTTTGCTTCCTTTAGCCTCACACAGGCTTTTAATGAACACCATTATTTCGAGCTGCGTTTTAACCATGATCAAATGGGCGCACCGGGCTTGATCAGTTTGGATGATAGCCGCGATTTTGTGGGTAAAACCTTAACTGCATCATTTGGCCATTCACCGGAAAACATGCAGAATTTTGTGGGGCTGGTTTCTAAGGTGGAGTTGTCACAAAGTCATGGTTATCATGGTGTCGTAATCGTAAGTGGTTATAGTCCAACCATTTTAATCGACCGTGGTCCTGATTTAGGTTCTTACCTGGACAAGGACCTTAATGAAATCGTAAAATTGGCAACTAAAGATACACCGGCCAACGATTTAAAAGTAGTGGCCAATGCCGCCCGAAGTTCATCTATTGATTATATTATTCAATACAAAGAAAGTGACTTTGCATTTCTGAACCGCCTTTCGGCAGAGTATCATGAGTGGTTTTTCTACGATGGTAAGCAGCTTAATTTTGGCAAGCCCAATTCACAAAAAGAGATATCGTTATTTTACGGAAGAGATGTTCAGGAAATGCAGTATGCCATGGAAATAGCGCCAATCAAGAATAAGCGCTTTTCTTACAATCCTAAACAAAATGAGATATTGCTAAGCGAGAGCACAGGCAAAGTAGATGGTACTCCTGATTTATCACATGCCATTAAAGCTTCCAACCTCACTTTCAGTAAAACCTTCAACCAGCCCTCCTTAATACGTGTAGATAATAGCGGCGATATTAAAAGTCTCGTCGAAAATGAAGAAAAGGCCAATACCAGCGAGCTATTAAAAGTAACGGCAAGAGGAGACAATGCCGGTTTAAGCATAGGGAGCATTGCCGAAATTACCATGAGTTTAAGGAAAGAACTTGCTTTTTCCACAGAAAGTCTGGGTAAATTCCTCATTACAAGCATTAAACATCATATTGATGAGAATGGTAAATACCACAACACTTTCGAAGGAAAGGTTTCTACTACGGAACGTTTACTGGTAAAAAACTTTGAAAAACCACAGCCTGATATGCAATTGGCAGATGTGATCGATAACAACGATCCACAGGGACAGGGGCGAATTAAAGTGAAATTTAAATGGGAATGTTTAACAAACGACGTGACAGAGTGGCTGCGTGTAGTTACGCCAAGTGCCGGTATTGGCGATAGGGGTAACAACAGGGGATACTTTGCCATTCCTGAAATCGATGATCAGGTGATAATTGCCTTTGAAGAGGGAAATATTGCCCGGCCAGTGGTGATGGGCAGTGTTTACCACAGTTCGAGTGTAAACAGTAGCCCATTGGTTAAAAATCACCTAAAAAGTATTATTACCAGAAGCGGACATTTGCTGGAATTTGATGATAGTGATGGCACACAAGGTATAACACTTACCGATATCCATCAAAACATTATCCATATTGATACCAAAGGCAATAATATTACGATTACCGCTTTGGAGAACATGACGCTAAATTGTAAGAATATGCAGATTAATGTGGCCGAGAATATGGCAACTAGTGTTGGTCAAAATATGGCTAATACAATCGGTATGAATAGATCGGAAACTGTAGGAATGAGTGCTACAGAATCGGTTGGCGCAATTAAAAGTACAACTGTAGCGGGAAATATGAACCTTATGGTAATTGGTCAGCTAATGGAAATGATTGAAGGAGATGTACACAGTGAAACCAAAAAAGAACGAAATGAAATAAGTGCTGGTATTATGAATATTAGCTCAGATGAGTATATTAATAAACATGCTCAAAAACAAGTACAGAATAATAGTGGTGAGAGTGGAACTGGGTATTAACTAACTAATCGACTTATGAGTAGATCAAGAATTGTTGGTGGTAGCTATACTAAAGTTTCGAAAGGCAATCACCAGATGTTTTCAGAAGAAAGTATCGTTTCCTCTGCTGGAAAAAAAGTGCAGCAAAAAGGGGCTAATGAGGGAGTAAGCCATGGCACACCACAAACAGCTCCAAAACCGGTAAATGCTGTTAACGTATATGTAGGGATGTTTTTTGATGGAACGGGTAACAACAGATTTAATTCTGAAGCGGAATATTACAGCAAGATCAATTCAAATAATGTTAAATATATTGCCAATACCATCCCTGCCCATGCCGTTAAAACAATTACAGATGTTAATGGCAAAGTAACAAAGGTTAAAATATCAGATCGGGATAGTTACTGGAACCCGTACTCTAATGTGGTTAAACTGTATGATTTATATAAAGAAGAAAAAAATCCAGAACATACAGATGAATTACATAAAGAATACGGTAAACATGTTATTTTAAAACAATATGTAGAAGGGATAGGTACCAAACGTAACTTGGAGGATGATGTAGCAGGTTCAGCTCTGGCCAGAGGACCACGAGGAATTATTGGACGGGTAGAGGAAGGAATAAAAGATCTGGTAAAAAATCAATTAGGCGTTGTTAAAGCAAAAAAAATAAATAAAATTGTTTTCGATGTTTTTGGTTTTAGCAGGGGTGCAGCTGCGGCGAGGCATTTTTGTAATGAAGTGAAGAAAAAAGCATCCTATACACACGAAATGATAAGAGATCCCTACGATTCTAAAGGACGGATCATGACTGGTAAACAAATCGTATCGTCACAGGCAGGAGGATTATTAGGAAGATTACTACAGCAAAATGGTTTTAAATCAGTTGGTGAAACTTTTTCAATTGAAATTAGGTTTCTAGGCGTGTTTGAAACGGTAATTTCTGATGGTATCGTTAAAGAAAATTTAGGTTATAAGGCCATACCACTTACATTAATGGCCCCACTCATACAAGAAAGTTTAAAGGATATTAAAACTGCAGTTGGCGGTTTAGGGATAAAAAATATTTTTCACATTAAGGCCGATTCGGAATGGAGACAGAATTTTGCTTTTACTCCAACCAATGCAGGCCATACCATCAGTATGCTTGGTGCACACTCTGATATAGGCGGTGGCTATGCAAATCTAGATAAATATACCACCGTTCTCGATTATTTTGATCTGAAACCAAACGACACCAAAACCTGGAAAGAAAAACAGGCGGTAAGGCAATTTTATATTAATCAGGGATTTTGTAATGAAGATCAAATAAAATTTATAAATACTTACGATCACGTAAGGGAAACAAGTAGTACCATAAGTCCTTATGGTGCTGTATATTCAAGTCGCAATATAGATGGGCCAGCAGATTTTCCGGATGGAGGTAAAACACTATCCAGCAGTCCTTATTATCAAGCCAGTCAGTCTAAAGTATCCGACCATTACATGCTGGTTGATGAACGGTATATTTCCAACAATTATGCACTCGTGCCGATGAATATCATGTTAAAAAAAGCACTGAATTGCCAGGTTCCTTTTTATGATGATTATAAGAAGGCTCCTGATGTAAAAAAATACTTTGAATATGAAATTACAGATGCTGTGCTTAATGACTACTTGTCGCTGATGTTGAATGTGATGGAAGGAAAGGGTATCGAAAACGGCAGCTACAACATTCCGGCAGAAATGCGAAAACACATTTGTAATAAATATTTACACCTATCGGCAAATTACGGTGGATTCGATACCATTCGTGTAAAAACCGGAGATCACTACCTATTAGGTAATTTGGGTTTTGTTAACCGACCAGTGCCTTATCATTTTGCAAACGAAACTGTTACCTATGAAAGAGAAATTTATCAGCCTAAATAGCTTTTTGATTTTATTTGCAATGTTGGCAAGTTGCCAATCCAAAGAAAAATTTGATTGGGATGCTGGGTTTTCTGCACCTAAAAACTATATAGCCGGCGATCCGTCTGTAAGCTATTTCTATAAGGGCGTAAAACTTGCGGGTGCATCTTCAACAGTAGGTATAAATCCGGGCTGGGGCGAAACAAGTGGTGGTTTTACTAGTGGCGATGACTTTAAGCCAGTACCAGATAGTGTTTTTGTAAAATGGGATTGCGGTTTTGACCTGATTGAATATGAAGGAGGTTTTAAATTACCGAAGGAGAAAATGCTATCGCTGTTTAAAAGTAAAGTAAGAGATCCCTTAGGGAATATGGAAAACTATAGCTTAATCGTAACCGGAATGGCTCCCGGTGGCAATGTAACCTTATGGATGAAAGCCGGCCTTATAAAAACTGAAATAGCCAAATTTAAGGCCAAAGCAATAGATACTATGAGCAAAGACGATCCTAACAGGGGTATTACCATATGGACATCTACAGGCGATGAAGCAAAATACATACTAAGTTACATTAAACTACACGGCATTCCCTATCATGTTTGGGAAGTGGGTGAGAAAGAATATAATTATAATATTGGATTTAGTAGCGAAGAAGATAAAAACTACAGTTTTGGGATTACAGGTTATTCTGAGGATGGAACAACAATTGGCTATGATCAAGAAGAAAATACCCTAGTAATGTTAAAACACAATACAAATTATACGCCATCAATTGGTAAAATAAAAAATAAGTTGCCAGTTCATTTTTCCATCCAATGGATTTCAGAAGATAATGAGCAGTGGTATAAGGCAGAAATTGTGTTGCCTAATAATTTTAGTGAAAAATTCACATCTGGCGAGGCTGTTAAAAATTATGGTTATGATAGGATTTTAATAAAGATGGATAAAGAAATTCCTGGGCAGGCTTATGTTTTTGGAAAGATTATGATCCAGGGAAAGGATAAAGAAGATATGATTATGAAATTCAGGGCTCCGAAGTTGAATAATGAAACCAAAAAATATGACTTTTCTAAATATTCGCTTCCAAAAGGTTACGTTTTTCCTAAATGGCAAGGCCGAAATAATTTGACATTTCCAAAGATTGATTTTTGGCAGGAACAATAGCCCAATGATCTAAAGATAATTCTACCCGAATGAAAGTTACATATTTATTATTACTTAATTTAATACTTCTTTTTTCGAACTGCACCGCGCAACATAGCGAACCGAAGGGCTATTCATTAAAGAAAGAATACGGTCTTCAGGGAGCAGTAAAGGAAGTATCTACTTACCTGTGTAAAGTAAGTAAAAAAGTTATTCCTACAGATACCAGTAACTTTTTTGGAAAGTACAAATTGACATTTGATAGGCAGGGAAATGGCGTGGTAAATTATAGAAAACGTAAAAATGATAATGGTATGGTAATCATATATGAAATGATTTATACTGGACAGGGAAAAAATATAACCTATAAGGAACATATCAGCATTGACGGTAAAGAAACGGAAGTAACGGAATATAAGTATGTATGGTTAGATGATTTGAACTATAATATTGTAAATCAAAGTGATACAACTCAGGCCCAGATGGTTACCACCGATCAAAATTACAGAATAGTTAAAAGTCAATCTAAACAGGGCGACATTGTGGGAACGAACAATTACAAGTACTTTATTAAGAATAATAGGATAGAGAAGACCGTTACCCTAAACGAACGTAAGGAAAATGAAGTTGTAAAAAGTGTCGAGGTTATGGTGATGAAAGATTTTGATGCGCACAATAATCCAACTAAAATTTATTTTTATAACAATTTAGCCGAAAAAAATCCTGAAACCGTAATTTTTAAACAATACAAGTATTATTAAAATATAGCTTATTGTGCATTTGCCCTAATCTTCAGTTTACCGTCACAACAGTAAGATCCAGAATGAATATAAATTTTGAAAATATAAGTTCCAAATCATCAGAATACGCTTATTTAAAAGAGCGGCAATATGGTGTTTCTGTAAAATATTATGCCGGAAATGATGAATTACCTCATAAACGAATAGACTACGAAGTTGATGTGAAAATTGATGCACATCATAACGGCTGGCAAATAGATATCGATAAACAAAATGTATTTTTCAACCAGCATGAACCAGATCTGATTAGCGAAATTTTATCGCAGGCAATAACGAGATCAATCTATCCTGTGCAGTGTGTAATTAACAATAAAGGTTTGCCGGTAAGGGGAATTACCAATCATGATCAAATTTTAAGCCGTTGGAATCACAATAAAAAACGGATTGCAGACAAATATGAGGGGGAGACGGTTGATAAGTTGATAGGTGTTGCGGATATAAAGTTTGGAAGCAAAGCATTGATTGAAAAATCAATGAAATATGATATGTTCTGGAATTTATTTTTTCATCCTAAATTCATTGGATATAATGGTACAGCCGGTGTAAGAACAGATCTACATCTTGCTGTTGTACCCTATAAATTTCCGGTTAGGTTTACGGGTTTACAATATTTTAACAGGCAGGTTACTTCATATCATACCTTAGAAGTAAATTTTAATTCGGACGAAATGGAGGCCCCTCAATTTCTAAGTGGGGCAAAAGATGAAAATCAGAAGTACTATATGAAATTGGATGTAGTATTTGATCTCGATGCCAGGCATTTATTTATGACCAATACTACGGCCTATTTTAGTTTTTATTATAAAGATCATGAACAGAATATCTGTTTAGAAAAAAGAATATATTTTACGATGTATGAAATCAATGCTGTTTCAAAAACAGATGAGCATAACATCATCGTAGATGATGAACCAAAGAACAAGAAAAGCAAACTGATGAAGTTTATAGATGCTTTGGTAGGAGATTAATTTTAAAAGAGATATAAATATGGCACTAAAAGAAAAGGTAGTTCAGGGCGCAATCTGCAAATGTCAGTTTGGTACAACTCCGGATCAGCTCGTGGTACTTAGCCATAAAAAGTGGTATGCCAATGATCATGAAGCAAAAGAGAAACTTATTGTTACCAATAAGGATATTGGAGTGCCCTTTAAAAAAAAGACATTTGGATCTTGCGCCAAAATGAATAATAGTCCTTGTGTGCCAAATATCACTAAATGGGATGGTTTTTATGAGAAAGAAAAATACGATCCGCCTGGTGGCTACATTATTTTAGAAGATAGCAAGGCAACCTGTGCAGTAGCTGGTAGCCCATGTGTAGAGATTGTTAAAAGCGGTCAGATTGGTGTTCCAAGCAGTAAAAATTTAAAAAATGCTGATAAAGAGCTTCAGGCAAATGTAAATCCTTTAATCAATATGACGGATTTGGACAAGCAGGATCCATATGAGTTTTTAAATGCCGAATAATTATGGGAAAAGTAATAGCATGTAAAATTGAAGTAACAGGCCAGTTAAGTACTTTTATGAAAGAACAATTGGTCTATCCTGGGCAAACCATTACGGTAGAAGCCAGCTCCAATATAAATTTCTTTTTAGATGAAACCTGCTTTAGCGACCACATTTTATCGCCTGATGTGAAATGGGCATTTATTTATGAAAATTACTATGCGAGTATTAAAGACAGTCAAGGGCAGCAAAATGATCTTTGGGCTGATATTGGAAATGGACAAAATCAGTTTATTGTTGAAAAAGGTATTGGTAAACAATATAAAAAAGCAAGTAAATTCAGTATTAGTCCGGAGGGGACCAGTTACTATTACGGCTTCAAGCAGAGAGTTGTTGTTTTTAACGATAATGCCGATCAGGAATTTCATTTCTTCATTATACCTTACATTAGTACCCCAAGCGTCAGTTATGCCTATTTTAATGAGAGTGAAAAAGTTAGAAGGTACGGTGATGCTATGCATCTTCAAATATTGTTGCATCAATATCCTGATAATATCAATAAAAAAGGAAATTATGAGGCAAAAATATATTTGTTAAAAAAGGAAGATGCATTAAAGGCTGTAGATACAGGCGATTTCGAAAAACATAATGTTATGGAAAAACCTTTTACCAAAAAACTGGGGTTTATAGACTACAATAAGGCAGATAATATCAATACTATTATCAACATCGATTTTATAATTGATGTTGCCTGGCGCAAAAATGAAAATGAGGAAAAAATATTTGTACCTATTATCGAACTGTATGAAACTAAAGAAAAGGAGATTGCAGGAGTAATATCTTATAATAGCGTACAGGATCCAATTATTAAAAACTTTGCACTCGAACCTTCTAAAAGTTTATCAAAATATAACGCTAAGTTGTTGGGAATGGAAGCCTTACAAAAGGAGAAAGATCCGATATACAGCGAATTTAAGGTTTCCGCAGAATTTATGTCTGATTTTCTCGACAGGAAAGAGATCGAGAAGAATAATATGATCCAATACATTGGGGATATTAATTACACAAAAAAAGAAAATAATCCCTGTGCCTATTCTACGATAACTATAAAAGAAGGAGAAAGAAGTGTTGTAATATTCGATGAAAATCAGTTGGCAAGTAAAGTAAAAGATAGCACCCTTAATACTTTTGAGATTGTAGCCGGCGATAAAGAAAAAACAAAAGTAACCGTTACAGCTAAATTTAAGAAGGATGCTAAAAGCCCTGAAGAGTCTATGCACATTGGAAGTGCTTACAAATGTGAAGGTATACTTAATGATGGACATAAGCATGAAAAGCCTGAAGATGTTTTTAAGATGCAATATATTGTTGGGCAGTGGAGACCTTCATCAGGTTTTACTGGCCGATTAATGGATCAATTGTTGAATTTTAGTTCAGTGAGTAGTTTTAGGTTTTACCATCCTGATAATGGAAAAAAAGCGCCTGAGCTTAAAACAGATGACCCTTATAAAAAGCAATATTCAGATGATCAGCAAGCAAAAGGTTTACCAAACCCAGCTGGCAGTATGGACAGATTTAAACTTATTTCAGTAGCAGAAGTACAGGGGCTCACAGATGAAGATTATAAGATTGAAAAGGATACAGTTTCTTTGGAGCTGGGTTATGTTTATAACAAGGTTTATGAAAGTAAGATCGCCGATTATTTAGGAACACAAGAAGCTTTTGAGGGGGGAGCGCTTTCTAAAAATGTAAAAAACATCTGGGTAATCAGGTATCTCTTAAAGCTAATTAATAAGGAAAAGATTTATCAAACCTATTTTGTACCGGTAACAACATGTCGTTATCCCAATCAAATTGCCAGGATAAATATATACCCAGATATGAAATGGGTATTCAATTTCAACTATAACATAAAAACGCCTATCTACTATAAGCCAACAGCTTCGTTAGTTGAGCACTATGCTGATTCTTATGAAGGAAGGAATATAACTACAAGTAATAGTGCCACTCGAGTGGATATTAGAGAGCGGATAATAAATAATGCTGGTCAGGTAGAGGAGGGGCGAAAAACTTCCTTTACTTTGGGGGTAGAGTGTGAGGTTAGTGGTGAAGATGATATAATTAGTCTCTCAAAGGAAATGGGAGAAAAATATAGAAAAATGCTTTCTCCGCTATTATGGATTGTGAATAAATTGGATGGAGATTTGGGAGTAAGTGAGGCTAGAAATGAAAATAATCGTATTAGAACTTCTGGAAATACGGGCCTTTTAAGTAGATTGAAAAAATTACCAATGAGCTTCGAACTGGAAGCTCCAAATATTGGTGTTGGGTTAGGAATTGGCTTCGCCGGCTCAAAATCAGGCAAAATTAGTTATGAACTAGAGGGAAGATTAGTTGCTGATCCTCTTATTGGAGCAAATGTTAAGCTAGATATACTTGCATTAGGCAGTAAATTAAAGCCTTGGGGCCTAATATTGGATGCTTTAGATCTTGCTTCTTGGGCAGCTAATGTTTTTAGCGGAGGAAGAGTAGAATTTGATTATAAAATAGAGGTTCGTTTTAAAGCTCAAATTAAGTTAGTGGGTAAAAAAACGGGAACTGATCTGAAAACTAAAGAGCCTATTTATGAGGGACATGCAAATGCAAAGTACAATTTTGTCGATAGAAAACTAGATTTTAGTGGTGGTATTGAAGGTAAGATTTTAGGAGAAATTGAGATCAGTGCCTCGGTAAAAATATTAGCGAAGGTTAAAGATGCTAATGCTAGAGTTTTAGATGAAAAGAAAAAGATTGCGGAAGTAGGAGTTGGTGCAAAAGCAAGTTCTTATGTCAAACTTACCTGTCCATTTGAAATTAAGGATGGGGGAGTGGATATAGATTTTTATTTTTCAGGAGTAAAACTAGAAGTTTGGTTTAAGGCCAGTTTAAATCCAAACGATAATGATGGAGAACCGGACATTGTTAAAAGTCTAGTCCCTAAAATAGACTTAACTAAAAAAATTCAATTTTGATGAAACAAATATTATATATCCCATTGTTCGCGTTACTTTTCGTAGTTAGCTGTACAGAGGCTAAGCAAGAAAAAATAGCAGGTAACTATAAATATAAAGAAAAAATGAAAAAGACTTATTTTGCAAATTATGATTTTAGTGGTCGCTTCGATATCATTTTTAATGGCGTAAGCATGGTCAGAAACAGGAAGAATGGAGTGGTTAGCGGAATTGAATATTTGAATCCATATATATCGAAATCAGGCGTTCAAAATATAATGCTCGTGGTAAAACCTTTAAGCCCTAATTCAAAAATATTGCCTAAAGATGTAAAAGATTATTTTATTGACATTGTTTATACAGAAAATGGTGCAGCTGCCCCGGTTAAAAATGTGAAAAGATGTTCCTTTCCCGCTATCGATAAGCCAGCAGATTCATTGGTTTATACCTGGACATTTGATGCTGATGTGCCTTATGAACTAGAAGGTTTTACAAATTCGTTAAGTTTAACTAAAGAAGATCCTGCTCAACTATTATCTGAAGTGTTAGCATATTATCAAAATGTTCATAATATAATTAATGAGGGAAATCATAAAGACTATCTTCAATTGTATAAAAAATCGCGCGAGAGGGAAATGGTTTCAGTATATATGGATGAGAAAAAGCAAAAGGAATATTTAGAATCCTTAGAGAAACGCATCTCCTCATCGAAAGGTTACATGCAACCCTTAACTGATTACAAATTGTTTATCCACCCTAATGGAAAATTAGTTGGTTTAATTACATCAAATGGGGTCACTCCCTTATACTCCAAGGATCAGGAAGGAAAAAGAAAACAATATGGATTGGAATTGCATAGGGTTAAAGGAAGCAATAAGTTAGAGGTGTATTAAAAGCTAGATAAAGTTACGTGGTTGAGGATTATTCTCAAAATGGCTCACCCATTATTACCATTTCATTTTTTTTTATGTATGGAATTTTAACATTTAAATCCGGATTTAAAAGGAACTTAAAATAAGTTCGGCAATTAATTGTAAATAACATCAGCTAACATGATCATAACGAAATGCTAAACACGTTGCAAATAATAAGATCCAGGTATTGGTTAAATTTTTAATCGTTTTTTTATTATCAACCCTTATTGTTACGCTACTTTTCATTCTTATTTTCGGTAATCTCGCTCAGTCAATTACGTTAAAGGCCGTATTAAAATAGTCACACAATTTGGCATTGTGATCAGTATTCCTACAGCTATTTTGTTCCTTCTCGCAGATATCTTGATAAAAAAGATCAAAATTAGATGGGTTTTGCACTTGGTTAGGGTATAGTGTTTTTTGGTTTACTCTGGCTGGTCAGTATATTTTTTTCAATTTATCTCATCGCCAATGCCTTATTTGATAATCCCTTCATGGAAAACCTGTATCATTCAAACACGACCTGGCTAACACTGATTTGATTTAGTTATGATTGAAATATTTACTAACTACAGCTGCAATATAGGGCATAAAGCAGCCCCCCGATTTTTATTCTTGCAAAAAAAATCTGATAGTCAGTCTTCAGGTTTAGCCCTAATCACCTCTTTTCATGTTAAAAAGGTATGATTGCCAAAAAAATCACGTATACTATTTTTTTACTTTTTTTTAGGTGTATGCCGTATCTCATTATTTTATTCCTGTATGATTCAAAGCGCCTATGAAAAATTGATTGGGAACACGAATGATGGTTATCAACTGACCATTTTCCAGCTTGAATTTTATTTTTTCCTTATCGTTTTATACAGTTTCAGGCCATCACGCTTTAACAAAACCATAGTTAAGAGTTACAAAGAAGGTGGGACTGAAAAGTTCTCGAAAAAAACTTTTTTTGGATCGTTTATATAGGTGTGCTATTTGCCGTTTTCGGGATACCGTTATTGATTTTCAAAAATGCATTAGGAACTGTACTTGATGTAATTACAAAAGCCAACTATTACATAATTGAAAATACAAGCTTATTGATATTAGCAATTATGTTTTTAGGCCTTAATATGTTGGGCTTTTACTACAACTTTATCAATGCTTTTGATCATGCCAAAACCCAGTTTTTCCGATTTTTATTCGCATTTATGTTAACGGTTCCAGTTTCAGCATTTCTATATTTAATTTCTGTTGTACTTCAGATAAAGCTGATGCCTTGATAATCATATGTTTGGCATTTAATCTTTCTTTTCTTTATTTGGCACTTGTAGCTTTCTGGAAGTAAGGAAATCAAAAAAATTAACCCATAACATTAAAAATTAAGACAGTAATCAATTCAATTGCCCCAAAAAGCAACAACCTGCCCTAAAATGCTACAATGCTTTGAACTCTTGTATGTAGTAGAAATAAGACGGAAATTAATTTCAAAAAAAATACATTTTTTTTCTTGGTAATAATCTGCGTTTTATATAGCGTGAGCCAAGATTTTCAAATTTTATCGAGCCGGTTACTCGTTATATATGAGTGAGATACACAATAATTGGCTTAATATTTGGTTTATAATTAATGTAGCGGAGGCTACGAAAAATCCAATTATTTAACCTTTAAATTTTAAAACTATGGCTTTCAAAGCTAGATTAAACTTTTCAGGCAAGGAGTACGATGTGCTTCACTGTGCCTATGCGTTAAACCGAGATGTAGATGCTAAAGGAAGACCTT
>Ga0157371_10003853_pt1 | contig 13385 bp, 10 predicted proteins | sample C45metaG_FD_113462 | JGI IMG/M metagenome (GOLD analysis project Ga0157371, IMG submission 113462) | Corn rhizosphere microbial communities from Kellogg Biological Station, Michigan, USA - C4-5 metaG | ecosystem: Host-associated > Plants > Roots > Rhizosphere > Soil | place: USA: Michigan... | reverse complement strand
TTGTACTTTTGTGCCCTCGAAATTTGCCCTATATTAATTTTAATCAAGGCAATAGGATTATAACCGTGTAATTTGTAAAATGCAAGAAAAGACAGAAGATAGGTTGCGTAAGGTAAAGAGTATATTAATCACATTACCAAAACCAGAAACAGAGAAATCACCATACTTTGATTTAGCAAAAAAGTACAATGTGAAAATTGATTTCAGATCATTTATTCATGTTGAAGGTGTGCCTGCAAGGGATTTTAGAAAGGATAAAATTACATTAAGTGATTTTACATCCGTGGTATTTACCAGTAGAAATGCAGTTGATCATTTTTTCAGAATTTGTGAGGAAATGAGATACGAGGTTCCTGCTGATCTGAAGTATTTTTGTATTTCGGAATCTACCGCATTATATCTGCAGAAGTACATCCAGTACAGAAAGCGAAAGATCTTTTTTGGAAAACAAACTGCAGCCGACTTAGCCGAGGTGTTAAAAAAGCATGCAGGTGAGAAATTCCTATACCCTTGCTCTGACGTAGCTACTGAAGATACCATGAATTTCTTGCAGAAGAATGGTTATGATTTTACTCCGGCAGTATTATTCAAAACGGTTGTTTCAGATCTTTCAGATCTGGCCGAAGTTTTTTATGATGTAATAGGGTTCTTTAGTCCTTCAAGTATTCAGTCGTTGTTTACAAACTTCCCAGAATTTAAACAGAACAATACGCGCATAGCTGCTTTTGGGGTAAATACCCATAAGGCCGTTAAGGACGCTGGTCTCATTGTAGATATTGCCGCTCCTTCGCCAGAGGCTCCATCTATGATTATGGCAATAGAGAATTATATTAAAAAGTCTAACAAATAAAGCTTAACGATTTGTTAAGCTTTATTTCGTTAAAGTTTAATAATTGTATTTTTTTAATCTAAACTCTGTTCATTTTAGTCTTTAAGTATATTTTTGGTCCTAAGAATTGTAAATATCAATCATTATTGATAAAATTGTTAGGAAATTGCTTAACGCTAATTATGAGAAACAGCTACTTATTAGGTTTTTTTATTGTTACAATATTACTTTCTAGTTGTGGAAAGGGCGGCCAGGGTGAACTGGTTGGAGTGTACAATAAGAAATTCAGAAATAATAGGATTCCCTTAGGTATGGTTTACATACCTCCTGGCAGGACCCTTATAGGTATGTCTGATGAGGACATTAATAACTCACAGAGCTCACCTAGTAAAATGACCTCCTTTAGTGCTTTTTTTATGGATCAAACCGAGATTACTAATGCTGAATACAGGCAGTTCGTAAACTGGGTTAGAGATTCAATTGCTGTAACTTCTTTAGGCCCTTCTGGTGCACCTGCTTATTTTCAGGCACAGCCTCAAGGTCCTGCTGGCTCAACTCCTCTTGGTGGTACAAGAAATATCGACTGGAGAAAAGTTGGTAACGGATCGCAGTTATGGAGCAGCAAAAATGGGGGATATGCCAGTAAGCTAACCGATATGTATTATAGCGGAGCTGATGCTATTCCGGGAAGAAATGAAATTGATATTAGAAAACTAAGATATGCTTATAGCTATGTAAGCACAGATTTAGCAGCTGAGGGAAGAAACGATCCTTCTAAAAAAAGACAGGACTTTATTGTTACTTATACTGATTTGCCTGACCCTTCTAATCCTAATCATCACCCATCTATTGCAGTTTATCCTGATACAATGGTGTGGAAAATAGACTATTCCTATTCACAGAATGACCCAATGGTTAAAACCTATTTTAACCACCCATCATATGACGATTATCCTGTGGTTGGTGTAAACTGGGAGCAAGCTTCGGCATTCTGTGTATGGCGTACGCGCTTCTATGAATCAGTAGCTGTAGCAAGGAAACAACCTCTTAACGCTAGGCCTGAATACCAGTTGCCAAGTGATGCTCAGTTTGAATACGCTGCCAGAGGTGGCAATGTGAAAACAAAATATCCATGGGGTGGGCCTTATGTACGTAACACGAAAGGCTGTATGCAAGCCAATTTTAAAGTGGGACGTGGAAATTATTCCGATGATGGTGGTATGTATACTGTAAACGTTAAATCGTATTTCCCGAATGATTACGGGTTATACAATATGGCGGGGAATGTTGCTGAGTGGACTATTACTGCTTATAACCCATCGGCAGCTCCAATGCTACACGATTTTAATCCTAATTTTACTTATGTGGCCAAAACTTCTGACAGTAAATACAAAAAACGTAAAGTTGTAAGAGGTGGCTCATGGAAAGACATAGGTTTCTTCTTGCAGAACTCTGTTGGTACTTATGAGTATCAGGATGAGGCAAGATCTTATATTGGTTTCAGATGTATTTCTGCATATCCTGGAACTGATATTTCTTATAAAAACTAACAAACCAATAAAACTCAAAAATCGAAAATCCTTATTTTAATAAAATGGCAGCAAATAAAAAATTTGATAAGATGCACTTAGCTATATCGCTTGGCGCTAGTGTTGTAATTCTTGGAGCACTTTTCAAAATCCTGCACCTTGGTGGTGTTTGGGGTAATTATATGATTGGTGCCGGATTGGGAGTAGAGGCAATTCTATTTGCGCTAACCGGATTTATTCAGCCTGAACCGGAACCGGCATGGGAAAGGGTATATCCTGAATTAAGAGACGATTTTGATGGTGAACTGCCTAAAGCTTCGGCCAAACCGGTTGCTGCGCCAACAAGTTTTTCTTCAACTGCAGCGTTAGATAAGATGTTAGTAGATGCTAAAATTGGTCCGGAATTGATTGAAAGCCTGGGAACAGGCCTACGTACTTTTGGAGATAAAGTTGCCGCTATATCCAATGTTGCCGATGCTTCATCTGCAACAGCTGAATTTACAGGTAAAATAAAAGGTGCATCTGCAAGTTTTGATAGCTTAAACAATGCATTTGAAAAAGCTACCTCGCAATTGGTTGAAATGGGTGAAAGCAATGTTGCTTCTAAATCTTACCATGAACAGGTAAATACATTAGCTAAAAATTTATCAGCTTTAAATGCTGTTTATGAATTAGAATTACAGGATTCAAGTGCTCACTTAAAATCTATGAATAAGTTTTATCAGAACTTGTCCCTTACGATGAACAACTTTAATGAATCAATGGAAGATTCTAAGCAGTTTAAAGATGAAGTAGGTAAACTGGCTAAAAATCTGGCATCATTGAATGCAATTTATGGCAATATGTTATCTGCTATGAATCAGCCACGCGGATAATTAGTAATTATTTTATTTATTAATTAACCAAACAGACCTATTCAGAATGGCCGGAGGAAAACAGACAACGAGACAGAAGATGATCAATATCATGTATTTGGTATTGTTAGCTATGCTCGCCCTAAACGTATCAGATACCATATTAAATGCTTTTAAAAACATTAATGATAGTTTAGTTAGTTCAAAAACTAATGTAAATACAAGCATTGAACAATTGTTTACATCGTTTCAAAATACAAAACTAAAAGATGAGCCTGCAAGGGCACAACCTATATGGGAAAAGGCTAATAAAGCCAAAGCTTATGCAGATGAGCTGAATAATTATGTGCAAAAACTGAAAGACAGGTTCAACGCTGAAGGGAAAGGTATTGATGAGGAAACAGGCGATCTTGTTGAAAGAGCAAACCTTGATATTGCACAAGGTATTATGATTAATCAGAGAGAAGGTCAGAAGCTTAAAGTTAAAATCAATGAAACCCGCGAGAAATTAATTGCTTTGCTGGATGAGAAAGATCGTGGAGGTGTAACCTTTACTCTTGAGGCTAAAGATGCTGCGAAAAGCATTAACGGCAATAAAAAATGGGAAGATATTAACTTTAGTGAAGGTACCCCACTTACTGCGGCAAATACAATTTTGACTAAAATACAATCTGACGTTAAAAATGCTGAGGCCGAAATTGTAAAGAAGTTATTCGGTAACATGGATAAGGCACTTGTAAATTTAGATCAGTTTGAAGCGGTTGCCGTAGCCCCAAGTTCCTATGTGGTACAAGGCCAGCCGTACACTGCACAGGTTTTCTTAACGGCCAGCGATTCCAGATCTAATCCTGAAATTTCTGTTGGAGGAAATGCTTTATCTGTTAAGGAAGGAAAAGGAACTTATACTGGAGCCACTGGAAGTGTTGGTGTTTTTAAATGGAAAGGTATCATCCGCGTTAGACAAACCGACGGACAGATTAAAGAATATCCTACTGCTGAGCAAAGCTATCAGGTAGCTAAGCCTTCTGCAACTGTGTCGCCAGATAAAATGAATGTTATTTATGCTGGTATACCTAATCCATTCTCTGTTTCTGCAGCCGGTTTTCCTTTAGAAAGTGTTCGTGCTTCTATTTCAGGAGGGTCAATTTCGGGAGGTAATGGTAAGTATACTGTTAATGTTGACGGTGGACAGGTTGGTAAAACTTTGAGTATTAATGTCTCTGCAACTAATGCTGGTAAAACATTGAACTTAGGTTCTCAGCAGTTCAGAGTTAAAGGCTTACCAACGCCAAGAGCATATGTAAAAGGAAAAGCCGGTGGAAATGTTCCCTTGGAATGGTTAGAAAGTGCTGGTGGAATTGAAACACAACTTGAAGATTTCGTTTTTGATGTTAAGTTCAGAGTGATCAGGTTTTCTGCTACCTTTATTAATCCAAAAGCAGATGCTGTTACGATTCCATGTAATGGTGGCGGTTTTAACGGACAGATTAAAGGGGCTTTAAATTCTATTAAACCTAATGCAACTGTTATCTTTAAGGATATTGTTTGTGAAGGACCGGATGGAAGACAAAAAGTTTTGGATGGAATTACATTTGTAGCAAAATAGAATATTATGAAAAATGTGCTAGGTATTGTTGCATTATTGTTGTTAAGTATTGGCGCTTATGCCCAGGTACCTGCGACCCCGGTTAAGACAGATTCAGTTAAAAAAATTAAGATCAAAACTCCACCAAAAGATGGGTTTGCTGTACGAAGAGATATTGACAGTAATGTAATGGTTCCATATGCTGATGTAAGAGAAGAAGATGTTTATTATGCTAAAAGAATTTGGCGTGAAATTGATTTGAGAGACACAATTAATTCAGTGCTTAAAGCTGAGGATTCGAAATTAATAGATATCTTGTTGGAAGCAATAGGTAACGAGGAATTAACCGTTTATTCTAATAAAGATACTACAGCAGGAAAACTTCTTGATGATAATGACTCATTTCGTATTGCGTTGACTTCCCAAGAGGCTTTACAAAGTGCAAGGGGTATAAGCGAGGGTGTTGCAGATTCTGCAACAGGAAAAATTGCTGAGCCCTCTTTAAGAAGATTAAGATCAGATGAGTTTTTAAAATACAGAATAAAGGAGGATTGGATTTTAGATTCCAAACGTTCTGTTTTTGAACCAAGAATTGTTGGTATTGCGCCAATGAAGGAGGTGGAAGGACATTGGCAACCAGTATTTTGGGTGTATTATGATGATGCACGTGAGCTGTTAAGTAAAAAACGCCTTACTAATCCAGGTAATGATGCTTCTACCTTAACTTTTGATGACTTTTTTGTTAGAAGGTTGTTTTCAAGTTATGTGGTTAAAGAAACCAATCCTGGGAATAAAAATATTACGGATATGCTAGGATTAACAGATCCTAAAGATCCCCGGAAATTATATGAGTCTGAGCGTATAAAGAAATCAATTTCTGATTTTGAACAAAGCCTTTGGGAGTATTAGAACCATTCTATAAGCCTATGTAATAAGTACAAAAAAAGCCCTGATGTATTAAACATCAGGGCTTTTTTTGTTTGAAGTGATTAAAGAGGGTTTGTACCTGTTTTTTATTTAGCACTATGGCAAGTTCTGCTTCTGATGCCTCTTTTATTTTTTTTACTGACTTGAAGTGTCTTAACAGCTTATCTGCTGTTGTTTTTCCTATACCTTCTATTTGTTCCAGCTCTGTCTTTAATGTGCCCTGATCTCTTTTCTTTCTATGGAATGTTATACCGAATCTATGTGCCTCATCTCTTAATTGTTGGATTACCTTAAGTGTTTCAGATTTTTTATCAAGGTATAAAGGATAAGAATCCCCTGGATAATATAATTCTTCCAGGCGCTTGGCAATTCCAATTACAGTTACCTTTTTGTCTATTCCCAGCTTTTTTAAGCTTGATAATGCTGATGATAGTTGGCCTTTACCACCGTCAATGATTATAAGCTGAGGTAATGTACTTTCTTCTTCCAACATGCGCTTATATCGTCTGTAAACAGCTTCTTCCATTGTCGCAAAATCATTAGGCCCCTCAACTGTTTTCACATTAAAGTGTCTGTAATCTTTTTTTGATGGTTTGGCATCCTTAAAAACTACAATTGCTGAAACCGGATACTGACCCTGAAAGTTCGAATTATCAAAACACTCTATATGTTTCGGTAGCTGAGTCAATTTTAGGTCCTTTTGCATTTGAGAAAGAATCCTGTCTGTTCTTAAATCAGGATTAAGCTTTTCGTATTGGTTTAGCTTTTCTTTTTTGAAAAACAATACATTCTTTTGGGAGAGCTCCAACAGTTTTTTCTTTTCACCCAACTTTGGCACTGTAAATTTAAGGTTGGCATCAAGAAGTACAATATCAAAAGGAACAATGATTTCTTTGGATGTACTGTGGAATTTTGTTCTGAACTCTGTTATGGCAATTGTTAGCAACTCTTCATCAGTTTCATCTAATCTCTTCTTAATTTCTATGGTTTGAGTCTGAATAATACTGCCATTAGTTACTTTCAGATAATTAACGAAAGCATATCGTTCATCTGAAGCAATACTTACTACATCTATATTGGTAATAGCGCTATTTACTACGGTTGATTTGCTTTGATATTTTTCAAGTACCTGCAGTTTTAATTGGTATTGATGTGCATATTCGAAATTCAGTTGTTCAACAGCACTTTTAATTACCTGCTTTACGTCGCGTATTACGTTACCTATTTTTCCATTTAGGATGTCTTTGATTTCTTCTATACTGTTGTCATAATCTTCATGCGTTTGATAAGCCTGACAAGGGCCCTTACAATTACCGATCTGATACTCCAGACAAACTTTAAATTTATTGTCACTGATGTTCTTATCGGTAAGTGGGAGGTTACAGGTACGCAGTGGATATGTTTCTTTGATTAGATCGAGTATAGTATGCATCATACCTACTGAGGCATATGGGCCAAAATAGGTAGACCCATCCTTAATCATTTTTCTTGTCCAGTATATACGCGGAAAAGCCTCTTTTTTGATGATAATCCATGGGTATGTTTTATCATCCTTAAGCATGATGTTATACCTTGGCTGGTGCTTTTTTATCAGACTGTTTTCGAGCAGCCATGCATCAATCTCAGTGTCAACAATTGTAAAGGTTATTTTTCTGATTTTGGAAACAAGTACTCTTGTTTTTCCATTCATCTGATTGTCCTTATTGAAATAGGATCCAACCCTGTTCCTTAAGTCTTTTGCCTTACCAATATAAATTAGAATGCCTTCTCCATCCCAAAACTGATATACACCAGGTTTATGAGGGATATCACTAACAGCCTTTTTATAGTCAAAAGCACTCATTGAAATTAGAACGGGTTAAGTTGGTTAGAAACCTAGTTTTTCATCAAGTTCAGTTTTTTGTTCCTGTTGTTGATATTGGTTACAATCAAAGGTAATAGAGACCCCATTTTTAGGGGGTTCAAAATCTGCTTTAGAGATATTTAATTTAGGATTTGCATACACACGTTTCATGAAGCCGGCAAATATGGGAAGGGCTGTGGTAGCTCCATCTCCCTGTGCGGTACTTGTAAAATGAAATGCTCTATCCTCACAACCTGTCCATACACCGGCAACTAATTGTGGACTGATACCCATAAACCATCCATCTGAGTTGTTTTGCGTTGTTCCTGTTTTGCCACCAATTGGAGTTTTAATTCCAAATCTGCCAGCTAATCTCCAACCTGTTCCACTTGTTACTACACCTCTAAGCATGCGGGTCATAACGTAGGCAACTTCTTCATTCATTGCAGGAACTGGGATTGGTTTTTCACTGTGTAAAACAACTCCGTTCTTATCTTCTATTCTTAAAATATAGATTGGTTTTGTCCAGATACCTTTGTTCGCAAAAACACTGTATGCACCTACCATATCATAAACCGAGGCATCAAAGGAACCTAGAGCTATGGATGGATATGCAGGCACTTCTGAAGTTATCCCCATCTTTTTAGCAAGTGTGGCTACAGCAGTTGGGCCTACTTGTTTCATCAGATAAGCGGCAATATAGTTTTGGGAAAGTGCAAGTCCTTTTTGCAAGGTTAAGTATCCAGGCACTGTACCTCCTGAACGTGGAGTCCATGGCGGACTTCCAGGAGTTTCTATTGTAACGGGTTCATTAAGTACAGAAAAGCACGGAGAGTACCCGTTTTCTACTGCTACTGCATAGGTAAATGGCTTTGCAGTTGAGCCTACTTGTCTGGTACCCATTTTGACTTGGTCATATTTGAAATGCTCAAAATTGATGCCGCCAACCCATGCCTTAACATATCCCGTCTGCGGATCCATGGCCATCATTGCATTCCTTAAAAGCATTTTGTAATACTTTACTGAATCGATGGGCTTCATTAATGTATCTATGTTCCCTTTCCAGGTAAAGATGGTTAGACGTGTAGGTGTGTTAAAGTCTTCTTTAATTTCTGCGTCTGATTTACCTTCAAGCTGTAAAGCTTTATACCTGTCGGATCTTTTAACTCCTTGTTCTATCTGGGCTTCTTTTCCTTTAAAAGGATTCCGCCCTTTCCAGCTATTGATAAATGACTGCTGAAGAGTTTTCATATATTCTTTTTGAGCGTCTTCAGCTGCAACCTGCATATCGTAATTTAGGGTAGTAATTATTTTTAAACCATCTCTGTCCAGATCATAGGGAGTTCCATCAGGTTTTGTTATAGATCGTTCTTCAAATATTCGTCTGATATCGTTTTTTAATACAGCTCTGAAATATGGTGCAATTCCATCGTTTACTGTTGCTGCACTAAATCTTAAACCAAGGGGCTTTTGCTGTTCTGCTTCAAATTGTTGTTGGGTAAGGAGATCTTCCTTAAGCATCAAGCCCATAATTGTATTTCTTCTGGCTAAGGAACGTTCCGGGTTGCGGGTAGGCGAGTATCTGGTAATACCTTTTAGGATTCCTACAAGGGTAGCAGCTTGGGAAACACTAAGTTTATCTGGTGTAGTATTAAAATATACACGGGCAGCCGACTTGATACCATATGCCTGGTTGCCGAAATCTACAGTGTTTAGATACATTACAATAATTTCTTCTTTTGTATAGTTACGTTCTAATTTTACGGCTATAACCCATTCCTGAAATTTTTGTAAAATACGCTTGGCAAAGTTTTTTTGTCTCCCTTCTTCAGAAAATAGGTTTAATGCAAGCTGCTGTGTGATTGTACTGCCTCCTTGCTTTTTACCAATAATGGCATAAAGAAATATGGTAAATGTACGCTTGAAATCGATACCTGAATGTTCTCTGAATCGGATGTCCTCAGTTGCTATCAGTGCATTAATAACATTTGGTGAGATTTCAGGGTAAGTAACATTTGAACGGTTTTGTACAAAATAAGTACCTAATACTTTACCATCATCAGTTACAATTTCTGAGGCCTGATTACTTTTCGGGTGTTCAATATCTCTGAATGATGGGAGCTCTCCAAATAGTCCAAATCCTATGCAAACTATAAAAAGGGCAAAAAGAACTATTCCGCCAATTAATAATTTCCATAATGTAAAGTTATACTTTCTGATGTCTTCCTGCGAAAGTGCTTTCCTCATTTTTAATAGTTGTTTTTATAAAATTCTATGTACTTATCCAGTAATGTTTTACTGGTAAGCTTGTCGAAATTATCCTTGCTGATGATGAAACTTGTGTAAATATTAACGGGAACTTTCATTATTTGTTTTAGCTGTGGAGTGATTCCGGATGCATAGGTTTTTGCGTCGTCAAAATTACTAAAGTTCCCCACATAAATAAGTTGATCATTGTCAAATTCTTTTAATTGGTGTTTTAAGCTGCTGCCGGCATAGTTTCCGCGGTTAAACTGACCTATGCCAAAGCGAGAAGAACTTAATGTTAAAGAGGCATCGGCAACGTCTATAACAAAATAATAAACAGTTGATGTTGCTGTACTAAATGGACCGTCGACCTTTACTGCAGGAGCTTTAGATGCATCTGGGCTTGTTTGTTGAGGCGCTGGCACTGCAACAGGTTCTGCCTGTTTTACAGTTTGATCTGTTTTTTGAATGGGAACGGCCGCCTGAGCTTTTACGATAACAGGAGTTGACCGAACCGGACCAAAATAAGGAGGCTCATTAGGATCGAAATCGATAAGTGCTGTGTCTCTTTTCTGGAAGTCGGCAAGATGATCATTAATATAGGCAGAATTGCCTTTAACAAGGGGCGTGATGAGCTGGTCATCGGGAAATTGCTCGGTGATACTGCTAAAAGCCGTTAACAAAGCATCAACCTTGCTGGTTCTTCCAATTGCAATTGCTTTTAAATAAGCAAACTGTGGTGCAAGAAAGCTATTTGTGTTACCTTTTGAGATCTCATTAACGTGATTTATAACTGAATTAAAATCTTTCTTTAAGTACTGGTCAAATACATCGTTATATTGTTTGTTTACGGTTGTTTCCAGTTCTGATTGTTTTAAAGAGAATGAAGGATCAAGGATGATTTTGGCATAAATTGATGAAGGGAAATCTTTGAGTACCCTATTCTTAAAATCTATTGATTTTGGTTCGTTAATTCCTTTATTGATTAAAAACAAACTATAGTAGGTGGCCGCTAAATGATTGTTTTTAGGGAAGCGGTTTAATAATTGTTGATAGACCTCTGCTGCTTCATTAGGGCTGTTAAGTTCCTGTAAATAGAAACTGGCTATTTCATAATAGGCATTAATAATTTTTTGATTCGATTTTGCCAGGAGCTCTGGTGTAACTGGCAGAGAGTCGGTGTATTGCTTTATCAGCGATTGGGGGTCTTTAACAGCCTGAATTGCTTCAGCATCATCAGTTGTTGTGTTGATGTTGCTGGCAATATCCTGGGAGGTTTCCTGAGCGGACGTTCGAATGCTTTGGCGCCAGTTATTTTCTAATTTTCTATTCCCCCATTTTCTTTTAAAGTCTGAGAATCCTATCGCAATTGCAGCAGGATTACTAAAATAGAATGAACTTTGAAACTGATTAGTATTGTTACGGCTATAATTTGGTTGGTAGCCCGTTGCTGAAGCTGAATTGGTATTTGCAGTCTGAACTGTGGCTACTACTGGATTTGCGAGCAGTTGTATCTTTTCGGCGCGGCTAGTCTCTGGTAATTTTGCAATACTTTGCAAAGTGTCCTCGGTACTTATAATCTGATATCTGTAGGTAAGATACTGAAGGTTTTGATTTTTCTTTAGGATAAGCTCATAACCCGGATAGTTTTTAGGTAATGTGTTAACAGTGCTATCATAGTATGATTTAGCCTTAAGGTAATCTTTAAAAACCTTGAAATTTAAGTCAGCTATTTTTAAATAGCTGAGACCTTTTTGATATTGGTTTGTAGTGCTTTTCTGAATTGATAGCTGATAATATTTTAGCGCTTCGGTGTATTCTTCATCGGCGGCATGGGTTTCGGCAATTTGAAAATATACCTGATCATTATAGTCCAGATTTTTATCGTCTTTTAAGAGCGCTAGCAATTGATTTTGTTTATTGGCTTTTTGTGGGCCACCTTCAAGTGTTCTTAGCTTAATTTGATTAAGATTAGCGTTGAAATACATTTCAAAAGGAGCATTACTTTTAACTACTTTTCTGTAGTTTGTTAATGCATCAGGATAATTCTTTTGTTTTTCATAAAGCTGGGCAAGTATATAGGTCCAGCGAATTCTGTTTTCTGTTCCCGGCCCAGCTTTAATTGCATCTTTTAGATAGGAGATGGCAGCCGCACTGTTATCGAGATAAATGCACATTTGCGCAAGGGTTGCAAATGGTTCAGAAAGTCTGCTTTTCTTTTTAATACTTGGAAGGATAGATTCAAGGGTATCTAATACTTTATTTGCCTCGCTGATTCTTTTTAACTGCATAAGGCTGCGAGCTTTCCAATTGAGTGCTTCCAGATAGCTACTTACATTGCCTTTATAAGTTTTGGCTGTGTAGTCAAAATACTCAGCGGCATTGAAATAATTGCCATTGAAATAATTGGCTTTCCCTAATAATATATAGGCATCATCAGTATAGTTGCTGTAGCTTTTCTCCAGAATAATAGTTTGGGCCTTTTTAATGATGTCGTCCATAGGCTTTAGGTTCAGAGAAGTACTTACCTCATTATTGTCTGTTTCAGGGCCCAGGTAAACAGGGAGTATTTGGTCGTAATTATCAATGTAGGTTTCTGTAAGTTCCTGCTGATGATTAATTAAAAGAACTTTAGAGTTATAAATATAATTATAGCGGGCGGTTAAATTTTGCATACCCCGGCTCGAAGCTGTATCTTTTTGAGAGCTGCAGGAATATATTATGCAAACACATAAGCTAAATAATATTATCTTTAAATTGTAGATCGCGTAATTTTTCAAAAAATATAAATTATGTTGGTGCTTATAAAAATAAAATATATACAAAAGTATTTTATTCATCAATAACTTCTTAACAAAACCCATTTTATTTAATATATAGGTTAATGACGGATCAGGAAGAAAAGAAAAAAGGCTTAAGCACATTTGCTAAATACTCATCAATTAGCTTTCAGATGCTAGCAATAATAGGTGTATTTGCATTTATCGGATATAAAATTGATGAATACAGAGGAAGTAAAACACGTATTATAACTGCTTTGTTTAGCTTGATAGGTGTAGGCGCTGCAATGTATCAGATTGTAAAACAGTTGAATAAAAAATAAAGTTGATTATTTTAAGCCAAGGTAAATAGCTATTTTTGTAAAAAATATAAATTTTGAGTTTAACACGTTTTACCGTTTCCTACCTGCTTTATTGCATTTTTTTGGCTGGTATAGCCTATTTATTACCAATTGTTTTTCCAGATACGCGTGTTTTAACTGAGAAGTTCTGGCTGGTATATTTCTTCTTTGCCGTTATAACTTATATTGCTTATTTCTGTGCCGATTTAGGCCTTAAACGTAATCCTGAAGTAGGAATTATGGCCATTATGGGCTCTATTGCCGTAAAAATGTTTTTTTCTCTTGCTTTCGTGCTGATTTACAGCCTAAATGCTAAAGAAAAGGGGATGATTTTTGTGCTGAATTTTTTTTCTTTATATTTATTGTTCAGCTTCTTTGAAATATACTCTTTGTTACGTAACTTGCGCCACCAAAATAAATAGTAAAAATCTGCGACTAAATGGATTGTAG
>Ga0157371_10003851_pt1 | contig 13390 bp, 17 predicted proteins | sample C45metaG_FD_113462 | JGI IMG/M metagenome (GOLD analysis project Ga0157371, IMG submission 113462) | Corn rhizosphere microbial communities from Kellogg Biological Station, Michigan, USA - C4-5 metaG | ecosystem: Host-associated > Plants > Roots > Rhizosphere > Soil | place: USA: Michigan... | reverse complement strand
GAAGGCCGACAAGCGTCGCAGTGGCGCGGAGTGGGCTGTCAGCGGGAGTGACTTCAAGCGCCGCGCCGGCCGGTACGGCGTCGCGTATGAGCGGTTCGATAAGCGCGAGGTTTTCGCCCGCGACGATTGGACCTGTCAGCTTTGCAGCTTGCCTGTCGAGCAATATGCGAAGTTCCCGGCGCCGTTAAGTCCGAGCATCGACCACATAGTTCCTATATCCCGCGGCGGGGATCATGTCCCCGCGAACACGCAGTGCACTCATTTGATGTGCAACATGCGCAAGAGCAACAAGCTGGAGGTATCCGATGGCGCAAAAGCAGGCTGAGACACTTACCAGCGCTGTTACCGGAGCTATTGATGCCATGCCGTGGATCGAGCCTTCTGACGCTGGACTGGTCAAGCTCGCTAAGTCCTATGCCGCAGCCATTGATCAGGCGCTGGAAGCAGGCGGTCAGGACGCAGTGAAGGGGCTCTACCTTGGCCCGCACTTATTGGGCGCCCTTCGGGATCTGGGTGGCACGCCTGGTTCTCGCAAGGATCTCAACGTTGTTGAGAACGTGAAGGGAAAGCTTGCCAATCTCCGAGCGCTGAGAGGCGGTAAGAATGACGCCGCCGAAAGCACGGGCTAAGCGCTTTGGCTCCGAGACTCCGCGGGTGTTTACCCCGCCGCTGCGGGAACTAACACCGGAAACTACCCGCGGGTTTGAGTGCATCATGTTTGCTGAGGATATTCTCGGCATTGAGTTGTTGCCGTGGCAGAAGTGGCTACTTATCCACGCGCTTGAGTTGAACCCAGACGATTCCTTTAGGTTCCGGACGGTTGTTCTCCTGGTTGCTAGGCAGAACGGAAAAAGCACCCTCATGCAGGTGCTCACCCTGTGGCGCATGTACATGGACGGCGCCAAGCTGGTTATCGGCACTGCGCAGAACTTGGACATCGCCGAAGAGCAGTGGTCCGGCGCGGTTGAGTTGGCCGATGGAGTCCCCGAGCTTGCCGAAGAGATAGCCCGCGTAGATAAGGGCAGTGGCAAGAAAGCCCTAGTCCTTGAGTCGGGCGAGCGCTACAAGGTTGCCGCCGCTAACCGTAAGGGTGGGCGTGGGCTCTCGGGCGACCTGGTCCTCATGGATGAGTTGCGCGAGCATACGAACTGGGATTCCTGGTCGGCTGTTAGTAAGACGACGCTGGCCCGGTTCTACGCGCAGGTGTGGGCGGCTTCTAACGCGGGTGACGCGGCGAGCATTGTTCTCCGGTTCCTCCGCAAGCTGGCTCACACGGCGCTGGGCAACCCTGACGGTCTGGATGATGTCGGACTGGTCGCTGATCCTGAGGGCGATGATGCCGAGGACGGCGATTCGCTGGGTATCTTCGAATGGTCCGCGCGTCCTGGCGTGTCAATCTGGGATCGTGACGGCTGGGCTGAGGCTAACCCTTCACTCGGCTACACGCTCACGGAGAAGGCTATTGCTTCGGCGGCGCGCACTGACCCCGAGGGCATCTTCCGCACCGAGTGCCTATGCCAATGGCTGGACACTACGGCTGACGGCCCGTTCCCTGAAGGTTCATGGGAGGCGGCGAAGGATCCGGCCTCGAGCATTGCGGGCAAGTACGTGTTCTGCGTAGATGTGTCGTGGGATCGTTCGACGGCGCATATCGGCGTTGCGGGTTTCCGCGAGGATGGCTTGCTTCATGTGGAGGTTGTGGCGTCTCGTTCGGGTACTGCCTGGGTGAAGCCGTGGTTTGAGGAGCGCGCGAAGCTTGACGATTTGTTTGGTGTGACTGTTCAGCAGAATGGCGCGCCGGCGTCCTCGCTTATTTCGGAGCTTGAGACGGTTGACGGCTTGAAGGTTATCCCGTGGGCTGGTTCGGATCTGGGGCGCGGTACGGGCATGTTTTATGACCGGGTCCGCGGGCTCGATGAGTCCACGGACGCTCCCGGCGATAAGCCACTCTTGCGGCACCGTGGGCAGCCTGTGCTTGATGTGGCGGCTTCAGTGGCTGTGACTAAGCCGGCGGGTGACGCGTGGCTGTGGGACCGCGGCAAGAGCCCGGTTGATATTAGCCCGCTGGTTGCCGTGACTGGTGCGGCGTGGGCGTTCCTGGTGCACGCGACCGTAACGAAGAAGCGCAGTAAGTACGAAGACGAAGACATGCTAACTATTTAGGAGTTGCGATGAACCGCAAGGACAGACTGCTGCGTGCAGCCCATCTAGAGCGGTTCGTTGTCACTTTGACTTCGGGCGAGACGTTCGATGGGTTGTTGGCTGATGCGGACGATAACAGCGTGAAGCTGGTCGGCGCTTATGCGGTTTCGGACTCTGAGTCCGTGGCTGTTGATGGTGACTTGTACTTGCCCCGTCAGAAGATTTCTTACATGCAGAACCCTGGGGGTAGGCCGTGATCGTTTCGGATGGCAAGTCACTTGGCTTCCCGGCGCAGGCACTTGGCGAGACTACCCCTTCGCTGACGAACGGCTACTTCTATTCGCAGACTGGCCTGAACCTTTCGGGGCAGTCGGCGACGTATGGGGCCTTGTATAAGTGCCAGCCGTCGATTGCTACGGTGGTCGATAAGATCGCTGCTTCTGCTGCGCGCCTGACGGTGAAGGTTTGGGATAACACGCCGAAGACTGGCCGCGTGGTTGATACGTCTTCGGCCTTTGCGAAGCTGATCGCGGATCCTTGCGTGTCGATGTCGCCGTATAACTTCTACCGTTGGACTGTCGCCACGTATGAGATTTACGGCGAGGCGTTCTGGTACAAGCAGCGCAACAGTGACGGCCAGGTTGTGCGGCTGTTGCCGATGCACCCGGCGCGGACGATGATTCACCGCGACGATAACGGCAAGGTCGAGTACGTCTTCACTCTTGGGGTTGCTTCGGCGGGGATCCTGACGGCGTCCGAGGACGATGTGGTGGCGTTCCTGCGCTACAACCCCGAGTCGTTGATGCGTGGCATGTCCCGTCTTGAGCCTTTGCGTTCTACCCTGCTGAATGAGGACGCTTCTAGGCGTGCAACTCAGTCGTGGTGGAAGCGTGGGGCTCGCCCGTCTGTGATCCTAAAGCACCCTGCCGAGCTTTCGCAGGGCGCGGCTGACCGGCTGAAGGCGTCCTTCGATGCACGCCATGCCGGCGCGGACAACATGGGCGGCACCAATGTTCTCGAAGAGGGCATGGAAGCGCAGATCATTCAGCTCAACGCTGAGGAAATGCAGTACATCGAATCGCGGAAGCTGAACATGCAGGAAGTGTGCATGGTCTTCGATGTGCCCCCGCCCGTCGTTCACATCCTGGACCACGCGACGTTCTCAAACATCACCGAGCAGATGCGGTCCATGTACCGGGATACGATGTCTCCCCGGCTTGAGGATCTTGAATCGACTATTGACCGGTCGTTGCGTTCGGAGTTCTTCGCTCCGGGCGTGCGTGAGGCCGAGTTTGATATGTCCGAGGTGTTGCGTGGCGACTATGAGACGCGCGTGGATAAGGCTTTGGCTGCTCGTCAGTCGGGCCTGATCACGGGCAATGAGGGGCGCGCGATCATTGGCGAGTCTTTGTCGGAGAACCCGGACATGAACCTGATCTTTGCTAACGCGGCCCTGGTTCCTTTGGGTGCTAACACTCCCGAGCCTGTCGCTCCTGAGGCTGCCCCGGTGCTTGAGGCGGCGTCGAGTGCCAGCCCAAAAGCCCTGACGGTCCGTTCAATCATGGGCCGACTGGCAAGGGTCAAGGCGAATAAGTCTGCGGTCCGGGACCAGCTCGTCACGGAGCATACGGACGCGCTGACGAAGTTCTTCACCGCTCAGCAGGACGCCGTCTTGGCGAAGGCTGGGGTGAAGGATGCTGGCGTGTTTGATCCTGCGGAGTGGGACGGCGACCTAGCCGAACTGCTGCGGACGCTCTCGGATGCGACATCCCGCGCCATCGGAACGAGTACAGCCGCGCAGCTCAAGGGTAAGTACAACCCGGAGGACATCGCGGAGTGGCTTGATGCTGACGCCGAGGAATCGGCGGCGGCTATCAACCAGACGACGGCGGCGCAGATTGAGGGCGCTGACGGCTCGGACGGGCTGAAGGCGCTGTTTGTTTCTTACCTTGCGGGCCGTGTCCTTCAGATAGCGACCTCGAGGGTTGCTTCTGTTGGCGGGTTAGCGTCTCAGGTTGCGGCGCGGCAGAACGACGCGCGCACGAAGACTTGGGTCACGGCTGGCCCGAACCCGCGCCCGTCGCATGAGGCGATGTCAGGCGAAACTGTAGGCCTCAATGAGGCGTTCAGTAACGGGATGAACGGACCCGGCGACCCTTCGGGCGGCGCGGACGAAGTAGCTGGTTGCACATGCGACCTCGAATTTTCCAAGGAAGGCTAGTCATGGCGATCATTAAAAAGGATGCCACGATCACCAACACGGACGACGCCTTCCCTGGCTCGTTTGAGGTGATCTTGTCGGCGCAGACGAAGGACCGGGACGGCGACGTGCTGCTCAAGGATGGGTGGAAGCTTCCCCTGCCTGAGCACATCACGTTCGACTCGGATCATGGGATGACGGTTGAGAAGACTGTCGGCTCTGGTACGCCTCGGATTGATGAGGAAACCGGGAACCTGATTGTCTCAGGCACATACTCGTCTCTCGCGCGGGCTCAGGAGGTTCGGACCCTCGTGAATGAGGGGCACATCCGGACTACGTCGGTTGCGTTCATGTCTGAGAAGTCGCAGAAGGACGGCAAGACCGTTTCTCAACGTGAGCTTCTGAATGGCGCGTTTGTGGCGATCCCGTCTAACCGTGAGGCTCTGGTCCTGTCATCGAAGGGCTTGAAGGCTGGGGCGCGCAACAGTGCCGCGGATGCTGCGAAGGTTCAGGACATACACGACCACGCCGCCGCGCTCGGTGCCGACTGTGGCGTGAAGTCGTTCCGCAAGGATGCACTGCCTGAAGATGGCGCAGCGGATCCGGGCGAAGCCGCTCAGGCCACTGATGCCTCCATTGATCAAGCCCTCGCCCTCCTCGATGGCGTGGACCTTACAAGTTTGCCTGCTGAGGTTCAGCAGGCTATTGCTCTTATCCAGGCCGCTTCGGTTGCCGCGGATGAAACCCTGGACGCCCTTGGTGTTCCGGACCCTGATGAAGATGCTGCCGCTTCCGGCGCGTCCGAGGCCCCCGCAGCCGGCGCTGAGAAATCAGCCCCCGCCGCCGGCGTCAAGGTTGCCCCCGTTGCTGATGCTGACTCAGACGCAGTAACGGTCAAAGAGCTTGAGGCACTAGCCCTCAAGATCCAAGCCGCGCAATTCATCTAACCCAAACTTAGGACCCAGATTAGCCGCCCGAGTAGGCGGTTTTTTTGTGCCCGAAAACGAAAGGACAATTGCCATGTCGGCAGTTATCGAAGCTAAGCGCGCCATGGCGGAGCTTGGCACCAAGGCTAACGCAGTCGTTGCGGACGCCACCCTGACCAACGCTGAGAAGAAGACCCGCCTGGACGCCTACACGGCGGACCTGAAGAGCTACGCCGAGACCATCTCCCTGCACGAGCAGGCTTCCCGCCTGATCGGTGGCGGCGAGGCTGCCCCCGAGGCGAAGTCTGCCGAGGCTGGCGCTCCTGCGGCCCGCTCATTCGGGCGCCACATCGTGGACTCGGACGGCTACAAGTCCATGCTGAACGGCCAGTCCAAGGGCGTTCAGGTTGAGGTCAAGGCCGCTGCCACCATTGACGAAGGCGTCATCCCGACGTTCAACGGTGGCGCCGGTGTCGCTGGTCAGCTCACCACCCCGCAGTTCCTCCCCGGCATTGTTGGCCTGAAGTTCCAGACCCTTACGGTCGCGGACCTGATGGCTCAGGGTTCCACGGACTCCTCTTCGCTGACCTACGTCATTGAGGCTGCATTCCAGGACCTGACCGCGACCGTTGCGGAAAAGGGAACGAAGCCTCAGCTTGATCTGTCCTTCGCCCGCCGTCAGGACAACGTTGCGAAGATCGCCAACGTCGCCAAGGTCACTGACGAAATGTTCCAGGACGCCCCGCAGTTCGAAGCTTACCTGTCCAACCGCATGGTCTTCGGCGTGAAGCGTGCCGAGGAAACCCAGCTCCTGAGCGGCAACGGCACTGCCCCGAACCTTCAGGGCCTCCTGAACCGTACGGGCCTTGCCCCGGCTGTTGTGACCTCCGCGGGCCTGACCGCCGTGAAGATCATGGAAGCGATCTTCAACCAGATCACCGCCCTCCGCGCCGTGTCCTTCGTTGAGCCTGACGCCCTGGTGATCCACCCGAACGACTGGCAGACCATCCGCCTGGGCAAGGACAGCCAGGGCCAGTACTACGCCGGCGGTCCTTTCACTGGCGCTTACGGCAACGGTGGCTTCACTAACGTCGAGAGCATCTGGGGTCTGAAGGCTGTCATCACGACCGCCATTCCGCAGGGCACCGTCCTGGTTGGCGGCTTCCAGGAGTCCGCTCAGGTCTTCCGTCGTCAGGGCATCACCCTGGAAATGACGAACAGCAACGTTGACGACTTCGTCAACAACCTCATCACCCTGCGCGCTGAGGAACGTCTGGCGCTGGCTGTTTACCGCCCGGCTGGTCTGGGCAAGGTCACGCTGACTGCCTAGTCCGTTCTCTTGGGTGGGGCCGGCTTCGGTCGGCCCCACCCTTGCACACCCCGCAACTTGAAGGAGGCGTCATGCCTACGCATTACGTTGAAGACTATGAAGAAGTGACCGGCAAGAAGCGTGAGAAGCCGGTAGTTGAGACGAAGGTTGTTACTCCCCCGGATGACACCCCGATTTTCAATGCCACTGAGGCTGAGACTAAGGCTGCGAAGAAGTAGTCATGGCGGATCTTGCCACAGTTGAGGACTTGAACGACTTTTCGCAGTTGTCGCTTGATCCGACGGACACTTCGGCGGCGTTCCTGTTGAAGGTCGCGTCTGGCATGATCCGTCGTTACCTTGAGCAGGACATTACGCAGGTCGCGGACGATGTCGAGTACGTGGACCCTGTCAACGGTTGCGCGTTTCTGCGGCAGCTGCCGGTCCAGTCTGTTTCGAAGGTTGAGACGACTGCGGACGGCGCCGTGTGGGCGACTGTGGATCCAGCAAATTACACGGTGTCACGTCGGCTTGGGATCGTGTATGCGAAGCCGTACACGGGCGAGCGGTGGCCTTCTGGCAGCGAGTCGTGGCGGGTCACGTACTCCCACGGTTACGCGACGGTCCCGGATGAGCTGAAGGGTGTTGCGTGCAGTATTGCGGCGCGGTTCTTCTCGACTCCCGCCGGGATTGACATGGAGCGCACGGGTCAACGCCAGGTGAAGTATTCGCTGGAGTCCGCCGGGTTCTCCGGTGTTGAGGCGATGGTTCTGGCGTCGTTCCGCACACCAAGGGTCGCCTGATGGGCAGGCCGTTGGGGCGGAAGCAGATCACGATTCAGCGCGCCCCCCGCGCCATGAACACATACGGCGACACCGTCCCCGACTGGTCCGGAACACTCACCCAGACCGTCGTCCGGGGCTGTGATGTACAGCCGGGCACAACACAGGAATACCTGATCGGGCGTGACAACGTCCTTGTCGCCTGGACTGTGTTCGTTCCTGGTCGTGTGGATGTGACCGAGTTTGACAGGGTCCTGTTCAACGGTCGCACCTATGAGGTTTACGGCCACCCCGCCGAGTGGGATTCATACTCTGGCCGGCAGGACTACACCGAGATTGTTCTCAAGGATTGGAGTGGCTAGTGACTGTTCGCATTGAGTCCGTTGACCGTTTGGGCGTTGGCGACAAGGTGGACCACGACGGCGGCAAGTTCGTTGTCACCGAGGCTGCCGTCTGGTCGGACCCGTGGGGCGACTACGCGCACACGACGGCCACGCTCGAGCCGGTCGGTGGTGACGATGAGCCTGGAGAAGATTGAAATCAACGACACTGCGGCGCGCGCACTTCTGAACTCCCCGGAGATCATGGCGGATCTTGTGCGGCGCGGCAACGCGATTGCGCGGGCTGCTGGTGATGGCGTCTTCGAGGTTTCTGAGGGCCGCACCCCGACGCGTGCGCGCGTGTCTATCGGCACTGCCGACCACGCGGCCCGGCATTCCGAGGCGACGAAGCGTTCCCTGACGCGCGCCCTGGATTCTGGCCGTGGCTGAGGCGGTCCTTTACCGGGACGTTGAGGCCTTGGTCTGCACGTACCTGCGCCGCCCGCTGCTCGGAACGATTCAGATTGGCATCCGGGTCCCGTCCCCTCGCCCGAATGAGTTCATCCGCGTCCTACGCACCGGCGGCCCGAAAGAGACGCTTGTATCCGAGGCCGCCCAGATCACAGTGGAGGCGTGGGCTCAGACCGAGCAGCGCGCATCACTCCTACTCTCCCAGTGCCGGGCGTTACTCAACGCCGCGGACGAAACGATCTACGGGGTCCGGGAACTTTCCGGCCCCGCCAACCTCCCTGATCCTCTGTCAGCGCAGATCCGCTACACGCAGAGCTTTCAGGTCCGTGCACGCGGCACGGTAATCAGCGCGTAACCAAATCCCAAGTGTCCGCAAACACCTTGAAAGGGGTCAGCCCTCATGGCTAACTCAATTAACAATGTCGTGGTTGGCAAGCCCCTTGTCACGGGTGGCGTTCTCGTCGCACCCAAGGGAACCGTCCTGCCGACTGACGCGTCCACCGCGCCTAACGCCAGCTTTAAGGCTGTCGGCTACCTCACCGATTCCGGTGTGGTGAAGTCCGAGAAGCGCAGCACCGGCACCATCAACGCTTGGGGCGGCGATACCATCGCGGCCACGTCCAAGGGCTACGACGTGACGATCAAGCTGGACCTCGCAGAGTTCCTTAACTCTGTCACTCAGGGCCTCATCTATGGTTCCGCGAACGTGGTTTCCACGCCAGCGACCGCTACTGCCGGGAACCTGCTGAAGGTCACTGCAACGTCGGCGCCGACCCCGCGTAACGCCTGGATCTTCGAAATCCTGAATGACGCGAAGAAGGTTCGCCTGGTCGTGCCCGATGGCAAGGTCATGGAAACCGGTGACACCACGTTCAAGGATGACCAGATCGCCGCGGCTGCCCTGACCCTCCAGGCGTTCCCTGACGCTTCGGGTGCTTACTACTACGTCTACACGGACGACGGTCAGAAGACCGCCTAGTTCCCCACATTCTGGTTGGCCGGGGTTGTCATGCGGACCCTTGCCCCGGCCAACCATCCACCCTCTTATCAACGAGTCCGCATTCTCTAAGGAGTCCGCAAATGGTTTATCAGGTTCCCCCGTCTAAAGCGTCCGTCAAGCAGAACCGTTTTGAGTTCGGTCTGCCCGGTTCGAAGAAGGTTTACAGCGTCCCGAAGCTTCAGTTTGTGAAGCCGTCGCTGGCGCTGACCTTCGGTGAACTCACTGAGGTTCAGGTCGCCAATCTTCTTTTCGCTGAGTACCTTCCCGAGGTGTTCCCTCTACTCGAGGACGGGTCGCAGTTGGAGGCGTTGCTGAATGCTTGGAAGGAAGCCTCTGAGGGCGTGGGCGTGGGGGAATCCTCGGCCTCAGCCGACTCCTAAAGGAGCATGGGGAGGCTGTCGAGTATGAGCTGATCCGACTCGGCTTGCGCCTCTCCTGGCTGGGGTCTGAAGCCCTGACGTGGCGTGACTTTTATGTGATCGTCACGCAGTCTCCGCGCGATTCTGCGGTTCACCGCTCCATCGTTGGGACCGGGCACGAGTGGGGCTTGCAAGAGCAGTTGCTGGCCGCGGTTTTTGATGTACTCGCTATCGCTAATTGGCAGCGCGGCGGTGACGAGAACGCGAAGAAGCCTGTGCAGCTTGAGCGGCCCGGCGTTTCAAAGAAGGTTGACGGGCAGGTGCTCGCGCACGGCAAGGCTGTATCGACCGAACAAATGGATGCGCTGCTGGGTTGGTGAGCGCGCTTGAAAACTAAACAGAGGGGGCCATGTTGGCTGCTGTAGAACTGGCGACAGCCTATATTTCCTTGGTCCCCTCCTTGAAGGGCGCGGCGGGGAAGATCAGTGATGAGCTGAACCCTGCGGCGGCCTCTTCTGGTGCTGCGGCGGGCCAGCATTTGGGTACGTCGATTATTGGTGCGGCGGCTAAGTGGGCTGCTCCGTTGGCTGCTGCTGTTGGCTTCGGCGCCGTCATCAAGTCTGGTTTCGATGAGGCGAAGGATGCCGCGGCTGGTACGGCGCAGTTGGCTGCGGGTATCGCATCGACAGGTAACGCGGCGCACCTGTCAGTTGATGGGCTGAATAGTCTTGCGTCTGAGATCCAGAACTACTCGGGCCAGACTGACGATTCGATTGTGAAGTCTGAGCAGTTGTTGCAGACGTTCACAAACATCAAGAACACCGGTCCGGACAAGATCTTCGACATGGCTACGAAGGCGTCCGCTGATATGGCGGCGAAGTTCGGCGGCGATGCGTCGTCTCAGGCCGTGGTTCTGGGTAAGGCTTTGAATGATCCGGTGAAGGGCATCACGGCGCTAACCCGTGTCGGCGTGACGTTCACGGATGAGCAGAAGAAGACCATCGCGGCGATGGTCAAGACCGGGGATGTCGCCGGCGCTCAGAAGGTCATCCTCAAGGAGCTCGGAACCGAGTTCGGGGGCGCGGCGAAGGCTGCGGGCGAGTCGTTCCCCGGCCAACTGGATCGCGTTCACCGCGCCTTTGAGGACTTGTCGCAGGGTGTAGTGCAGGGCTTCCTGCCTGTCATGGGCCCGGCTCTTGAGGGTGTCATCACGATCTTGCAGAAGGTCGGGCCCATTGCGGGTGACGCGGCGCAGAAGGTCGCGGATAAGTTCGCGGCCATCGGTGGCACTATCAAGGGTGTCTTCACAGGCCTTAAGTCGCTCATCATGGATGGGGACGTCACATCCACGCTCCTAAGGTCTTTGGGCGTTGAGGAAGATTCCCCGATCATCGGCGGGCTTATGTTCCTCCAAGACAAGTTTTGGGCCGTCTTCCGCGGGATCCAAGACTTTGTCGCCGGTTTCAAAATTCCGAGCATTATGGGTCCCGAGAATATGGGACTCAACAAGTTCGCTGATGCTGGCGCCAAAGTCCACGGGTTCTTACTGGACGTTAAGGGAGGCTTCCAGGATCTAACTGGCGGTATACGGGCGTTCTTCGCAGCATTCAAGGATGGCGGCGACGATGTCACGTCATCCGGGTTTGCCGGGTTCCTTGAGGGTCTAGGGTTGCAAGCCCGGAAGATCTTTGACGGCATCGGGCCGATTCTTGGGCCGCTCATCCCGCAGCTCCTGGCCCTCTGGGGCGCACTGTCTCCGGTGCAGTTGATTTTCAAGTCTATCGAACCGCTGCTTCCGCAACTCTTGGGAGTGTTCGGGCAGTTGGCGATGGTGATTGGCGGGACACTCAGCACGGCGCTGACCACACTTCTCCCCGTATTCATGCAGTTGCAGGCCGTGTTCGTGCGGGTCTTCTCTCAGGTACTCGCTACGGTCCTTCCCGTGGTTGTCCAGCTAATCACGCTGCTAGGTCAGACCTTCGCTCACCTGATTCCTATCGTGGTCCCGATTATCACCCACATAGTCACTTTGGCGATGACGCTCGTGTCTCAGCTCGTGCCGATCCTGATGCGGCTTGTGTCTGCGGTAATGCCGATGGTCGTAACGATTCTCGGCGCCGTGCTCCAAGCCATTGGGCCGGTAATCCAGATGATAGCCGGGCTGCTAATCCCCATCATCATGGCGCTCATGCCTGTCGTAACCGTTGTCTTCGGCGTCATAGCGAACGTCGTTACCGCCGCAATGCAGATAGTCATGGGAATCATCCAAGTTGTTACCGGCATCATCTCGGGCAACTGGTCCCAGGTCTGGGAAGGCATTCTTAATATCTTCTCCGGCATCTGGAACACGATCGCCGCCGTTGTGACTGGCGTTCTCGCGATCATCGGGTCAGTCGTCGTGGCGGGGCTAAGTTACATGCTCGGGGTCGTCGGATCCATCCTAGGCAGTATTGGCAGCTTCTTCGCCAGCACATGGAATAACGTCATCGGCGGCGTCTCCGGTTTCATTGGAAACCTGCTCGGGTACTTCTACGGGCTACCGGGCCAGATCATGGGCGCGCTTGCCGGTGCCGGGACGTGGCTCTACAACGCTGGGCGGGACATCATCAACGGCCTTATTAGTGGCATCGGTTCGATGATGGGCGCAATCGGTAGCGCGATCCTCTCACTGATCCCCGGCCCGATTGTTGGCGTGTTCAAGGCCGCTCTAGGTATCGCTTCTCCGTCGAAGGTGTTCCGTGGCTTCGGTAAGAACATCGTTGAAGGCCTGATCCTTGGTACTGGCGATAAAACCGACGACCTGAGTTCCACAATGCGCGGCCTTGTCACGGTTCCCGATGTTCCGTCGTTCGGCGCTTCGACAGCTTCCATGAACGGTACGGCCAGGATCGGGCACGCCCCGGTCTACGTGCAGAACCCGTTCACTGGCGAGTACCTGCTGTCGCGGGTCGGGTCGGTGGCCGATAACCGCGTTTCTGCGGCTGACCGTCAGTCCACTTATGTACGTCCTGGGAGGCGCTGATGGTTGCTGTAACGGTTGAGGCTTTGGTTGATGCGCCGTGCCCGCGGGTTGGTGTGACGATCACAGGGCTGGGCGTTGGGGATTCGGTGGTTTCGGTGTGGCGTTCCGCGGATGGGCTCAGGGAGCCTGTCCGCGGCGCCCGCCGGGTGTCGCTCGTTGATTCGACGTACCTGATCGACTACGACGCCCCACTGGGTCGCCCTGTCACGTATGAGGTTGAGGTGATTAGCGGCCCGTCTGGCGCTGACCGTGTCACCTCATCTTCGGTGACGGTCAACTCGGATACGGGCTGGATCATGGATCCGCTCATCCCGCAGTCAGCAGTGTCTATCTCAAGGAATCTGCTGCCCACTGGTGAACCTATGTTCGCGGCTTCGGCGATGCAGAAGCTTGATTATGCGATGGATTCGCAGGTATTCAAGATCCTCGGCAGTGATAGGCCTATGGCTTTGTTTGGTCAGCGTGCGGCTGCGTCTGGCGTTGACCTGTCGATGATCACGGACGCGGCGGAACAGAACACCCGGCTCCGGTCGCTGTTCGCATCCTCGGGCGTGCTGCTGGTGCGCCTGCCCGCGTCATGGGCTGACTTTGTCCCTGGCGCATGGTTCGCGCTGGTCGCTTCCGTTTCGGAGCAGCCGATGGACGCCCCGCACGGTGAAGCGCTGACAGCCTGGAGCCTTTCCGGGGACACGGTCGCAGCCCCAACCCTGAAGGTCCTGACGGCGACGTTCACCTATGGCGACGTGGCCCTACTGTTTGCCACGTATCAGCAGAAGCAGGACGCCACAACGGGCACCTATTTGGATGATTTGAAGCACCCGCTCGGTTAGGAGCCTCCTTTGTTGCCGATTGATGATGTG
>Ga0157371_10003850_pt1 | contig 13391 bp, 12 predicted proteins | sample C45metaG_FD_113462 | JGI IMG/M metagenome (GOLD analysis project Ga0157371, IMG submission 113462) | Corn rhizosphere microbial communities from Kellogg Biological Station, Michigan, USA - C4-5 metaG | ecosystem: Host-associated > Plants > Roots > Rhizosphere > Soil | place: USA: Michigan... | reverse complement strand
TGCCCGACGAGCAGAGCTCGCGCTGCGTCGTAGAGGAAGGTCTTCGGCGTGAGCACCGGCTCGCGCGTGCGGATCACGAGGAACGGCCCGAAGACCCGTACCTCGAAGGTCGCCTCGGGTGTCGGCAGCCGGTAGTCGATCTCGAGTCGCGGACGGATGTTGTTCCGCTCGCTCGCGTCGAGCACCCAGACTCCGCGCCCGAGCCGGCCCGCGCGCTCGATCGTTCGCAACGCAAGCTGCGGATCGGCACGCGGGACGACGGTCGTCGGGAACGAGCGGTTCCGCTCCCACGCGCCGAGGTAGAGCGGCTCGTAGCCGAAGAGCACGTCGTCGGGCCGGCTCGTAGCCGCGAGCCAGGTCTCGGCCTCCGCGCGTGCCGCCTGTCGCGCGTCGGGCTCCCATTCGAAGAGCGGCGCTGTTCGGTGCCAGGCCCAGGCGACGTCGACCACGACGAGAGCGGTCACTGCGACCATGGCCAGCAGCGGGGCTCGGCGGCCGACGCGGACGATCGCCGTCGCCAGCGCGATCGCGAACAGCGGAGCCAGGAAGATGAGATGACGCGACTCGGGTGACGCGGAGCCACCCATCCGCGCGAGCACGAACGCGGCCACGGTGACGCCGAAGAGGCAGAGGACGAAGGCCCGCGCCTCGCGGCGGAGAAACACCACCCCGGCCGCCGCTCCGAGCACCGCCGCCAGCGTCACCGGCCACCAGCCGGCGCTGGCGTCTCCCGCGGAGCGCCAGAGGTACCGCGCGATCGCCTCAGGCCCGCCGAGCTTCTTGCCGCCGCCTCCGACTCCGACGTCGAATCGATCCGCGAGGACGAGGTCCGTGAGCCAGAACGGGATCCCCAGCACGACGACGGCGCTTCCGGCGAGTGTCGCGTCCCGCAGCCGCTCACGGTGCGCGAGAAGGACGAACGCAGCCTGCCCGCCGAGCAGGAGGATGCCGTAGGGGTGGGTTGCGACCGTGAGCAGAGCCGCCAGCACCCAGAGCGCCCAGCGCCCACGGCCACCGCGCTCGAGCGCCTTCAGGAGGGCGAGCGTGCAGGCGAGCGAGCAGAAGAGAAAGAGGCTGTACATGCGGCCGTAGACGCCGTGGAACAGGAAGAGCCAGCTGGACGCGAAGAGCGCCGTTGCGACGAGCGCGACGATCGGCCCTGCGAGGCGGCGGCCGAGCAGCGCGACGAGCGGCAGGCTCCCGAGCGCGAACGCGGCAGAGGCGAGACGCAGGCCGCCGAGGCCGAACCCAAGGTGTGCGACGGCCCACGCGACGAGGAAGTGCAACGGTGCGCCACCGCGGTCGCGTGTGACGTGCTCGACGACGCCCGGAAGCGAGTCGCGGCCGACAAAGAGCGCGAGCGTCTCGTCCTCGTGCGGCGGCCACGCCATGAGCTGGTGGAACAGGAACGCCGCCGCTGCGGCCGTCACACCGCCGACCCCCAACCAGAGCCAGCGCTCAACGATCCAGGCGCCCGCGGAGGACCGTGCGGCGGCCGGCTGTGCGGCCTCGACGCGTGCCTCGATCCCTTGCGTCATGGGGTTTCGGCCGCCTCCGCTGGTAGATTGGCCGTCCGATGCCGATCTACGAATACCGTTGCCCGAACGGGCACACGTTCGAGGTCTTCCAGCGGATGAGTGACCCGCCTGCGACCGTCTGCGAAACGTGCGGCGCCGGGCCGGTCGAGAAGGTGCTGTTCCCCGTGGCGGTTCACTTCAAGGGCTCGGGCTTCTACGCGACCGACTACGGTCGTGGCTCCCGCAAGTCGTCGTCGAAGGACGGCGATTCCGGTTCGGCGTCGAGCGAGAGCGCGCCCGCGAAGGACAAGCCGGCCGCCACGACCGAGTCGAAAAGGTCGGACTCGTCGAAGTCCGACACGTAGAGGTCAGTCGCCGACAAGGCATCCCGGAGCGTAAGGCTGCCCGCGCGGTGGCGGAAGCGGCGCGGACCGATCCGTGAACATTGCCACGGTCGAGACGTTGTCCTCCGTCCCGAGGATCACGGACTCGCCACCGACCGTGGCTGGGTCGCCACCGAGCCGGCAGTGAAGCGCACGGCCGGTATCGGCACGGAAGTAGACCCAGCCGAGCTGCATCAGCTCCCAGGCGGTCAGATCGGTCGCGAGCGGCCGCACGAGATCGCCGCCGACGAAAGGAAGGCGCAGCGCCGTTCCGGCGCTCGTCACCTTGTCGAGGGTGGCGGCAACAACCTGCTGCTGGCGGCGTGCGCGGTCGAAGTCGGTCTCGGCGGGGTTCAGCAGGTTGTGGCGGATGCGCGAGTAGACGAGCGCGCGGCGCCCGTCCATGTGCTGGACTCCACGCTCGAAGCGCCACCCCTGCCACTGTGCGCAGCGTGCGGCGGTCTTGTACGGGCAGTCGAAGCGGTTCGAGCGGATTGCGCGCGGCACGCTGATGTCGATTCCCCCGACCGCGTCGATCAGCTCCTCGAAGCGGTCGAAGTCGACGAAGACGACGTGGTTCACGTCGAGTCCCGTCAGGTCCTTGACCGCCCGCAGGGCGAGCGCGGGGCCACCGAACTGGTTGGCCGCGTTGATCTTCGCGAGCCCGTACTCGGGAATCTCGACCTGAAGGTCCCGCGGGATGGAGAGGTATGCGAGTCGCCGTTTGCCCGGATCGGTGCGCAGCAACATGATCGAGTCGGACCGGTTGGCGCTCTCCCGGCCGGCGCGGTCGCCGCCGTCAGTCCCGAGGACGAGGATCGTCGTCGGTGTCGAGACGAGCAGGCCGTCGCGCTTCGTGAGCTGCCGCTCGACGCCGGCCGGAACCCGGTCGTTCGCAGCGCTGACACCGCTCGCGATAGACAGGTAGCTACCCACGGCCCACGCGACAAGAAGGACGACCAGCAGCACGAAACCGAGCGCGATCCAGCGACCCGGACGGCGCGGTTTCCGCGGCGATTTTGGTGAGGTCCCAGGGCCGGGCGAGTCCGGCTTGCGCGGGTCGGACGTGTGCCTCGTCAGCGGAACCCGCCCCTTGGCCCTGCCGCCCCGATAGACCCGGTACGGCTTGTCCTGAGCGGGCATCTGGCCGGGTATGGTAGCCGCGTCGTGCCGCCTGACCTGGTCATCGGGGTGGACGTCGGCGGGACGAAGATGCTCGCCGGCGTGGTCGCACGAGACGGCTCCGTCGGGCGCACGATCGAGCGTCCGACGTCCACCGCCGGCCAGGCTGCGCTTCTCGAAGAGCTCGACGGGCTCGTGGCAGACCTGCTTCCCGAGGGGTCGTCGGCGATCGGTGTCGGCGTCCCGATGAATCTCGACCGGCGCACGGGGATCGGCTTCGGCGCGGTCAATCTCCCGCTGCGCTCGCTCGACCTGGCAGCGCACCTGCAGGCACGGTTCTCGATCCCGGTCGGGGTCGAGAATGACGGCAACGCGATCGCGCTCGCAGAGTGGCGAGTCGGTGCCGGCCAGGGCGCGAACGACCTCGTCGCCCTGGCCCTCGGGACAGGCGTCGGCGGGGGCGTCATCGTCGACGGTCGGCTCTACCGCGGCTGGGCCGAGCTCGGCCACGTCGTCGTAGCGGCCGACGGGCCGCCGTGCCAGGGGAGCTGCCATGGGCACGGGCATCTCGAGGCCGTCGCGTCCGGCGAGGCAGCGGAGCGCGCGGCGGTCGAGCTGTGGGGCGGGGGCGCCGACGCCCATCGGCTCGTGCGCGAAGCGCAGGACGGCCACAAGGCCGCTCGTTCGGCGCTCTCGCAGATCGGGCACTACCTCGGCGCCGCGATCGGCTCCTTCGCGAACATCTTCGGCCCGGAGGTCGTCGTCGTCGGAGGTGGTTTCGGCACGGCGGCGTGGGACTTCCTCTCCGGCCCCGCCGAGGAGGCCGCCCGCCGCGAGGCGCTGCACCCCGCCGACAACGAGCTGCGGATTGTCCAGGCGGCCCTCGGTGACGACGCGGGGCTCGTCGGCGCCGGGCTCGTCGGCTTCGAAGCGCTCGACGGGCTCCGTTAGATGCCTCTTCTGGTCTGTGCGACGCCGATCGGGAACCTCGCAGACGTGACGCACCGCGTGCTGGACGCGCTCCGGAACGCCGACCTCGTGCTCTGCGAAGACACGCGTCGCACGCAGGTGCTCCTCGACCGCTATGGGATCCGTGCTCGCGCGCTCGTCAGCGTCCACCGTCACAACGAGGCGCGCCAAGCGCGCGAGCTGCTGCCGCGGCTGCAATCGGGTGAGACGCTTGCCCTCGTCTCCGACGCGGGGTTGCCGGGCGTCAACGACCCGGGCGGCCGCCTCGTCGAGGCGGCGCTCGCGGCGGAGGTCGACGTGACCGTGCTCCCCGGGCCGAGCGCGGTCGAGACGGCGCTCGTCGTGAGCGGCCTCGGGGTCGGGCAGTACCGGTTCCTCGGCTATCTCCCGCGGCGCGCCGCCGAGCTCGAGACGCTCTGGGAGGACTCGCGTCGATGGCCGTATGCGGCCGTCGCGTTCGAGTCGCCCAAGCGCCTGGCCACATCGCTCGCGGCCCTCGCCCGCATCGACCCGGCCAGGCCCGTGGCCGTGTGCCGGGAGCTGACGAAGCGCTTCGAGGAGATCGCGCGCGGCAGCGCCGCCGAGCTGGCCGAGCGGTTCGACGGGCCGGTCAGGGGGGAGGTGACGGTCGTCGTCGGCCCCGGCGAGGCGCCGGACGACCGGCTCGACGACTCGGTCGCGGCCGTACGTCAGCTCGTTGCCGCAGGAGCCGCCCGACGTGCGGCGGCGGACACCGTCGCGGGTCTCCTCGACCTCTCTCGGAACGAGCTCTACCGCCGCTCGCTCGCCCCGACCGATTGACGCCGTCCGACGACGGCGCTACCCTTCGTTCTCCGCGTTGCCCGCGCAGAGAATGAAGGAGGGTGCTTCGTGCATCGTCTTCTCGTATTCGCGGCGACGGGCCTTGCGGCACTCGCCCTGAGCGGCTCGGCCGTGGCGTGGTCGTGGCCCTCGGACGGCGACGTGCTCCGCCCGTTCGCGCTCGGCGGCGACGCGTACGCCGCCGGACAGCATCGCGGCATCGACGTCGCGGGATCGGAGGGCTCCGCCGTGCGAGCTCCGGCGTCCGGCACGGTGTCGTTCGCCGGATCGCTTCCGACCTACGGACGCGGAGTCACGATCGCGACCGCAGACGGCTACGCGGTCACGCTCGTCCACCTCGGCTCGATCGGCGTCGCAAAGGGGGACGCGGTGGTCGAGGGGGCGTCGATCGGAACGATGGGCTGGAGCGGCGACGCCGAGCATGCGGTCCCGTCCGTCCACCTGGGCGTCCGCGTGGCCGCCCAGGCAGAGGGCTACGTCGACCCGCTCGGCCTGCTTCCACCACGGTCGGTCCCCGCACCTGCGCCTCCGCCTGTGCAGTCGCCCGCGCCGGTCGCTGCTTCCTCGGCGGCCGCGACGCCGGCACCCGCGGCGCCGTCGGTCGCACCACCCGCCAAGCCTGCGCCGTCGCCGCAGCAGGCCGCTCCCGCGGCAGCTGTCCCGCCCCCGCCTGCGGTGCCTGCCTCGCCGAGCGTGACGGCGCCGCAGGCATCCGCCGCCGCGCCGGCGGTGCCTGCCCCCGCCACGTCCGCAGCGGCGGACGCGACACCGGCCGTCGGCACGGTCTCACCGGGGCTCACGCTGACGGGCGGGAGCGCAGACGCCGGTAGGCCTGCGTCGTTCCGAATCGCCACGAGCCAGGACGCCACTCGCGTGGCGACGCGCACGACCGAGCCTCATGTGAACCAACGTCCGCGAGCGGCCGATACCTCGAGGCCGAAGCGCGTGCAGCCGAGGCTGGCGGACGCTGCCGCCCCGGCCGCGCGGCGGGGGAGTGCGGCCGTTCCGGCGGCACCCGTCGCGCGAGTCGTGCCTCGGAGTTCCGTTCCCACGGTGGCCGTGGCCGTCCACGAACGTCCGAGCGTCCCGCTCGCGGCTGCGTCGTCCGGGAGACCGCTGGAGGCGCCGATCGCCGCGCCCGCGGTGTCGGGAGCCGCACCCCCGGACAGCTCTGCTCCGCAGCCCTCTGTGCCAGCGCGTCCGGCGGCTGTGCCTCCGTCGATGGAGGACGGAGTGCGGCCGGGGGTCCTCGTAGCGGCGGCCCTGCTCCTCCTGCTCACCGCGGCTGCCGCTGCAAGGGCCGCCCGTAGAATCGGTGGGAATGGAGCCGTACTACGTCACCACGCCGATCTACTACGTCAACTCCACCCCGCACATCGGGCACGCCTACACGACCGTGGCGGCGGACGTGTTCGCACGTCATCAACGACAGCGCGGCCGTGACACGTTCCTCCTCACCGGCGTCGACGAGCACGCGTCGAAGGTGGCGCGCGTGGCCGAGGAGCAGGGGCTTCGGCCCCAGGAGTACGCCGACCGGATCGTGGAGGCGTGGCGGTCGCTCCCCGCCCGCCTCGGCGTGGCGCCGGACTTCTTCATCCGCACGAGCGACGAGGGGCACAAGCAGTTCGTCCAGGAGTTCCTGACGCGGATCAAGGAGAACGGCCGCGAAGACATCTACCAGGGCGTCTACGCAGGGCTCTACTGCGTCGGCTGCGAGGCCTTCAAGACCGAGGACGAGCTCGTCGACGGCAAGTGCCCCGAGCACGACATCGAGCCCGAGTGGATCGAGGAGCGGAACTGGTTCTTCCGGCTCTCCGCCTACCAGGAGCAGCTGCTCTCCCTCTACGACGAGCGCGCCGACTGGGTGCTGCCGGGGTTCCGTGCGAACGAGGCCCGGTCCTTCGTCGCGGGCGGCCTGCAGGACTTCTCGATCAGCCGGGAGGGCCTGTCCTGGGGCATCCCGATCCCCTGGGACACCGACCAGGTCGCGTATGTCTGGGCGGACGCACTCGTCAACTACCTGAGCGCGCTCACCTACGCGCGTCCCGGCGAGAACCTCATCGCCCGCTACTGGCCCGGCGTCCGGCACCTGCTCGCGAAGGACATCCTGCGCTTCCACTGCGTCTACTGGCCGGCGATGCTGCTCGCAGCGGGCTACGAGGTCCCACGGCAGCTCTTCGTGCACGGCTATCTGCTGCTCGACGACCGCAAGATCTCGAAGTCCCTCGGCAACGTCGTCGACCCGCTCGACCTCGTCGACGTCTACGGCGCCGACCCGGTTCGCTTCTGGTGCGCGCGGTCGGTCTCGTTCGGTCAGGATGGCGCGGCGTCGGTCGCGGGGGTTCGCGAGCGCTACGAACGGGAGCTCGGGAACGATCTCGGCAATCTGCTCTCGCGGACTACCGCGATGGTCGCGCGGTATCGCGACGGCGAGCTTCGCGCGGTGCCGTCGTTCGGCTCCGAGGTCGAAGCGATCCTCGCACCCCTTGGCGACGACGTCGCCGCACGGCTGGACAGCTTCGACCTGACGGGGGCACTCGAGCGTATCTGGGAGGTCGTGCGGGGGCTCAACCGACACGTCGAGACAACCGCGCCCTGGCAGCTCGCGAAGGACGACGCGCGCGCGGACGAGCTCGACCGGGTCCTCTACGACCTCGTCGACGGGCTGCGGGCAGTGGCCGTCGCCCTGGCGTCCTACGTTCCGGAGACCTCGGCGCGGATCCTCGAGGCACTCGGGCAGCCGCCGACGATCGACTGGTCGGAGGTCTCCTACGGCCGCACCCAACCCGTCGAAGGCCTCGGGCCGGCAGAGCCGCTCTTCCCGCGCATCGACGAGCCGGCTCCGGCCGCGTGATCGACACCCACGCGCACCTCGACGCGTGCGACGAGGACGCGGAGGAGTTGCTCGTGCGCGCGCGCGCGGCGGGCGTGACACGGGTCGTCACGATCGGGACCGGAATCGAGTCGAGTCATGCCGCGCTCGCGATCGCCGACGCGCACGAGGGCGTGACGGCGGCGGTCGGCATCGATCCTCATCAGGCCGCGACGGCCGAAGCCGAGCGGATCGGCGAGCTCCGCGAGCTTTTCACCCATCCGTCGGCCGTCGCGGTCGGCGAGACCGGGCTCGACGGGCACTACGGCGCCGACACGCTCCCGGAGCAGCGTCGACTGTTCGAGGCGCACCTCGAGCTTGCCGAGGCGCTCGGGCGGCCGGTGGTGATCCACAGCCGCGCCGCGAATGTCGAGACCGCCGCAGCGCTGGCGCCGTTCTCCGGAACGGTCATTCTCCACTGCTTCTCGGAGCCCGATCTGCTCGACCCTGCGCTCGAGCGGGGGTACTACATCTCGTTCGCCGGCAACGTGACGTACCCGAAGGCCGACGCGCTCCGGAAGGCGGCGGCCCGTGTCCCGGCCGATCGGATCCTCGCCGAGACGGACAGCCCCTACCTGGCCCCGCAACCCGTCCGCGGGCGGCGCAACGAGCCGGCCAACGTGATCCATACGCTCGCCGTCCTCGCGGCCGAGCGCGGGGAGACCGCCGTGGAGCTCGGGCACCGCATCGATGAGAACGCGGACAGCGCATTCGGGCTCGGTCGAGCGTGATGTCCGTCAGCCCGAAGAAGTCGCTGGGACAGCACTTCCTGGTCGACCGCAACCTGCTCGTCGTGATCGAGCGACTTGCGAATCTGTCGTCTGGCGATGTGGTGCTCGAGGTCGGGCCCGGGCTCGGCGTGCTCACCACGTTCCTCGCCGACCGGGTGCGACACGTGCACGCAATCGAGCTCGATCGGGCGCTCGAAGCGCCGCTCCGCGACGCATTGAGCGGTCGCGCCACCGTCGATCTCGTCTTCGGCGACGCGCTGGCCGTCGACCTGGATGCCCTCGATCCTCCGCCGTCCAAGCTCGTCGCCAACCTGCCCTACAACGTCGCGACGCCGCTCGTTGCGGAGACGCTGATCGGCGTGCCCGCGCTTGCATCCTGGTGCGTGATGGTGCAGCGCGAGGTCGCGGACAGGTTCTTTGCGGAGCCGGGGACGAAGGCGTACGGCGCCGTCTCGGTGCTCGTACGTCTGCACGCCCGACGCACGGGGCTCCACCCCGTCTCGCGGACGGTGTTCCGCCCACCGCCCAACGTCGATTCGGCCCTCGTCGCGTTCGACCGCATCCCGCCACCGGCAAACGCCGAGCAGGTGCGCCGCGTGGTCACCGCCGCGTTCGGCCACCGACGCAAGACCCTCGCGAACGCGGTCGCGCTCGCGGGGCTCGCAACGCGGGAAGATGCCGTTGGCGCGCTCGAGACGATCGGGCGACGCCCCGACGCCAGGGCCGAGGCGCTCCAACCCGACGAGTTCGTCCGTCTCACGGAGGCGCTTACCGCGTGAGCGACTGGCGAACGGCCACTGCCCCCGCGAAGCTCAACCTGGCGCTGGTCGTCGGCCCGCTGCGCCACGACGGCAAGCACGACGTCGTGACGCTCCTCGAGCGCCTGTCGCTCCAGGACACCGTGGCAGTGCGGCGCGCGACGGAGACACGCGTCACGGGCTTCCCCGCGGACTCGCTGGTCCGCGCCGCGCTCGATGCAGTCGCGCACGCCGCTGGAGGACACGCCTTCTTCGAGGCCAGGATCGAGAAGCGGATCCCGGTCGCGGCGGGTCTGGGCGGTGGCTCGAGCGACGCCGCCGCCGCATTGCTACTCGCAAACGGCCTGCTGGACGAGTCGCTTTCCGACGGCGTCCTCGCGGAGCTCGCCGCCTCGCTGGGCTCAGACGTGCCGTTCTTCCTCCATCCGGGGCCGCAGCTCGCGACGGGCGACGGGACAACGCTCGAGCCGACGGTGCTGCCGCGCGACTACTCGGTTGTCCTCGCACTCCCCCGCGGCGCGGTGAAGACCTCGACCGCGGACGTCTACGCGGCGTTCGACGCATGTCGCAGCGTGGCCGGCTTCGACGAGCGGCGCGCGGCGCTGCTCGACGCGCTCGAGGCGTGCGCCCGAGTCGAGGACCTGGCGCGCCTGCCCCCGAACGACCTGGCCTCCTCGCCGCTCGCCGCAACCATGCGTGACCTCGGTGCGGTGCGCGCCGATGCGACTGGCGCCGGCCCGGTGGCGTACGGCGTGTTCGTCGACGCGCACGACGCCGCCGGCGCGGCGGCCGCCCTCGGCGATCGTGCGAAGACCTGGACCGCGCATCCCTCCTGAGCGAACACCGGTCTTGGCTCGCCGCAGATCGCGGAGCGGTGTCAGACACCGTTTCGCGTCAAGAGCAAAACGTGTCGATTGTGGATCAATCGCCCCACAGTCGTCCCACGCGCCTGTTCGTCGGCGCCATCGCCGGCGTCGACTGCGCGGTGGACAGTCGCTTGGTCCAGCACGAGTCGAGAATCGACGCAGGCATTCGTTCGCGGCTGTGCTCGAATTGACACAGAATCGGCACGCCTCCGGCTTGACAGCGATCGGTGTCTGACACCGATGATTCGGCTCGGGCATCAACGCGAGGACGAGGCTGTCGTTCCCCGGTGGGGGCTCCGACGTCCGCGTCTGATAGTAACTAGGCAATGCCTAGGAAGACTCTTACGGCCGCGCAGGCCTCGCGCGCGCTCGGGATCAGTCTCGACACCCTCCGGCGCTGGGATCGCGAGGGGAAGATCCGCGTCGAGCGGGATTCCGCGAACCGGCGCGTCGTGACGGCTGCAGAGGTCGAGCGGCTCCGCGCCGACGAGGGCTCGGAGGGGCTGACGGCGCGCAACCGCTTCCGCGGCGTCGTGCGCTCGGTCGAGACGGACGGGCTCCTCGCGCGCGTCGAGATCGACGTCACCGAGCCGGCACGCGTCGTGGCGATCGTGACGCGGGAGTCGGTCGAAGAGCTCGGGCTCCACGCGGGGATGAGCGCCGCGGGTGTCGTCAAGTCGACGAGCGTGATGGTGGAGCGATGAGAAGACCTCTCAGCCGTCGACGCCTGCTCACGGTCGCCGCGGGCACGGCGGCGCTCGCCGCCCTTCCCGTCCGGCCCGCGTCGGCCGCGAGGGAGGAGGAGCTCGCCTACGCGAACTTCGCCGTGTCCAGCGAACTGCTTTTGGCAGATCTGTACGCGAAGGCGCTCGCAGCAAAGGTTGTCATCGGTCCCGGTCAGGCCGCACTCCGGGCCGGGCGCAGGGCAGCGATCCAGCACGCCGGCGCGTTGTCCGGTCTCCTCACCGGCGCCGGGCAGGACGCGCCGGCGGCGGAGGACTTCGACTTCCAGTGGCCGGCGAAGGCGTTCCACACCCCGGACGCGACCGCCGCGACCGCACGGGTGGTGCTCCGCGCGCTGCTCGGCGCGTACCAGACCGCGGTCGTCACGGTCTCGGAACCGAGCTACGGGATCGTTTACACAAGCCTCGCCGCGAGTGCCGGCCAGCAGTTGGGAGCGTTGAGCGCGCTCGGGGCGAGCGGCGTCGTCGAGCCGTTCCCCGTCGCGCTCGACCTCGAGAGCGCGAGCGACACGTTGGAGCCATACCTGGGATGAGGAGGTCGCACATGAGGGGCCGTTTGCTCGCAATCGCCGGCCTGGTTGCCGTCGTCGCGTCAGCCTGGCTCACCTCGGGCGCCACGGCGCGCCCGAGCGCCACCCCGCCGCTCACTATCTACGCCGCCGCATCGTTGACGGAGGTGTTCAAGGCGCTCGACGGAGCGCAGCACTTCAGCTTCGCCGGATCGAACGCGCTCGAGACGCAGATCCGAAACGGCGCGCCGGTCGACGTCTTCGCGTCCGCCGCACCGCTCAACACCCAGCGCCTGTTCAAGGCGGGCATCGTCGACAAGCCGGTGACGTTCACGGCGAACCGACTGGCGCTGATCGTGCCGAAGTCGAACCCCGCGGGGATCAGGTCGATCTACGACCTCCGCTCGAAGCCGGTCAAGCTCGTCGTCGCCGCGCCGGCGGTACCGGCGGGCGGCTACACCCTGAGCGTCCTCCGCAAGATGGGTCTCTCGAGCGTGCTGAGCAAGGTCGTCAGCCGTGAGTCAGACGTCAAGGCTGTGACGGGCAAGGTTGCGCTCGGGCAGGCCGATGCCGGCTTCGTCTACGTCACCGACGCCCGTCCGGTCAGCGACCAGGTCAGCGTGATCCGGATTCCGGCCTGGGCGCAGCCGCGGGTCCGCTACGAGATCGCGGTTGTGACGAAGTCGCCGAACAAGACGGCCGCGCAGGCGTGGGTCAGGATGATCCTGTCGGCGAAGGGCCAGACGGCGCTCAAGCACGCCGGGTTCCTTCCGCTTCCGAAGGCGTCGTCGTAAACCGGCTCTTCCGCGGCACCCTCGTCCTTGCCACGGCGCTCGCGCTCGGGTTCCTGCTGCTGCCGATCGGCGCGATCTTCCTGCGCGTGCCTCCGGGCGAGCTCGTCTCTGCGCTGCAGAGTGACGTCGCGAAGGACGCGCTCGTGGTCACATTCGAGACGAACCTCATCGCGTTGGCCCTGATCCTGGTGCTCGGCACCCCGACGGCGTACTGGGCCGCGACACGGCAGTCACGATTTCGGGACCTCGTCGTGACCCTGATCGAGTTGCCGCTCGTGCTGCCCCCGGCGGTCGCCGGAATCGGCCTGCTGGCGGCGTTCGGCCGCCTGGGGCTGCTCGGCGGCACGCTCGACACGCTCGGGATCGACGTCGCGTTCAACAAGGTCGCGGTCGTGCTCGCCGTCACCTTCGTCGCGAGCCCGTTCTACGTGCGGACGGCCGTGTCGGCGTTCGAAGCGCTCGACCCGACCCTTCCCGCCGCCGCCCGCACCCTCGGTGCCGGCCCGGGAGGAGTCTTCTTCCGTGTCGCGCTCCCGCTTGCCGCCGGCGGGCTCGGCGCCGGGGCCGCGCTCGCGTTCGCGCGCGGGCTCGGGGAGTTCGGGGCGACGATCATGTTCGCCGGGTCGCTCCAGGGCGTCACGCAGACGCTCTCGCTCGCGATTTACGAGCAGTTCGACCTCGACTTCGACGTCGCTCTCGCGATTAGTGCCGTGCTGGTCGCCACGAGCGCCGCCACCCTGCTGTCCGTCAAGCTGGTCACCAGATGGCGCTCGACCTCGAGCTCACCCATACCCTCCGTAGCTTCGTCGCCGCTGTCGAGCTGAGCGTCGGCGACGGCGCGACGTTCGCGCTCGTCGGTCCGTCGGGGGCAGGCAAGACGACCGTGCTGCGGACGATCTCCGGGCTGCTCGCGCCTGACGCGGGCCGGATCGCCGTCGCGGGCGAGACGTGGCTCGACACGAGGCGGCGCATCGATCTGCCGCCCGAGCGGCGGCGCGTGGGCTACCTGTTCCAGGAGTACGCCCTCTTCCCCCATCTCGACGTGACCGGGAACGTCCGCTTCGGCGCGACGAACGGCGCCGACGTGAGCGCGCTCCTCGAGCGCTTCCGGATCGCGCACCTCGCGCGGGCTCGCGTTGATGCGCTCTCGGGTGGCGAGCGCCAGCGGGTCGCGCTCGCGCGGGCCCTCGCGCGTGACCCGGCGGTGCTTCTGCTCGACGAGCCGCTGGCGGCCCTCGACACCCACACACGCGCGGCGGTGCGGTCGGAGCTGCGGGAAGTCCTTGCGGGGCTCGGCATCCCTAC
>Ga0157371_10003846_pt1 | contig 13401 bp, 11 predicted proteins | sample C45metaG_FD_113462 | JGI IMG/M metagenome (GOLD analysis project Ga0157371, IMG submission 113462) | Corn rhizosphere microbial communities from Kellogg Biological Station, Michigan, USA - C4-5 metaG | ecosystem: Host-associated > Plants > Roots > Rhizosphere > Soil | place: USA: Michigan... | reverse complement strand
ATTTTGAGAAATTGATGCAAAGGAAAAAAAGATAAAAATTGAAAGGCAAAACGTTATTTTCATTTAAAATAAAAAAATTTAGAGCAGTTCAAATTTTTAGCCTGCTGTGAATAAACAATTGTAACTCCATATTTATTAAATTCCATCGCATTTGCATTATTTATTTACGCAAACGATACCGAAAACGTTCCCGAATGCCTTCATTTTCTCTTCTGATTTGATTTTAAAAGGAACGGGCAAAATCCGGTAAACAAACAAATTCGAGATATTTTCATTTTAAATTTTCGTTCTATTTTTTTAATTCCATTCATGGTAAAGCAGATACTCTAAACCAATCAAAATCTACGCACCCTGAATCGTTTGTCTGAGATTCTCTTGTGCAGAATAATCCGACTTTCGCACCGATCCATCTTCCTTCTCTTGCCATAAATTTTTCACCGATGTTTTTAAAATCATTTCCTTCAAAGCTGTAGCTGAATTGACATTGAGCTCCTTTCATTACTTTTACCCGCAGGTAAATCAATGAATCCTTTACTTCGCTAATTACCTTTTCATTTTCCTTTTTTCCTTTTTCTGCATTCTCACAAACACCATAAACCAAATAGAGTTTTCCATCCATTTTTTTCAATGCAAGATCAGCATAACTCATTCCCATAATCGTCAATCCGGCTTTTTCACTCTCTAATTTTTCATTAGGATGAAAAGTCATTTTAGTTGTAACCATAAATTCATCTGAAGGAAATTTTTGAAGCAACACATTGGGAACATCCCATAAATTTTTTGCACTGTCAGGAATCTTTGAAGAATACAAACGCAAACTTCCATTCGCTGCATTCATATAATACCACTTTGCTTCTGGGTTGGCCATCCATTGCCATTGCAATCCCAAAGTATTTTCATTAAACTCATCACTTTCTTGAGGTGTTGCAATTTGATAAGTTTTGCTCACATCCGGTTTTTTATAGACCATCACTGGCTCGCCAATTCGGTCATTGTCCCGATTGCTATCGGGATTATCAACACCAATGACTGGCCAATTATTTTTCCAATGCATTGGTTGCAGATGAACGACTCTTCCATAAGGCCGCTTATCCTGGAAATGAATAAACCAATCCTGGCCACTTTGTGTTGTTACCCACGCTCCCTGGTGAGGCCCGTTAACGCTGGTATTTCCTTGATGCATCACCACTTTTCTTTCATAAGGTCCGTACACATTTTTTGAACGAAGGACTAATTGCCATCCTGTAGACACGCCGCCCGCCGGAGCAAAAATGTAATAATAGCCATTTCGCTTATAAAACTTCGGCCCTTCAATCGTAGGATCTTTTTCGTGACCATCATAAACTATTTTCCCTTCATCAATCACTTTCGTGCCTTGCGCATTTAATTTATTTACGACAATAATGCTCTTGATACCGGCCCGGCTACCGGCAAACGCATGAACCAGATAAACATTACCGCCATCATCCCACAAAGGACAAGGATCGATCAACCCTTTGCCCGGATAAACCAAAATCGGATCGCTCCATGGGCCGGCAGGATCTTTTGCTTTCACCAAATAAATTCCGAAGTCGGGATCAGGATAATATATGTAAAACTCGTCCTTATGATAACGAATCGCAGGCGCCCACACACCATCGCCATGTTGCGGTTTTGAAAAATGATCGTATGGAATTTGGCGCAACAAGGCATGTCCAATGATCGTCCAATTTACCAGGTCCTTTGAATGCAAAATCGGCAATCCCGGAACATCTTCAAAGCTTGATGAAACCAGGTAAAAATCATCTCCAATTCTTATCGCATCGGGATCAGAATAATCTGCATCAATGATCGGATTTTTATAAGTTCCGTTGCGATTATCAGACACCCAAACTTTTGAAACACGTGAATTCTGGGCACTGGCTGCCAGACCTAAAAAGCACACAAATATTGTAATTACAAATTCCTTCATATTATTTCAATTGAAACCAGTTCATTACAATTATTCATGAAAAATTTCTTTAAGAAATCCGTCAATATATTTCATTGTTGGTTCAAACCATGGATTGAATAAGCAAAACGAGTGAGGCGCTCCTTTAAAAGTGTGCACCTCGGAATAAATATGATTACTGTCCAGTATATCGATATAATCCTGCCGTCCTGCATGCATTCGATCGACACCGCTATTGATAAATAAGGTTGCTGGAGTTTGGGAATTCGCATAGCTAAGTGGAGAAGCCGCCTCCCATAAAACCTCATTTCCTTTTTTAGGATAGCCAAACCAGTAAGTGGCGGCAGAAGTGTGCTTGCTGTCATCGCCTTCACCACTATCAGGATGAACGAAGGAAAGCGTTCCATCAATATCAATTACGCCAGCCACATTCGTCCGCATTCCTTCACTACAATCGCATCCTTCGAAAAGAGGCATGTTCTGTGTTGTGCCCATAAAAGCCGCCAGTTCGCCCCCTGCAGAAAATCCTGCGATGACTATTTTTGAAGTATCGACATGATAGGCCGATGCATTCGCTTTTACCCATCTTATTGCAGCTTTGATATCATAAACTGCAGCAGGAAACAAGGCTTCCGTCGATAGCCGGTATTGGGGAGTAAAACAAACATATCCGAGATGTGCAAGTCGTTGGGCCAACGGATAATGCTGCGTGCGATTGCCGGATCGCCAACCGCCGCCATGAATCATGATAACGGCAGGCAATAGTTTGGCATTTTTTTCCTTAGGAGAAAAAGCATCTATCAGAAGATTCCGATGATTAATTGTACAGTAAGTAATTCCCTTCTTTTGCACCACATCCGAATAATGAAACTCTTTCACAATAGTAACATCCGGAAAATCTTTTTTCATCTTTTGCCATGCACTAAAAGTCGTGTAAGAAGCATCCGGCGCCCCAGTAATGCCCTCTAGTAATTGCGCCTTAACCTTCATTGTAAAAAAACAAGGCACCAGATAAATCAGGAGAGTTGATTTCTGAAATAACAAAAATCGATTTTGTATTTCTCTATGTCCAATGTTTCTTTTAGACCTACTGATCATTTTTTGTAATATTTACTGCTAGTCAAATTGCCCTGGAATCCATCCGTTTAACACATTTTCGATAGTGTACTTTTTAATTTCATTCTGATTCAATTGTTTCTCCCATGATACCCTTCCCGATTTATCTGCACCAGGACCATAATCTTCGTACTCTGCATATCGGGCGGTTTTATAATTATCTGTCTTGTTCCAATTACTAAATCCTTCCGGCTTTATTTGTGTATCTAGAAAGCAATGAATGTAGGTAACATCGGCATACGGCCGCCACGGACGGCCCAGAGAAACCATGTGCAAACTTGTGTCAGCCGTGAGTGTGCAATCATTAAAAACATATCCAAACTCGTGCTCCTGAGGAGTTGAGGCCGCAGTGACGTGAGAATTCTTTTTGCTGTGAATGTGACAATGTTCAAACCAAACAGTTGCTGATCCAAAAATAAAATCGGTTGTTCCTTCTATATAACAGTCATCATAAAATTGGCGGCTGTTTGGATTATTGGTAAACAAAATATCCTGGTTTCCAATAAATCTACAATTATAATATTGCGCTTTATCGCCATCTGATTCAAGAGCCACCGCCTGACCTGCTGTGAACCCCGCATCGTTTCGAATGGTAATATTTTTAGCTGTAAAATTATTCGCATAAACAATAACGCTATAGGAATCTCGGGTATTTATCGTATCGCCTTTTCGTGTCAGCTTACCCGTGTGATCATCAAAAGTCAGAATCGTTTTAAATTCATCTTCACCAATTATTGTTACAAAATCTTTTGTAGAATCCAGGTGAAGTTTTTCTTTATAAATTCCATCTTTTATAAAAACAGTTACTGCATTTTTATTGTGAACAGGTATCGAATTAAATGCCGCTTGTACTGTTGCAAAATTGCCACTTCCATCTTGCGCGACCACAATTATTTTAGATTGACTTTTACAACTTGCAAAACAACAAATGATTAACAGTAAGGATATCGATTGTTTCATACTCTATTTATTTTTTATAAGAAATAAAACCCATTTCTTTCAACCACACTGAACACAGGTCTTTCCACAAAGAAGTAGATCCGGGATTGTTGTTAATATTGATCGCATGTCCGCCCTGGGGAAACACATGAAAACTTGTTGAAATATTTTTATCAAGAAGCGCCTGGTAAAACAACATACTGTTTTCCGGTGGAACCGTTTTATCGTTAAATGCATCTGCAATAAAACAAGGGGGCGTTTGATTCGTCACATTATTCTGGGAGGAATATTTTTCAATTAATTCTTCTGAAGGATTGTTTCCCAGCAGACTCTCACGGCTACCCTTATGCGCATATTTTCCCATATCAATCACAGGAGAAACCAAAATCATAAAATCGGGGCTGGATGAATTTTTAGCAATCTCATCATGTAAGGTCGTAATATCAGATGTCGCTGTTCCAACCCATGAAGCAAGATGCCCCCCGGCTGAAGCGCCCATCACACCCACTTTAGCAGGATCAATACCCCATTTGGATGCGTTTTGTCGTACCAACTGAATAGCGCGTTGGCCATCCTCCAACGGGCCCAATTCACTCACTTTTAAATCCGGCGAATTAGGCAACCGATATTTCACAACAAAAGCGCTGACACCAAGAGTGTTGAACCACTTTGCCAACTGGAAACCGCCGAGATTTAATGTAATATGAGTGTATCCGCCCCCGGGATAAATAACAACAGCGGCCCCGCAATTATCGTCTTCAGAAGGGAAGAAAGCATACATACCTGGAACGGCTACACGGAAAGCTCTTTGCCTTGCAATACTGTCGGTTATTTGTAAACCTTTTGAATCAGGCATATTATTCTTTGGCCACAGAGGAATAAATTCCTGTGCTCTCACATACAAAAATGAAGCCGTGAGAATTAGTATAACGAATAGAATTAAACGCTTTTTCATCAGTCATTCTTATTTAAAGGATTCCAAAACTCTTGCCCGAAGAAAATATTTTTCAGATTGTATTTTTCAGCCTGGTGTTCTGAAAGTTGATGCGCCCATGAAACTCTTTCGTTTGGTTTTGCACCAGGTCCTTTAGAGTTTCTTTCTGCATAAAAAACAGTTTTATAATTGTCTGTATTTTGCCAATTGCTCCATCCCCTTGGATTGATAAAATTTCCCAGCTTGCAATTAATAAAAACCACTTTTGCGTATTTTCTCCAGGGGCGGCCGAGATAAATGTCTTTAACTCCCGCAGCGGCTTCTATTGTACAATCTTTAAAAACAAAGCCGTAAGAAAAGTCTTGAGGAGTAGACGCAGCCGTGATGTAAGAGTCAGCTTTGCATTTTATGGTACACCTTTCAAATAAGGCCGTTGCTTCACCGAAAATAAAATCGGTTGTTCCTTCTATATAACAATCTGAAAAATATTGCCGGTTGTGTTCTCCTGAAAGATAAATCGTGTCCTGGTTTCCCAGGAATTTGCAATTGCTAAATGAACAACGGTCAGCCTCAACTGCTAACGCCAGCGCTTGCCCCACTGGCCCGGCTGAATTTTCTATGGTAAGATTTTCTGCATGAAAGTCATTTCCCTGCACCAAAACCGTAGCTGTGTAAAAGGTACTGTTACGGCCTTTGTCTATTTTCTTAAAATAATCATCGAATGAGATAATCGTGCTGTCTCTGCTTTCGCCGATTAATGAAATTTTAGTGTTCCACGAAGGAATAAAAACCTTCTCATGATAAACACCTTTTTTTATCAAAATGGTGATTCGTTTGTCCGGAAAGGCTTTGCTGGCTTCAATCGCTGATTGAATGGTAGTGAAATCTCCGCTTCCATCTTTGGCTACTACATAGTCATATTTCTCTTCTACTTTTTGTTTTGAAGTGAAAGAAAACAAACCAACACAACAACAAAATAAAAATCCTTTAAAAAACTTCATTTACTATTTTTTTACTAATCATATTTTTTCAAGCCTTTCCAAACTAGTTTGGCAATTTCTTTTTGACCCGGGATATTCGGGTGCAAACCATCTGCATAATTTGGTTTGGAAACAACATGCAAAAGTGAGATGAAGCCGGTATGTTGTTCTTCCGCAAGGTCTTCATATTTTTTCTCCAACTTATAAAGCGATTGCTTTGTGTTCTCATTATACTTTTTACTCCGATTCAAATCATTCATAGTTTCAAGATTAATATCAGAGGGCGACAGAATTATAATCTGCGCTTTTGAATTTACTTTTCTTACCTGGTCGATCATCCACTCCATGTTAGCGACACAATCGTTTACCATTGAATCATTGCCATTCTTCAGATCATTTACCCCCAGGAAAAAGAGATAGTAATTGGCATTCGGATACTTTTTGAGAACAGGCAACAATTCTTCTTTGTCAGCCGTTTTTCTTCCATTCCTTCCAGCGTTTATAAAATGAATTTTCGGATGATCTTTTGATAAAAAATAAACCCAGCTGTGTCCGTCAACTTGCGCGCCATGCGTGATTGAATCACCAAAGCAAACTACCTGTTCTTGAATTTTTCGAAAGCCTGTTAACGCGACAACAGTAAACGAAACAATCATTAATATTGAAAACAATTTTTTGTTCATTATCACAAATTTATTGCCCAATTTTTCTTAACCAGGCCGGATATTCTACAGAAATAAGCCTTTGAGGCCAGTAACCAAACCAGGCATAGCCTGTCCGGCGTTCTCTTGCCACGTCTGAAAATTTATAAACTGCTTTCCCATCGCGGTTTGCAAAGAAAGGCCGGTCAGTTTTCAAACCATAATAGCGCGTCCAGATGGGTGGCGCAGAATAATCCTGAACGACAATTCGATCGTTATTAGCAGTATGAAATTTATAAACCACTTCTTTTGCAGGAATCGTTTTTAGACGCTCTCCTTTTATTTCAACCTTCTGAAACCATGCAACTGCATTTTTAACTGCATCAATAATGTCTTTATTTGGATTTTCAACATTCATTAGGAGACGAACAATTTCAACACTTTCTTCACTTGCTTTTGATGGCAATTCAAAGGTTCTTGCTCCAACAGGTTTTAAAGTTATATTATCATGTTGCTGGCACCAAACGGTCGGTCTGCCGTTTTCAACGATCTGGCACCTTAGAATGCAATTAATTCCTTTTTGATACGCCGACACTGCTTCTTTCCTCAAATCTTCATTTACAAAAGAATAATAAGATTCGTTTTGAACAATAGGTTGCAATACTTTCATCACACCATTCATTGCATCATCATTAAAAGTGATGTATTTGCGGTAACCGCTCATATCAGGATAAAATTGCGGCCAGCCACCATTCGCGTATTGCGCTTTCAAAATATAATGAAGTCCGCGCAAAGCAGCTTCTTCATATTTTTTGTCATGCAATAAAGTATATGCTTTTGCAAGATATTCTATCTGGGTGTACGTAGCACCGTTATCAATGGTAGTTCGTAATGAATCTTTATGTTGAGCAAGGATTGCTTTTTGTTCATCAGTAAGTATTGCCAGCATATCATAGTTCTTGGGCCAGCCGCCATTCGGTTGCTGATACAATAAAATATTATCAGCAATTTGTATCACTTGTGAAGAATTATAACGCGGCTGGCCTTTTAGAGGAACAATCACCTGTTCATGATCCGTAATATCCACCCAATGATGCCTGCTATCCTGGAAGCTGCTAACATCTTTAATATGCAAGTCTTTCTGTGCAGAAAGCGATACAGGCAAAAGGAAGATCAAGCTTCCTAAAAACAATTGACAAAAATGAAAGTGCTTCTGCATGATAAATGCATTTTTAAATTTTCAATCATTTATTTCTACTTTCTTACCGTTTACAGTTGTGTTCTCAACATGAAGATCTTTTGCATCTTTCACAAAATTTTCCTTTTCTACATTCTGAAAGGAGCAATTATCAATGTGAATATTATTTACCGGTTTTTCATCAAGACCTTCGATATAAATCGCGTATTCACTTTTGTCACTTTTCACATTGCTAACATAAACACCGGTTAACGTTGGAATATAATTGCAATCCGCGCCTTTTTCATTCGCATAATGCATATTGATTTTGACCACCGCTTCATGCACTTGTCCGACTTTAAGGTTTCTGAAATAAAAGTTTTTCAAAACGCCGCCACGACAAGCATTTGATTTTATCCTAATCGCCCTTTCAAGATTGGGACTGTTCATCACATCATTTTGTGCATACACATTTTCTACACCTCCCGAAGTTTCGCTACCAATTACAACACCACCATGCCCATCTTTCATCTGACAATCCTGTACAATTATATTTTTCGAAGGGACGTTCAAACGACGGCCATCTGCATCACGTCCACTTTTAATGGCAATGCAATCATCACCATCAGTAAACGAACATTTTTTAATCATTACATCACTGCACGATTCCGGATCACAACCATCGTTATTTGGGCCAAGACTATTCGTTGTAACGCTATCTACGGTTATGTTCTGGCTCAGTGCAGGATGAATAATCCAGAAAGGCGTATTAGTGATAGTAATGCCCTCAATCAAAATATTTTTACAACTATAAAATTCAATCATCGTCGGACGCATATAATGTCCTTTTCCAAAAACACGATCATTTACCGGCACATTTTGTGCAGCCATTTTCATCAATTTGGGTTCATTTTCCGGATCATGTTGTGAGGGCATTCCTTCTTTCCAACCAAATCTTTTGGAGCCAGTCCAATTCCACCAATGATCATTGTCTGCTTGTGCGTCTAAAGTTCCTCTTCCGGTAACCGCGACATTCGTTTGTCCATAAGCGTAGACAAGCGGAGAATAGTTCATCAGTTCAACACCTTCAAAGCGTGTAAGCACCACCGGTAGATAATCATCGTCATTTGTACTGAATTTTAAAACGGCATTATCATCCAAATGCAGATTCACATTGCTCAATAAATGGATAGGACCTTTTACAAAATAATTTCCTGTCGGAATTAATACTCTTCCGCCGCCGGCTTTATTACAAGCGCCAATTGCTGCTTTAATCGCAGGAAGGCAATCGGTAGCACCATCTGCCTTTGCGCCGTAATCAAGAATCGAAAAATCACGATTAGCAAATGTGGGAGGAACGATTTTTTTCACTATAGCAGGGTATTCTTTCCAGCCTTTTTCTGCAGCTTTTTGCGCAGAGCAACCTGCTGATAAAACTCCAAAAGCCAGTGCCAGCGGCAGGTATTGTATTAGTCTATGTTTTTTCATAAAAGTTTTTTAATTCATTTTTCTTTATTGATCAGACGCGGAGCGTTCAGATCATGATTTCTTTTTTACAATTCGATCAGCCAATTCAAGATGCAAATTTTCAATTCCGCGCAAAACCAATTCCGCTATATGTCTTGCGCCATAAGTATTAAAATGAGTATTATCATGAATGCCCACTGGATAATCAGGATTTTCTCCGGGTTCCAATTGCATAAATAAAAGCTTCGAATTTTCCGGGCCGAACTTTTGCAATAATCCAATGCTCATGTTGTCCAGGTCAATTAAAGGAACTTTGTATCGATCCGCTACTTCATGAACAATTTTAGAATACACTTCATGAGTTTCCAAAGCATTTCCAGCTGAATCAAATTTTCTTCTGCTAACAGGCGTTATCAAAACAGGAATGGCTTTTTTATCTCTTGATTCAGTAACAAATTTTATCAAATTCTTCCTATAATCTCCAGGAGTTGTATAACGATCAGGATAATTTTTGGCTTCGTCATTATGCGCAAATTGTATCAAAACATAGTCGCCTTTTGACAAATTATTTACGATCGGTTGCCAGCGATTTTCTGCAATAAAAGTTCGCGTACTTCTTCCTCCTCTTGCTTTGTTTTTTATTGTTACAGAAGAATCAAAGTATTCTTCAAACTTCATTCCCCAGCCGGTTAGCGGGAAACGGGAAGAATCATATTGGCACATGGTTGAGTCGCCAATCATCCAAACTGTGATATGTTTTTTTACAGGCATTGTAAATGACAGCAACCCAAATACGCTTGCTAACATGATTTTATTGAAAGCACTTTTGAACATAAAATATTTTTTAAGCCTCGCCCCATTCCCTCTCCTAAAGGAGAGGGACATGCTTTATTATTTTTTTTCTTTTTGATGAACCACGCGAATATGTTGCGCCAGTCCAAGATTCAATTTTTGAATGTCATGCAAAACAATTTGCGCCATTTTTCTTGCCCCCAATTCGCTGAAGTGTGTGTTATCCGCTCTTCCTTCCAGATAATGCGCATTTTCTCCCGGCTCCAAATGATTGTATAAATATTGCGAAGCATCAGGACCAAATTGCTGAACCAATTCCTGACTTTCTTTATCCAAATCAATCAATGGAACATTATATTTCTCTGCCACATCCTTTACCAGTTGTGTGTAAAGTCCATGTGTTTCCTCAATTTTTCCCCGTGCATCAAATTTTCTTCTTGCCACTGGTGTTATCAAAACAGGAATGGCTTTTTTACTCCTTGATTCTGTAACAAACTTTATCAAATTAGCGGTGAATTGATCTTGGGTTGTATAACTTTTTTTCGTGGGTACTTCATCGTTATGTCCGAATTGTATCAACACATAATCACCTTCTTTCAAATCTTCAACAACCGGCTGCCATCTTCCTTCTTCGATAAAAGTTCTTGTACTACGACCATTTTTTGCACGGTTATCTACTGTTACCGTCGAATCGAAAAAGTAATGAAACGGCATCCCCCAACCGGTTTCAGGATATGCTTCCACTTCCTTGTCTGCCATTGTTGAATCACCAATGAGATAAACGGTTATCTTATTCCTTTCGCTGAATGCAAATAGCATCAAAAGGAAGCCCGCCAGTAAGCAAACATTTAAAGCGCTTTTATATTTTGTTCTTTTCAAATCGATTTCTTTAATTTTTAATTTTACATTCCTGTTCCACTGTTCTGGTACACTTCCAAATTTGTATAACTTTTATTCAAAGTGAATTGATTTCCATCAGCTGCATTATTGGGATCAAGTCCTTTCGTTTTTTCCCAATCATCAGGCATTCCATCGTGATCAGAATCTACGGACGCAGAAGCAGAATTATATGCGGGATAACCACCTACATCATTTTGCGAATCAATAATTCCTGAGGGATGTGAAATACCGGTGCTGTTGTACTGCGCATACGTGGCACCTTCATAAGTGGCTGTGCCATTTTTTGCCTCATTGATAATTCTTGTATCTATAACATCTCTCTTTGGAAGAATCGCTCCGGCACTGTCCAGCACTGACTTGTAAGCTTTTTCCGCTGTTTGTGTTCTTATATATTCATAAGGAAAAGGATGATCTTGTTTTACCGTGGCAATTAATTCTGCAGCATGAGGGTAACCATCTTTTTGAACGCCTTTCGTCCAGTTGTCCGCTGTCACATCAGGATAACCTTCGACATAATTTCCATTGATATAAAATTTCCCGCCCCACAACGTATCGGGATAAACGGCAGCATCGGAAGAATAATAATAACTTGTATAATTCAGAATCCGGTTTCTTTTATTGCTCGCAGAACTGACTATAAGATTTCCCGGAGTGGCCGGACCAGGTTTGTAATAATTATTTACCATATTGTAGTTACCACCTTCGCCGCCATAAACCGAATTGAGATTACCCCAATTGTAAATTACATTGTTGCGAAAATCAACCATTTCCTGAGCGGGCTTACCTGTATAACGACTGCCGCAAAACCGTGGATTGCGACTTGTATTATCTGCCAGCAAATTGTGATGAAAACTCGCCATATCGCCACCCCAGATTCCTCCGTAACCATGATCACCTTTTGGATGCACAGAGTGATACAAAGCTTCGCTTAGTATACACCATTGTAATGTAAAATTTTTAATATCATAAAAACTTCCCACTTCATCAACTGACCAGCTGAGAGAACAATGATCTATAATAATGTCATGATAACCACCACCGTTGGCATGCATCGCATCATCAGGATCGTTTGTCTCGTCACCATGTCGGAAGCGCAAGTAACGTATGATAATGTTGTTTGCCTGAATTGATAAAGGATAACCGGCAATGCAAATGCCATCGCCGGGAGCAGTTTGACCCGCAATAGTGATATTATCCTGTGCTAATTTTAAAGTACTTGACAGATAAATAATTCCTGACACGCGAAAAACAATTGTCCTGTTTGGCTTGCTCACTGCATCTCTTAAACTTCCGGCACCAGCATCATTCAAAGTTATAACCTCATACACCGTTCCTCCTCTTCCACCAGTGGCAAATCTTCCTGCACCTTCGGCGCCAGGAAATGCGAGTGAATCAGACGTGGAAGAAGTAGGTGCATCGCTGTTGTTTGTTGTATCAGCCGGCGTTTGAGGCATTTCAATATGAGGCCTTTTGCAGCTACAAAGGCAACTTTCCAACATTAACCCGGTAAATATTAGAATAATAATTTTCACTGCTTTATTGCTTGTGGCGCTATTTCCGATTTTTATTTTAAGTGAAAGAAAACGCCCAACACTTTCAGCCTCCGGTTAAAATTTATAAAACCGGAAATGTAGTGGACGAATCTTTTCATGAATTCTTATTTTGATGACCCTAAACTACCACCAACGTGGATCGCCTACCTTCTTTTGTACCAACGATACATCCTTCAGCGTGAAATCTGCGTTTGCGGGGTCTGCAAACAAATCAGTTGAAGCGCCGGAGTAGGAAGATGTACCTAAAATAGGATTAGCACTAAATACATCGTCGGTCGTTGAATACGTATTTGACAACGACACATTGCCGGAAGATTTTATTCCATTAGAATTCGTTGGATCAATAGTACTTCCGAGGATCGAATTGCTAATTGTAAACTGCGTAGGGAAAGTGCCCGAGTAATTCACAAAATAACCGCCGTTATTGATCATGTTGTTGAAGGTACAATTATTGATATTCAGTGAAACGCCTGTGACTCCATCTTCCCTCACGAAATAATAGAAATAATAAAACGTACTGTTTGAAATGTCAATGTTTTCAATAACAGCGCTGCTGCTTGAGTTGGCATAAAGAACAGCGTATTTTGAAGCGACGCCAAAACTGTCAATGATACAATTATTAATAACCAAATGTTGAATGTCAGCACCAGCTTTCTTTAAACGAATGAAAGAGTTGCTGAATTCGCCGCGCGTAGTAACGTTTTGAACAGTGAGGTTACCGATAACCGCAGCATGACCGATGTTCATAAAGTAACTTGAATTACCATTATCATTTGCAATGGTTAAATCAGAGAAGTGCAATGAATCAATATTACCATCTGCTGCATCAAAATTTCCATCGAGCAATAATGTGGCTGGTGTACCGAATCCTAGTCCACTCATAATCGATACCGATCTGTCAAAAGAGTAACTGCCCGGAATTGAATAAGTTAAGCCTCTTTTTAAAAGAACGATTGATCCGTCAGGGATATT
>Ga0157371_10003844_pt1 | contig 13403 bp, 9 predicted proteins | sample C45metaG_FD_113462 | JGI IMG/M metagenome (GOLD analysis project Ga0157371, IMG submission 113462) | Corn rhizosphere microbial communities from Kellogg Biological Station, Michigan, USA - C4-5 metaG | ecosystem: Host-associated > Plants > Roots > Rhizosphere > Soil | place: USA: Michigan... | reverse complement strand
GCCAGCTCTCCACTTTCCAGCCCATCGTTGATGATCTCTTCTGCGAAATTCTCAAACACCGGTCTGGCGGCTGTTAAGCACTCTGGTGTGGAGAAATTGGAAGGGTAGTGCTTTAGGGTGTAGACGACAAAGCTCCGCTGCCTTTTAAGCAGTTCGGTGAAGCTGTAGAAGAAAGACAACATGCGGTCTCTGGAGGAGTACTCCGTCCAGACCTCCTGTTGGCGGATAGCGTCGATTGTTTCAATCACGAGCTCTGCCCAACTGGCCTTCTCGATGGCGTCAAATGAGGCATAGAAGTCGTAAAACTCCCCCTCGGTGATCTCTAAACTTTTAACAAAACTATATATCGACTTGGGCTTTTCTCCGTGTGTCAGTACGTAATCTATATATCCGTTCCTAATTTGTTCAGCTGTTGCCATGGACTTTTACTGTATAAACGTAAAATCCGGCAAATTGGTTTATATAGCTTGAAAAACAGGCGTTTATTCCTTTAAACCCAGGCGGTGTTTTCTTAAGGTATCTTTTGCAATGTCATAGCCGGCATCCGCATGGCGGATGACACCCAGGGCCGGGTCGTTGTGCAGCACACGTGCGATCCTCGCTTCGGCGTCCGAACTGCCATCAGCAACGATCACCATGCCCGCATGAATGGAATAGCCAATGCCCACACCCCCGCCATGGTGCAGGGACACCCAGCTGGCACCGCCAGCGGTATTCAAGAGCGCATTCAGTACGGGCCAATCGGCTACCGCATCAGAGCCATCCAGCATGGCTTCGGTTTCCCGGTTTGGAGAGGCTACAGAGCCTGTATCCAGGTGATCCCGCCCGATGACGATGGGTGCTTTAACCCGGCCTTCTGCAACCAGGCGGTTGAAGGCCAGTCCGGCTTTCTCCCGTTCCCCCTGGCCGAGCCAACATATTCGAGCTGGTAATCCTTGAAAAGCAATGCGTTCCTGTGCCATCTTGATCCAGCGATGCAGGCTGGTGTTCTCTGGAAAGAGCTCGAGAATTACCCGGTCGGTTTCATAGATATCCTGTGGATCGCCGCTGAGTGCAGCCCAGCGAAAGGGACCCTTGCCTTCACAAAACAGCGGGCGGATATATGCAGGCACAAAGCCCGGGAAGTCGAAAGCATTGCTTACGCCAGCCTCCAGGGCACGCCCCCGAAGGTTATTGCCGTAGTCGAACGTAATAGCCCCACGCTTTTGCAGTTCCAGCATCAGGCTGACATGTTTGGCCATGGTGCTGTAGCTAAGTTTTACGTATGCTGCCGGGTCTTTGGCGCGGAGGTCATTGGCCGCGCCGACCGACAGCCCTTCGGGATAGTAGCCGATCAGTGGGTCATGAGCCGAGGTCTGGTCGGTTAGTGTGTCGGGGGTAATGTTGCGTTCCAGTAGTCTTTTCAGCAACTGCACGGCATTACAAACCACCCCAATGGACCGGGCTTCACCAGCCTTGGCATACTGTAGTGCCCGGTCAATCGCCTCATCTATGTCGTGTAGCATCTCGTCAATATACCTGGTGCCCAATCTTTTTTGGATCCTCCAGGCTTCCACATCTGCCGCCAGGCAAACCCCTTCATTCATGGTGATCGCCAGTGGTTGAGCGCCGCCCATGCCACCCAAACCGGCCGTAACGTTTAGTTTGCCTTTCAAGCTACCGTTGAAGTACTTGGCAGCTAATGCCGAGTAGGTTTCGTAAGTTCCCTGCACAATTCCCTGGGAGCCGATGTAGATCCATGAGCCCGCGGTCATCTGTCCGTACATCATCAGACCCCGGTCTTCCAACTCGTCGAAATGTTCCTGAGTAGCCCATTTGGGTACCAGTTGAGAGTTGGAGATCAGAACTCTTGGTGCGTCTTTATGGGTAGGGAGGATGCCGACGGGCTTGCCCGACTGGATCAATAATGTTTCGTTATCTTCAAGTTCTTTCAGGGCTTTGATGATGAGGAGCAAAGATTCTTTATTTCTGGCGGCTTTACCACGGCCGCCGTAAACAATCAGATCTTCCGGGCGCTCGGCAACTTCAGGGTCCAGATTGTTCAGCAACATCCGCAGTGCGGCTTCCTGGATCCATCCTTTACATGTTAACACATTGCCCACAGGCGTTTGTCTGATGCTCAGGTCTATATCATTCATCATGTTGGTTTATATTGGCTTTGTTACTATGAAATGGCCGAAGCGTAGCTGGATTTCATTACTTTTGAATCAAGTTGAGAAAAAAGAGCTTACATATCAACAGATTTTTATCATTTGTTTTGCTTTGGGTGTTCTTCATTGCCCTTACGCCCTGGGCTGCCTTGCACCACCATGCGGAGGTTAACTTAACCTGCTCGAATGAGCCGGTTTGTAAGCACAAGGTGCATATTGGCACCCATCAGGAACAATGTCTGGTTTGTGCAGCGCATTTTGAAAAGAACTTTACACAGACCCACCATTACTTTCATCTATTCTTCAGCGACTCTCCCTATGTGTACGGCCAGCCGGAAATTGGCGGCTCTTATACAAAACTGATTGCTACCGCACTTCGCGGCCCTCCTGTAGCCTAGTTTTTCCGATCTATTTAATTTTTTTGGCTTCGGCCATTTTACCGCAGGCCTATCGCGCTGCGCAAATTCAATATTGGTTATTACTATGAGACAACTACAGAAGCTGGCAGTTCTGCTGCTGATTACCCTATATACTATACCCAGCTTTGCATTGGAGACAGCATTGCTTAAAGGCAAGGTCCTTGATTATTCCAGCAGGCAGCCATTGCCGGGTGCTACGATATCCATCCCCGACCTGCGTATTTATGCAGTCAGCAATGCACTGGGTGAATTTACGTTTAACAATGCGCCGGATCATGGGCGTTTTCTGGTCCAGGTGAGCTTTGTGGGCTATAAATCCTTTACCCAGATGATAGATTTTGGCAACCCGCCACAACTGATCTTTGAGCTTCACGAGAGTGTGATTGAAGGTAAGGAGATCGTGATCACCGGATCTGCCACGAGTGCGGATCACCGGCGGAATAGTACCTCCATCGCCCGGGTGGGCAAGGCCGATCTGCTGTATCATCCTTCAACAAACATTATTGATGCGATCTCCAGGATACCTGGTGTTTCGCAGATTTCCACGGGGCCTGCCATTTCCAAACCCGTGATCCGCGGCCTGAGCGCGAACCGTGTGGTTACGCTGAGCAATGGCGTTAAGCAGCAAGGGCAGCAGTGGGGCGATGAACATGGGGTCGAGATCGATCAGTACAGTGCTGACCGTGTAGAGGTTCTGCGTGGAGCGGCAAGTTTGATGTACGGATCGGATGCGCTAGGGGGCGTGATCAATATCTTGGATGCATTGCCGGCACCTGAGGGTAGCATCCGGGGTGAATTCCTGACCAACTATGCCACCAATAATGGGCTAACCGGCAACTCGCTGATGTTGCAGGGAAACCACAATGGACTGGTTTATAAAGCCCGGGGTTCGTATAAGAATGCCTATTCCTATAAAACGCCTACTGAGTTTGTGCCCAACTCCGGCTTCAGCGAGACAGACTTTGAAGGGCAGATCGGCTTGAACAAAAGCTGGGGATTTTTGCATCTGGATGCATCCAGTTACCGTTCGAACATTGGTTTCTACGAACCCGTACGGAATGCAGCAGGGCAGTTGGTGGATGAAGAAGGAAACTTGTTTACCGATGAGCAGAATCACGACCGTACACTGGCTTACCCAAAGCAGGACGTGCGCCATTATAAGCTGGCTATGAATGGAAACTTTTTACTGAGTAATGGAAGTTTAAAGACGACTTTGGGCTACCAGCACAACTTGCGTAGGGAGCTGGAACAGGCAAATGAGGATCCAGCCCTATTCCTGAACAGCTATGCTTACAGCTATGACCTGAAGTATACCGGGAATGAAGTGAATGGCTGGGCACCTGTTGTCGGCTTATCCGGTGAGTTTATGCACAGCTTGAACACCAGCGGACAGGAACAACTGATACCGGATTACAATACGCAGGCATATGGAGCTTTTGCTTACGTAAAGAAAACCTGGGAAACGAACACCTTTAATATTGGTGGAAGGCTGGACTATCGAAGATTAACCACAACGGCCTTTGAGGGTTCGGAGGTTAGCTTTCCAGGGATCAGCAACAGCTTTTCTCATTTGAGTGCAGCAGCTGGGTTTACCCATCAGTTTTCAGACCAGTTCAGCTTTAAGACCAATGCGGGAAGTGCATTCCGTGCACCAAATATTGCCGAGTTGTCGTCAAATGGCGTGCATGAAGGTGCTTTCCGGTATGAGGTCGGAAATCCGGATTTGAAACCCGAGAAAAGCTATCAGCTGGATGCTTCATTTGACTTTCAAAATGAATACTTTGATGTTACCCTGGGTGGTTTTGCCAATTACATCAACCAATATATTTATTACAATACCAGTGGGGCAACGGTGCCTGTGGAACTTGAAGACGGCAGCTCGAGAAACTATCCGGTGTACAACTTTGTGCAGGATAATGCATTCTTAAGGGGTGTGGAGGCTTCTTTAACGTTGCATCCTGTTAGCTTTATACACTTTGAAAACGGATTTTCTTATACCCGTGCAACCAACCGGAGTACGCATACTGCACTACCTTTTATCCCGGCAGCGGCGCTACGGAATGAACTGCGCTTTGAGCCTAAAGTGCCTGGTACGTCGGGCTCATACATCTCCATTGGATTGGATAACGTCTTTAAGCAAACCAGAGTGGATGCTTTCGAATTGCCGACAAGTGGCTATACCTTGTTGAATGCTTCTGTTGGTACCACCCTGATGCTGGGCAAAGCACAGAAGATCACCCTCTACGTAGCTGGTAAAAACCTGCTGAATAAGGCTTACTATGATCATTTAAGCCGGTATAAACCAGGCAGGTTAAGTGACGAGGATCCGACACTCGGAATTTACAATGCAGCCCGGAATGTTACTTTCGGGTTAACCATGCCTTTTACGTTAAAATAGGCGCAGGATTTTTTTAATTATTCAGATGCTGCAGGACTTTGTGTTCTGCAGCATCTTTCATTTCAGATTTAGAATGTCAGCTTTTGGAGAAAGCGGATAGATGCCTGGATATCCAGGCTGAGCTGCCGGTCCTGCGTGTGTTCGGGCACGACTTCTCTGAACCCCTTTAACAGACCTTCCAATTCCTCTGAGGTTCTTAAAGGCCTTCTGAACTCCATGGCTTGAGCAGCGTTGAGCAGTTCTATGGCCAGAATACGTTCCAGGTTTTTAAGCACGCGCAGGCATTTGGTTGCGCCGTTTGCACCCATGCTCACGTGGTCCTCCTGTCCATTGCTGGATACGATGGAGTCTACAGAGGCAGGGGTAGACAGTTGCTTGTTTTCACTGGCGATAGAGGCTGCGGTATACTGCGGGATCATTAACCCGGAGTTTAGCCCTGCATTCTTTACCAAGAAGTTGGGCAATCCCCGGGAGCCGGAGATCAATTGGAAGATCCGTCTTTCAGAAATGCTGCCGAGCTTCGCCAATGCAATACAGAGGAAGTCGAGCGCCAAAGCCAGAGGCTGACCGTGGAAGTTTCCTGCGGAAATGATCTCATCCTGATCGGGGAAGATATTGGGGTTATCGGTAACGGCATTGATCTCGATCTCGAAGACACCTTTTGCATAGTTGATCGCATCCAGGCTGGCGCCATGGACCTGGGGCATGCAGCGGAAGGAGTAGGGGTCCTGAACCTGCTTGAGCGGCTGATTGGCAATGGCACTGTGCTCCAGGAGTTGATTAATCCGGGCTGCACTGCTAATCTGCCCCGGATGTGGCCTTAAATGATGGCTGGATGCTTTAAAGCAATCTATGCGACAGTTGAAGGCATCTGCAGATAAGGCGCCGATCCAATCCGCGGCAGCGGAAAGGTGTGTTGCTCTGGTCAGGATGTAAACCCCATAGGCGGTCATAAACTGCGTACCGTTAATCAATGCCAGTCCTTCTTTGGATTGTAGCTTTAAAGGTTGTAGTCCGCTACAGGTATACCACTCAGCTGTATGCATTCGTTCGCCACGAATCTGAACCTCACCTTCGCCAATCAGCGGAAGTGCCAGGTGCGCCAGTGGGGCCAGGTCGCCAGAGGCGCCGAGTGATCCCTGGGTATAAATAACCGGCAGTACGTTTCCGTTGTACATATCGATCAGCCGCATAACGGTATCCAGGCTTACGCCGGAATTACCAAAGCTCAGCGACTGGATCTTGAGCAGCAGCATGAGCCTGACGATCTCTGCGGGAACTTCTTCTCCGGTGCCGCAAGCGTGTGAAAGTAACAGGTTGTGCTGAAGTTGGGAGAGTAGATCGGGTGCAACAACAACATGCTGAAGGTAACCGAAGCCGGTGTTAATGCCGTACACGGGTGCATCATGGCGCTGGATCTTTTCATCAAGGTATGTCCGGCATTTTTGTATGTTTGCCACTGCCTGTGCACACAAAACAATGGATAGGTTGTTTTCAATTAGGCTGGCGAGTTTTTCGATAGATAACTCTTCCAATCCGATCTGGTACGTGTTCATTATTATACTTGGTTAGTAAGCCAAATGTATAAAAAATGTATCATGCGCTTTCTTTAACCGTTCATTACTAAAAGAACCCCCATGTTTAAAAAACCAATCTATACGCTGCTGTGCCTGTTGTTGATGAGCAGCAGTCTGTATGCTCAAAAGTCTGATACCCTTTCCATCACGCTGGAAAATGTAAAATATGCGTACCCGGTTAAATACTTTAAGGTGAATACCGAAGGTCAGAACCTGATGATGGCCTATATGGATGTTGCGCCTACGCAGAATGCCAATGGGAATACCGTTGTGCTTTTTCATGGGAAAAATTTCGGGGGGTATTACTGGACGAATGTCATTAAAGCGCTCACCGGCCGCGGATACCGGGTGATCGTTCCGGATCAGATTGGTTTTGGCAAATCCTCTAAAGCATTTATCCATTACAGCTTTCATCAGCTCGCGCAGTGGAACAAGGCGTTGTTGGACAGCTTGAACATACCAAGATCTTATATTTTGGGCCATTCCATGGGCGGCATGCTGGCTACCCGCTATTCACTAATGTTCCCCGAACGCGTTCAGAAGCTACTGCTCGAAGATCCGATCGGCCTGGAAGATTATCGCACTTTTGTGCCATACACGACCACAGAGGCACAATATCAAACGGAGTTAAAGGCAACAGCCGAGAGCGTCCGGAAATATTATCAGAGTTCTTATTTCACGCAGTGGAAACCGGAATATGAGGAGCTTGTGCGCATTGCTTCCGGTGTAAGCTACAGCGCCGACTTCCCGCGTTATGCAAAGGTTGCTGCCATGACTTTCACCATGATCTACGAGCAGCCGGTGGTTTATGAGTTCCAGAACCTAAAAGTGCCGACCGTGTTGTTTATCGGGAAACAGGACAAGACGATCGTTGGCAAAGGCCTCCTGAATCCACAGCAGCAAGCCTTACATGGGCAGTACAATGTCCTTGGAAAGCAAACCGTGGCGAAGATTCCAGGTGCCAAATTGATCGAATTCAACGACTGCGGTCACATTCCGCACCTGGAGATACCAACTGAATTCATGGTATCGCTTCTCGGGAGTTTATAACAATCCTACAAGGTGCCTGTACCAGGTTCTGCCTCAAGGATCTGTAATTGAGTCAGCACTTGTTCCCGGGTTACCGGAAAGGATTCATTATAAACAATCGAGCGGTATACGTCATCAAAAAGTGGAAGGTAACTTCCAACTTCTGCAGGTACCCGTTGCTGACTTTTGCTGCCATCTTCGGCTATGCAGGTAAGCATGCCCTGCTTATCCTCAGGCTCCACACCATAGCCGGGATCAGTCAACTTCATGCCTGCAAGCAATTGTTCTTCCTGCACATCTGAGCGCTGCTTAATGTAGCTGCCGGACCGTCCGTGCATAACAAAAGCAGCCTGGGGATCAGCAACGAGCATGCTTGCCGTTAGGAAAACATGGATGTCGTTTTCAAAGCTGAGGTGAATACTGAAGTAGTCATCTACTTTAGTATCCCTACGGTTCTTTGCCAAAATCTTATCGTAACGCTGCGGCTTACCAAACAAGCTGATCGCTTGGTCTAGTAAGTGAGGCCCCAAGTCATACTGCAGACCGGTAGCTGGCATGATCTCTTCTTTAAAGCTTTTTACACCGATACCCGAACGGTATCGGTCATACCGGATGTGTAGTTCCGTGATTTTACCGATGGTATCCTCGGCGACGATCTTTCTTACGCTTTGGAAGTCCGTATCCCAGCGGCGGTTCTGATATACAAAAACCTTTCTTCCAACACGATCTGCCAGGGCAAAGAGTTCTGTTGCTTCGGCGACCGTAGGTGCAAATGGCTTTTCGACAAGAATGTGTTTTCCTGCGTTCAGTGCTTGTTTGGCATAATCATAATGGCTGAAATTAGGTGTGTTGATCACGATCAGCTGAATCTCCGGATCGCCGATCAGGGCATCTACCGTGTCATAGCTTCGAATACCGGGATAATCCAGATCAGCCTTCTTCTGATGCCGTTCGGTGACTGCATAAAGTTCGAAGCCTGGGTGGGCGGATAAGAAGGGGGCATGAAATACTTTGCCGGACATGCCATAGGCGAGCAGTCCGGTTTTAATGATTTGATCCATAGTCGCGCATTTACAGATTAGCAAAAGATGCAGTTTAAAAGTACGTATCTTTGCGGCATGAAACCAGCAGAAACGCATGCAAAATGGAAAAGTTTGCAGCAAAAGATTTCTAAGGAGTTTGATTCTGACGTTCCGGATCTGAAGGTCATTTTATTCCTGATCGGCGTTCAGGAGCTGGGGAAAGGGCCCGGTAAATACAGCAAGCGCCAGAAAGAGGAACTTATGCATATTGCCACTTGCCGCTTACTCAGCGAGATGGGCTTCTACGAGCTGGAAGGCTTGGATCAGGATGGTTGGCCACACTGGAAGCTGGTTAAGCCGGTACCCTCTTTCGCTATGATGGAACAGGAACTGCTACTTAAATCTCTTGCCATACACTACTTTGAGGATATCTACGACGAAGAGTTGTAGTCCTTAAACCAAAAAGCCCCGCTTGCATAACAAGCGGGGCTTTCTTTATAGTATGTGCGACTAACTTTCTTTCTTAGCCTGATTTTTCAAGTCATCATTTGCAACGATTACAATCTCAACACGACGGTTGGCTGCACGACCTGCATCTGTTGTGTTGTCACCAATTGGCTCAGAGAACCCTTTACCAACAGTAACCAGACGTGAAGATGGTACACCTTGTGCAACTGCATAAGCTTTAACGGCTGCAGCTCTTCTTTCAGAAAGGCTCAGGTTGTAAGCTTCTGTTCCTTTATTATCAGTATGGCCAATAACCTTTACATCTGTTCCCGGATATTGGTTTAACGAGCTTGCTAGTGTTTTGATGTTATCTTTAGCTGCATCTTTCAGGTTGCTGCTGTCGAAGTCGAATAGAATACCGCTGTCGAATTTTACAATGATACCTTCACCTTCACGAATTACTTCTGCACTTGGAATGGTGTTTTTAATTTCTGCAGCTTGCTTATCCATTCTTCTTCCAATGAATCCACCTGCTGTACCACCAACTGCTCCACCCAATACAGCGCCTACGGCTGTGTTACCTGCTTTTTTGCCGATGATTGCACCAATAACGCCACCTGCTGCGGCACCGATCCCTGCACCTTTTTGAGTTTTTGTTAAACTATCGCAACCCTGAAAAGCCATTGCGGTAATGGCCAATGCTATACTTAATGTAGCTATTTTAAATTTTGATGTCTTCATAATATCTATTGTTTCCTCCTGCTAAAACAAACCTGATGCCAAGTATATCGATTTTCTTTTTAGTACTAAGCTGCAAGCCATTGCAAATTTGCCTATCACAGATTTAGCTTGGGAAATTATGATAATTGGGGACTTTGACCACAATAGTATACAATATTACTCAGAGAAATAAGTTTCGAGTTCCTGAAGTGTATTTTCTGTTGTGCGAATGTCTTTGATCAAGACGCCTTTTTCCAGTAGAATGATCCGGTCGCAAACATCGGTTACATGGTTCAGATCATGACTCGAGATCAAGGTCGTTACGCTATGGGTAACCTTAAGATTCTTCAAAAGCGTCTTCAACCGGATCTGTGTTGTCGGATCCAGATTGGCAAATGGCTCGTCCAGGACAAGCAATTCCGGGTTTTGCATTAATGCCGCTGCAATCCCAACTTTGTTTTGATTACCCTTCGAGAAATCCCGGATGTACTTCCCGCTGTTCAGAATCTCTCCATTGAAAAACTCGGCATACTGCGCCAGATAGGATCTCACCTGCGCCTGATCCATGTTGTGCAGACTTCCGACAAACACGAAGTATTCTTCAGGGGTCAGGTAGTCGATCAGAAAGCCCTCATCCAGAAAAGATGCGGTGTAGTTCTTCCATTCATCACCTTGCGCAACATTCTTGTCTTTGGAAAGGATCTCACCCTGATCGGGGCGTATCAGATCAAGTAGCATACGGAAAAGGGTTGTTTTACCTGCGCCATTGTTACCCACCAAACCGATGGTTTCACCTGCGTGGATCTGAAGTTCCGGAATGTTCACGACCGTACGGCCGCCGTAGATTTTCTTTAAGTTCTTTACTTCTATCATCTTTTAGCGTTCTCTAAAGCCTTCGGCAATCTTATATTTTCTACTATTAAACTCTTTAACTAAAAACTCCACCCAGAAACTCTGGCTTAAATAGGAGGCCAGTCCGGCAACGCCCAAAGTAATGAATCCCCAGTATGGGTTGCCCATATAACTGAATGGCAGATAAAACACGTAAGGGAGCATGAACACCGGGAAGCTCATCAGCATGGATGTGGCACCCACACCTTGAAAGTTAAAGCTGGAACCCTTGCTTAGGTCGATCGCTTTATAGTTTCGGGTAGCCATATACAAAACCAGAATAGGCGCGATACCAATGCTGTAGAAATAAGCGGCGAATTGAACCATGAGGATCTTCCAGCTCATGAAGCCGTATAGACTAACAATAATGGTCAGTACCGTTGAAGAGAGATTAAAGAGCAGGAGCTTTGATTTTATGAAATTACGGACACTGATCTTGTTGGTCAGGATGCCGTCAAACTCGGAACTTTGCCAGCCAAACATAAATTGCCCGTACAACAGGACCATGTTGCCTGTCATGAAGATGGCCGCAAAAAGCATCATGCCAAATTGATCACCGTCCAATGCCTTTTGTTTGTAGAAAAGAAATCCATAGAATATAAAGATCAATCCCTTGGAGACTGTGGACTTGCTTCTTTTATTTCGCAGAATAAGCTTGATCTCCAGTGCAGCCAAACTTCCGACCTCACCAAAACGATCCAGGAAGGGATAGTCTGTGCTGGACTTCTTCTTTTCTCCGCTGCTCAACTCTTCGGTATAAAGATTACTTCTCAGGTACCGGGCATTAACCAGGAAGATCGCTATGGCCAAGGCGGTAAAGACAAAGCCCAGTGCCGGCATGCGAGCAACATAACTGAAAACAGTATTCGATACAGCTGCTATGGAAAACACTTTAAAGTATTCCAAAAGTCCGAGCGTGAGTAGAATTAGAAAGCCAATTACAACAAATCGGGTGTTGGCGATGGAGACGCGCTTCACATATAAGGCCAGGTAATTGTTAAATATGGCCAGGGAAAAGATAGCTACAATGTACATCAAACAGGCAAAACCACCATATTGGCCGCTGATCCGGATGATGCAAAATGGCAGGAACAAGAACAACGGAATGAAGTTAAACACGGAAAACAGTGCCCGGACATTCAGAAAGTTCACCAGCTTACGCTTCGGTATGTTCAGATGCAGGTAAGGTACGATCGCCAATGTTGGCAGTTCCTGGATCTGAAGCCTCGACAAAAATTCCAAAGCGAAGTAATACAGGATAAATCCATTAAAAACTTCAAATACGTCCTTTCCAGGAAAAGCGGCGCCGATCATTTTGTCCATGAAGATACCCACACCAAAAGCGCAGAGGACCAGGTACAGGATCAACAGACCCATAACAATTTGAACAGCAATGTTGCTGCCTTTACCTCTGGAACGCCAGAATCCAGTCCATTGGTGACTTAAAAAAGTGCTGAGCATATTAGTAATTGTATTTATTCTTCCAATTGTGTCGTAGCTTTTCCCTTAATTTTTCTTCTGCCGGATTCTTCCCCGGATTGTACAGCTTGGTTCCACTTATTTGTTCAGGCAGATACTCCTGCTCAGAAAAATTTCCTTCATAACCATGTGAATACTGGTAGTCTTTTCCATAGCCAATGTTCTTCATGAGCTTTGTCGGCGCATTCCGGATATGTAATGGGACTGGCAAATTGCCGGTTTGTTTCACCAGTTGCTGTGCTTTATTGATCGCTTCGTAAGATGCATTACTCTTAGCTGACGAGGCCATATAGGTGACCGCCTGAGCCAGGATAATTCTTGCTTCCGGAAACCCGATCACATTCACCGCCTGAAAGCAATTGTTGGCAAGCAACAAAGCATTTGGATTGGCATTCCCGATGTCTTCAGAAGCGAGGATGAGCAATCGCCGGGCAATGAACAAAGGGTCTTCACCACCTTCGATCATGCGTGCCAGCCAATAAACCGCCGCATTCGGGTCACTTCCCCGTATGGACTTGATAAACGCAGAAATGATGTCGTAATGCTGTTCTCCGGCCTTGTCATACATGGCCAGGTTCTGCTGTGCATGTTTCAGCACGCTTTCGTTGGTCAGCACGATATTGCTGCCACCTATGCCGTTAATGGCGATCTCCAGTACGTTCAGGAGCTTCCGCGCATCACCACCGGAAAGGCGGATCAGGGCCTCATGTTCCTTGATCGTGATGTTTTTCTTACTTAAAACTACATCTTCCTTAATGGCGGTTTGCAGTAATCCGGCAAGCTCCGCTTCATCCAGGGATTTCAGGATGTACACCTGGCTCCTCGATAGTAATGCGGAGATGACTTCAAAGGAGGGATTTTCTGTGGTTGCGCCGATCAGGGTTACCAGTCCGCGTTCAACTGCACCGAGTAGACTGTCCTGTTGAGATTTGCTAAAGCGGTGGATCTCATCAATAAACAGGATGGGTAGGCCTAACAGGCTGTCTTTTAACGCACTCGCCCGGTCAATTACATCCCGGATATCTTTTACACCCGAGTTGATTGCACTCAGGTTAAAGAAAGGCCGGTCCAGCGTTTTGGAGATGATGTAGGCCAGGGTGGTCTTACCAACGCCCGGCGGCCCCCAAAAGATCATCGAGGGCAGCTGGCCGCTTTCTATAGCCTTTCTAAGTACAGCCTCCGGGCCCACCAGGTGTTTCTGCCCAACATATTCGTCCAAATTCTGTGGGCGCATCCGCTCTGCTAAAGGGGGGAGGTTTTGCATGTATTCT
>Ga0157371_10003842_pt1 | contig 13407 bp, 11 predicted proteins | sample C45metaG_FD_113462 | JGI IMG/M metagenome (GOLD analysis project Ga0157371, IMG submission 113462) | Corn rhizosphere microbial communities from Kellogg Biological Station, Michigan, USA - C4-5 metaG | ecosystem: Host-associated > Plants > Roots > Rhizosphere > Soil | place: USA: Michigan... | reverse complement strand
TAATTGGAAGCCATCCTGGATAGCGGTGTTGTCAACCTTTGCGGTGAGTTTACTGCATCTTACCATTTCATTTCCATCAAGTCCGGTGGCCTCTGCGATACGCAATAATTCATCAGGAGTTTGTTTGGAAAATTTTCCCTTGCCGCCGCAGATATAAATTCCGAACTCTTTAGATTGTGGATTGACGGCTCTTTTTAAAGCGCCCATCACAGATGTGGTGATACCCGAAGAATGCCAGTCCATTCCCATCACTGCGCCAAAACTTTGGAACCAAAAAGGATCGGAAAGGCGGCGAAGAATTTCTTCTTTTCCATATTCTGTGATGATAGATTCTGTGATCGCCAGTCCCAGCCGGGCCATTCTTTCTGAAAGCCATTTGGGCACAGAACCATAATGCAATGGAAGGTCTGCTGATCCTGATGGTTTCATTGGGTAAATTTACAAAATTGTCAGAAGGATATTCGTAAAGATTTGCATCGCCACATTCCTTTCTGAGCTTCTGCTTCGCCAGGAAGATTTCCATTGATGCTGTAATAAAGTAGTGACCAAAATTACTTTTGAAATGATAAGGAAAGTTTAAAATGGTATTATAGCTGCCTAATAATTTCTTCTTAAATGTTTACTTACCGATTACTGAATATGAAAAATACATGTGGCAGCATAATGCAAGATGTCTCGGCTGGACTTAAACATGGTTGCTATTTCAAAGTTGAGCAGGAAAAATAAAACATAAAAAATGCCCGAATAATTTGTTGAAAACTTTAAAACCCTTTGATTAATTTGGTTTTTAATGCTGATATGGGAATAGATAAGTGTTATGAGAATGCCTACTATACTTCCAACAAAAATATCTGATGGATAATGATATCCTAAATAAACTCTTGAAAAAAGTCCAATGCCAAATACATATAGAAAAGTCAGTAATCCTATTTTTTTTGAAATTAAAAATATTCCGGTTGCTAGAGCAGTATATAATACCGCATGGTCGCTCGGCATTGAATTGCTGGTATTCATCGAATCAGCAATATGTTGAAAAGGGTATAAATAACTTAATTTTGGGTCCAAAACCGGCCTGACTTGAAAAGGGAGGATTCTTGTAAGCAGTCTTCCGACTGCAATAGCGATAAGACATGAAATTAATGTATTGATAATTAATTTCCTTTTTTCAACCCTATCCTGATCGTGTTGAAACCAAAAGAATAGGAGAATACAAACCAAAACGCCGCTTGCTAAAAAATCATTATTGGAAACTAGATTCATGAAGTCATTAAGTGAGGGAGAATTAGCGGAAATCTGGTGTAATATATTAATAATAAAATGGGCAGAGCTACTCAAGTTTCAGGTTCGGTTTAAATTTTTATTTAAAATTTACTTCAAAAATGGTAAAAATTAAATGGTAAATAAAGAATTAGCAGTGATTTAGATGGATAATGGAAAAGGCAAAATAACAAAAATATAATTAAGAACAAATATTTATGAATGAAGATTTTTGGGCCTCTTCAAAAAATTCTCTTTCAAACCTTGCCATTCATTTTTCAAAATACTATAATAAACGGTATTGCGTCTATAGCCATCATACATTAAAGTGTGGCTTCTTAAAATTCCTTCAATCTGCCCGCCTATCTTTTGAATTGCATTTCGGGAGGCAGTATTTCTTTCATCGGTTTTTAATTCTACACGCTCTGCGCGTAGTTCATCAAAAGCGAACTTCAATAATAAATATTTGCAATTACGATTTAAGCCCGTTTTCTGAAAGTCTTTCCCAAGCCATGTTGCACCAATTTCAACCCTGCTATCGTCATCAGAAATATTTAGGAAAGCTGTGCTGCCTGCGTAGGCATTTTCCTTTTTATCAAAAATGATAAAGTAATAGCGGCTTTTGTTGGCTCTTTCATTTAAGGCCTTTTGGAGATACGTTGAAAATAATTCTTCCGAATGAATTGGCGACGGGGAATATTGAAGTAAATCCTTCTCTTCAATGGCAATTTTTAATAAATGATTTTTGTCAGCAAGTTGGATTGGTCGTAAGATGGTTCTGTTGTTTTCAAGAACAATTTCTTTTTCAAATGGAAAATGCATCGTGTGTTTTAGTCTGATAATCTTTCCAATTTATACAAAAAATGTGAGAATGGTTTACTCCAAAAATAAAGCCTGTAAGATCTAAAAATGTTTTTTTGATCTTACAGGCAGTCTTTGTTACTTCGATTGTGGGTTATCCCATTCTATGTCCTCTGCCTCATCTTCATCTATATTATTTTCTTCCAGGTCTTCTTCCTCCAGAACGGGGGTGCCATCTTCTTCTACGGCATCATTTTCTGAATTCTGATTCAGGTAATCATCATTTTCTGCTTCGTCATTATCAGAAGCATGTTTTTTCGGTTCAGTTTGCATAAAGTTGTGTTTCTAAATCAGATTACAAGGCTTATGCCAATTCCATAAAAAACAGGTGGATTAAATTGTAGAAACATGAGGCGGAAAAGTGTCAGTACGCACAGTCGCATTCAATTCATTCAACAGCGTATAAAGTCCAAAATTGGTTCTGTTTACATAAATGAAATGCTTCACACCCCGGGGCTGTTTGAATTCGGGCATGCGGGTAATTTTTTCTCCATAAGCGTACAAATCTTCAAAAAACTTCAGTTCGCTGAAATCAAATGTTTTGCCGCGGTAGGGCAGTGAGAAAAGTGAAACCATTTCTTTGTACCATTTATAATAAAACTCAATTTTCTTTTTATCATCATCTGGGAAGATCATTTGCAATTGCCTGAAAGCATTTATAGTGGCGCCTTTATCATTCATTAAACCTGGAGCAACCAATGCAAAAAAGGGATTGTAAAAATCTTCCGGCAATTCTTTAATACAACCAAAATCGATGACCGCCAGTTTTTCATCAGGAGTAATTAAAAAATTCCCGGGATGCGGATCAGCATGAACGGCTCTTAACTCATGTTGCTGAAAATTATAGAAATCCCATAACGCCTGGCCGATCTTATTTTTTAATTCCTGGGAAGGATTTGTTGCCAAAAATTCTTTTAAATGCAATCCTTCCATCCAGTCCATGGTGATAATCTTATTCGAAGATAATTTTGGATAGTATTTTGGAAAAACAACGTTCTTCAATTTTCCACAGGCTTTTGAAATTTCCATTGAACGCCGCACTTCAAGGTTATAATCCGTTTCTTCCAACAAGCGTTCTTCCACTTCTTTAATATAAATATTCAATTCCTTTTCACTCATATTAAGCAGGCGAAAAGCGAAAGGTTTTACGAGTCTCAGGTCTGAAGAAATGCTGTCGCCAACGCCGGGATATTGAACTTTTACAGCGAGTTTTTTTCCACGTAAAGTTGCCTCATGAACCTGCCCTATAGAAGCGGCCTGAACAGAAGCCGGGTTGAAAGAATCGAAAATTTCTTCAGGAGATTTACCAAAACTTTTTGTAAAAGTGCGGATGATCAACGGGCCGGAAAGTGGCGGGGCATTGTATTGGGATTGGGTGAATTTATTTACGTACGCTTTTGGCAAAATATTTTTATCCATGCTCAGCATCTGCGCAATTTTTAAGGCAGATCCTTTTAGCTGGCTTAGAGAATTATAAATATCTGTGGCATTGTCTTCATGCAGTTCGTCACGGTTCAGATCGGGATTGAATAATTTTTTAGAATAGTGTTTTACATAATTGCCACCAATCCTGAAACCCGTTGTCACAAATTTCGCCGAACGTTCCACCTTCGTGGTTGGCATAGATTCCTGTGTTTTCATTTTAGTTTTTAGATTCCCATTTTTTCTTTAAACTTCCCATTGCGTGTGAGGAATTTTCCGTATTCAAAAAGATTGTCGATCGGCGACCTTTGAAACAGATCGAAAGTAACATTGATACCTTTTTCAATTGCCTCATCTGTTTTTTCAAAAGCGGCACTATCATCGTCTGTCCAAAAATTAATGATGAAACCAAACTGGAGCCAAAGTGCATCTTTATATTTCTTACTGAAAAATTTACGATTGGCTAACTCTCCACTGTCAAGGCCTTCGTTGATTATTTCTTCCGCAAAATCGAGGAATAACATTTTTACTCCGGTTAAAATATCCGGCGTAGTTAATCTTTTCGGATGCTTTTTTAAACTGTAGATGATAAAGCTTCGTTGTGTTTTCAGCACCTCGATATAACTGTAAAAAAACGACAGCATTTTTTCACGCGCTGAATATTTTGACCACACTTCCTGATCCCTGATTTTGGCAAGAGTTTCCATCGTCATATCTTCCCATACGGCTTTTTCGATTGCCGCAAAAGAAGAATAAAATTCATAGAAATCTGCCTCTGATATTTTCAGTTTTTTTGCAAAATTATAAACTGATTTTGGCGCTTCACCATGAGTTAAAACATAATCTATATAGCTCTTTTTAATTTGGTCTGCATTTGCCATAGGTTGAAATTATTAGGGTGAAAAGGAATTTTGTTATTGATCCCGGGATTGATTTTCCTGGTTTATAAAGGTAAGCCATTGCGCATTCAGAGAAAGGATTTTAGAAGGATTATAACATTATTATCAGGAAAATGGTAATGGCCGGTGAGGACCGACCACGAAGTATTTTTCTTCCAAGATCAGTGTAAACCCTTTCTTCCGGTCGTGTTGTATTTTTAATTGCGACTTTCTTTAAAAAATAAAAGAAAGATCAAGTTGAATGACCTGGTTGAAACCATTGTTTTTATAGCTCATCACATCTCCTGAATTATCGGGTACCGCTTCTTTGATCACTTTTGTTAGACCGTAATTATATCTGAGATCGAGCTTTATTTTTTTTGAAAAATTATATGCTATCCCCGCATCAATTCCTATATCCTGGTTATTGTAACGATGCGTAATTGTCTTTTTATATGTGCTGGTTTTCTTAATGGCCTTTGTCAAAAAATTAATTTCAGGGCCTAAAAGAAAAGAAATTTTTTTTGAAGCCTGCATGCCCAACAAAACCGGAACAGAGACATAAGATAAACGATGCCTTGTTGTTCCAGCCGGAATTAAAATGGAATTGTATCCTTTTACTGAAAGCAATAATTCTGCGTCCAAAAAATATTTATCGGAAAAATAGACGTTGGAAAATAAACCGGTATTCAATCCGGCCATGAATGTGTTATCACCCGAAGTGTTTTTTATGCTGGCCGTATTGACACCGATTTTGTAACCGAGCCTTAATTGCCCAGATGCAGCAGTGAAAATAAAAATAATGAGGAATGAAAGAACAATTTTTTTCATTTAAACAATAGGATTTTGGAAATAATTTCCCGGATTAGCAAAAATCTGCAATGGTGTGATACGGAACAATCAAAACTAGCTTTTTTTTACTGGCATCACAAAAAATAAAGACCTTTTAACGGATCTGATTCAAATCGTTTGTCAAAAAAATATCCGAGCGGTAAATCAGGAATAATGTAATTTTATTCCGCAATATTATCTGAACAAAATTGTACCCGTTGATGTGTTCATGACATCCTGATTTTGTTATCCTAATGTTACTTTCCTGAATGGAGTGATCCTGCTTTTTAATGCGAAATATTTTTCATTTTCAACTCATAAACCTTATCGTGTCATGGAAAAAAAAGAAACTACATCGGAAGGAACCGGCCGGCTGCAGGCATTTAGTGATGGTATTTTTGCCATTGCCATTACTTTGCTGGTTTTAGATATTCATGTACCGGATGTAACAGGTAACCAATCTTTACTGAATGCAGTATTACACAACTGGGAACCTATGCTCGCTTTTATGATCGGATTTTTTACGCTGCTCGTTTGCTGGATCAATCATCATTATATGTTTGAGGTGATCTGCAAAAGCAATGGTATGTTGCTTTTGCTCAATGGATTCAAATTGTTGGTTGTATCCTTCACGCCGTTTGCCACAGCATTGCTTTCAAAATATATCGGCACTCCAAACCAGGCAACTGCCATTTCTATTTATGGTTTAAATTTCTTTCTGATGGGAACTGCTATGACCGGTATCTGGCTCTATGCAACCCAGCATGACCTAACAAACGCACCCCGGGAAGAATTACGGGCCGCTACGGAGTTGTATGTTTTTGCTTCACTTTTATCAGGCAGCATTTTTATTCTGTCATTCGTCAACACCATCGTCTCACTCGTTTTATTTGGATTGATGTTTATGATCTTCGTTTTCCCAAGAAATATGATTGTAACTATAGAAAAAAGAGGATTGGCTCGACTTAATTTGAAAGGCATTTTAGCAGGAAGAATTGTGAGAGTAAATGACCAGGAATGATTTCTTAGGCGGCTATAATTTGCAACAACTTCTTCATTATATTTGAAGAATAAACATGAATCCATTTCTTCATTTCTTTTGATGTCGAATTTGTTTGCCAAAAAAAATAGCTATAATGCATATCCTGAAAAATTTTGTTGCCATTGCTTTCGTCATTTTCTTTTTTTCATCATGCGGTTCAAAAACAAAAAATTATACAGGCTGGAAACAATATGGCGGCAACAAAGAGAGCAATCATTATTCATCATTAACTCAAATTGATACAAGCAATGTTTCGGAATTAAAAGTTGCGTGGGTTTATCATACCGGCGATGCAGACAGCATGTCGCAAATCCAGGTGAATCCAATTATTGTTGATTCTCTTTTATATGGCGTTTCCCCAAAACTGAAACTTTTTGCTCTGAACGCAGCTACCGGTAAGGCACTGTGGGTTTTTGATCCAATGGCTGACACTTCTGAGGAAGCAAAACGTCCGGGATTTTTTAATGTAAATGTTTGCCGTGGTGTGACTTATTATTCGGATGATAAAAACGGTCAAAGAATCTTTTATTCAGCCAATTCGCAGTTGTACTGTGTAGATGCAACGTCAGGCAAATTGATCGAATCGTTTGGCAGAAATGGCAAAATTGATCTCCATAATGACATGGGAAGAGATGTTGCCGATCTTCACATCGCCAGTACCACTCCCGGAATTATTTACAAAGATCTGATCATTATTGGCACCAGTGTTTCTGAAGAAGCCGATGCAGCACCAGGTTTCATCAGGGCTTATGACGTGCATTCCGGAAAACTGCGCTGGATATTTCATACCATTCCTCAACCCGGAGAATTTGGTTATGATACCTGGGATGATAAAGAAGCATGGAAACATATTGGTGGTGTAAATGTGTGGTCGGGTTTTAGCCTTGATGAAAAAGAAGGGATTTTATTTGCCCCAACCGGTTCTGCTTCTTATGATTTTTATGGTGGTAAAAGAAAGGGCAATAATTTATTTGCCAATTGTGTTCTTGCCCTGGATGCCGCCACAGGCAAAAGGATCTGGCATTTTCAAACCGTGCATCATGATGTGTGGGACAGGGATCTTCCGACAGCGCCGGTTTTGGTAAACATTATTAAAGATGGGAAAAAAATTGATGCCATTGCGCAAACAACTAAAAGTGGATTTATATTTTTATTGGACCGCAAAACCGGTTTACCGGTTTATCCTGTAAATGAAACGCCTGTTCCCACAGAAAGTGAATTGATTGGTGAAAAATTATCACCCACTCAGCCAATTCCATCTTTCCCGAAACCTTTTGCCCGTCAGTCGTTGACAGAAAATGACCTGAATCATCTTGTTTCGCCATCTTCTTTTGAGGATATAAAAGCAAGGTTTGAAAATTATCATTCGGGAAATTTATTTGAACCGCCTTCAAAGGCAGGAACGATCATTTTTCCCGGATTTGATGGCGGTGCAGAGTGGGGTGGACCTGCTTATGATCCGGAGACTCATATTCTTTATATCAATGCAAATGAGATCCCGTGGGTACTCACGATGGTAGATGTAAAAAATAAAGTTGAAAAAAGCGAAACAAACCTCGAGGCAGGGCAGCGTTTATATAATATTAATTGTATGAATTGCCACGGCCAGGAAAGACAAGGCGGTGGAAATTATCCATCCCTCGTTGGTGTGAATAAAAAATATGATCAGCAACAATTTGCAGATTTAGTTGCTTCAGGAAGAAGGCGGATGCCGGCTTTCAACCAATTATCAAAAGCGGAAATTGATGCACTGGCTTCTTTTATTCTTGATAAAAAAACAGAACAAAACAAAAAATTCGCCGCAATGGAAACGGCCAATGATTCATGGCTTCATTTGCCTTACTCATCCACTGGTTATAATAAATTTTTCACAAAGGAAGGATACCCTGCTGACCTGCCTCCGTGGGGTACACTGAGTGCGGTTGATCTTAATACAGGTGAATTTATCTGGAAAGATGCTTTAGGTGATTATCCCGAATTAAAAGCAAAAGGATTGCACACCGGAACAGAAAATTATGGCGGCCCGGTGGTTACTGCCGGTGGCATACTTTTTATAGCGGCAACAAGCGATTCAAAAATTCGTGCTTTCAATAAAAGGACTGGCAAACGGTTGTGGGAAGCAGACTTGCCGGCCGCAGGTTTTGCTACTCCTTCTGTTTATGAGGCCGATGGGAAAGAGTTTTTGGTAATTGCCTGCGGTGGGGGCAAATTGCACAAAGCAAGTGGTGATGCTTATGTGGCTTTTGCTTTGGAAAAGCTGAAATAGAAAGCAATTTTTAAAATACAGAAAACAAACAAATAATGACGATTCTTATTCTGTAAAATAAAATAAATTCATTCCATTTCCACCGCATTTTTTTCTTTGTTTTTTTTTTGAAAGACCATCGGCAGGATTTATATAATTAACTGTTTCCTTCCGGTAAAATATTCTGATTTACCCTAAAGAAATTATTGGGATCGTATTTCTTTTTAATTTTTGTCAAACGCCCGTAGTTTCCTTTATAACTTGCTTTAATGCGTTCCTGGCCTTCATTCATGATGAAATTCAAATAAGCGCCGCCTGCTGAATATGGATGAACCGCTTCCCAATAATCTTTACACCATTTGGTGATTTTTTCAGCATTGGCCCGGTCAGGATCAACGCCTACAATTACTCCTGCATATTTTGCATCTCTGTATGCCCAGGCGGTTTGGTCTTTTGCCACCCTTCCTGCGGCGCCGCTTATTGGGTAGAGGTGCATTTGTGAAAGCAGTGTCGGAATCTTCAATCCAAATTCTAAATTTTTCTCCCTTACTTCAGGTCCTAATTCATTAAAAAAGTCGGCTCTCCAATACCATTGCAGGCCCGGCGGTAACAAGCCATCAAATAACGTTTGTATAGAAGGATAGGGCATTTCGCCCATGTGTTGAAATATTGGGTTCAGTGCAAGAACGGGCTTGAATATCTGTTCCACTTTATCCATATCGCCCACATAACACCAAACAATTCCGCAAAACTTTTTATGGTGAAGTGCTTCGGGAAACGGGGGCCCGGGTATAATTAATTCAGCAAAAAAACCATTCAAATCGTCCGGTGCCCTATTGATAAATCCGTCGTACCATTCCATTATTTCTTTTGTCTTTTCTATCGGCCAAAGGGTAGGACCTCCAAAAACATTTTTTACCGGATGCGCCTGAAATTTGAATGAAGTTACAATCCCAAAGTTGCCGCCACCACCACGAATTGCCCAAAAGAGATCGCTGTTTTGATTGGAGTTGACGGTAACAAATGATCCATCGGCCAAAACCATATCTGCTTCTAATAAATTATCAATTGTAAGGCCATACTTTCTTGATAAATGGCCAACGCCACCACCAAGTGTCAAACCACCAACGCCGGTTGTAGAAATGATTCCTGCGGGAATGGCAAGGCCAAAAGGATGCGTGGCATGATCTACTTCTCCCCAAAGATTTCCTCCGCCAACACGAACTGTTTTTTCAGCAGGATTCACTCGCACGTATTTAATTCCAGACAAATCAATCACGAGCCCGTTATCACAAATGCCCAGACCTCCACCATTATGACCGCCACCTCTTACAGCAACTAACAAATTATTTTCTCTTCCAAAATTTACCGCATTGATCACATCAGCAACATCTGCACATTTTACAATCATTCCGGGATGTTTGGTGATCATTGCATTATAAACTTTGCAGGCATCTTCATAACCTGGGCTGTCTGCAAGAATAATTTGCCCCCTGATCCTGTTTTTAAGATCCTCAATAACCGAAGCGTCTAAATCTTTAATTAAGTTTGACATGACCTTTAGATTTTATAATATTTGAAAGATGATTTTTTTGAAAATGATCTGATGTTTGATGACCAGTTACTGTCAGTCACCTCTTTTTTCCATTTCAAAACTACAATCGTAAAACGCCCAAGGCTATAAAATTTAATTCAAATGATGGTAATTTTAATTCAATATCAGATGGCCGGAGAACGGGCTTTGGAAGCAAAATAATGGGAAGGTAAATAGCCGTATTTTTTTTGAAAGCATTTAGAAAAATAGGAGGGACTGGTGAATCCGGTCTCGTAAGCTACTTCAGAAATGTTGCGGTTGTTTTTATTCAATAAGGCAAGGGCTTCATTCAGCCGGTATTCCTTAATAAAAGTGTTAGGAGATTTGCCTGTTAATGAAATCATTTTCCGATATAATTGGGATTTGCTGCATCCAACGGGTTTGCTCAGGTCATCCACTTTTAAATTGGTATTGAACCAGAACGATTCTGTGTAATCCATTAAAAGAGTCAGGAAATTTTCATCCGCCGGGGTGAGAGAAAACAAATTTTCTCCATTCGTCGAAGTCTTTGAATTTTCACTGTTATACAATTCTTTCACTTCTGACGAAACGACGATTTCCCCTTTGATGGCCTTGCACATTCTTTCTGCCAATTTTATGGTATCCTCAAAAAACAATTTCTTTTCGGTAACTGGTGCGCCGGCACTTAAACCGATTTTTAAAATGATGTTTTCGCTGATCAATTGATTTCTGAGGTCATGGAATACAGATCTGATATCAATGGCGGCATGCACTGCTTTTGTAACCGATTTAAAAGAAACTAAATAATAATTCTCCGTTTTTTTTACGGTCGTCCCTTCATAAACTTTCAGGAGGTTAAGAATTTCCTGGCTATAATTAAAAAAGGATGATTTCAATCCGGGATCTTTTGGTTTTTTTGCCACACTTCTTAATCCGATAACCATCACCGCACGAAATGCTGGATCGTTAATGATATTTAATGAATTATCTTTTGCTTTTTGAGGATCTTCAATGCGGCCTAAAAAAGATTCAACAATATGCGCATCTACTTCTATTATTTTGTTGGGAACCTCACCATGAGCAAACTGGTGCATTTTCGCAATAGCTTTTTTAGCCGGCGCTTCTACCAGGCAGAAGGCAGTCTTTCTTTTATCATCAAACCAATAGGTTAATCCACGGCATCCAAACTGATCCTGAATTTTCAGATCCTGCTGGTGTAATTGCGCTACTATTTCTGCAGTAACCGTCTCTGAAACATCGTGCCGATCCATGAAAATAGGCATATGAATGATTTGATTTGTTTCCTTTAAATTCTTTAATAAATGTAAGCATTTTTTATTTTTTAATAAAACAATTTATTGAGTCCCCTCCGAAAAGTCTCTCACCTACTTTATCAACATTTATACGATAAACTGGTAACTACTCAGGTACCCTTCGCTAAGATTGGTAAGGTATAGTTTATGAATAAGAAAAAAGGGAAGACTGTCAATTAATCTGGAGTAAAGCTGGCTATGCGGGCCAGTCCTTCAGGGACATTTTTATTTTGTTTGATCATCGTATCAATAATGGATCGGATGATTGCATATTGGTGTGCCCCTTTTGGAGTTTTAAACTGACCAGATACCTTTTGTTTGGCCTATATACATCGGATGGCTCTCTCAGAGCCATTATTATCACTAGGCACCTCTGGGAAATGAAGGAAAGTAAAAAGTTTATCGCTATGGGTATTCATCCTTTTCCAAAATGCCTTTATTTTCCCCGGTGCATTGGATTGGTCTGATTTCATAAGGCTTTAAAATTTCTTTTCTAACGCCTGTATTCTTTTATTACAGTAAGGATAATTGATAATTTTTCACTCGCCAGGAATCCTAATGCAAAAAGCTTTCTATCAAAGGAAATAATTTTTCCGGCTCTTCTACCTGCGGATTATGCCCTGATTTTTCAAACATCACAAATTTTGCCTGCGGACAATATTCTTTAAATTTCTCCATCATCACTGGTACGGCTACACGATCATATCGGCCACCATAGATCAAAACAGGCATTTTTAGATTTTTCAATTCTTTGCGGTAATCGAATGTGCCAATATCACTGCCAACAATAAAATCCCCGTCCTTTCCCACCATTTGGTAATATAATTTTGAATTGAATGAATTCGGATAAGGCTTTTGTCCGCGGCTTAAAAAATTATTCGGATTATAAGCATATAAAAATCCATAAGGAACTTTGCCATACAATCTCTGGTGTGCCGGATCGCTTGATACAGCGCCGGCTTCGCGAATGATCATTAATGAATCCCACACTTCAGGATAATTGGTTGCTATTTCATGATTGCTGTTGTCATCATTTTTTTGCCACATAATAAAACTGTGAAAAGTGTTGGCAAGAATTAAATGATTCACATGTTCAGGATATTTCAAAGCATAACCTTGCGCCACAACGCCGCCGTATGAATGTCCGAGTACATTTAATTTTTCAAAATGAAGTGCTTTTCTGAGGCCTTCGATGTCTTCAATATCTCTTGCCAGTGAATATTCTTTTACATCTTTTGCGGTATCACTTTTTCCTCTGCCAAAAGCGTCAAAATAAATGATCTCATTATTTTTTGCCAATGAATCAAACACGCGATAACCAAGATGACTTCCGCCCGGGCCACCAGGAATAATGATCAACGGATCACCGTGACCAACTAAAACTACATACAATTTTGCGCCATTCACCGTGATGTATTTCCCATCAGTATAGCTGCTGGGATAAGGCTGTGCATCTGCTTTTGTCAGGATACAAAACAGGGCAAAAAACAGGATACTTTTTCTCATAATTTTTATTTTGATTTCATGAAATGATCACTTTGAAATGGATGTATTCAGGTCATGGTTCAGCAACCATTTCCCGTTTTGTCTTACCATCACACAGGTTTTTAATTGTCGCTTATTTTCATGTTTCACACCGTTTGATAATTCATAATTACTGATCTTATGGATCACGTCGGCAATCGCTACATCAGGGTGAAGACCCCATGATATGCAATGATATTGCAAAAAATAAACAATTTCTGAAAATAATGAGTAAAATTTCTTCTTTTTCAGATCAGGAGTAAATAACGGCGAGACTGTAAAACCCTTTCCATTTAAAACCTGATACTTTCCAAAAAGTTTTTTTATCTTAATTGTTAAAGAAAGTAAAATAAAATATTTAACGTGGAAGGTAACTTTTATGACTGTTGATACGTATAATTTCGCATAAGTAATCTTTACCATGCGCAAATTATCCCTTTCAGCTTTTATCCTTTTTCTTTTGCAGTCTTCTGTATTTT
>Ga0157371_10003839_pt1 | contig 13409 bp, 11 predicted proteins | sample C45metaG_FD_113462 | JGI IMG/M metagenome (GOLD analysis project Ga0157371, IMG submission 113462) | Corn rhizosphere microbial communities from Kellogg Biological Station, Michigan, USA - C4-5 metaG | ecosystem: Host-associated > Plants > Roots > Rhizosphere > Soil | place: USA: Michigan... | reverse complement strand
CATGGGCCGTAGTGATGGTCTCGAGACAGGTCTGCGCGAGGGCGAAGACATCCAGCGCGCAGCAAGCGCCAAAACCATCCGCGAGCTTCAAGCCCCCCTGCAGTTCATCCGGGCCGATCACACGCGTCTGGCACACACCTGTAAACGACTTGAAGCGGGTCCGCTGTTCGGCCCGGCCGAGCACCAGACGTTGATCGCCATCGGCGAGCTGCTACGGATCGCCGCCGAAACCTTCAGCGCCTTTCGTACCGGCAAGAAGCTTGAGCGTGATGCCCGCTCCCTGCGCGAAGAGTTGCTTAGGATGGCTGCGCAGCTGCAACCAGGAATTCAGGACAACAAGGTCGGACAACCGCTCTCCGGCGCCGCGCAAGTCACTGTGGAGGCCGCGTGAATGAGTTGGCTCTTTTCGCAGGCGCTGGTGGCGGAATATTCGGCGGCCACCTCCTCGGCTGGCGCACCGTCTGCGCCGTTGAGCGTGATGCCTACGCCGCACAGATTCTGGCGCAACGACAAACCGATGGACTGCTCCCGCCTTTCCCGATTTGGTCTGACGTGTGCAGTTTTGACGGACGCCCATGGCGAGGCCTTGTTGACGTGGTTTCGGGAGGATTTCCTTGTCAGGACATCTCGGTCGCGGGCAACGGCCTGGGTATCGCCGGAGAACGCTCAGGACTGTGGCGGCAGATGGCACGAATTACCGATGAGGTACGACCGCGCTACGTCGACCTGGAGAACTCACCATTGCTTGTGGGAAGAGGACTTGCCGTGGTGCTCGGTGACCTTGCCGAAATGGGGTATGACGCGCGATGGGGTGTTATCGGAGCGGCTGACCTCGGTGCCCCTCATCAGCGGGATCGGATCTGGCTCATCGCAGAAGACACGCGTCAGACGGTGGCCAACACCGGTGGCGAGCATGGCAAAGGGATCCTCCCCTGCCGCACTGACTCGCCGATCAGGGGCAGACCGATCGAACGATCGCCTGGATCACGCCGTGATGGCATTGGATGGTGGTCATCTGAACCCGGAATGGGCCGAGTGGCTGATGGGGTGGACCGACTTAAGGCCATTGGCAACGGACAGGTTCCAATCGTGGCTGCAAGCGCATTCGAAGCGCTCTGTATTTCTCAGTAAGGAGGCCGCGTGAGCATCCAACGATCAACATCAGCGTCGTAAGCCGACGAGAGCATTCAACGTCACCAGATCCCCTTACAACATACAAAAGCAATGCAGCAAAGGAACAATATGGAAATTTATAGCGAAACTCTTGCCGAGGACGAGCTCGTTGCAATCACCGGATATCAACGACCCTCATTGCAACTTGAATGGCTCAATCGAAACGGTTGGAGATATGTGCTCACAGGGGCCCGTCGTCCCGTTGTCGGTCGCGTATATGCTCGAATGAAGTTATCTGGTGTAAAGCCTTCATCTGAAAATATTGCAGCTGAAGTCTGGTCACTCGATCTCGCGCGCGTGGGGTGAAAATGCGACCACGAAAGGCATCAAATCGAGATCTACCACCTTGTATGATAAGACGGGTCAGGTCGTTGAAGAGCGGCGTTGAATGGATCGGCTATTACTACGACGGGAGAGATGATCACGGTAAACGGAAAGAAATACCTCTTGGTACCGACCTAGATGTTGCGAAGGCGGAATGGGCGAAACTCGATTGCAAGCCAATTCCGCAGCAGAACACCCTGCTCGGGAAAGTTTTTGACCGATACGAAGCCGAGATCATTCCAGGGAAAAAGCCTCGAACCCAAAAGGATAACTTGCTTTCACTGACACAACTTAGGAAAGCATTTAGTGAAGCACCTATCAATGCGGTGACACCCCAGGTGATAGCCCAGTACCGCGACAAACGGACCGGGAAAGTCCGGGCGAATCGCGAGATCTCGCTGCTCTCGCACATCTATAACATCGCTAGGGAATGGGGTATCACTGACAAGGAAAATCCAGCCAGCGGTGTGCGCAAGAACAAAGAGAGACCACGTGATTTTTACGCTGATGCAACGATTTGGAATGCCGTCTCCGGTGTCGCCGCGCCAGAACTCAAAGACGCCATGGACCTGGCCTATCTAACCGGCCAACGCCCTGCAGATGTCCTATCCATGCGCGCTACGGATGTCACCGAAAGCTTTCTGCAGGTTGCCCAGGGCAAGACCTCAAAAAAGCTCCGCATCCGCCTCGATGCTGGCGAGTTCATTAACGGTTTGGGTGAGCTGATAGAAAAGCTGCTGACGCAACGGAAGGCGCGCGCAGTGCGAAACCCTTACTTGATCATTATGGAGGATGGTCGCCGCGTGACAGCGCCAATGCTTCGCCTACGGTTCGACTACGCACGCAATGTTGCTATCGCGAAAGCTCTAGAGGACGAAGATGCGCAACTCGCTTCAAGCATCCGACAGTTCCAGTTCAGGGATATCCGGCCGAAGGCAGCCAGTGAGATTGACGATCTTGGTCATGCCAGTCGACTGCTTGGGCATACCGATAAACGTATAACAGAAACAGTTTATCGACGCGTCGGTGAGATCGTGAAACCCACACGATGAACCCAGCATCATCAGTTGAATTCGCTCAGGAGCGCTCCGACCGCTGACCTAGAATTTAAGAGCTGCTCACAGTGGCATACAGCTCTCGGCCAATTGCTCCCAGTTGAATCCGGCAGCAACAGGCCAAAAGCAGACTTTCCGTGCATCCATATTCGGCAAAGCTCTTGGCGGTACGGGCCTCGTAGAAAGCACCCGGAAAACAACTTTTTCAAACGCGTCATTTTTAGGTGGAACCAATAGTGTCACTTTGATAGCTTCCATACCCGTAGTTCGCCCCTTAAACAGGAAAGTTTTTTCAAGAAGGAATCATGGGCCCACAATACGAACAAAAGTCGCTATCTCCATTGGCGAACCTTATCGTTGATCGCGCGATCGAGAACACCAACCGAAAACTGATCGCCGGCTTTCGCAACAAGAAGAACTCCCGCCCGAACGCCAAGACATCCGATCCTTTGCAGGCCGGCAAAGACACCCTTGCCGCCACGTCGGCGAAAAGTGCGATGGATGTTGCTAATCGGGGGGTAGCGTGGAAGGAGATTCTGCTCAAAAGCTTGTCAGCGGGAATCGGTTCACTTGCTACCTTGCAGTTCGATGGAGAGATCGATCTCAACGCTGCCGACACCTCCAGTACCAGTCAGCTGCCCGAGAAGCCAGGCGTTTATGTGGTGTATGACATGAGCGGCAAGCTGGTCTATATAGGCGATAGCACCAACATGCGACAGCGTTGGCAGGACGGACACCTGAACGACCATCGCAATGGCAACAAAAAGGGCGAACCGTACAAGCTTTCCGAGCAACTGGAAGCGGGATGCAAGGTGAAATTCGTGACCATGGACTCGGCCGAAACAGCTGCTGCCTTGGAAGCACACCTCATCAAGACTGAAAACCCGCCCATCAACAAGCGCCAGGAACTGCATCAGGAACAAGGCATTCGCAGCAACATCGAAGCCAAAAAGCTCAAAGATACCCTGGGAAATGCCACTGACGTCGCTCTGGGTGCTGGTAAAGAAGCACTGAAAAACTCAGGCTGGCAGTTGCTAGAACAACTGACTTCAGCCGCGATCATGGCCGTTAAAGACGAACTGGTCGACGTGTTCATGGGTGGCGCTGCTCGCCTAAAACAGCGCGTGGAGCGCTTCCTCAAAAAGATCTGGGCGGTGATCGAAAAAATCGTTGAGGCGCCCCTGAAGCTGCTCAACGGCATCGTCGAATTCTTCGTCAATGCCTTGTCCAAGGCGATCCGCCAAGTCTACAACCTCGCCCGCAACCTTTTCGACCTCGCTCACGGCGCCTGGCAATTGTACAAAGGCGCGCAATCCATTAGCCGGGAAGAGGTGATCCAGAAGATCGTCGAGACCGTAGTCGTCAGTGGCACGCTGGTGCTCTGGGACGGCCTGGAACCGGTGATCGAGTCGCAATTGATTCCGCTGACCGGGGTGGCAGCACCCTATATATCCAGCGTGTTGTCGGCCATCGGTTTCGGGCTTTGCAGTTACCACTTGCAGAACCTCGTGCCCCCTATCGTTGACTACTTGGTGGATTTCAAGACCGGTTGGAGCGAGTCGCTGGAAGCCAAACGAGAGGCGGCGCTGCAGCTTATCAAGGTGCAGGAAAACGAATGGCTGATGGCCGAAGGGCTGATCGAATATGCGCATTCGGTAGATGTGCTGGCCAGGGAAGCAATAGACAACCGCGAACGGATGGCTCGGCACACCAGTGTGCGCGCAATCGATTTTTCGGCACTTTTGCCAACCAAACGTATTTCGCAGGAGCCCTGACGTGTTCAATTTTCTGGGTGGCAGAGTCGTACTTACCGTGTCGCCGGCCGATGAAGTAACCCTTCAACCCGTACAGCAGTTGCTGCCGGCCCCGCGCTCCGAAGAAAACCAGCTGAAAGACTTCCATGAAGGCTTGCAAAAGCTCAACGCCGCGATACAGCGTGGCTCGAAGACCAGAGCGCAATTGAAGGACTTTCAGAACCAGGGCAGCTGTGACTCTTTCTGGGGTGGCTTGTCGGGCAGGAATGACAAAGACCTGGCCAAATTGCTGGCCGAATTTGGCGCGAGCCTTGAGGTGACGCAGAGCGTGGTGCAACTGGTCACCCAGGTTCATACCGTGAACAACAATGTACTGCGCGGTTTCAATGATGCCTTGGTGCGCGAGATCGAGCGCCTGCAAACGGATACACAGACCCTGGAAGGTAACCAGAACGGGGCGTTGGTGGTGCTCTACGAGTTCAAGCATCAGATCGACGAACTGTTGGCGTTGGCAGATGGATATGAGTACTGCAGGCATGCAGTGAACCAATTGGCCACCGCGCAGAATAACCATGAGACGGAGTTGCAGGCACTGAGCCTGGCCTTCTTGAACGGCACCCGGATGCAGGAACAACTCAACGCAGCGTCCTCGCGTCAGTTAGCCCAGCAAGGAGAGGTTCGGCGGGCCCTGCAGAAGCAGGTCGAGCGAGTGACCAAGCTGCTCGGTAGTGAAATCCAAGCGAGGGAACGCCTGTCGACGTCTATGACGGCGTCATTGAAAGAAGTGGGCGACGCAAGCGAGGCGCTAGCCCAGCGTCTGAAACGCGTCGAGTCGAAGATGGGCGAATTATTGGCAAACCAGCAACAAATCCAAGCTCGAATCGAGCAGATAGAAGCGCAGTTGCTAGCCAAACCGGGCTGGCTGCGGCAGCAGGCCGTGGCCCTTGTCGCGGTGGCGTTTTCAGGCGCGGCGCTCGCCTCGATGTTTGCCTTTTGAGGCTACCGCGTGCGGAGTTTCGATCTCGACGACTCTCACCATCTGAATCGATCCTGATGTCGTAGTCATCTCCAAGCCGCCGGTTTTTGGTGGTTCGTGGGGGCTTCTTTGGTTCGATTGCTGCCCTCCTCGACAGGCAGCAATCGGCCAAAAGCGGCCTGTTAGCGGAATGGATATGGCAGACATTTGTATCGAATTGACTAATCTATTGGAGAGACTCTCCCAGAGCGCTCGCAATATCTGAAGCTTGAACATGCAGACCGTACATCGAGCCCGAATGATATTTGATTTTTCGGATTCTTCGCCCCACCACCACCGGATTTCTCACACGTAGTTCATGACGATCCTTCAAAAGCTCCGTATTGATTGATCTGAAGATCGAATTTGGCCGCAACTGACCTGCAACGCTAATATCAATCTCTTCAAGGCATACCCTGACGAGCTTGATCAACGTAATCGTCTCACTGGGAGAAAAGGTTGTCGGAGATTTGCCTCCGAAAATCAGGCCGGGGATGGACGAGCGTGCCTCCCAGAATCTCTGAAGGTTTGGTGCGTCGTGTCTCAGGAGCTTCGAGTACTCGCTCGAAAGCTCAGTGGCCCCGTGGATTACGTGATTTCGTCTTAATCTCAGGTATTTAACCGTCTTCAATAATGAGGACTCTATTAGCACATTATGCGCCACAAAATGCTGATTCAAGGTCTCATCAATGGGATCAGCCAGTGTGAAAGGGGTTTCGGCCATATCTCCCCAGTGCCGTAAAACAGCCTCGATGAAGAGAAGCAATTGCTCGACAGCGAAAGCGAAGCTCACTCCCAGCGATGTATTAAGTTGAGTATCACGAAACGACAACAGGCGTGTCATAGGAACGTGTATTCGCTCGGCGAACTCGTTGTCAGGGAACACTTCGCTCGTGAATTCAGTCGGACGAGATGTCGCTAACTCCAGCCATCGCGCAGCGACATCTTCGTGCATAAACAGCGTAAGGCACAATTGGTCGTTGACGCTCGCTAATGCTCGCATATGAACGTTGCGAAGGGGCGTTTTGGTCGGTAGCGACATTCAGTATTCTCTTGAGTCTTAGAAGGTGACTGGCTTTAGATTGTCACGAATGAGCAGAGAGTTTCCAGGGTTGGGGTTGCTGATACGAATCGCTCCTGGTTTCGTAGACACCTCGAACGACTGCAAAGGGTCAATAGAAGCCGATCAGACTAGACCGCTAATGGCAGTTTTCAGCCCTTTGTGGCAGGGGGGATCGGTCATGAGCCACCCATCAGGTTTGTACGTAGATAAAAAACGCGGTTCTTAGAAACGTCTCGCAGCGTTCACTTTTGCAAATGCGGCTTAAAATTATTTCGCGCGAAAGCTATTTCTACTTTTCTTGCTTAGTTTTATTTTCTTTCCATCTTGGCTTCTTTCGACGACTACCAAACTCGAATGAGTGAAATATAGCAGTTCCGTTATTGATTGTTACAGTGTTCGACACATGAACCGGCGAAATCTTAGAAAATTCCGCTATCAAATCCGCCTGAGCCTCTGTATTTGAAATAACCGCCTCATAGCCGAACCTACAAGTCTGCGCATTGACATGCTCTACCCATTCTTCAGAACTCGTATCAGTATGCACTAAGCCTTGATGAAGAAAGGTCGCTCTATATTCTGAGGCACCTACCAGTAAAATTTTTGGGCTGATTGGAAACTGCGCAAGTATAGGGCCGTCTGGATTAACCACATACGGTTTTTGTTGATCAAACGGTAATGAAGAGTCGAACCAGGCCACCGGATTGTCACTTGTCAGGAAAGGCCTACTTGTTTTGTTGTGAAAAACCACCCAGCCCACACTGTCGATAATTTGGCCAATACCTCTGATTATGGCGACCATTGCATGGATGCTCTGGTGCGGATCTATAGATATCTGCATTTTATCCAGTAAATTCTCACCACCCATTGGCAGCGCTGGTAACTTACCGTCTCGATACATTGTTTTCGCTATACTTTTAACCGTTGCAGCCAATACCAGTTCAACAGCGTCGCGGCAGGCGGGGACCCGAGCGCGTTGCAAAGCCATAAAATTGAACAGAGATTCAAGGCTATCATTGATGTTTTCACGTGCCTCTAGCCTCTTCACTAATGGAGGCCACTCCCCCTCAAACTCGCAAAAAAAATCTTCTAATTTGTTATTATCCATGCCCCCATCCGGCTTAGGTTGAGAGTAATAATAGCCTTGAAACTGAGTTGCATCCGGAATGACTGGTAATGGTTGTCCATTGCCATCTTTACGATACACAAGCACACGCCCGGCTTCATTGCAGAAAGAACTCATATACGCTTTCGGGATGAAGTGATGCCTTTTTTTTTGATTCATTCTACAAACCTGCTCGTGTCCAAAAATGAATTTTAGCCCATCGACTATGCAGCATTCCCGCTTTCCTCTTGGGGTTTCGCTTTGACCGTCTACTTATGGCCGATAGCGGACATTCATGAGAAAAAAATGGGGGACTTAGCCTACGAAAACCAGACTATTCTTTACTTTGCGCACTTCATTTTCTTTGGTCATCATTGGCAACGATCAAGTGCCTGCCAATGGCGCTATTTTTGGACTCCATCAAAAGAAAATCCGACCACGTTTACTTGGCCGGCGTACTTGAATTTGTTTATCTCTTCGTACGAAGCTTTTACTGATAGGCAAAGATAATCAAGAAGTAAGCACTTTTCTTGTGAGCTAAGCTCTGCCGGGGTTACCAAGCTCAACGGGGTGGCGTGCAATAGTCTGCTAGTAAATGCATAGAGAAATTTATACTGAGACGCCATTCCTAGCTTTGATGCTCGATCCGCCCAATTCCAGCGCGGAGCTTTTTCTAAAAACTCAGGCTCGAGTAGCGGGTCGATATCGGCGGGCATTGACCTCAAAAGTTCCGCCATATGCTCCTTTAATATTTTGATGCGCGCCTCATGATGTGGAATAGCATCACTCTCAATGAGGTGTGCTTGATAGGCATAGCCGTTACGCTTCGCCTGTTGAGCGTAGATCGAAAATGCAGACCTCGCCTTTAAGTCAACCTTTTCCGTACAAGCTTTTACGCAATTACTAATAATGGCGAGTCTTTCATCCCTTGTTGTATTTTCATCAACCAAATCAACAATTGAATCAAAGTCCGGCTCATCTTCTGACTCAAGCTGCTTGAATAGTTCGATTTCTTCTCGCGCCTTTGCAATCGCCTGCATCTGACTGTCTAGCTGCTGTTGCAAAAGTTGTCGATAAAATACCAGCCCATAATATTTATCTTGGTTAAATAACTTTAGCCAAATTAAATTCTCAAATGCATTGCGCGCAATGGCAATGACAAGAACATCCTGTTCAAGTCCGACGAGCTTGATGATCTGCTGAAATTTTTCTATTGTGCCAAGTTGGGCTTTCAAGACCCAGGTTTCTGGTTTTATTTTGTGGTCTTGGCCTGAAAGCTGAATCCATTGTAGCTGGCCGTTCAGCTTCGCTTTTGTTAGCTCAGCCTGGTCATTTACTAATGCAAGTAGCTCCCCCGCTAGAAGCGCTTCTCTATGCTCACTCATTTTGCAATACTAACTTCTCAAAAATATTAATACTGTAATTTGGCGCCGACCACTTCAAGCCGGCTACATTAAGTGATGAAATAGCTGCTGTCGCTCCAATATTTCACCGCCAAACTGTGTTATTGCAATGGCACTTTCTAGTTGTTACTTTTTACGAAACCAGAGCTGCTTGCCGTGTACTAATCCATATCAGGATGAATGGTGCGGTAATATTCATTGACCACAGCTCTATACCTTTCCAAGAGGTAATCATAGCCAAGAGCGCTTTGCCCAAACCAGTAGCTAACGCCTTCATATTCAAAATAGAAAGTGAGGCCATCATCCTCATCTCGAAGATCTTCCAATGGGCGCCATACTGCTTTGTGAAGCTCGATCCTACAGTTTGGAGGGGCAGAATAGGTTTCAATGACTTCCCTACTGCGACCTGGCAAGAGAATGCGTTCAGGGCCGTAGCCGCTGGTCAGCGTAGCGACGTAAAACAAAGCTTGATCGTGTGACTTCATTCTGTTAGCAACTCCTTGTAAAAACGTGAATAAGACTAGGCGTAATGCTGATCGGGGCTAGTCATCGACAGCGATGATTATGATGCCGTTATGACATCGTCTCGCGCAACATCGACTTCCAGCCATCTCGATTGATAGGAATCGCGAAATACTAGTCGCGTCGTGATAGGTAGCTTTTGGACGAGTGAACCGCCCCGGGTTTTATAGACGCTCTTGGTGCCAGTTCTTGGCCGGTAGCGGTCGCTTGTGAGGGGCCGCTAACGGCCAGAAGCAGCCACACGATCTGCGCACTACGCGCATTCGAGGTTGTTCCGCAGAAACTCAATAGACCTTTGCATCTTCGCTGGAAGCAAACGGGTCTCAGTCAGCGCGTAAACCGACACGGGCATGGCCTGCCATATCCGCCAGCATTACGGGACGTGGAACAGCGAGGACGGACCGGACGTGGTTGGCATGCTGCAACTGGCCCTAAAGCTTTCACCGGTCACAGCTCCAACCCCTTTGAGTCCCGACTACTCGACGAATTTGCTCACAGCTATCTAATCGCTGAACAGATCAAAAGCCGCGCACTTGTCGGGATTTTTTATGGGCAAAAAAAGCCGCTCTAATCGAAATTAGAGCGGCGCATCACCAAGCGTTACCGGCCGTCAAAGTAGTCCTTTAACAGTTCGGCGACGTGCACTGCACGCACGCAAACCACTACAAAGTCCCAAACATGTTTCAAACGCCTCAACATGTTTTGGCCCTCCATTAGTTGGGCCAACCTCCAGCGCACTTATCGGAATTTGTGCGCCTTCGAGATCACGTCAATGCTCCCTGTGAGGCGGCTAAGCTGATGGGCACCTCCTGAGTCATCCGCACGGATTACTAGCCCGTGTCAGGCGGCCGTCGAACGGTTTTTTCTATCACCGTACGAGTGCTTGCATGGTAACGATAATTTTACTGTTGTGGTGCGGCGAAGCGGTGCATTAAGCTGCTTTGCAGTGGCGTTTTTTCGCCAGAGCTAAGCGCCACAAGGCTCTGACCGGTGAATATTTTTTTTCCGTATTAATTGATTGATATGGTTTTTGCTCAAAAAACCAACAAAAAGGGACATTTTCTGCAAAAGAAGCAGGAGTCATCACTACATCTTGTGTTTTGAGTGAGTCCCACGGAACCGCCAATCGTTAATTATTGCGCCCCCTAGTGCCACCTTGTACCCTAAGGGTACGTCAATGCTCCCTGTGAGTACGTTAGCTAGGCCACTAACCTAGCTTTCGACGGAAAAGCCGCCCTTACTAGGTGGCTTTTTTTTGCCCAGAATTTACAAAAAATAATTCCGCGATTGCGCGGACGACACGTCACAGCTCTACACGGAACTCACTGAGGCCGACGCTTTCGGCAAAACGCCCCACGGCTGTCAAGCTGGCCCAAGTGCGCAGCTACTCACGCCGCGAGCGCACCGGCACCCAGCGGACGCCGCTGCCGCCCAGGCGAATCGACAGACCCCAGTCAGGACCGCGATCCTGGCCACCAGGCATTCGCGCACGGCGTGTTGCTCGACCAGCGCGCGCAGCACCTCTTCGTGAATGCCTTCACCGATCACTGTTCGTGCTCCTGACGCCGCGCCCCGGCAGCACTGTCGAAGACTTCATACAACGCCCCAATGCGCACCGCGTCCAACGCCTCGACCGTCTCCAGTCCCAGGACAATACCTTCGGCGCGATCACTGGCGCGGAACAGATCGTCCGCCGTGTGCGCCAGGGCAATCTGCTGCAGCAGTTTCAGGGTTGTACTTTGCACAGCCTGTGGCAGATCTAGCGCGGCCAACTCTTGCTCAGGGTTATCTGTTTGCGAACCGGGCTCGGCCGCCGCCGGCGCAAACTCCAGATCGCCGGGTTCGACGTCGATCAGCAACCAGCCGCCCAGCGGTGCGTTGTAGCCATCAACGATCGGGCCTTGCACCATCCGCCCTTCGGGCAGGATCACCCGCAACACGTTGGCCTCCTTGGGGCCTTCCAAATAGCGCGCGAGTTCAACGCGGGTGCGATCCGTGCCGGCCGTTTCCAACCGTACCGGACATTCGAATGTCGTCAACTCGGCCTGTGGCTTCCCCGCATAGCGAGCCATCACGGTGACAGTGGCCAGGCCTTCAAAGACGTGAGGCATGAGTCGGGTTCCGAAGCGAGTCAGTAGACTTCGAGGAGAAAGCCAGGGGGTACATTAATGGTAGACCAGCCTTGAGAGACCTGGTTTCCAAGGCCACGACAAAAGGCCCCCACACCGGCCAAGTGTGGGGGGTGATTGAACATAGGCTGGAATTCCATGTACCGGTCATAGAAGGTCGCTGCCTGCTATTCCTACGAAACGACGACGGATCCCTAGGGCTTCGCTACCAGATATTTCGGCCTATACGATGCGAAGCAGAACGATGGACACCCGCCCGAGCGAGCGATAGTGTGACATCAGCATCAGCATCGAATCGATTTTTTGACCACATTTCCTATCGTAAGGAGTCAAGGAACGACATGAGGCCAACTCTAGATACCCCAGTTGCTATTTCCTTTGCCTCGGCATAACTAGCCATCCGCCAAAATATTGGATAAATGCATGAATATCGATGATTTGAAATTCCAAACACTCACTAGCAAACACCTCAAGCCTTACGCGAAAAGATCGCCCACTGAAACAATGCAGTTTTTAAAGTGGATTCTTGAGAATATTTTTCGACTCGATGCGCAAGACGCGGATGATGCATGTGTTGACCAAAAGCAAGACAAGGGTGTAGATGCACTACTAGTAAATGACACTCTTGAAACAATCTATATTTTCCAATCAAAATTCCGGAACTCAGACAAGTCCACTCTCGGTGACACTGACTTAAAAGAATTCACCGGAACGCTTGCCCAGTTTAAGACTCCCGCGGCGATTGATACTCTTCTAGCAGGAAAAGCTCATGAGGGCTTGAAAGCGACTATCAGAAGAATCGGCTTGAAGGAAAAGCTTGCAGCAGGGTATTCGGTCGAAGGCATTTTCTGCACAAATGCGAGTTTGAACGGTGAAGGAAAAGACTACCTTAAGAATGTAGACGACATAACCGTTTACGATGCTGAAAAGATTGTTATTGACTTTGTCGATCTCGACGCAGATTCAGGCATCGATGAGACTTTCGAATTCAACACATCAGACACTGAAATAATAGACTATCAAACTGCTGATGGTGTTACAGCCAAAATATTCTTAGCAAATGCTCTCCAATTAACGCATATGCAGGGAATCTCTGACAGTAGACTATTTAGCCGAAATGTCCGTTACTCACTCGGAAACACAAAAGTAAATAAGAGCCTATTGTCGAGCATAAAAGACAAGAAGGAGCACAAAAACTTCCCCCTATACCATAACGGCATAACTGTACTTTGCGATCACATGGAAGCCACTAGCGCAGATAAATTATCAATATCTAAGTATATGGTGGTCAACGGCGCTCAAAGTCTCACCTCCCTGCTGAACGCAAAGAACAGCATTTCGGCCGACTTAAAAGTCCTAGTAAAAGTTATTGCGTTAGGAGGCGACGAAGAACTAACGGATAAAATAACTCAAAACAGCAACAATCAGAATGCGATCAAAGCTCGGGATATGCGATCAAACCACGGCATTCAGCAACGCCTTAAGAAAGAGGTTTCCACTGGCAAAGCTGGGAAATTCACTCTGCAAGTGAAACAAGGTGAATCCGTTCAGAAAGGCTGGACGGCAATTTCCAATGAAAATGCGGGACTCGCAATACTGGCACTTGATTTGGCTGAACCTTGGAGTTGCCACCAAAAGTACAAGGTGATGGATGACTCATACTCGAAGATCTTTGGAAGAGCTGACGTTACAGGATCTAAGATCATTGGACTCTACTCTGCATTAAATTCTATAACTGATACACTCGATTCATTCGACGACCAGCTTTTCGGACATTACACACTAACAAAATACTTTTTGGCATACGTTGTCGCTGAAATCATTAAGGACGACGATGTAGGTAAAAAAGTTTTTAGAAACCTCAACTTG
>Ga0157371_10003838_pt1 | contig 13413 bp, 10 predicted proteins | sample C45metaG_FD_113462 | JGI IMG/M metagenome (GOLD analysis project Ga0157371, IMG submission 113462) | Corn rhizosphere microbial communities from Kellogg Biological Station, Michigan, USA - C4-5 metaG | ecosystem: Host-associated > Plants > Roots > Rhizosphere > Soil | place: USA: Michigan... | reverse complement strand
TTAAAAGACACAAGACTAAAGGGAGGTAGGCTCCTTGATAGACGTTAATAATTTTGAGTATATGAAAATTGGTTTAGCTTCACCTGATAAAATCCGTTCATGGTCTTATGGGGAAGTAAAAAAACCTGAAACGATTAACTATCGTACATTAAAACCTGAAAAAGATGGTTTATTCTGTGAACGTATTTTCGGTCCTACAAAAGACTGGGAATGTCATTGTGGTAAATACAAGCGAGTTCGTTATAAAGGTGTAGTATGTGATCGTTGTGGAGTCGAAGTAACGCGTTCGAAAGTCCGTCGTGAACGTATGGGACATATCGAATTAGCTGCACCAGTATCACATATTTGGTATTTCAAAGGTATTCCAAGCCGTATGGGTCTTATTTTGGATATGTCTCCAAGATCACTTGAAGAAGTAATTTATTTTGCTTCTTATGTAGTAATTGAACCTGCGGACACACCTCTTGAAAAGAAACAATTACTTTCTGAAAAAGAATACCGTGCATACCGTGATAAGTTTGGTACTAAGTTCCAAGCTGCTATGGGTGCAGAGGCTATTAAACGTCTACTTCAAGAACTTGATTTAGAAGGCGAAGCAGAAAGCTTAAAAGAAGAGTTAAAAACAGCACAAGGTCAACGCCGTACACGTGCGATTAAACGTTTAGAAGTAGTAGAATCTTTCCGTAACTCAGGAAATAGACCAGATTGGATGATTTTAGACGTACTACCGGTAATTCCACCAGAATTACGTCCAATGGTTCAATTAGACGGTGGACGCTTTGCTACATCTGATTTAAACGATCTATATCGTCGTGTAATAAACCGTAATAACCGTTTAAAACGATTACTTGATCTTGGTGCTCCTAGCATCATTGTTCAAAACGAAAAACGTATGCTACAAGAAGCTGTTGATGCTTTGATTGACAATGGTCGTCGTGGTCGTCCTGTAACAGGACCAGGTAACCGCCCATTAAAATCACTTTCTCATATGCTGAAAGGGAAACAAGGCCGTTTCCGTCAAAACTTACTTGGTAAACGTGTAGACTATTCTGGTCGTTCGGTTATCGTAGTAGGACCAAACTTGAAAATGTATCAATGTGGACTTCCAAAAGAAATGGCGATTGAATTATTTAAGCCATTTGTAATGAAAGAACTAGTTGAACGTGGGTTGGCTCACAACATTAAGAGTGCGAAACGTAAAATTGAACGTATGCATTCTGAAGTTTGGGATGTATTAGAAGATGTAATTAAGGAGCATCCGGTTTTATTAAACCGTGCACCAACTCTTCACCGTTTAGGTATTCAAGCATTCGAACCAACATTAGTAGAAGGTCGTGCGATTCGTCTTCACCCATTAGTATGTACAGCTTATAACGCTGACTTTGATGGTGACCAAATGGCTGTTCACGTTCCTTTATCTGCAGAAGCGCAAGCGGAAGCACGTTTACTAATGCTAGCAGCACAAAACATTTTGAATCCAAAAGATGGAAAACCAGTTGTTACCCCTTCTCAAGATATGGTTTTAGGAAACTATTACTTAACGCTTGAACGTAAAGGTGCAGCAGGAGAAGGTTCTACTTTTTATGGTCCAGAAGAAGTGCTAATTGCTTACAATACTGGTCATGTACATTTGCATACTCGTATTGCAATTGCTGCATCATCATTAAATAATCAAACATTTACGGAAGAACAAAACAAGATGTTATTGTTAACTACTGTAGGTAAAGTAATTTTCAATGAAATACTTCCAGAAACGTTCCCGTATATTAACGAACCAACCGATTTCAATTTACAAATTGAAACACCGGCAAAATATTTTGTGTCTACAACAACTAATGTGAAAGAACACATTGAATCTATGGACCTTGTTCAACCATTTAAGAAGAAAATTCTTGGTAATATCATTGCGGAAGTGTTTAAACGTTTCCATATTACAGAGACATCTAAAATGCTAGACCGCATGAAAGCACTAGGATTTAAGTATTCTACTAAAGCTGGTATTACAATTGGTATCTCTGATATCGTCGTACTTCCAGACAAAGGTGAAATTCTTGAAGAAGCACAAGCTAAAGTAGATAAAGTCTTGAAACAATTCCGTCGTGGTTTAATCACGGAAGAAGAGCGCTACGCTAGCGTAATCGGACATTGGAGTAAAGCAAAAGAAGTTATTCAAGAAAAACTGATGAGATCTCTTGATAACTCGAACCCAATCTTCATGATGAGTGCCTCAGGTGCCCGTGGTAATGCATCCAACTTTACTCAACTTGCAGGTATGCGTGGACTTATGGCCAATCCGGCTGGTCGAATTATCGAACTTCCGATTAAGTCATCGTTCCGTGAAGGGTTAACAGTACTTGAATACTTCATCTCCACACATGGTGCTCGTAAAGGTCTTGCCGATACAGCTCTAAAAACAGCCGATTCAGGTTACTTGACTCGTCGTCTAGTTGACGTAGCACAAGACGTGATCGTTCGTGAAGATGATTGTGGAACAGACCGTGGACTACTAATTGGCTCACTTATGGAAGGTACGGAAGTGATTGAAGAGTTTGGTGAACGTATTGTTGGTCGCCATACGAAGAAAACAATCTTCCATCCGACTACAAATGAAGTTATTTTAGAAAAAGACGGATTAATTACACAAGATGCTGCACGTATTATTGAAGAAGCTGGTATCGAAGAGTTAACAATTCGTTCGGCATTTACATGTAATACAAAACACGGCGTATGTAAAAAATGTTACGGTCTAAACTTAGCAACTGGAGATACTGTAGAGGTTGGAGAAGCAGTTGGTATTATTGCAGCTCAATCTATCGGTGAACCAGGTACACAGTTAACGATGCGTACATTCCATACAGGTGGGGTTGCTGGAGACGATATTACACAAGGTCTTCCACGTATCCAAGAGATTTTCGAATCTCGTAATCCAAAAGGTCAAGCTGTTATATCTGAAATCTCAGGGATTGTTACTGAAATTGATGAAATCAGAGAAGGCCAAAAAGAAATTACAATTCAAGGTAATGTAGAAACTCGTAAATACCTTGCTCCATATAATGCACGTCTAAAAGTTCAACTGAATGATGTGATTGAACGTGGTCAGGTATTAACAGAAGGTTCTATTGATCCAAAAGAATTGTTAAGAGTAAAAGATGTATCTACTGTACAAGTGTACTTATTAAAAGAAGTACAAAAAGTTTATCGTATGCAAGGGGTAGAAATTGGTGATAAACACATCGAAGTAATGGTACGTCAAATGCTTCGTAAAATTCGTGTTATTGAAGCAGGAGAAACGGAACTACTTCCGGGATCGTTGCTTGATATTCATCAATTTGCTGAAGCGAACAAAGATGCAGTATTACAAGGTAAAATTCCTGCAACTTGTCGCCCAGTAATCCTTGGTATTACAAAAGCTTCACTTGAAACAGAATCATTCTTATCTGCAGCATCCTTCCAAGAAACGACTCGTGTCTTAACAGATGCAGCGATTAAAGGAAAACGTGATGAATTATTAGGATTGAAAGAAAACGTAATTATCGGTAAACTAGTTCCAGCAGGTACAGGTATGCAACGTTATCGTCAAATTCAAATCTCTACTAATGAGCAAGATACTGAAAAAGAAGTAGTAATTGCAGAGTAAATAATTTAATATTAGGGAGAATTCCATAAAGATTCTCCCTAATATTTATGAAAACTATTGACACCTATTTCAAGGAATGATAATATATTTAAGGTTGATAGTTATCGGACTTGTAGCTTTGGAGGATATGAAAATGTCTTATGAAAAAGTAAAACAAGCGAAAAAAACAATCATAGGTACAAAGCAAGCAGTAAAAGCAATGAAAAAAGGGCTTGTCAAAGAAGTTTATATTGCACTTGATGTAGAAGAACAAATCATTGGACTAGCACGATTAACCGCTATAGAAAACAATGTTCTCATTCACTATGTTGAGTCTAAAATAGATCTTGGTAGGGCTTGTGGGTTGCGCCTAGGCGCATCGGTAGTAGCTATTACTGTGTAACAGTTTTTGTGTAAATCACAAAGACTTTGTTTTTACCCAAAAAATGAACCACCTGGATGTGTGGTATTAAAAGAACAAATGAAGGGAGGAATAATCGATGCCTACAATTAACCAATTGGTACGTAAGCCTCGTCAATCCAAAATCACGAAGTCAAAATCTCCAGCTTTAGGAAAAGGTTATAACAGCTTTAAAAAATCTGCTACAAATCTTAACTCTCCACAAAAACGTGGGGTTTGTACTCGTGTTGGTACTATGACACCTAAAAAACCTAACTCGGCACTTCGTAAATATGCGCGTGTACGTTTAACAAATACGTTAGAGGTTACAGCTTATATTCCAGGAGAAGGGCACAACCTACAAGAACATAGTGTTGTACTTATCCGCGGAGGAAAAGTAAAGGATTTACCAGGGGTACGTTATCATATCGTACGTGGTGCTCTTGATACAGCTGGTGTTACTGGTCGTATGCAAAGCCGTTCTTTATACGGTGCAAAACGCCCGAAAGTAAAAAAATAATTTAATTAATAATTAGACATTCGTCGAAAGGAGGAAAACACATGCCTCGTAAAGGTCCTGTTTCCAAACGTGACGTGTTACCAGATCCAATTTATAATTCGAAACTAGTAACTCGTTTAATCAACAAAATGATGGTGGACGGTAAAAGAGGTACTTCTTCAAAAATCCTATACGGAGCGTTTGATCTTGTAAAAGAACGTTCTGGTAAAGATGCTTTAGAAGTATTCGAAGCTGCATTAAACAATGTAATGCCAGTTCTTGAAGTACGCGCTCGTCGTGTTGGTGGTGCAAACTACCAAGTGCCGGTTGAAGTACGTCCAGATCGCCGTTCAACTCTAGGTCTTCGCTACTTAGTTAACTATTCACGTCTTCGTGGAGAAAAAACGATGGAAGAACGCTTAGCTAACGAAATTCTTGACGCATCAAACAACACTGGTGCTTCAGTTAAGAAACGTGAAGATATGCACAAAATGGCAGAAGCTAACAAAGCTTTCGCACACTATCGTTGGTAGGATTTATCTAAAAATCATACTTTAATCCGAATCGGAAGGAGAAATACAATATGGCTAGAGAGTTCTCCTTAGCAAAAACACGTAATATCGGGATCATGGCTCACATCGATGCTGGTAAAACGACTACTACGGAGCGTATTCTTTTTTACACTGGGAAAATCCATAAAATTGGTGAAACTCATGAAGGTGCGTCACAAATGGACTGGATGGAGCAAGAGCAAGAACGTGGTATTACAATCACTTCTGCTGCAACAACAGCTGCTTGGGATAATCACCGTGTAAATATTATCGATACACCAGGTCACGTAGACTTCACTGTTGAAGTTGAACGTTCACTTCGTGTACTTGATGGTGCGGTTACAGTACTAGATGCTCAATCTGGTGTTGAACCACAAACAGAAACAGTATGGCGTCAAGCTACAACTTACGGCGTACCACGTATTGTTTTCATTAACAAAATGGATAAAATGGGTGCAGATTTCCTATATTCTGTAGGAACTCTTCACGACCGTTTACAAGCTAACGCTCATCCAATTCAACTACCAATCGGTTCTGAAGATGACTTTAGTGGAATTATTGACTTAATAACAATGACAGCTACTATGTATCCTAATGATTTAGGAACTGATATGGAAGAGATAGAAATTCCAGAAGAATATAAAGCTCAAGCAGAAGAATACCGTGAAAAATTAGTTGAAGCGGTAGCAGAACTTGACGAAAATATGATGGAAAAATATCTAAACGGTGAAGAAATCACGAACGAAGAATTAGTTAATGGTATCCGTAAAGGTACATTAAACGTAGAATTCTATCCAGTAGTGTGTGGTACTGCATTTAAAAACAAAGGTGTTCGTAAAGTTCTAGACGCAGTTGTTGCATACCTTCCATCACCACTTGATATTCCAGCTATGCAAGGTATCGATCCAGATTCAGAAGAAGAAGTGGAACGTCATTCTGACGATTCAGAACCATTCTCTGCATTAGCGTTTAAAGTTATGACTGACCCTTATGTTGGTAAATTAACTTTCTTCCGTGTGTATTCTGGTACCCTACAATCTGGTTCTTACGTACAAAACTCTACAAAAGGTAAGCGTGAACGTGTAGGACGTATTCTACAAATGCATGCTAACTCTCGCGAAGAGATCTCACAAGTTTACGCTGGAGATATCGCTGCAGCTGTAGGCTTAAAAGATACAACAACAGGTGATACACTTTGTGATGAGAAAGCTCTAGTAATTCTTGAATCTATGGAATTCCCAGAACCAGTTATCTCACTTTCTGTTGAACCTAAATCTAAAGCTGATCAAGATAAAATGGGTGCTGCTCTTGTAAAATTAGCAGAAGAAGATCCTACATTCCGCGTTCATACTGACCAAGAAACTGGTCAAGTAATCATCGCTGGTATGGGTGAGCTTCACCTTGATATCTTAGTTGACCGTATGCGTCGCGAATTTAAAGTAGAGGCTAACGTAGGTGCTCCTCAAGTATCTTACCGTGAAACTTTCCGCTCTTCAGCACAAGTTGAAGGTAAATTCGTACGTCAATCTGGTGGACGTGGTCAATTCGGACACGTTTGGATTGAATTCTCTCCAAACGAAGAAGGAAAAGGCTTTGAATTTGAAAATGCTGTTGTCGGTGGGGTAGTTCCACGTGAATACATTCCAGCTGTTGAAGCAGGTCTTCGTGACGCGCTTAACAATGGTGTACTTGCTGGATATCCATTAATCGATATTAAAGCAAAATTATACGACGGATCTTATCATGATGTTGACTCGAATGAGATGGCATTTAAAATTGCTGCGTCTATGGCATTGAAAAATGCTGTATCTAAAGTAAACCCAGTAATTCTTGAACCACTCATGAAAGTTGAAGTTGTTATTCCTGAAGAATATTTAGGAGACATCATGGGAGATATTACATCTCGTCGTGGACGCGTTGAAGGTATGGACGCTCGTGGTAACGCACAAGTAGTACGTGCAATGGTTCCACTTTCTGAAATGTTCGGATATGCAACGGCTTTACGTTCTAATACGCAAGGTCGCGGAGTATTCTCAATGGTGTTTGATCACTATGAAGATGTTCCAAAATCAATTTCTGAAGAAATTATCAAAAAAAATAAAGGTGAATAATTGAATTTTCACCAATATTCAAGTATAACTAATTTGTAGTGTATAAAAGATAGGGGGACGTACGCCCTCTACCTTTTATCATAAAAAATCACACAATTACTGAGGAGGCAATCTATAATGGCTAAAGAAAAATTTGACCGTTCAAAAACGCATGCTAACGTTGGTACAATCGGACACGTTGACCATGGTAAAACAACTTTAACTGCAGCAATCGCTACAGTTCTTTCTAAAAAAATGGGTGGTACAGCTAAATCATACGCTGACATCGACAACGCTCCTGAAGAAAAAGAGCGCGGAATCACAATCAATACTTCTCACGTTGAGTATGAAACTGCATCACGTCACTATGCTCACGTAGACTGCCCAGGACATGCTGACTATGTTAAAAACATGATCACAGGTGCTGCACAAATGGACGGCGGAATCTTAGTAGTATCTGCTGCTGACGGCCCAATGCCACAAACTCGTGAACATATCCTTCTTTCTCGTCAAGTAGGTGTTCCTTACCTAGTTGTATTCATGAACAAATGTGATATGGTAGACGACGAAGAACTTCTTGAATTAGTTGAAATGGAAATTCGTGACCTTCTTTCTGAATACGATTTCCCAGGCGACGATATTCCAGTAATTAAAGGTTCTGCTCTTAAAGCTCTTGAAGGAGAGCCAGAATGGGAAGAAAAAATCGTTGAATTAATGGACGCTGTAGATAGCTACATCCCAACTCCAGAACGTCAAACTGAAAAACCATTCATGATGCCAGTTGAGGATGTATTCTCAATCACTGGTCGTGGTACAGTTGCTACTGGTCGTGTTGAACGTGGTCAAGTTAAAGTTGGAGACGTTGTTGATATCATTGGTATCAATGAAGATGCAAAATCAACTACTGTAACAGGTGTTGAAATGTTCCGTAAACTTCTTGACTATGCTGAAGCTGGAGACAACATTGGTGCTCTTCTTCGTGGTGTTGCGCGTGAAGATATCCAACGCGGACAAGTATTAGCTAAACCAGGCTCAATCACTCCACACACAGACTTCAAAGCTGAAGTTTATGTTTTATCAAAAGAAGAGGGTGGACGTCATACTCCATTCTTCACAAACTACCGTCCTCAGTTCTACTTCCGTACAACTGACGTAACTGGTGTTTGTAACTTACCAGAAGGCGTAGAAATGGTTATGCCTGGAGATAACATCGAAATGATCGTTTCTCTAATCTCTCCAATCGCTCTTGAAGAAGGTACTAAATTCTCTATCCGTGAGGGTGGACGTACTGTAGGCGCTGGTGTAGTTGCTACTATTACTAAGTAATCTATAAATCAAAAGCTAAAATCCATCTCGTGACGACGAGATGGATTTTTTTTGTGCAAAAAAATAGTGTAAACTAGTCTTATAGAGGTGATACTGTTGAATGCAAAAATATTATTAATTGAAGATGATCAGTCTATATTTGATATGATAAAAGAAAGGTTTGTTCAGTGGTCAATTGATGTTTGTAGACCATCTGATTTTCAAGAAGTAATCGATAGTTTTATTGATGAAAAGCCACAACTTGTTATTATTGATATTCAGCTTCCAGCATATGATGGATTTCATTGGTGCAGAGAAATTAGACATATTTCAAAAGTACCGATAATATTCTTGTCTTCTCGAGATCATCCAATGGATATGGTGATGGCAATGCAAATGGGCGCAGATGATTTTGTTCAAAAACCATTTAATATGGATGTACTTCTTGCGAAAGTGCAGGCTACTTTTCGCAGAACATATGATTATGGTGAAGAGCGTGTAGACATTACACACTGGAATAATTCGGTTATTGATTTCTCGAGGAGCCATATTACAAGAGGAAACCAGTCTGTAGAACTTACAAAAAATGAGTTGTTTATACTAAGAGTATTACTGCAATCTGTAAATAAAATCGTGTCCCGCGATGAATTAATGAGAAAATTATGGGACGATGAAAGATTCGTTAATGATAATACACTTTCCGTCAATGTAAATAGATTACGAATAAAACTTGAGGAAATAGGTTTAGTTGAGGTCATCTTGACGAAAAAGGGGTTAGGGTATATGGCGGTTACAAAGGAGGAATAGTCTATTTTGTTGTTATTATTTTTAAAAGAAAAGAAAGCGTGGATTCTATTTTTTATTATTTTACAAATATGGCTAAACTTTATATTGACTTTAGATATAACCTTTAGTCATGTTTCTATTCGATATATTAATAGTGTGAATATATTATTGTTCATCGTGTTCTTAACATGGCGTTTTTTTGCAGAAACAAATTATTTAAGAAAGCTCAATGATTTACAGAGGCAGGCAGAAAATGAAGTAGATAGTTTTCTGAGTGCTATTCCAGATGGAAATTCCCCATTTGAAAGGCTTATTTCTAAATCAATGGAAGAGATGATATTAAAGAGTAGAGAAGAGTTGAATGGTGTAAGAGTGGAGTTTTCAGAGGAATATGACCGTACACTTACATGGATTCATGAAGTGAAAACACCATTAACTGCGATGAAATTAATGATTGATTCACTAGACAATCCTTCTTCACAAAAAAAGCTGGAGCTACAATGGCTCCGTATTCACTTGCTTTTAGACCAGCAATTGCATCATACACGTCTTCCTGCTATTGAACGAGATAATATGATTGAATCTGTTGTGCTTCAAAAAATTGTACATAAAGAAATTAAAGAATTACAAGCATGGTGTTTGGAAAAGGGAATTGGATTTGACTTAGATAATTTGAATAAGGAAGTGCTAACCGATCAAAAATGGCTCTCCTTTATTATCCGCCAGCTATTGTCTAATGCAGTGAAATATAGCATGGAAAATGCGGAAATACATATTTTTTCGTCAAAAGAAGAAACGGGTCATGTTATTTTGCATGTTAAAGATGAAGGTATAGGGATTAGTCAGGCCGATTTACCCCGTATTTTTGATAAATCATTTACTGGATTAACAGGTCGTCTCACAACAGCTTCAACAGGAATGGGCTTATATTTAGCTAAAAATGCAGCAGAAAAGTTAGGTATAGTAATATTTGTTCAATCGGAGCAAGGTGTTGGTTCTACTTTCTCTTTACGCTTTCCCCTCAAAAATGAATTTCTTCAAATTTCGAGTAGGTGACAAAATTGTCATCTACTCTTTTCGTTTGTCATCTAAATCAAACGAAAGATGAAAAGTAAAACGGTACAATAGGTATATAAAGTGGTAGGAGGAACAGAAATGACGATATTAAGTGGACGTAAAATTAAAAAAGTATATGGTAAAAAAGTAAATGCTCAAGAAGTGCTAAAGGGGATTGATCTGGAGGTGAAAGAGGGAGAATTTGTAGGGATTATGGGTCCTTCGGGTTCAGGGAAAACGACTCTCCTAAATGTTCTTTGTTCAATTGATCATGCAACCGAAGGCGTTATTGAGATTGCTGGAAACAATTTAAGAAAGATGAAAGAACGTGAGTTATCTAGCTTTCGTAGAGAGCAGTTAGGGTTTATCTTTCAAGATTACAACTTGCTAGATACATTAACGGTGAAAGAGAATATTTTACTGCCTTTATCTATAAGTAAAGTATCGAAAAAAGATGCTGAACATCGTTTTAATGAAATTACTAAATTACTTGATATAAAAGAATTAGCTGCTAAATATCCAAATGAAATTTCTGGTGGTCAAAAACAAAGAACTTCAGCTGCAAGAGCATTAATAACGAATCCCTCGATTGTTTTTGCAGATGAACCAACAGGTGCACTCGATTCGAAGTCTGCAACAGCCCTATTAAGTAATTTAGAAAAGATTAATCGAGATAAAAAAGTGACAATTATGATGGTTACGCATGATCCGGTAGCTGCGAGCTTTTGTAGTAGAGTTTTGTTTTTAAAAGACGGACAACTATATACGGAGCTTTATAAAGGGGAAAAGGATCGCAGGGTATTTTTTCAAGATATTATGAATACACAAGGTGTGCTTGGTGGTGATGGTTATGACGCTTAGTCAATTAGTTTTACGAAGTATGAAGAAAAACATTAAGCATTATTATTTGTATTTCTTTGCTCTGATTTTCAGTGTGACATTGTACTTTTCATTTATCACATTGCAATATAATCCAAGTGTGTTAGGTATTTCAGGTGGAGTCAAAATGACTGCAGGAATAAAAGCTGCATCGTATGTATTAATGTTTGTCGTTGTTTTCTTTGTTTTGTACGCCAATCATTTATTTATGAAGAGACGTAGTAAAGAGATTGGGTTGTACCAACTAATCGGTATGTCTAAAGGACTTGTTATTCGATTACTAGCTTTAGAGAGCGTTGTTTTATGGTGTAGTGCAATTGGAATTGGTGTTGGAATAGGATATTTAACTTCGCGATTATTTACAATGATTTTGTTGCGCCTTCTAGAAAAAGAGGCATTAGTGACAATGACATTTTCGACACAAGCACTCCAAATGACTTTGTCTGTATTTGCAATTTTATTAATTGTTGTGTTAATCCAAACGTCATTTATGATTCGTAGGTCTTCTTTGCTTAGCTTGTTTAATGCAAGCAAGACAGCAGATACCCGAGTGAAACGTTTTAATGCATTCCAAATGTTTCTTGGATTTATTGGTCTTGTATCCATTGCATATGGCTATTATTTGTCGACGAAGTTGTTTGAGATAGATAGTCCAAATGCGAATGCCTTATTCATTCGAATGATTCTTATATTAGGAACGACAATTGGAGGAACCTTTTTTGTTTTCCGTTTCTCTGTTGCGTTTTTGATGAATATAATAAGAAAGAAAAAAAGAGGCCACTTATCGCTTGTCGATGTATTGTCTCTAACGCCAATCATGCACCGTATGAAAGGAAATGCGAAGTCTCTTACACTCATAACGGTAATGTCGGCATTTGCACTGGCAATCTTGTCTCTATCGTACATTTCTTATTATTCAGCATCCGCAAATGCACAACGATCTGTGCCTAACGATTTTATCTTATTAAATGATCAAGGCCAAGCATTTACAGAACGTTTGAAGGAAGAAAAGATTGAATTCAAGCAAACGGATTTCTCTATTCTATCAGTACTATTTGATATGTCAGAGATCCTCGAGAAGGATATACCTGCAGGGGTAAATATAGATCCTAAATCTAGCGAAACGGTAGTTATGAAGCATAGTGAAGTTCAAAAGGTAATGCCAGAATTCAAGCTGAAAGAAGGAGAAGGCTATTTTGTAGGTTATTCTGGAGTGCTAGCAGAATTTATGCCGTTTCAGAACAATAAGCCTGTACACATAAAGACAAGTGCTGGTGATGTTACTGTACAAATCAAAAAACTAGATGAAAAGCCGTTATTAAGCTACAGAGTTACTTACGCTGGCCCAGTTCTTGTAGTAACAGATGAGCTGTTTGAGTTACTTACTAACGATCCAATTGTACAAAAACAGACGGGATGGACGAAACAAGTTGGAATTGACTTAGCAGATAAAACAAAAATAAAAGAGGTTCAATCACTGTATAAAGAATCGACAAATGGGGGGACTTTCAAGTATGTGAATGCTAACGGTGCAAGTGAAAGTGTATCTCAAGATTCACAAGAGTCTTATAGACAATCAACGCTAGAACTGTTTGGGTTAGTTATTTTCATTACAGGATTTTTAGGGCTTGCATTTTTAATGACGACCGGCAGCATTTTATACTTTAAGCAAATGACGGAAGCAGAAGAAGAACGTGCTTCTTATACAGTGCTTCGTAAAATTGGATTTTCAAAGAAAGATTTGATGAAGGGTATTTACATGAAGCAGGTATTTAACTTTGGCGTTCCATTAGTAATTGGACTTGCGCATAGTTACTTTGCTGTCAAATCTGGATGGATGATGTTCGGTACAGAGTTAGTTACTCCATTGCTTATTACGATGGGTGTATATGTAATCTTATACTCAATTTTTGCCCTGCTATCAGTAGGCTATTACCGCAAGGTTGTAAACGAATCATTATAAGAGGAAAGATATGCCCCGTAAAAGTCTAGAAAACTTAACATGGGGCAATTCTTTCTTTTTTTTTGAGGAATAAGAAGGATATGCTTTTCTACTCGGTACTTCTCTAATAAAACCACGATATTAGTATAGTGAATGTGTGTCCAAAGCACACTAGAATTGGCAAAGGACAAGAGGCGCTTAAAAGGAGCTATGAGCATTTCTTAAAGAATAAGAAAGTATATTATTTTCTACTCTACATTGTCCAACTCAGGTTTTCCGATGCTTACCG
>Ga0157371_10003834_pt1 | contig 13416 bp, 9 predicted proteins | sample C45metaG_FD_113462 | JGI IMG/M metagenome (GOLD analysis project Ga0157371, IMG submission 113462) | Corn rhizosphere microbial communities from Kellogg Biological Station, Michigan, USA - C4-5 metaG | ecosystem: Host-associated > Plants > Roots > Rhizosphere > Soil | place: USA: Michigan... | reverse complement strand
TCGAAACACTTTATTATGTCTTCCTGGGAAAAACATATAAAGGCAAAGGCGTTGGGCGCTCCAAGATCGGCAACCAGATCGGATCACTGGACCTGGGTGCCGAATACAACTTCGAGAAATTCAAGATCATGATCTACCGCCAGAACTTCTATGATGTTGGGGCATTGGCAAAGCTTGCCAACATTGCCGATGGCCTAAATGGCGTCAGCATCGAAAACAACGATAAAAACACCAAAATCAGCGGATTCAAATGGAAAAAAGTGCTATTTGAATTCTTTTACTCCAAAGATCAGGCAGGCTATCCATGGTCTAAAAAAACCAAGTCCGGCGACGAAGACTACTACAACAATGCCTTTTACCGAAATGGCTGGTCTTACTTTGGACCAGGGATCGGAAATCCCCTGATCACGCCCGCAAGCGACGCAAAAGAAGGCCAGGCATCAAAAAAGGCAGACTATTTCATCAACAACAGGGTCGTAGCGGTACACCTGGGTTTTGAAGGTGAAATTGATACCTGGACGTTTGCAACTAAAATCACTCATTCCTGGAACTACGGAACCTTCGGAACAAGTATTTACGGAAATACAACAGGAAACAACAGCAGCCCCAGTTCCAACAACATATTCATCCCGGTTCAGCAATTTTCAGTCTACCTTGAAGGACTAAAGGCGTTGAAAAATAATTACAGGATTGGTTTTGCTACAGCGCTGGACCAGGGCAAGCTTTTAAATAATTCCTTCGGAGCGTCGCTTCGGTTGATTAAAGGCTTTTAGGCCCCCTGGTCAACTACCGAGAGCACTTCCCGCTCCCATAAATTTGCAGGGTAAACCCCCTGATCACTAAGTTTTTGAAGTTGCGCCTTCACAATGGGCGCATCTTCTTTGAACGTAACACCAAACCACCTGGCCTCGGTAGGAATCACTTTCACTGCACCTTTCCCCGAGTTAATCAGCGTATCGGTTACCTCAGGAATCAGGAATTCTGCTTTCAGGTCATCCAGATTCGCATCCAGGAATTTATAATACTCCAGTTCGCTCCAATTCACAAAGGCCGGCGTAAAACAGAAGAAATTCATGCTAACCTTAGTATCTAAAGCAAGCTCAAGATCAGCCCCTGCAATTTTAGTAAATGCTTTTCCGTCTTTTTTGTAGATTTCTTTCCGTTCTGTAATGCCAATAATATTACCATCGGCATTCACATTGATCTCTCCCCTGGTAACCGATCCGTTATCACTTAACGTATTTTTCAACTCATATCCAACACAAGCATACTTGCCATCCTCAATACCATTACTCAAAAAATCGAACGATTGCTTAAAGGCATCAAACCCGTAAAAGTCATCTGCATTGATGACCGAGAAAGGAGCATCCAAAACATCCTTACAGCACAACAAGGCATGCTGCGTACCAAAAGGCTTCACACGCGCCTGGGGAATTGCGCGCCCGCCACTATATTTATCTAAACGCTGATAAACATATTCAAGCTCAATTTTACCTTTTAACTTGGGCTCAATTGCCGCCTTAAAGGAATCCGAAAACTCTTCCCGGATAATAAAAATTACCTTTCCATACCCCGCCTTAATGGCATCGTATATGGAATACTCCATAATTGTTTCGCCCGAAGGGCCAAATGATTCGATTTGCTTGTTACCACCATAACGGCTCGCCATACCGGCAGCCAGAATTACCAAAGAAGGTTTCGACTTAAACATAATAAACTTAGGGATGTTAATTAACGAATATATAGATTTTAAACAGCAACCAGCTGCTTCTTTAAAGATTTGGTTCCTATAGACTGAACAATAAAACCAATCGACCTTAATTTGTCTGCATCCAGCAAATTTCGTCCGTCAAAAATTTTTGCCGGCTTCAACATGCCGTCATAAATCCTTTCCCAATCGTAATCCTTAAACTCGTCCCACTCCGTAAGCACAGCTATCGCATGCGCACCTTTGCACACCTCATAAGGATCAGCCCCAACACCTATACTCGCCCTGTTCTGCTCTGCAGTTCTGGAACCCAAATAATCCAGATCCGCATAAACCTGCCTTTCAACCACCTTCGGATCATACACCCGGAGTTCAGCCTGCTCATTCAACAAATAATCCGCCACATAGATCGCTGCAGATTCACGGGTATCATTGGTGTCCTTTTTAAAAGCCCAGCCCAAAAACGCAATCTTTTTACCCGAAACCGTATTGTAAAGTTTACGAACAATATTTAACGCAAATCTTTTTTTCTGATGATCATTCATAATGATCACCTGCTCCCAGTAATCGGCCACCTCAGTCAGCCCGAATGACCTCGATATGTATACCAGGTTTAAAATGTCTTTTTGAAAACACGAACCACCAAAACCTACAGACGCTTTCAGGAACTTAGGACCGATACGACTATCCATCCCTATCGCTCTGGCAACTTCATTTACATCCGCTTCAGTTTTCTCGCACAACTCAGATATCGCATTGATCGAAGAGATCCGCTGCGCCAAAAATGCATTCGCAACCAATTTAGAAAGCTCAGATGACCATACATTAGTTGTTAAAATACGCTCTCTGGGAATCCAGTTGTTATAAATTTCAACCAGCGACTCAATAGCACGCTTGCCTTCCGGCGAAGAATCCCCACCAATCAGCACCCGATCAGGATTCAGCAGATCTTCCACCGCAGTACCTTCAGCAAGAAACTCAGGATTAGACAATACCTGGAATTCGATATCATTGCCTGCATATTGCAAAATATCCTTTATCGCCTCTGCGGTCCTTACCGGCAGGGTCGATTTCTCCACAATAATTTTATTTGACTTCGAAACTCTTGCAATCTGCCTTGCACACAATTCAATCCATTTCAAATCCGCGCCCATCCCCTTGCCCGAACCATAAGTTTTGGTTGGCGTATTCACTGAAATGAAAATCATTTGCGCTTCGTCTATGGCTTTATCCACATCAGTAGAGAAAAAGAGATTCCTACCCCTGGCTTGAGCAACCACATCGCTAAGCCCCGGCTCATACACCGGCATATTGTCCATATCCTGGTCGTTCCAGGCAGCAATCCGGGCCTCATTCAGGTCCACCACGGTTACTTTTATTTCAGGACACTGCTTAGCAATAATCGCCATTGTAGGGCCACCTACATAACCGGCTCCGATACAACATATGTTTGTAATTTGCATGATAAGTTAACATTATTTAAGTAAAACAATAAGGATTCAGATGATTTTTAATAAAACTTAACAAAAAGATAACATTGATCGTCATTTTTTTTGCACAAAACAACCAAATGCCTTACAAATATATAATTTAAGCTACAAAAAGAACAAGACTTCCCATTTTTAACAAAAAAATAATATTAAAATAACCAATTATTCATAATAATATATCATTATAGTAACAAAAGAAGGCAAAAACTCAAGCTTTAAGCACATATAAACTAAAAAAGATAAAAAAATTTACTATTTTATCATAAATAATTACCAATTCTCATCATATAACCTTATTTTTACAAACAAATAAGGCAAGCATACACAAACAACACCACCAAATTGTTGTTTTTGCCTCAAATTTTAAAAAACAAGTAAATCATTCCCAATTAAATCATCCCTATTTATGAAGAAAGCACTTATCACAGGTATTACAGGACAAGACGGAGCATATCTGGCAGATTTGCTGTTAAAAAAAGGTTACGAAGTGCATGGCGTTAAACGTCGCAGCTCGCTATTCAACACCGACCGTATTGATCACCTCTATCAGGATCCACACGAAAGCGACATCCGCTTCGTATTACATTACGGAGATTTAAGCGACTCAACTAACTTAATAAGGATCATTCAGCAAGTACAGCCTGATGAGATTTATAATTTAGGAGCAATGAGCCATGTTCAGGTAAGTTTCGAAACTCCTGAATACACCGCCAACGCCGATGGCATAGGAACACTCAGAATCCTGGAAGCCATCAGAATTCTGGGGCTGGTAAAGAAAACAAAAGTATACCAGGCCTCAACCTCTGAACTATATGGTCTGGTACAGGCAGTGCCACAGTCAGAAACTACTCCTTTCTATCCGCGCTCACCTTATGCGGTTGCAAAAATGTACGCTTACTGGATCACGGTCAACTATCGCGAAGCTTACGGTATGTTTGCCTGCAACGGCATACTTTTCAACCATGAAAGTCCATTACGCGGAGAAACATTTGTAACCAGAAAAATCACTCGCGGAACGGCTAAAATCGCACTGGGATTGCAGGATAAATTATACCTGGGAAATCTCGATGCACGAAGAGACTGGGGACATGCCAAAGATTATGTTGAAGCCATGTGGCTGATCCTGCAGCATGACACCCCTGAGGATTTCGTGATCGCAACAGGAATTACCACTACCGTACGTGATTTTATCAAAATGGCCTTTGATGAAGTAGGCATCACCCTTGAGTTTACCGGCGAAGGTGTAGACGAAGTAGGAACAGTTGTTTCCTGCAGCAATCCGGACTACCTGGTCGAAATCGGGAAAGAAGTTGTAGCAGTAGACAAGCGTTACTTCCGCCCTACAGAAGTGGACCTATTGATCGGTGACCCTTCAAAATGTAAAGAAAAATTAAAATGGGAGCCAAAATATGACCTAGCAGGATTGGTCAACGATATGATGAACTCAGATTTACAGCATTTCCAAAAGGAAAGAATGCTAAAAGAATCAGGATATGCAGTTAAAAATCAATTTGAATAAAATGCATCATTATGTTAGTAAAAAAACGACTTCTTTCCATTGATGTATCAAGTGGATCGTACAACGAATTTATAGGCGCTATTCTTAAATACGCCATAGAAAGGGTTTCATCTTACGTTTGTGTTGCCAATGTGCATATGCTCATTGAGGCACACAACACCCCTAAATATGCAGATGTGGTAAATCAGGCCGATATCGTAACTCCAGATGGTATGCCTTTGGCGCAAGGCTTCAAATATGAATACAACCTTAAACAGGATCGCGTAGACGGAATGAGTCTGCTGCCTGCACTCCTTGCCGAGTGTGAGAAAAGCGACCTGTCCGTTTATTTCTACGGTGGCGATCAGAAAACACTGAACACCGCAGAAACGTATATCCGCGAGGCTTATCCAACTTTAAGGGTAGCAGGCCTGTATTCCCCACCCTTTCGCAAGCTTACTGAAGCAGAAAAGCTGGAGGATGAGCAACGGATTAAAGATTCCGGCGCTCACCTGATCTTTGTTGCCCTGGGCTGCCCTAAACAAGAAATGTGGATGGCTGAAATGAAAGGCAAAGTGCCCGCATTAATGATTGGCATCGGAGGTGCACTACCTGTATTTACAGGCGCACAGAAGCGGGCACCAAAATGGATGCAGGACAATAGTCTGGAATGGGTTTACCGCTTAATACAGGAACCAAAAAGACTATTTAAGAGGTATTTAACAACAAACAGTAAGTTTTTATACTTGCTTGCCAAAGAAAAACTGAAAACCAAGTCATGAAACATACTTCAAAAATCTATATAGCCGGTCACAACGGTATGGTCGGATCTGCAATAGCAAGAAAATTGCAGCAACAAGGCTATACCCAAATTATCACACGCAGTTCAAAAGAATTAGATTTAAGGAATCAACAGGAAGTAAACGACTTTTTCGCAACCGAAAAACCGGAATATGTATTCCTGGCCGCAGCTAAAGTGGGCGGTATTATGGCAAACAATGTCTTCAGGGGCGAATTTCTATACGAGAATTTAATGATCCAGAACAACGTGATCCATGCCTCGTACCTGAATGACGTGACCAAACTGATGTTCCTGGGTTCGTCCTGCATCTACCCCAGAATGGCACCACAACCCTTAAAAGAGGAATATCTGCTCACAGGCGAGCTGGAGCAAACCAATGAGCCGTATGCCATCGCAAAGATCGCCGGCATTAAAATGTGTGATGCTTACCGGTCACAATATGGCTGTAATTACATCTCTGTTATGCCTACCAATCTGTACGGCCCTAATGACAATTACGACCTGAACAACTCACATGTTTTACCCGCATTGATCAGAAAGGTAATTGCTGCAAAAAACAATGCAGAGCCTTCAGTGACCATCTGGGGCACAGGAACACCAAAAAGAGAGTTTCTATATGTAGATGATCTTGCGGATGCCTGCATCCACCTGATGGAAACTTACAACGAACCAGGTCTGGTTAACATCGGCGTAGGCGAAGACATCTCCATTAAAGACTTAGCCGACCTTGTGGTAAAAGTTGTGGGCTACCAGGGCGAAGTCATCAAAGACCTTTCTAAACCAGATGGCACACCAAGAAAATTAATGGATGTAAGCAAATTAAATGCACAAGGCTGGAAAGCAAAAGTATCCCTCGAAGAAGGAATCAAAAAAGTATATAATGAAGTAAAGGAAATGAATTGGAATTAAGTCCCTATTAATACCTAACCTCCCTAAGCTGAGAGGACGCACCACATCGGGCGTCCTCTTTTTTTGATCCCTCTGGTCATGGTTTTCTCTAATGTCAACACCGTGATTTTTGCATCCATACACCTAAACCTCCTGTTGTTACACGATTAGCGCATTTTTTAAAAATCTCCTGGCAAATCTGTTTTAGCAATTTTCGACAATCCATTTCTTTAGTCTACCACCATACTATTCGGTCGAAACCCATTCTTTGGCCTAAGCACTTGGGTCAACAAATTGGAGAATATAATCTTCACCTTCTTTAAATGCATTGCTATATTCCAGTATCTCCTGCATTTTAGCCATATCCTCCCCAACCAACACAGAACTAAAAAGCTGTGCTCTTTGCAGCATCCTGATATAGGTATCTGGCTCTTGTCTTCGGGTAAGCCCGCGTAATCCTCCAAGGTAATCTTCTCGAAATACTGTCGGAATGATAATCTTAGTCTGTCTTGCTGAAACCAATTCAGCATTCATCATCACTCGTGCAATCCTTCCATTTCCATCATCAAAGGGATGCACCTCACTAATCATAAACATCATATAAACTGCTTTTGCAAAAGGATTCTTCAGCCCCTTATAAAAATCAAAGGCTTGCGTCAATGTCCCGGTTACTAACCCATGGTCTACAAATGATGTATCGCCAGCCTGATTGTTTCTGGTCTTAAATAACCCGGGGTTTTTCGAGGGTCTTGCGCTAAGTAAAATTTTATGCCGATACTGGAGAATTTCCAGAAGTCTGTCGGGAGAATCAGGAGTAATTGACATTTCTTTGGTGTTATTAACCAAATGGTAAGTCCCCAGAATGTCATGTGAATCTTCGTCTCTGGAGGGTAGAGGCCTGCTAGTTTCTATGATTTGCTTCGCTTCTTCGATTTCGAATCTAGTACCCTCTATAAAATTAGAAAAGTATGCTTCAAAAAAAGCAAAATTACGAAAGGCCAGCTGAGTTGTATTTCTTTCGGGTAGATTAACAAACTCCCGTTGTTGCAGCTCTACAAAAAGCTTTTCAAACAGTGCGATCCTTACAGGATCATAAGGATGACCAAACGCTCTTGCAATAGCTAGAGGAGATCTTAAAATACTGGATGGTTTCGTGGTCAGAATAGCACCGACTAATTTATTAAGCTTCTCGAATTCTTTTTGCATCCCCAATTCTTCGCTGATATGACGTGCCTGATCACGGAATTCGTTAAGCCCTTGTTCACCACGGCTCCTTGCAATATTATCCAATCGTTCTTCTAATTCAGGTATGGTTAATGTTTTAGATTTGGGGCCGGGCTTACGTGATTCCTGAAGATTCTCTAAGAATGCCCGTTCCTGACTGGATGCACGCAAGTTTTCATTTAAAGTATCCCTTTCCATTGTCCCCGGACCTTTCATAAGATTTAAAGTAATTCCAGGAAGTTTAACTATCCGCTGTGAAGGATAAGTAAAGAACATATCACCCGTACTTGTGGGTTTATACTCCAAAGCTGTACGATGACTCAACATAATCCCTGGAAACAAATGACCAATGATTTTAAAGAGGTTTCTCCGAATGATGGTTTCAGGAGATTCATTTAAATTAGACGTATAAATCCTGGGAGCAATCTTCTTAAGCTGCCCTGATCTTTCCAGATGGGAAATACTTCTGCTAATCGAAGGATTACTTGAAGAAAATATAATTTCCTGCAAATGTAAAGGAGTGTGCTTATCCATAGTTTGAAGATTTAGGATGCAAAAATCTAAGGTCAATTTGACTTAAATGGGAGCGTTTGTTAAATTTTTAATTACAATAATGTTAAAATTACAAATTTTTAAGCATAAGTACAAAGTCAGAATTTTAATTGACACCCTTTACGTACCTCAATACTGACTTTCGAAGAAGATCGAAAGTTACAGTCAGCATTATTAAAGAATAAAGCAAATGGATACCCTGCAAAAATTCAATGCTAACTCAGCATAAAACCAGAAAAATGTTAAATTTCTAATCGCAATTCGATAACATACCCAAATTTCTCAGGATAACACCGCCGGCAGTTAGCTATAACCCTACCCACATATCCAAAAACGCTGAGATGAGGAGCTACGAAATATTATGCATGCTTTTATCCTTGCCCATGTGATATCGGTAACTATCTATAAATCTTTTTATACGATCAATCCGGAAGTATATCCAGCGCCGGCTGCCGGAAAATGTCAATTTTTAAATTCACTTTGAGACGCGTTTTCTACAACAGGGTCCCAAACATCTTTTTGGGTAAATACCCACTAGAACTGACAGGCCCAATATGTGAAATGAACTTCACGAATAAAGAACCTCTAGCTAATCATGCTATTCAATTCCCTCAAATGATTACTCAATTCCTCTTCCGAGTCAAACCTGTCCTTAATTTTCCTGGCCGGGTTCCCGCCATAAATACTATACGGCTCCACATCCTTGGTCACTACAGATCCCGCGGCTATAATTGCTCCGTCATTGATCACCACCCCCTGCATTATCGTTGCACCGTAGCCCACCCAAACATCATTGCCAATCCTGGTCACCAGGCCCTTGCCCTTCCAATCGTAGCTTTCTTCACGAATAGACGAGGCAATCCTTATCGGCGTACCTACCTGCTGAAAATGATGGTCATACCGCCCAACAATACCCACCCTGTTTCCAAAGATTACATAATCGCCAATCACACAATCCGTCTCTATTAACGAATCTCTCCCGATGTAAAAATGCTTACCGATCTTAATCTGATTTTTCGCCCACAACCTTACCCTTACACCCGCATGGAAACCCTCTGCAATATCGTACCTGGCCCATTTTATTTTGGCCAGATACAAATCCCTCAAATCCTTTATTAAGCCTACTACACTCATTTGAACACCCTTTGAAAAATTGTTTCAATTTTCGAGATGATCCTCGATACCAATCCCATTTTAAGGATAAACTTATTTTGATAAAATTGATTTACCTGAACTTTATGCGGCAAGGAAAAGCTCATCCGTTCTTCGGTATCCAATGCAGGCAAATACCTTCTCCCGGAACCATTGGTATGCGTAGCGAACTGGTCAAAACCATTGTTAAATACCTTCGAGAAAACCGGATAAATCGTCAACCCGCCCTTTCTGAACTGATGGTAGAACCAACGTATCGCCCAGGAATCGAGGCGACCTTCCATTTGCTCGGCCAGCATCTTGTTCAAATCCGAACCGCCAACAGCAAATTCTCTTTGTGCTCTGGAATCCTTTTTGAAAAGCGCATAGTCTTTAACCGCCCAATCCACATCCGACCAGCGATCTTTCCAGGTAGCCCAGCCCCAGGACCAACCACGCTTTAAGAAATAAGCATCATCATGATCATCCTTAGACTGCCCCAGGTTAAAAGCATAACCCGAAATAGAAAATGCCGCCGGATCCGACTTGTATTTCTCCAGGCAGGTGTTCATGAAGGTAAGAAAATTACTGGTGGTACTCAGGTCATCTTCCAGCACAATAACCGTATCAAATTTCTGAAAAACAGAAGTAACGCCGTCAATGATCGACTTCGCCAGGCCTTTGTTTTTCTCTGCCTCCACTACTGTAATCGCTTTAAATCCGGTTATGGTTTTTATAAAATCTCTAACCTGCTTTACAATCACTTCATCCTTTTCAACTTTGGCAGCATCAGAGAAAATAAAGAGCTCGCTATCCGCTGCGAGTTCGTTTTTTGCAAGCGCTTCAACCGTAGTTTTCAGGGTATCCAGCCGCTTATAGGTAAATAATAAAATTGGAGCTATATTCATTTTTTTAGATAGGGTTTGATTATTTTTTTGCGGATAAGAATTTTTATTTTCTCAGTCCGATGTTCGAAACATTAATTTGTTTTAATCCTTTTAAAGCAGCCCCTCGGGGATCCTTACCAAGGGAAACCGTATTGCTGTCTAATACCGATTTATTCGACGAAAACCGGCCAACATTTATACATAAACTATTTTTGAATTTATTTGGTCCCGGCCTGTAATCATTTGAAGCCAGCTTCTTTAAATAGGGATACCGCTTTAGAAAAAGTGCCGAATTTGAATTCACATCACTCTTCAGCTTCTTGCTCATCTCTTTTGTACCCATCAGCGCCTTCCATTTCTCATCAGTCCAGGAAGTCATGGAAACCGCCAGCCCGCAGTTCACAAAGTTATTGTCGGCAAATGTATTGTCCCCGCCGCCATTTATATGAACTGCACCAAACTTCTGCTTACCCTGTACAGATCCACAGTTTTTAAAAACATTACTGTCCACCTTAATGCCTCCACTTCCATCGTCTATGTATACCGCGGCAACCATATAGCCTCTGGGGCTCACCAAATTCTCAAAAAGGTTGTTATGGATCCGCGTCCCTGTTGATGAGCGGTCGCGTCCCGTATACACCGCGCCCTGGTCATTTATTTCCTGCACCACATCTTGAATTTTATTGTACGAGATGTCATGATTATTTCCCCAGTACATAATTGCCTGTCCCTGGCTATCATGAATAAAGCAGTTCTTTATGGTATTGCCTACCCCACCCAAAAATATAGCCGGAGAACTCACCCAATTCCTTCTTGCATAATTGTAGATCTCAGTATTATCTATTATGTTCCCTGCCGGCAATAGATTTTGTCTATCACCTCCTGTCATGAAAACACCTCCGGTTCCGGTATTGTAGATTTTGCACGATTTTATGGCAAAAGCCGAGGTCTTATCAAAAGAGATCAGCTCTTCATAACTCTTATACAAAGATTTATCAGCAGTGTTCTTTCCAATCCCGATACCCACCGTACCCAGGTTCATTATCGTACAGTTCTTGATGTTAATGTTTTTGGTGCCCTGCGCATAAATACCCATATCCCTGCCATAACCAATTTCCAATCCGCTTAAGGTTACATTATTTGAATTGATTAAGGAAATGATAGGCGTACTGCACACAGAAACAAAGAGCTCATCTGCCAGATCACCCGAATGGTAAAAAGATAGAATCCCGGTTGTTCTGTCTAAATAATACTCGCCTGAACTGTCCAGTTCTTCCGGGATATTGTAAAAGAAAAACCTCCTGAAAGGCGATGCCTCATCCGTACTTTTTACGCCATAACTCGTAGTAGCATCTAAAGTTATTTCATTTCCATCGATAGATTTAACCGGCACATTATCGTTTGCAAACCCATTGGCCAGAAAACCACTCACCCATACCTGGTCCGATTTCTTCCATTTTGCGGGCCGGTCTCCGCTGTACGCAAACACCGCCCCTGCCTGAGCACCCGTCACACGCTTATCCTTTATTCCCGGATTACTAACCTTTCCAATAGACAAAAAGCCCTTGTTTGGCCACCTGGCCAGCTCCATAGCCTGACCTTTATAAAACAGCTCCAGCGGAGCGGTAACGGCATTTCTATGGCCATGCTGCTGCAACTCACCATAGTCGGCGATGCCTGCTTTCTTCAGGTCAATCTGACAAATGCTTGCAGCAGTTTTCTTCACAGCAGATCTATCAATTTTAACTCCTCCGCTAAGCAGCACCTTTTCGCCTTTATAATTGGCAATGGTAAGCTGCTTCACATTGTCGTTACTGCCAATGTTTATTGTTTTATCCGTAAAATAAGTGCCACCCCTGATCAGGATGGAAACGGATCCACCTTTTACGGAGGCAGCCTTTTGCAATGCGCCATTTAAGCTGCGCAAAGGCTGATCTATGCTTCCGGCCGACTGATCGTTTCCACCAGGGGCAACATAAAAAATCTTATCATTATTTTGAGCGAAAATATTGAATGAACAGAGAAGAAAAAAAACCAATAACCTCATACTTTTCATAATTAATATTTCAAAATGTATCCTATTAACGTAAACTGTTGCGCAGCTTTAGTTCAGGAAAAGCCGGCCAAAATGATCGGTAATTGTCTTGGCCTTTTGTTTTTTAAAATGACTGAATTTTTCCAGATAAGAATGCTCAGCATCTATGCTAAACTTAATCTCGGTATCCGGTTTGGTATCAATCAACAGTGCTTCAAGATCAAGGTCCTTAAACACATTCACCAGCTTATGGTGCAATTTCAGATCCGTCAGAATAATAGGCACCGTATTGTTTAAAATAGACAATAAAGCTACGTGCAAGCGGTTTGTATATAGAAATCTTGCACCCGCATAAAGGCCAATAGCCTGTGCAAAGCTCAATTGCTTATCCAGGAGTTTACACTGGTAATTGTTCCGTTCTAAAATGTCTTTCAGGTACTGTAAAGACTCCAGGTCTTCTACCACCTGATAGGCCAGAACAATCTCTTCATTTTTCACAATTGTATCTGCAAACATCCGCATCAGGTTCACCGCAATCTGATCCAGATAAGCCTTGTTCAGCTCCTTACCCTCAATATCACCTCTAATAGAAACCACTACATAATTACCGCCCTTATAATCCAGCTCAACGCGGTCAATTACAGCTTGAAAATTACCGATATCATATAAAAACGCCAGGTCATCAATCAAAGAAAGATTGTTAAAACCCTTCTCTTTCAAATGGTCATAATTATTAGAATCCCTAACCGCTATATCGGTATAAACGTTCGAGAGTTTCCTTTGATCAGCATAGCCGCCATCAGAGTATGGACCTAAACTCACGCCCCACCTGAGCACGCCTATTTTGGCGGTCTTCAATACTACCGCTCTCAAAAAATACTTATAAAACTTAAACTTTGCCTTAGCCGCATCCTTACCTTCAAAATAGGCGCCCGGAGGGTCAAAAACGAAGTCAACCTTACCAATAACCGAAGCTAAATTCAGCCACCTCAGTACCGGTTTACCCTCAAAAGCCTTAATCCCCTCAACAATAACGATGTTTTTAGCAAAGGGATTATTTAAGGTCACCAGGTCATACAATGAGGGCACTTTACCATCTATAAAAACCTTTCCGAATTTTGATATTTCGCGTATCAGCAAGGCATTGATCAAAACATCACCCAGGTTAGAATCCTTTATTCTCGAAGGATATATAAAGCTC
>Ga0157371_10003833_pt1 | contig 13418 bp, 8 predicted proteins | sample C45metaG_FD_113462 | JGI IMG/M metagenome (GOLD analysis project Ga0157371, IMG submission 113462) | Corn rhizosphere microbial communities from Kellogg Biological Station, Michigan, USA - C4-5 metaG | ecosystem: Host-associated > Plants > Roots > Rhizosphere > Soil | place: USA: Michigan... | reverse complement strand
GCTTTAGCGATGAATTCTGTTGGAAAAGCCGCAATGGATATGGTTTACGAAGTACGTCGTCAGTTTAAGGAAATTCCGGGAATTATGGAAGGAACCGGAAAACCGGAGTACGGAAAATGTGTTGAAATTTCTACAAAAGCAGCTTTAAGAGAAATGATGCTTCCGGGAATATTAACTATTGGTTTCCCAATTGCAATTGTACTTTTAGGAAAATTAGTTTACTCAGATAATAACCAGTTAATTGCTGAAATGCTAGGCGGATATATGGCTGGAGTTACAGTTTCCGGAGTTCTTTGGGCCGTTTTTCAAAACAATGCCGGAGGTGCATGGGACAATGCTAAAAAATCTTTTGAAGCCGGAGTTATGATCAATGGAGAAATGACATATAAAGGTTCTGATGCACATAAAGCGGCGGTTACAGGAGATACCGTTGGAGATCCTTTTAAAGATACTTCAGGACCTTCAATGAATATCTTAATCAAATTAACGTGTTTAATAGGTTTGGTAATTGCGCCAATTTTAGGAGAAGGTCATTCTCCATCAGACATTGCAGGAAAAGCTTCTTGCTGTGCAAAAACAGAAATGCATGCCGGAGTTTCTAAATGCGGTGATATGTCTGGAATGACAAAAGAAGAATGTCTTAAAATGTGTAAAGAAAAAGGCTGTTCACCAGAAGAAACAGCTAAATGTCTGGCTCATTTTGATGCAAGTGGAAAATATCAAAAAACAGACTGTTTTGATACTAGTAAATATGAGAAAAAATCAGTTAATGTTGAAGTGAAAAATATAAACGGAAAAACTACAGGAACTGTTACTAAAACAGAAAATGGCAAAACAACAACCGAAGTTTTCGAAGGAACCGAAGAAGAAGTTTTGGCGAAAGTGGAAGCCGCTAAATAATAACTTTGACAAAATGTCAAAATAAAAAAATGCCTCTAAATTTTAGAGGCATTTTTTGTTTGTGCTGCCTAAGAAAAGATTGAAAAAAACAAAAAGAATATAATACCATTTCTTGGGGTAAATAAATGTCTTAAAATGTTATTTTAAAAACTTCTTGTGGCTGTTTTTAATCTATTTTTAATCTATTTTCAATCTATTTTCGCTTGTTATAAATCTATTAATTTGAATTTTAGCAACTTGAAAAAAGATTAAGGAATGAAAAAAATTATATACATACTGTTATTACTACAGAGCGGGTTTATAATGGCCCAGACAGAAACAGTTGTTACACCAAATGGGAAAAAGGTGCAAATTAACCCTTATGTTAATAATGGATTGCAGGCCAATAATGGTTATGTTCAGTTAGGCGGGGCTTTAGTACAGCCTTCTGTTATAACTACTGACAGTAACTTTACTCTGGGAATAGCAGGACTAACATCTGGATCTGCTGCAGATAATATTTTAGTATTAGATTCAAATAATATTCTAAGAAAAGTTAGTGGTTCCTCATTAACGGCAGCATATTGGAGCATTTTAGGAAATGCGGGTACAAACTCTTCCGTTAATTTTTTAGGGACTACAGATAACACACCTCTTGTGTTTAAAGTGAATAATCAATATGCAGGTAAACTATCGTCTACATCGACGGCTTTTGGTTATAATGCTTTAAATTCTGTTACTCCTTTGCAAGGTGCAGGAAATACAGCTATTGGAGTTTCTTCAATGGCTCTTACTACCAGTACTGGTATGTATAATACGGCGTTAGGAGCGAATACTTTAGCAAATAATACTACAGGTTCTAAAATATTGCAATTGGATATAATACCGGTAATACTATTACAACAGGCAGCAACAACATTACTATAGGATCAGCAAGTTTACTTAGTACAAGTTCGGCAACAGCAAGTAATGAGATGAATATTGGTAATACTTTGTATGGTACTGGGGTTAACAATACTAATACAGGGAAAATAGGAGTAAACACCAACGCGCCAACTGCAGAAATGGATGTAAACGGTTATGCCAGAGTTCGTTCAATGGATGTGGGAGATCTAACGGATAACGTAGTAACAGCAGATGCAAATGGTAACTTGCGCCAAAGGGCAGCAATAGATGTTGCGGCACCTTCATTAGGTTTTGCAAAATTAGGATCGGGGGTTAACTTTACTGCTTCTGGATCATATTTTTATACAGGGACTGTGCTTACTCTGGGGCCTGGTAAATGGCTGGTAACTGTAAATATGTTATTATCAAAATCATCAGGAACATTAGTTGCAACAGGTGCAACTGAAACCTGGTGGGTGCGTTCTGGTTTCAGTAACAGTTCTACTGTTTTTGCTACTAGCTCGGATATTATTTCTACTAATACACTTATAAGCGGTTTACTGCCATCTAGCAGCTATTATGCAATGCTTTACGGAACCGTAATTATTAACAATACTTCTGGAGCTAATAAAAACTATTATTATTGGGGCGGAAATGTAGCAGGTGTTAAGCCAGCTGGTACAATGTTAAATTTTGGAGGCAGTAACTGGTCTGAAGATTATGTTACATTTCAAAAAATCAATTAATAAAAGAATATCCAGTAATATAAAAAGAAGAGGCTGTCTAAATCTAGACAGCCTTCTTTTTTATTTAAAAGTGAAGTAAAAACTTCAAAATTATTTTATTTGGTTTTGCAGCGACAGAGATTAAAACAGCCCGTTCAATTCAGCATCAATTCTATTAATAATGTCTCCTAAATCTTCTGGATTATCAACAAAATTAATGTTGTCAACATCAATAATTAATAATTTTCCTTTTGTATAAGTCTGAATCCAGGCCTCGTATCTTTCATTTAAACGGCTTAAATAATCGATAGAAATAGAGTTTTCATATTCACGTCCGCGTTTGTGAATTTGTCCAACAAGATTAGGGATAGTGCTTCTTAAATAAATTAATAAATCTGGTGCTTTTACCAATGATTCCATTAATTCAAATAAAGACGTATAATTTTCAAAATCACGGCTTGTCATTAATCCCATTGCGTATAAGTTGGGAGCAAAAATATAAGCATCTTCATAAATCGTTCTGTCCTGAATGATTTTTTTTCCACTTTCGCGAATTTGCTGCACCTGACGAAAACGGCTGTTTAGGAAATAAATCTGCAAATTAAAAGACCAGCGTTCCATTTGATGATAAAAATCGTCTAAGTACGGATTATCAACTACATCTTCATAATGAGGCTCCCATTTAAAATGTTTGGCTAATAATTTAGTTAATGTAGTTTTTCCTGCGCCTATATTTCCTGCTATTGCTATGTGCATTACCGTGTTACGATTTTATAATTTAAAATTTCTTTAGCTGTAAAAATAGATAAAATTTGGTCTTTGTAATAGTATTTGTCAAACGTTTTTTCTAAAATTTCAATTTCTGAAATTGTGTTTGTATTTTCTCTCAAATACAGTGTATTAGCTTTGCTGAAAATGTATTTTTGAGGTGAAATTATTTCAATTTTATCAAAATCGGGAATGGTTCCCAAACTTGAAATTTTACCGAAAATATCACACGAAAACCAATTGTTTTTTTTATCAATCCAAAAGAAAGTATTAAAGTCGGTTTGGTAATATTTTATGCTTTCTGTAAGCGGAATTGAAACCGTTTTGTATTCATTTTTTAAATAATCAAAAAGCCCGATCTGCTGGTTTAAAGTATTAAAAATCCAAAGCTGGTTTTGAGTCGACATTCCAATAGCGTTTATAACAATAGGAATAGTATTTTGCGAAAAGTTAATTTCGGTCATTTTATTTAGTTGATTATCCAGAAGAACAACGCTGTTAAAGTCTTCATAGAACAATACGATTTTAAGCGGATTCTGAATGTCGACTTTGGTAATATTTCCCAAAGAGACATTTTTATATTCAAAAATCTCGTTTCCTTTTATTTTGCTGAAAACATTGTTTTTTATCTGATAAGAGTACCCAAAAGAATCATAACCAATAAATTCGTCGGTATCAGTTTTGAATTTTGAAATTAAAACAGGATTTACTTTTTGGCTTTGCCCAAAAATAATTGAGGAAGAACATGCGATAAACAGCAATACTAAAATTTGGCGCAGCGTTTTACTCATAAATTAATAATTTCGAGTAGCCAAAGTACAAAAAGTACAGTAAAGAACGCCTTTAAATTAGCATTTTAGCCCAGATTTGTATTTAAACCTTTCTAAATTTTGATAGTCTTACAAAATTGCTGTTCTGTCGATAGCATTTTGGCATTAATATATTTAACTTTCAGTATCTTAAAATTAGTAATAAATTTGAATGTAAGTTTGACCAACTTTACAATCTATTAAACATCTAAACATGAAAAAACTAACCTATTTGCTTTTAGTATTGGCTTTCAGTCAGGTTCAGGCACAAAAAGATTTTCAGGGAATGGCCGTTTACGAATCTAAAACACAGGCTCCTAAATTTGAAGGAATGAGAGCAGGAAATCGTGATATAACGCCGGAAATGCAAAAATCAATGGAAGAGCGAATGAAAAAAATGCTAGAGAAAACTTTCATTTTAAATTTTGATAAAACAGCTTCTATTTATAAAGAAGAAGAAAAATTAGATGCTCCCGGACAACAAGGCGGAGGCATGCGAATGATGATGAACTCCATGATGGGAGGCGGAGGCACTTTTTATAAAGACGTTAAAACCAAATCCTATACAGTTGATAAAGAGTTTATGGGTAAAGAATTTCTTGTTGTGGATTCTCTGCCAAAATTAAACTGGAAACTGGAACAGGAAACCAAACAAATCGGCGGTTACAATTGTTTTAAAGCTACAGCTGTAAAAGAGGCCAGTAAAACCGATTTTAGAAATTTCAGACCTAAAAATAATGACAATAAAAAAGATGAGGTAAAAAAGACTTCGGGAGATACAAAAACGAATTTTGAAGACAATTTTGAAATCCCGAAAGAAATTGTTGTTACAGCTTGGTATACGCCGGAGATTCCGGTTAATCAGGGTCCGGAAAACTATTGGGGACTTCCGGGTTTAATTTTGGAAGTTAACGACGGAAAAACGACCATTTTATGTTCTAAAATTGTTCTAAATGCAAAAGATAAGGTCGAAATAAAGCCATCTAAAAAAGGAAAAGTTATTTCTCAAAAAGACTATGATGAAACGGTAATTAAAAAAATGGAGGAATTTAGAGAAATGAACCGCGGACGTGCCGGAGGACCGCCGCCAATGGGAAGATAAAATTTATACGATTCCAAAAAAAAAAATCCCGAACCTTCGGGGCTAAATTCCAATATTCTGATAATGAATAAAACACTTTTTATTTTTGCCTTACTTTTTACTTCTATATGCTTTTCTCAAAGTGTTCGTTTTGATGGTTTTATTCAGGATGAGCAGAAAAATCCGTTGGAAATGGCCAATATTATGGCGGTTAACAATACCACAAAAGCAATGGACTCTTATGGAATTACCAATGATAAAGGAAAATTTCAGCTGACTTTAAAACCTAATACTTCTTATACAGTTAAAGTAAGTTATCTGGGAATGAAGTCGAAAGAAATTACCGTTTCGACCAAAACCGAAAACATTGCCCAAAATATTGTTATGGACGGTGCGGGAATAGAACTCGAAGGTGTTGAGATTGTTCGTGAAATGCCTGTTTCTATAAAAGGCGACACAATTGTTTACAATGCCGATTCTTTTAAATCGGGAACCGAAAAAAAGCTCGAAGATGTCCTGAAAAAACTTCCGGGAGTTGAGGTAAATGCTGATGGTGAAATTGAGGTTGAAGGAAAAAAAGTAAGTAAATTAATGGTAGAAGGAAAAGACTTTTTTGACGGCGATACCAAACTCGGCGTTAAAAACATTCCTGCAGATGCCATTGATAAAGTTCAGGTTCTAAGAAACTATAACGAAATAAGCCAATTAAAAGGTCTGGAAAACGATCAGGAAAATGTGGCAATGAACATTAAGCTGAAAGAAGGTAAAAAGAACTTTTGGTTTGGAGATGTTACTGCCGGAACTGGTGTTGGAGAATTAGACAGTCGTTATATTATCAATCCGAAATTGTTTTATTACAGTCCAAAGTATAGTATAAACTTAATCACCAATTTTAATAATATTGGAGAACTGCCGCTTACGGCTCAGGATTATTTTAAGTTTACAGGCGGATTTAAAAACATGATGAAAAAGGGAGGCAGCAGTTTTAATGTTTCATCAAATGATTTAGGAATTTCGGTTTTAAGAAACAACAGAGCAAAGGAAATTGAAACCAAATTTGGCGCGACAAATTTCTCTTATTCTCCAGCAAAAACATGGACTATAAGCGGTTTCGGAATCCTTTCGACTTCAAAAACTGACTTAAAAACTAAATCCCAAACCACGATTCTAGATTCTGGAGATCAGCAGAAACGAGATGAATTAACACATCAAAAAAATAATTTAGGACTTTTTAAATTAAGTTCGACGTATAAGCCAAACGATAAATTTCAGTTTGATTATGACATCTTAACTAAACTGTCTAAACAACAAGAAGACACTGATTTACTGCGTGAATCTATTGTAAATAATGTGGCTGATGCAGAAAGTATATTTACGAATAAAAAACAGGATCCAACATCGGTAAACCAAAATTTAAGTTTGTATTATACACAAAGTGCCAAGAATATTTTCGCTTTTGAAATGCAGCATTTATATCAGGATGAAAATCCTTTTTATAATGCCAATTTGCGAACACAGCCTTTTGACTTAGCAGGTTATACAACAGGGCAGAATAGAAACGATTTAAACCAGAATCGTTTTGTAAAAACAAACAAACTCGATGCAAAATTGGATTACTATTATATGGTAACACCAAAAAGCAACATCAATATTACTTTAGGGAATACATATTCCTATCAAAATTTTACTTCTCATATTTTCCAAATTTTGGATAATGGAGACCGAAATGACTTAGAAACGCCTGAAAATAATAATGATGTCAATTATAACTTTGATGATGTTTTTCTGGGATTTCATTATAAAATCTTAACAGGTAAATTTACTTTTACGCCAGGTGTCAGTGTACATTCTTATGCAATGAAAAATACCCAGCTGGGAACAGATTATTCTCAGAATTTCGTAAAAGTTCTGCCGGATTTCTTTGCTTTGTACCAAATTAAAAAATCAGAAACGCTGACGTATAATTTTTCGCTGACAAATGATTTTACAGATATTAATCAATTAGCAGCAGGTTATGTTTTGTCAGATTACAGCAGTTTATTCCGCGGAAATCGTTTCTTAGAAAATGCAACATCACAAGTGCATTCGCTTCGCTATTTTAAATACAATATGTTCAATTTCGAGAACATTTTTGCCAATGCAACCTATACCAAAAAAGTAGATGCGATTAAAACGCAGGCAGATTTTGAAGGAATAAATCAGTCATCAGTTCCATACAATTCAAATTTAGCCGATGAAACTTTCAGCGGAATGGGAACTTACGGCCGTTCTTTTCTGAAAAATTATAAAGCATCAGCAACAGCAAGTTTGAACTGGTCAAAATTCAACAACATTCAAAATGATAAATTAGCCACAACAGAGAGTTTTGTTCAAAATTATACCATAAGAGCTTCGACTAATTATAAAAACTTGCCCAATATTGAATTCGGTTATAACCTTTTGGTCAATAAATACAGCGGTTCTACATTTTATACGGATAAACCTTTTGCAAGATTAGACTATTATTTTTTGGATAGTTTCTCTTTTGTTTCAGAATATGAATTTTACCATTATTACAACGGAAATAAAACGGTAGACAACGAATACGACTTTTTGAGTGCAAGTTTAATTTATCAAAAGAAAAACAGCAAATGGGAATATAAAGTCTCTGCAACCAACTTACTAAATACAAAATATCTTAACGACGACAGTTTCTCACAATTTTCAACAAGAGTTTCTCAATACACCGTACAGCCTCGTTACATCATATTTTCAATGAAGTATAATTTGTAGTATTTTGATTGCAAATATTATGATTTTTTATGATTTGTTTAGCGAGTAATCAAATATCTTTGTGCTATATTATTAACAACAAAAAATATAGTCATGCGCAATTTTGTTTGGAGTTTATCACTCTTGTTTGCCGGAATGTCTGTTTCTATCGCTCAAACAAAAGGTATCGAAAAAGGAACCTATTTATCTACAAATAAAGGTGAAAAAATAAAATTAAATTTATTAGATGATAATAAATACGAATTGGTCTTTTATACCGGAGATTATGAAATTAAAGGCGATTCGCTGGTTTTTTCTAAAAAAGCAAAATCAGAAAACCGATTTGATCTTTCATTTAAAAATGATAAAAAAGCCAAAAAGGTCAAAATTAAGTTTTTAAATCCTTCTTATTATTCATTTTATATTGGAACTCAAAAAGGTTCAGAAGCAATTCAATACCAAAGAGTTTCTGATATTAAAACAAAAGTAGATCCAAACTGGACATCAACAGATTTAGATTTTGAAATAGACAAAACAGATTTTCTGTATTTGGTTTATGAAGATTATGATGGAAAAAGTGATGTTAGTAAATATGCATTACCAAAAGATGTTTCAGAGGTAACAATTGATTATCATTTAGAACTTTTAGGGAATATGAATATTGCCGGGTTTTATGACAGAAAAACAAACGAGCTGAAAGTTTCTGAACCAACAGGAAAAGATCCTTTGGTGTTTGTAAATGAAAGAGACGTACAGCCGGTTAAAGCGCCGCAGGTTGTTCCTTTAGAGAATCAAACCATAAAAAACTGGACTTATCCGGGAAAAAGTTCTTATTATGACAGTTATGGAACTGCTGTAGACAGCACTCAAAATAGTTTAATTGACAGTGTTGCTGTTGATACACCTTTATATACTTCAACGGAAGATTATTCATATAAATTTAAATTTAAAATAGAAAATAATCTAAAAAGTGCTCTTGCTGCAACCAAAGAAGCTAAAACCAAGTTTTTAGTAGGAATTGTAGATAGTAAAAATGCCACAGCAAAAGAAAACTTTGATGCATTTATAAAAGATCAGGAATCTCAGACAGGATACAACATGTATGATAAGTATAATGCACAATATGATGTTTATAATTATTATATGGCTGGAGCCGATGACAAAAAATGGCTGAAAAACAATAAAATAACAAACGATCCAAGTATATTTATTTTAAATGGAAACGGGGATGTTTTAGCTGTTGCAAAATCAGATTTAACTTCAAAACAATATCAGTTTAGTTATTATGGAGATTTTTACCGTAAATTATTGCGTGCAGATGCTTTCCTTGCTATTGATAAGACTTTGAAAAATAAAAAAGCATCAGATGCAGATTTAATAAGCGCATTTAATAAGGCAGCTTTGCTTGAAGCATCTTATGATTATGATTCAGATTATACTCTAGACGATCCTAGTGAATTTGTAATTTCAAAAACAGCATTAGATAAAAAAGAAGTTACCCAAACCTGGAAAAAATTGATTGAAGCGCATCAAAAGGATAAAAAACCAGATATGACTTTGGTAGAAACAATCATAAGAGAAATCAAAAACCAAGGATTTACAAAACAGCTTTTTAATGAAGACAAAATCTTAAACGATACAGATTTCCTGGCAATTGATTATCTATTAAAACATTCTGATGAAATCGAAAGCAATCGAGCAACATTTAACAGCAATGCGCCAGAAATCCATAATATAGGAAATCCAGTTTCTGAAGTTTCTAATGCGTTGCAGACAAACCTATATGCTTCTCAAGATGGAGTAACAGGAGATATGAATAAAGAGAAAATCAATTCTGTTTATAAAAAGATCATAGAATCTGGAAAAGGAAATTTTGATGCCTACAGAAATTATTTTTATTACTTAGCCCAGCTTGAAGATAATGACGGTTCTAATACAACTTACTTGAAAGAGTTTAATACTTATTTTGACAATACGTTAGCAGGGCCAAGTCCAATTGAAAAATTAGACGCTATTTTTGAAGGATTAGATTCCAGCTCTAGTTATTCGTATGACGGATGGAATTCATTTAAATTATACCATTCAGATATTTGCAATAATGCAGCCTGGACTGTTGTACAGAAACCGCAAAACTCAAACTTTATTAAAGATGCCATAAAATGGTCTGAATATAGTTTAGTAATATCTAAAAACAATCCATATTATTTAGATACGCTGGCGCAGTTGTATTACAAAGACGGACAAAAGGATAAAGCTGTTGCAACTCAGACTCTGGCAGTAAAATATTTAAATGATACTGTTGAAGAACAAACTGCAAATGATATAAAAGAAGTTTTATCTAAAATGCAGAATGGAACGTATTAAAATTTTGAGATTAATTTTTAAAAATCCCGACTTGTTTTTTAAAACAAGTCGGGATTTTTTAATTGTATGTTTCAGCTAATTTATTTTGTGTAATCAATGAAATAGAAAAGCATTTTTCTTTATAAATCATTAAGTTTGAGATATCAAATTTAAACGTATGAAAAATAGAATGATTTTGGTTTTAATTGCTTACGGAGGAATCGCTTTTTCGCAGTCAATTAAGAAACCATTAGTTTCAGCAATTACAGTTAAAGATTTAAAAACCGATATGTATCAAATGGCCGGAGATCACTTTAATGGCCGTGAAGCAGGAACTTTAGACGAATTAAAGGTATCTATGTGGCTTGCCGAAAAAGCGAAACAAGCCGGAATGTCTCCAGCTGGAGATGACGGAACTTTTTTTCAGTTTTTTGATTTGTACCGACATCAGGTTACGGCAAATACAAAATTTAAAATTGGATCTAAATCATATAAATTATGGAATGAAGTCTTGGTTGCAGAAACAGCTAATATTAAAGTGGAAGCTCCCTTACTTTATTTAGGAGCAGCATCAAAAGAAGATATTAATAAAGCAGATGTAAAAGGAAAAGCGGTTGTTTTGTTAGCTTCGAAAGAAGGAATTCCAGAGGATATTTCTCTTTTTGAAAGACGTTATCCCGGTTATGTAAAGCAAAAATATTATGAAGATCTGGCACAAAAAGGAGCTGCAGCGCTTATAATTGTTGCAGATGAATTAGGAGAAAAAAGCTGGTCGCAGGTAGAACCGCAAATGACAAGAGGTGTTTACGGAATTGAAGGATACCGCGATAAAATACCAACTCCAGCCAGAATGCCTGCTTTTTGGCTTCACAACGATCAATTAGAGTTTTTAAAAACTACAAAAGAAGTATTATCAGCCGAAGTAGTTTCTGAAACCTATAAATATCCATCTGTTAATGTTGTTGGAAAAGTAGAAGGAACGGATTCAAAATTAAAATCAGAATATGTTCTTTTTAGCGGACATCAGGATCATGATGGAGTTAGGCAAAAATACGGTCAGGATTCTATTTATAATGGAGCAGATGACAATGCAAGTACCTGTGTTGCTATGCTGGCTATAGCAAGAGCTTATAAAAAACAACCCGGAAAAAGAACCGCATTATTTGTTTTTCATGGTTCTGAAGAAAGAGGTTTGTTAGGATCAAGCTGGTATGCCGAACATCCAACCGTTCCTGAAAAAGATATTACTGCGGTGCTAAATGGAGATATGATTGGAAGAAATGACCTAAACCAAGCAGCTTTGCTGGGATCGACTTCTCCACATGAAAATTCTTCAGATTTGGTAAATATTGCTAAAAAAGCAAATGATGAAGGGCCTAAATTTGAATTGGATAAACTTTGGGACAGACCAGAACATCCGGAGAATTTTTATTTCCGTTCAGATCATTTGCCGTATGCTCGTAAAGGAATTCCATCGGTATTTTTTACAAGTGTCCTGCACAGTCAATACCACACGCCAATGGATGAAGCAGAGAATATTGATTACGCCAAACTGCATAAAATGACCGAATGGATGTATCGAACAGGCTGGATTTTATCAAATGATGCGAATCGTCCTAAAACGTTGAAAAAATAAACTAGAAGATAAACTTTAAGCAAAAATAAAACCCGGCAAAATTTAAAATCTTGCCGGGTTTTATTTTTCTATTTTTTAATGCCTGCCATTACCTTGATTTGATAATTTGCAGGATCTTTTTTATTGTTTTTTATCTTACCATTTACACTTAGATAATTCAGTAAAATAATATATTTTGAAGTTTCTATTTTCTGCTCTATTTTATTATCTGTATCATAATCTCTTTTAAACGCAGAATTGGCATTAACAAAATCGTTTATTTTAAGCGGAATAATGTCTTTATTAATCTGTAATTCCTGACCATAATTTGTCGTTTTTGACTTAATTGAATATGTAGTACCATTCAAAGTAATACATTGGTTACAGTCAAATGCATTGTTTTTATTCAGAATAAAAATGAAATCATAACCATGAATGTTATCCACAACATTATTATTGTTTTCATAGTAATAATAGTTAAAATAATCATTTTCTTTAGGCTTATCTTCATATTCAGATCGATATTGAAAACCTAAACTTTCCATTATTTTAGTTGATCCCGGGTCTTTGTCTTTTTTGTACAGCGCATCTAATTTTTTATGCGCATACGGAAGCATAATTTCAAAAGAGTAATTTCTTTGTAAAAAATAAACAATACTGCTTAATTCTTTTTCTTCCTCAAAAGTTAATGTTTTTCCTTGAGCTTTTTGCAGATAGTTTTCGAATCGGGATAACTGACTGTATTTTGAAACAGAATCAGCACTTTGAGGTCCAATAATCGAAAACAATCCGGCAAGGCACATAGTTATAGGAATGAATTTTATTTTTGGATGTTTTGCAATTAAAAAATAAGCCACAACAACCGCGAGCCAAATAGATAATAATAAAACATAATAACGTTCGTGAGTAAATCCGTAAAGATTAATTCGGTATAAAATGGCCCAAAACAATAATACCAACAACGGAATTAATAAAAAATAAAACCAGCGGTTAAAGGTACGCATCCATAAATTACCGCTTTCATTTGCAATAGGATGTATCAATAAAAAAGAAAGAATTCCAACGATAGCAAATGCCAGAACCAAATATGAAACCCATCCTACAGGAAGCGAAAGCGTAACCAGAATTTTTGCTTCATAACAAATTAATATTACCAGATAAATACTTATAAGAGGCAGTAATACAAACTGTGTGAAATTTTTAAGCCCTTTTGGGTAATTTAATTCAAGCGGAAATTCTTTGCTATTCGTTTCAGGAACACCGCTTAAAAAGAAAATAGTATTAAAAACTCCTGCGATGACAAAAAATAGATATCCATATATTTTGCCGTCAAATTCTACTTTAAACAATTGATCGACGGCTAAAATTGCTAAAGCTAACCCGGTGTAAAGAACAATACTGTACAAGCCTGACGTAAGGATTCGTATAAAAAGCTGTTTATTAAATTCCCAAAATTCTTCCTGATTGTATGTCCTTGGAATAAAACCTGCAAAAGAAACCAATAAATGCAAAGCAAGGTTGAGAACAAAAAACTGCTGCCATTGAGCATCTGAGACTCTTTC
>Ga0157371_10003831_pt1 | contig 13424 bp, 15 predicted proteins | sample C45metaG_FD_113462 | JGI IMG/M metagenome (GOLD analysis project Ga0157371, IMG submission 113462) | Corn rhizosphere microbial communities from Kellogg Biological Station, Michigan, USA - C4-5 metaG | ecosystem: Host-associated > Plants > Roots > Rhizosphere > Soil | place: USA: Michigan... | reverse complement strand
TCGACGTCTACTGGTTCGACCGGAACCGGCAATGCCTTCTCTAGCAGCGAGGTTCGCACTTCACTCGCCTCTAGCTCTCCGCGCAGGCGCCGCTGAGCATCCCGGTCCGCAGTGCGGTCAGCGCCGTCGGCGACCTCCACGTCCTCGTCAACAACGCCGGCATGGACAACTTCGGCTTCTTCGTCTACGTGACCAAGGAGCAGTGGGGGCAGACGCTCGACGTCAACCTCGGCGGGACCATGAACTGCACCCACGCGGCGCTGCCCGGCATGCAGGAGCGCGGCTACGGCCGCATCGTCAACATCGCTTCGGAGGCGGGCCGCGTCGGCTCCAAGGGCTCGGCCGCCTACAGCGCCGCCAAGGCCGGCGTCATCGGCTTCACCAAGGCGATCGCCCGCGAGGCCGCCCGCTACGGCGTCACCGCCAACGCAATCGCCCCCGGCCCGATCGAGACCCCCCTGCTGATGGGCGCCATGGAGTTCGGCGAGATCGGCGAGAAAGTAATCGAGACGATGCGCACCTCCACCCAAATGGGCCGCCTAGGCCAGCCGGAGGAGGTAGCAGCAGCCGTCGCGTTCCTGGCGAGTGACGATGCCTCGTACGTGACCGGCGAGACCTTGGGCGTCTCCGGCGGCCTGGGCATGGTCTGAACCGCCGCTAACTCCTCAAAAACAGGCTGGGTAGGGGGGAGAGTCGACCACGGTTGGCGACTTAGCCTTGCTATGGCAAGGTCAACTCTCCAATCGTCAGATGATCGGCGGCGGGAGCGAGTGCGGATGGCGCGGGAGGCCTGGACACTGGCAGAAAACCAGCACGCCGTCGTATCGCGTGATCAGCTGCGTGAGGTCGGATACACGCGCGAAGCGATCGATCATCGAATCAGGACGGGAAGACTTCATCCGCTGCATCGCGGTATCTACGCGGTGGGCCGCGCCAACGTCACGGATCACGGACGCTGGATGGCTGCGGTTCTTGCGTGTCCAGGCAGCGTGATCAGTCACTCGAGTGCGGCGAGTCTCTGGCGAATGGGATCTGAGAAGCGCGGTCTAGTCGAGCTCTCCTTACCCAGCTCTTCTCGCCGGCGTCGTCCTGGCCTCGAGATTCACCAGCGGCCTTCGCTGAAGCCTCGCGACCTGACCCGGGAGTACGGCATCCCGTGTACCACGCCCATCCAAACCCTCATCGACATGTCGCTCCGCCTCGACCGCGCTGGCGTGGAGCGGATGATCAACGAGGCGGACAAATACAACCTCACGCACCCGCCGCAGCTCCGCGAGGCGCTCGGCGCCCGCTCGGGTGAGCCAGGCGTCGCCATCCTCCGCGACATTCTCGACCGCCGCACCTTCCGCCTCACCAAAGAGGAGCTCGAACGGCGTTTCCTCCCGCTCCCTCGCCAGGCCGGGCTCCCGACTCCGCTCACCGCCCAGTTCGTCAACGAGTTCGAAGTTGACTTCTACTGGCCCGACCTCGGCCTGGTCGTTGAGACCGACGGCTTGCGCTACCACCGTACGCCCGCCGAGCAGGCTCGGGACCGCGTGCGAGACCAGACCCACACCGCCGCTGGCCTCACCCCGCTGCGCTTCACCCACGAGCAGGTCCGCTACGAGCCCGAGCACGTGCTGGCGGTGCTGCAGGCGACGGCGCAGATGCTCGCGTCCAGGGCGGCGATTCAGCCGGGGGCGGAAGTCGAGGCGTTCAGTCGTCCTGCCATCTCGACGATGTAGTCGAGCGCGGCTGGGTTGGCCAGCGAGTCGCGGCTGGCCGTCTTCTGCGGTGGCGTCCCCATCAGGATCCGCTTCACCGGCACCTCGAGCACCTTGCCGCTGAGCGTGCGCGGGACCTCGTCGATCTGGAAGACCTCGTCGGGGACGTGGCGCGGGGAGCACTGCTCGCGCACCCGGCGCGCGATCTCCCGCGGTAGCTCCTCGTCCAGCTCTGCCCCCTCGCGGAGGACGACGAAGAGCGGCATCCAGCCGTCGGTCCCTGCCCGCGGCACGTCGACCACCAGCGCGTCGACTACCTCGTCGAGGCTCAGGACCGCGCGGTAGATCTCGCTCGTCCCCATCCGGATCCCGCCGCGGTTGATCGTCGAGTCCGAGCGGCCGTAGATGATCGCCGTCCCGCGCCTGGTCAGTTCGATCCAGTCGCCGTGCCGCCAGACGCCGGGGAACATCTCGAAGTAGCTCTCGCGGTAGCGGCTGCCGTCCTCGTCGCCCCAGAGGTAGAGCGGCATCGAAGGCATCGGCTCGGTGACGACCAGCTCGCCGACCTCCTCGACCACCGGCTCGCCGTCTTCGTCCCAGGCCGCGACCGCCGCGCCCAGCGCGCGCGCCTGGATCTCGCCGCGGTACACCGGCAGCGTCACCGCGCCGCCGACGAAGGCGGTGCAGAGGTCGGTGCCGCCGCTGGTCGAGAACAGCCAGGTGTTTGCGCCGAGGTGCTCGTAGATCCAGTCGAAGCCCTCTGGCGAGAGGGGGGAGCCGGTCGAGCCGACCGCCTGGAGGGCGCTGAGGTCGCGGCCGCTGCCCGGCTCGACCCCGGCCTTCATGCAGGCGGCGATGTAGGCGGCGCTGGTCCCGAACATCGTGACCCCGGCCCGCTCGGCCAGGTTCCAGAGGGTGCCCATGTCGGGATGGCCGGGGTTGCCGTCGTAGAGGACGATCGCCGCCTCGGTCAGCAGCCCGGAGACGATGAAGTTCCACATCATCCAGCCGGTCGTCGTGAACCAGAAGAGGCGGTCGCCGGGGTGGGCGTCGACGTGGAGGTTCAGCTTCTTCAGGTGCTCGATGAGGATGCCGCCCTGGCCCTGGACGATCGCCTTCGGCAGGCCGGTGGTCCCGGACGAGTACAGGACCCAGAGCGGGTGGTCGAAGGGGACGCGCTCGAAGCGCAGCTCCGCGCCCTCGCCGGAGCGCAGTAGCTCCTCCCAGGGCATCGCGTCGCGCAGCGGCGCGAGGTCTGGGTCGGGGTCGAGATAAGGGAGGACGACGGTCCGCTCGAGCGTCGTCATCTCCTCCTGCAGCCGCGCCACTACGTCGCGGCGGTCGAAGTCCTTGCCCCCGTAGCGGTAGCCGTCGACCGCGAAGAGCACCTTCGGCTCGATCTGGGCGAAGCGGTCGACGACGCTGGCGGGACCGAAGTCCGGCGAGCAGCTCGACCAGACCGCGCCGATCGAGGCGGTGGCGAGGAAGGCGACGATCGCCTCGGGGATGTTCGGCATGTAGGCGACGACGCGGTCGCCGCGGCCGACCCCGAGCGCGCGCAGCCCCGCCGCCACCGCGGCGACCTGCGCCCGCAGCTCGCCCCAACGCAGCTCGCCGAGGTCCCGCAGCTCGGAGGCGTGGAGGATCGCCACCTCCTCGTCGCGCTTGCCGGCGAAGACGTGCTCGGCGTAGCTCAGCGACGTGTTCGGGAACCACTGCGCCCCCGGCATCTCGCGCGAGGCGAGGACGGGGGAGGGGTCGCCGTCGGCCTGGACGTCGAAGAACTCCCAGATCGCCGACCAGAACCCGTCGAGGTCGTCGACCGACCACTGCCAGAGCTCGCCGTAGCCATCGAAGGCGAGGCCGCGCTCGCGCTCCAGCCACCCCATGAACTCGCGCAGGCGCGAGCGCTCGACCAGCTCAGCCGACGGTTCCCACAGCAGCTCCCCGGGGGCCGCGCTCACCGTCCCAGCCTATTGGCCGCCTGGCCAGGGCGTCGATGCCGGAGGAGGGATTCGAACCCTCAAGCCCGCAAGGGCAATCGATTTTGAGTCGATCGCGTATGCCAATTCCGCCACTCCGGCGCGGGCTCTGAACGATAGAGGCGAATCAGGCAGGCTGCGGATGGCCGGTGGCGCCGGCGCCGTAGTCCTCGCCGGAGCCGATCGGCCGCTCCTCCTCGACGTGCCATTCCTGGTTGAAGGCGTAGAGGGCGGCGGCGACGAGAGCGATCTGCAGGAGGCCGAGGAGGATCACCAGCAGCCCGATCAGCGAAGAGTTGAGGGCGGCGGTTTCGAAGCCGGTGCGGTCGCGGTTGAACCAGCTTTCGGCGCCGACCGCGCAGAAGATCGCCAGGATCATCGAGAGCGCCGCCACGACCGGCAGGACGCCGCGGTTCCAGCGGGCGACGATGAAGGCGAAGAAAGCGTAGAGGAGGGCGTAGATCGCGCAGACGATTCCCATCGCGCTGCCGCCCTTCAGCAGCGACCAGCCGCCGATCGTGATGACCGCGGCGAGCACCGCCGTCGCCACCAAGAGCAGCACGACGACGAACTTGGTCGAGACCGAGCTCGACTTTTCCCGATTCGGCCGCCACAGTTCATAACCCGGCCTGACCTCTCCTACCGCCACGCCACGATCATAGAATCCTTCTGCGACGCGCCGCCGTTGGCCGCGCGTTAAGGGCCGGCCGGCCCAGCCACGCGGGCGTGGCGGAATTTGGCAGACGCGCCAGGTTTAGGTCCTGGTGATCGAAAGATCGTGGGGGTTCAAGTCCCTCCGCCCGCACTTCGGCCGGTAGGATTCGGCCCCTGGGGCACTGGCCAAACTGGCTAAGGCACCGGTCTCCAAAACCGGCGATTCTAGGTTCGAGTCCTAGGTGCCCCGCTTTTTGGATTTGGCCTGGGAAGACGCGATCCGCCTATGGAGCGGGTTTGCGGCTAGGTGGCGGTCGAGAGGGGTCGAGGTCAACGAAGGTCAGGGAACGCCCCCTATGATGCCGTGCCGGTGAGGACTGAACGAGACCGTTTCCTGGATCACGTGATGCAAAACGTGAACAGTCGTGTAGTCGTCGACCGTGCGCCTTCGCTCGAATTGCCCGACTGGTGGCTCGCGGCGGGAGCTGTCTTCCAAACCGTCTGGAATGTGCTGGACGGCCGCGACCCGGCGCAGGGAATTGACGACTATGACCTGTTCTACTTCGATGCAAGCGACATGTCGTCCGAGGCCGAGGAGGCAGTCATCAACAGGGCAGCGCGATTGTTCGCTGACATCGATGTTGTCGTCGAGGTTCGCAACGAGGCCCGCGTGCACCTATGGTACGAGGAGCACTTCGGGGTCCCTGGTAAAGCCTTTGATAGTAGTCGTGATGCCATCGACCACTTCGCGTCTACGACGTGCTGCTACGCCGTCACTCGAGACGCGGCTGGAGAGTTGGACGTGTACGCACCCCACGGTTACGACGACCTCTTCGACCAGCGCGTTCGACCAAACCCCGTTCTCGCGCCGCGTGACGTATACGAGCGCAAGGCCGCACGATGGGCTAGGGAGTGGCCCCGCCTGATCGTCGAGCCGTGGCCCGAGCCTTGATCCGAGTCAGCGTCCCGATGGCAAGGAAGGCTTCGTGAATTTCGTCGCGGCGGTCAAGGACCGTCTGATTCGCTGGATCGCCGCCGCCAAGGCGGTGTGAGGCGTGTCCAAGGCCGAAGCGCCGCTCTACATCTGTGACCTCGACGGGACGCTCCTGCGCTCTGACGGAGCACTCAGTGAGTTCGCGAGAGACGGGCTCAACGAGCTTCTGGGCGCGGGCGCCCGTCTCACGGTTGCCAGTTCCCGTGCCACCCCTGCAATGCGTGCGTTGCTCGCAGGGGTCAATCTGAGGTTGCCGGTGATCGAGTTCAACGGCGCGTTCGTCTCCGAGCTGGAGAGCGGTCGCCACCTCGCGAGCAACATCTTGTCGAAGCCTGCAGCGTGCGGCGTAGTGGAGGCGATACTCGCGACCGGCACCGACCCGGTCGTCTCTGCCTGGGACGGCTCGCGCGATCGGGTCCATTTCGGGCCTCGAATGAACGAGGGCACCGGCTGGTACGTGGAGGAGAAGCGTGCATACGGCGATCCTCGGCTGACGGAGTGCGATGACTTGCTTGGTGCGGCCGGTCAGGAGGAAGTGGCTTCGATCGTCGGGTTCGTGCGGGACGCCGAGGCGCCGGCGCTGAGCGAGAGCATCCGAGAAGCGGTGGGCGACGAAGCTGTCGTCTATTGCGCCCAGAACTACTACTGCCCGGGCTGGACCGAGCTGCAAATCCAGCATCCCGAGGCAGAGAAGGGCGCCGCCGTGCCGGCGCTGCTGGCAGCCTGCGGTGCGGTCGGCGCCGATGTCGTCGCCTGCGGCGATCATCTCAACGACCTCGGCCTCTTCGCTGCGGCGGCGCAAAGTATCGCTCCGGAAAATGCCCACCCGGCCGTCCTTGCGAATGCCACGCTGGTCGTCGGATCGAACGATGACGACGGGATCGTGCGGCACCTGCTCGATTGCCATCCCGGCTGTCGATAAGTCGCGAGTCGAGCTTCGGCCGCCTGCACTTCGCGTGCGCCCATCATCTCGGTTGCGGCGGATCCAATAGCTTGCCCCGGCATGATCGAGTTCGCGAGTAGCGCGAATAGCGAGCGCAGTTCCCAGGCCAACGGCGGCTGATCGGTCTCCAGCCGATCCCAGCCGATCTCGATCTCGCGAACGCGAGAGCCACAGTCGATTGAGTCACCTGGTGTTCGCCGGCTCGTGCAGCCCAAACGGGACGCCTTGGTCATCCCGGCACGAGTGGAGGTAGCGGCCTCCCGGCCCCTGGCTGGAACCCGCATCGACCTCGCCGCCCAGCTCAACGATGCGTTTCGCGGCCCCCTCGATGTCGGGCACGCTGAAAAAAATCTGCATCCCAGACACGCTCTCGGGATGGATTCCTCCCGGCACAGGTTCCGTCTCGACTTGAGCACCGTGATCGCTGGAGTCGAACTCCCAGCCGAAGAGTGCGCCGTAGAAAGCGCGTGCCCGCTCGACGTCAGGGACCCCTATCTCGTAATGGGACGGCTGACCTGCCATTTCGACCTCCTTGCTAGACGTTAGGTCGAAGGTAAGGGGCCTCAGACTTCCTGTCTTGTACGGAAGGACGGTTCGTGTGCGGCGCTGTCGGTTCGCGACGCCCGGCTGCCGAGGAAGGCTGTCGGGGTCGAGGCCGCGAAGTCTCGAAAGTCGCGGTGCAGATGAGACTGGTCTACATAGCCGCACTCCTGCGCGAGCTCGGCCCAGCGCACGGGCGCGTGCTGCATCTCATCGCGCACACCGGCAAAGCGCAGTAGCCGTGCTGCCTTCTTCGGCGAGAGGCCAATCTGCTCATGGAAGCTTGCGGTGAGATGGCGGCGGCTCATACCCAGCTCGCCGGCCAGGCTGGCGATCGGAACCCGGCCGGCGGTCGCAGCCAGGCGCTGCCAGGCGTACGCGACGGCAGGGGTCGGCACCTTCCCCTCCGCCGCTCGATGGAGAAGGAAGTCCTCCAAAATCTCGACCCGGCGCTCCAGGCTCCGTGCCTCCAAGAGCCGATCGGCCACGTCGACCCCGGTTCTTCCGAAGAGATCATCCAAGCCGACGATCTCCCCGGCGAGCTGACGCAGCGGCCACCCGATCAGGCTGTAGGCGCCGAGGGGCGTGAACTTGAGGTCGAGCGAGTCGTGCGCTCGCCCGAGTTCGACGAGGTCGGGCCGGGTGGAGGGTCCGCTTACCCAGACCTGGGGGAGCCACGCCCCGTTTACGCGCATCGGCTCCTTGACCTCGATCAGCAACGTCACGGTGGCTTCGGCCGGCTGGACCCAGGATCGACCGGCGCCCCCGACGTTGAATCGGAGATAGTCGCGGCACAGAAATGGGCGCAAGGAAGGAGCAGCGGGCACCCAGGGTTCCTGCACCCCGGTTAGCACGCCTTGCCCTTCAACCGCTTCAGTAGGCGCTGCTTCGCCTCCGGCCACTCGGAGCGGAGGATCGAGTAGTGGACGCTGTCGCGCCAGCTGCCGTCCCGACGCCGCATCTCGTGGCGATGGACCCCCTCCCGCACAGCCCCTAACCGCTCGATCGCCCGCTGCGAGCGTTCGTTGCGGATGTCGGTCCGGAAGGAGACGCGCTCGAGGCCGAGATCCTCGAATGCGTGGCGCATCAGCAGCAGTTTCGTCTCAACATTGGCGCCGCTCCGCCACGAGGGGCGGCGCAGCCAAGTCGATCCGATCTCGACGTGGGCGTTGGCGGCGTCGAAGTCCCAGTAGGAGGTGGAGCCGATGACGGTTCCGCTCCCCGCCTCGCGGACGGCGAAGGGGAATCGATGGTTGGCATCGCGATCGGCGATCGCGTCGGCGATCCAGTCCTGCGCGGCCCGGAGGTCGCCGGGCCGGGGGTAAGGCAGCCAGGCGAAGACCTCGTCGGAATCGGCGGCGGCCAGTATGCCCTCTGCGTGTTCAATGCCGAGGGGCTCGATCGCGACGATGTTGCCGCGCAGCTCGACGGGTTCCATCGGGTGCATGGGGCGATCCTGCCACGAAGCTTCGCGGGTCATGCTGGCGGCAATAGGATCGACGGGTGATGGAAGTCCGCCGCTTGGCTTGGGCCGGGCTCGAAATCAGCGCCGGGGGTCAAAAGCTCGTCATTGATCTGGTGGAAGACTTTTCGCGGCTCCACGGAGGCGTAGTTCCCGACGGCCAAGTTCCTGCGCCGCCGGAGCCGGGCTCCGTCGACGCTGCTCTCCTCACGCATCTTCATCGAGATCATGCCGACCCCGAGGCGATCAAGCGAGCCCTTCGATCCGATGCGCCCGTGCTGAGGCCCGAGCGTGCATCGGGCAAGGAGGCCGAAACCGCGTTGGTTCGTCAGGCGGACGCTGAGCTTGACGGCAGCGGCCTCGCGACGCGAATCGTGGAGGCCTGGGAGACGGTGGAGATCGGGTCCTTCGAGATCACCGCCCTCCCGGCCGTGGACGGCTTCGGCGATCCGCAGGTCTCCTGGAGCGTCGCGGTGGAAGGCTCTCGGGTGCTCCATGCTGGCGACACGCTGTTCCACGGATGGTGGTGGCTGATGGCCCTACGCCACGGACCCTTCGATGCGGCATTTCTGCCGGCAGGAGGAGCGATCGTCGACCTTCCTTCGCGGCAGCCACCGAGCCCGCTGCCTGCGGGCATGGATCCCGGCCAGGCGGCGGTCGCCGCCAAGCTGCTGCAGGCCCGGCAGGTTGTTCCCATTCACTACGGGCCCTTGCATGAAGCGCCGGATTACGTGCAGGCCGATGATCCTCCCGGCACACTTCACGCAGCGGCACGCGCTGTCGGGGTAGAAGCCCGGGTGCTGGCACCGGGTAAGCGATTTCGCATCGAGTCCGCGTAGCCGCTGAAGGTGCATCTCCCTGGACTGTTCACCGCAGTTGGGACCTGGCGCAGGCTTATCTTTCTCGGTGGGCTCGCGCTCGCCTTCGGCGCAGCGATGCTGCCGGCGATCGCGGCGATGGCGGATCATGGCGCCACCGTGATCGACTTTGAGTCCGCTCGAACAGTCGCTCGGAGCCAGGCGATCCTCGGCGAGTGGGGCGGGGCCGGTGAACGGGCGATGTGGTGGCAGCTCGCGCTCGATACTCCTTTCGCCGTCTGCTACGGCCTGCTCTTCGCGGGAGGGTGCGCGGCCGTCGCCGGCCGTGCGAATCGGCTGGGCAAGCCGAAGCTGGAGCGGGCCGCAGTGGTCTTCGCCTGGCTGGGAGGGCTCGCTGCCATCGCCGACCTCGCGCAGAACATCTCGCTGGCGATCGTCCTCGCCGAGCCGGTCACGCAGCCGTGGCCGACGATCTCGGCTTTTGCCGCTCCCACCACGACCGTCCTTGGTGCCACCTCGGTTGTCTTTGCGCTAGCTGGCGCTCTGGCGACCCGGTCGGCAAGTTCCTGAGGGAGGACGGCGGGTGCGCGTCGGCCGGATCGGGCATGAACCTCCTGGGAGGTCCGCCCGATGGCAAGATGAGCGCCGGCGCGCGAGGTCCTACAACTTTCCTCCGAAAAAACGGGAGCCGGCTCGTATGAGCCGCAGGGACTTCGGGTCACAGCGGTCGAGCCGTCGGCCGAGATGATCGCCCAACGGCCCAAGGGAGCTGCGCCAGCAGTTCAGGCAAGCGCCGAATCGCTGCCTTTCGAAGCCGACGTCTTCGACGTCGCGATGGCAATTCTGACCGTCCACCATTGGGCTGATCTGCAGGCCGGCATCGCCGAGATGCTTCGGGTGGCACGGAAGCGCATCGTCATCTTGACCTTCGACCCGGACCCGTTACGGGAGCTCTGGATTGTGCGTGACTACTTCCCAGGGATGCTCGCACTGAAGTCCGATGCAACCTCCGGCAGGCGACTGGCGGCGGAACTTCCACGGGCTCGAAACGAGGTGCTGCCGGTGCCCCGCGACTGCACCGACCTCTTCTTCGCCGCCCTCTGGGGGCGGCCGGAGCTCCTCTTCGACGAAGCCGTGGTCGGCCCGATGTGGGTGTGGAGCAGGCTGAGCGATCGCGAACGGGAGGAGGGGCGGCAGCGCCTTCGCGCGGACCTTTCCAATGGAGGCTGGGACGAGCGCTACGGAGACCTGCGCAATCGCGACGAGCTGGACGTTGGACTTCGGATCGTGATCGCCGAGGTCGCCGCCGAAGGGTAACCCGCGGCGGATATGCTGTCGGCCCGGATGGCCGCGACGATCGACGCTCCGCAGGTCTCCCAGGTCCTCGATCGACTTCATGCTCAGGCCGAGACCGAGGATGAGCAGGCCAAGCAGCGGGTGCTAGCTCGGGAGGCAGAGGTCGGCGAGCGTCTACGCCCCTCGCAGCGGTACGAGCTCTACGGCGACGCTCCCCTGTCGATCACCCCGGAGGTGGGGCGCCTCTATTACCTGCTGGCCACTGTTCGGCGCCCGGAATCGGTAATCGAGTTCGGCGCTTCGCATGGGATCTCGACGATCTATCTGGCGGCTGCCCTTCGGGACCTCGGAAAGGGCCGGCTGATTACGACCGAGATCCTGCCCCAGAAGGCCGCGTGGGCCGCGGGGAACCTCGACAACGCGGGGTTGGCGGACCTCGTGGAGATTCGGGTCGGCGATGCCCTCGAGACCCTTCAGGGGCTTCCTCCCCAAGTCGACCTGCTCGTCTTGGATGGCCGCAATGACCAGTACATCCCTGTGCTCGAGCTCGCGAGAGACCGGCTGAGTTCAGGCGCCATCGTCATCGCCGATCTCGGCAAGGACGACCCCGATCTCCAGGCGTACCAGCGCCATGTTCGCGACTCCGCTTCCGGCTTTGACTCGATGAGCCTCCCCTTGGATGCAGGGATCGAGGTTGCCGTCCTGCGCTCCTAGGCCCACGCTGGACCGGCGCTTGAGGAGTAGTGAAGCGCACCTACCCGGCCCGCATTCGTCCTCGACGGCGATTGGCTTGGCTGGGTCGGGGCGGAAGCCAGTGGTTGATCTATGTTTTTCCGCAGCAACCCGCACCCATGGCAGATCTGGTTCGCGATGAGATAGACGCCTACTACGCCTCTGGTGCCGAGGCCGACCGGCTCGGAATTGGCTATTTCCGCCTGGAGCGGGTCCGCACCGAAGCGGTACTCAGGTCAAATCTGCCGCCTGCCCCGGCTACCGTGCTCGACATCGGCGGTGGCACCGGACCCTACGCGCGTTCGCTGACAGCCGCCGGTTATCGAGTCCACTTGCTCGATCCGATTCCGAATCACGTCGAGCGCGCACGCGAGGCAGGACCAGAGGGACCCGCTCCTGCTTCGGCGGCCCTGGGAGATGCGCGCGACCTTCCTTGGGCCGATGGCGAAGCCGATGCTGTGCTGCTGCTCGGGCCGCTGTACCACCTGCCGGAGCGTGCCGATCGCGAACAGGCTCTCGCCGAGGCCGGGCGCGTGCTTCGGCCCGGGGGAGCATTGGTTGCCGCTGGCGTGTCGCGATTGGCACCCATGCTCGACGGGATCTTCGGCACCCCGACGGGCCCTCCCGAGGCGCCCCTTTCCTTGCGACAGGGGATCAAGATCGTGATCGATGTTCTGCGTACAGGGTGCTACGCGAACCCGACCGGTGACCCCCACATGTTCACCACCTCCTATATGCATTTCCCGTCGGAGCTACGGGACGAGATATCTGGAGCGGGTTTTGTGGATGGAAGCGTTCACGCAGTTGAGGGTCCTGGCGCTTACCTCCCTGGCTTCGATCAGATGTGGTTCCGCCGGCGGGGTCCCAGCTTTTTTTGCGGCCTTGCAGGTTCTGTTGACCGCGTTCCTTGGTTGCTCGCAGTTACCCCTCACCTTCTCGCAACTGCGCGCAAGCCCCTCTAGACGCCCCGCTCGTTGCCGTCTGTCGCCGTGAGCCTGGCAGCGGCAGTTACGCGCCGGTGTAGACGCCCAGCGAACATTTTTCAATGTCCACCATCTCAGCGCCAAGATTCCCAACTACAACCTTCAGCGCGCCCACGACGAGAACCCGATCTTCCACGACGTGCCGGTGCTCAGCGTTCGAGACGGGCTACGTGCGATCCGTTTGAAGGTGATCGATCGGGCGAGCGGGCGACTCCTGCCCTGCAGTGAGGTCAAGGCCCGTAACGGGCGCCGGGAGCTTTCGACCAGCGGCTGAGGAGGGGCCCCGTTGCCATTTCGCACCGTGAGGCTGCGGTTCGAGTTGATCGGCCGGCGTGTCCTTGCCGGTTCGCGCCAGGTGGTAGACGAAGGCGGCGATCGCGGCGGCGAGGACGAGGCTGACCGGGCCGGTGCCGAGGGCGAGGCCGCCGCGGACGTGGGAGACGGCGAGCCAGTCGGCAAACGAGGCGCCCAGGGGGCGGGTCACGACGTAGGCGAACCAGAAGCTGAAGATCGGGTTCCATTCGAGGCGGAAATTGCCGAAGGCGGGGATCGCGATGATCGCGGCGAAGAGGACGATCGAGCCGAAGAAGCCGACCCCGAGCGTGACCGCGGTGAGGTCGCCGGCGGCGGTGCCGAGGGCGAAGGTGGCGAGGACCGCGGCCCAGTAGAAGAGCTCGCGCCGGGGGGTCGTGATGCTGTGGATCGAGAGCGTGCCCTCGCTCGCGTACCAGATCCGGAAGACCGCGGCAAGGACGATCGCGTAGAAGATCGTCGAGGCGATGTAGGGGACGCCGAGGCCGACGTGGAGGACGTCGGCGGCCATCGTGCCGAAGACGCCGACCATCGCCACCGCCAGCCAGTAGGCCCAGGGCACGTAGCGGTCCTTGCTGAACTGGAGGTACAGGGCGACGGCGAAGGCGATGCCGCCGAGCACGACCGCGACCTCCGGGACCAGAGCGTGGACCAGGAAGTCGGAGGTCGACTCGCCCATCGCCGTCGTCAGCGCCTTGACGATCCAGAAGTAGGCGGTGACCTCGGGCACCTTGGACAGGGCGTGCCCGGCGCGGCGGCGGGATCTGGAGGGGGTCTGGTCCATCGTTGCTGAGGGTGGCGAGACCTCGGCGCCGGGCAAGCTAGGCGCGGGCCCTTAAGCGCAGATGAGAGGCAGCGAGAGCCACACCTCGGCGCCGCCACCCGTGTTCGCGGCTTCGGACTCGCCGCCGTGGGCGCGGGCGATGGTGCGAACGATTGCCAGGCCGAGGCCGCTGCCGCCATCGCTGCGGGCGCCGCTGGGGCGGCTGAAGCGCTCGAAGGCGC
>Ga0157371_10003830_pt1 | contig 13425 bp, 11 predicted proteins | sample C45metaG_FD_113462 | JGI IMG/M metagenome (GOLD analysis project Ga0157371, IMG submission 113462) | Corn rhizosphere microbial communities from Kellogg Biological Station, Michigan, USA - C4-5 metaG | ecosystem: Host-associated > Plants > Roots > Rhizosphere > Soil | place: USA: Michigan... | reverse complement strand
CGGGCCCAGGTGCTCAAGCGCGAATACAACCCGCGCTACTACGACATGATGAAGGCGCTGGAAGTATTGACCGGCAACGGCGTGTCGCTGAATACCTCACTCAACCGTCGCGGCGAGCCGATGATCTGCTCTCCGACTGACGCCCTGAACATGTTCTTCGGCTCGGACCTGCAGTACCTGATCATGGAAGACATTCTGGTGGTCAAAGAGGGTGCGAACGCTTATGACACGCTCGGCTGAACGCCATGTGCTGCAGTTCTGTCACGGCTATGACGGGCCGTTTCTGGACTGCGCCCGGCAGTACGCCAGCCTGTTCGCCGGGACTGGATATCGCGTGACAACGGTGTTCCTCACCGGGGCCGCCGACAGCGACGTCGCTGCAGGCTGCGCTTCCGATGAAGTGCTGTTCATGGAGTACAGCTCCAAGGCCATCCGTGGCTTGAAGCTGGGCGCCATCAGCGATCTGCGCAAGATCGCCGCCTCACGCAATTTCAGTTTCTGCATCGCTCACCGGTTCAAGCCGATCTACATTGCCTTGCTCGGCACCTCACTGCCGGTGATCGGCGTGCACCACGCGTTTGGCGATTACAAGCGCGGCACCCGCAAACTTTTCGCCAATCTTTTCCGCAAGCGCCTGAGCCTGCTCGGGGTTTCCGATGCGGTGCGTGATGACATGCGCAGTTGCCTGTCGAAATGGCCAGCCGAGCGTATTCAGACACTCTATAACCGCATCGATGTGCCGGCGTTGCAGACCAGCCAGGTGTCGGTCCGCGAGGCACGGGAAACCCTCGGCCTGTCGGCGGATGCCTGGATTGTCGGCAACGTCGGGCGGCTGCATCCGGACAAGGACCAGACCACGTTGCTGCACGGTTTCGCCGCAGCGTTGCCGGGCTTGCCGGCCAACAGTCAGTTGGTGATCCTCGGTAGCGGTCGACTCGAACAGGACCTCAAGGCCCTGGCCCGTGAATTGGGTATCGGCGATCGTGTGCTGTTTCTCGGTCAAGTACCAGATGCGCGCCGCTATTTCCGCGCATTCAACGTGTTTGCCTTGAGCTCTGATCATGAACCCTTCGGCATGGTGCTGCTGGAGGCCATGGCCGCCGGCATTCCGTTGCTCGCCACCGCGTGCGGTGGGGCGAAGGAAATTGTTGAAGGGGTGGGCATTCTGTTCCCGCTGGGCGATGCCGAGCACTTGGCCCAAGGGCTGCAACACCTGGCCGCGATGGACGACCAGCAACGTCATCAGTGCGCCGAAATGATGCTCGATCGCTTGCGTGAGCGTTTCTCCGACCGCGCGGTACGTGAGGTTTTCTGGCATTTGCCACACGTCACAGAACTGGCGCAGAGGGGCTGATGCTCAACCGATTTCAAGGCTGGCGCGAACGTGGCTGGGCGGTGGTCGACGCCTCGACTTATGCCCAGGCCTGGCAACGTTTTGGCGGCAGCGTCGCGACTCATCCCCTGGTGGTTGAACGCCTTGCGCAGTTGGCCGAGATCCCGGTGCGGTATCTGGCCTGGGAGCAAAATGGTGAAGTCAAAGCTGCGATCCCGACCTGGGGGCGCGACCTCGCGCTGTCCAAGGATGTGCTCAAGCGCAGCGGTAAAAAGGGCCTGTTCGACCTCGGTAATGCCGAGCTGATCTTGCCGGCCGCCGCAGATGCTCAAGCACCTCTGCGCCATCGCGGGCGATATTTGTCGGCCTTGAGCGAAGGCCGCTTCACCGACATAAAGTTGCAGGCCGAACAGCTGGCGATGGCCCGTACGCCCGAAGAATTGTCTAAAAAATTTCGCTACAACCAGCGCCGTGAGTTGCGCCTGCTGGAAGAGGCGGGCGGTGTGGTGCGTCCGGTCGCCGATTTCTCCAGCGCTGAGCTGGCGGCGATCTACTGCGACCTGTTCCAGCGTCGCTGGGGCTTCCCGGCCACCGGCGCCGAGCGCATGGGCGAGGTGATCGAACTGCTGCGCGACTTCCTGATCGGCTCGGTGATTTTCCTCAACGATGCGCCGATTGCGATTCAGCTGGTGTATCGCGTCGAGGCTCCGCAGTGGATCAGCGTTGAATACATCAACGGGGGCGTCGACCCTCAAACGCGCGAATTCAGCCCCGGCAGCGTGCTGAGTTTTCTCAACACTCAAAGTGCCTGGGAGCATGCGCGGGCCCTGGATAAGCCCTTGCGGTTTTCCTTCGGTCGCGCCGATCGTGAGTACAAGGACCGCTGGTGCAATCCCGTGCCGGTCTTCACTGTGTGAGACAGCCCATGAGCCGCAAACAGCAACTGCTCAAACGCCATCGTCGCAACAAGCGCATCGGTCTGTTGATCGCACTGGTGCTGCTGATTGCCATCGGCGTGTGGGTGGCCTGGTGGTTGCCGCCGGCGCTGGCGGTGTTGGGCTGGATTGCCCACGAGGCCTGGTTCGCCGACCATTTGTTCTATTCGCCCAAAGACGATTACCAATACAGTTTTGCGCCGTACACTCAACAGCCAAAGGTTCATCTGGACGGTGAGCGTCTACGGCTGGACGAAGGGGTGATGCTGGTCGACGACGCCACTCTGGTGCTGGCGCTGCGGATAAAAAGCACGTGGCTGGGACGCTTTATCGATCCGGTGGTTGAGTTGGCGGGCGGCGAGAGTCCCGACCGGCAAACCTTCGAACGGGGTGTCAACGGCCTGCGTTACCTGAACCTCAGCGGACAGGCACACGTGCTGTCGCGAGGTGAATTACGCCTGCGTGGGCGGTTCTGCCGATTGTTCGGCGAGCCCGTACTCTGGGCATTCGAACAACCCGATTATCGACGCCAGCGCTTGATGGTAATTGCACCCCACGCTGACGATGCAGAGTTGGCGGCCTATGGTTTATACAGTCAGGCCGATGAAGCCTGGATTGTCACGCTCACCGCCGGTGAAATCGAAGCTGAACACTATCGACAACTGGGCCTGAACAAGGTCGAGGCAGCACGCCTCAAAGGGCGTTTGCGCGCGTGGGACAGCATCGCGGTGCCGCGTTGGGCCGGTGTGCCTGAAGCGCATTGCGTTCAGTTGGGTTATTTCTGTCTGCAACTGGCGGCGATGCAGGCCACGCCGGCTCAACCGGTGGGGTCGCGGGAAGCGGATCTGAGCGACACCCGAGTGTTTCGCCAGTTGAATCCATTTGCCCTGCCAGGCGATGTCGACGGTGCTGCGACCTGGAATAATCTGCTGGCCGATCTGCGCGAGCTGTTGCTGCGCGCGCGGCCTGAAGTGATTGTGTTGCCACACCCGATACTCGATCCGCACCCTGATCATCTCTGCGCCCAACAAGCGGTCCTCGAAGCCTTGCAGGGGCTGGAGTGGCAGCCGACGACACTGCTCGGCTATGCCAACCATTTGCACGACAACGACCGTTGGCCAATGGGCGATGCAGGCCACGGCATCGCACTGCCTCCTGCCTTTGACTCAGTCACTCCGATGGAGCCGTGCTGCCTGCCGATGTCGCTGGATTTGCAGCGAGATAAAGCCATGGCGCTGGGCATGATGCATGACCTGCAACCGCCCATGCCCTTCAAGCGCCGTGTGCGTCGGTTGATACAGCGACTGTTGGCCCGCAGAGCACCGCCGCTGTATGGCGAAAACGAATTTTTTCGTAAAGCGGTCAGGCGTCACGAGTTGCTATGGCTTTTGAAGCATACTGAAACACCTAGGCAGCAGAAATGAAGTTCTGCGCGGCCTAGCATGGCTACGGCTCAAACAACTGTAGTGATTTTTCTGTGATCAACCCATGCCCACGAATAGTTTTTTTGATTCCGTATTTCGGCTGCTGGCCGTTCTGGATGCCGTTCTTTCTGGAGAGTTGTCGTTGTAACCCCGATATCGACTGGTTGCTGTTCAGCGACTGCGGTGTCCCGGAGCATCTGCCGCCCAACGTCACGGTCGAATGCATGACATTCAGTGAGTACTGTGTGCTGGTGTCTAGACGGCTCGGCATCGACTTTGTGCCGGAGGCGCCTTATAAACTTTGCGATATCAAGCCGGCGCTGGGGCATATTCATGCCGACCGCCTGCAAGGCTATGATTTCTGGGGGTTCGGCGATATTGATCTGGTGTATGGTGACCTTCGCGGTTATTTCACCTCGGCGCGACTGGCCGGTCATGACCTGTTCTCGACTCACGAGCGACGGGTCGCGGGCCATCTTTGCCTGATGCGCAATAACACCCGAAAGCGTGAGTTGTTCATGAAGATGAAGGACTGGCGAAAGCGCTTTACCGACCAAGTGCACCACGCGTTGGACGAGGGCGCATTCAGCCGAATCTTCCACTGGCGCAAAAATTTTCCCGAGCCTTTGTTCACCTGGGTGGGCAAGCTCAATCCGTCTCGACGACGCAGTGAATTCACCGAGGCGTTCAGCACCCCGGGAGGCTGCATCAAGTGGCACGACGGCACGGATGATTTTCCGCGCCACTGGTATTGGCGCAATGGCTGTTTGAGCAACGATCGCGATGGCGATCGCCGGTTTCCGTATTTCCACTTCGTCTGCTGGAAGCGCAATGAGTGGTCACGGTTGCCTTCACCCGATCCAGCCGAGGTCCGGCGTATTGCCGCCGACGCGACTTGGGTCATCGATGCGACTGGTTTTCACCGGGGAGAGTTATGAGTCAACGGTCAAAGGTTCTGCAGTTGCAGCCTGACTACAACGTCAAAGCCCATGATTTTGCCGACCTTGCGGAGCAGATCGTCAAGGCTCTGCCGAGCGAGCGCTATGAAGTGACCGCCGCGTTCCTGCGTGGCAAGCCTGGGCCAGGCGAGGCCGTGAGCCGGGCTGACCGCTCGGTGTATTTCGAGTTCTCCGACAAGTCCCTCAAGGGCATGCGCCTGCGGGCGATGTGGCGGCTGTACAAATTTTGCCGCGCGGAAAAATTCGACGTGGTGATCTGCAACCGCTTCAAACCCGTGAACATGATGCTGACCCTCAACCGTTGGTTGAAAGTGCCGCTGTGCATTGGCATCTCCCACGGCTTTGGCGAGTACGACCGGTTTTACCGGCGTCGCCAGACCCAACGCCTGATCGATCGGCACTGGCGTTTTGTCGGTGTATCGCCGGCCGTCAAACAGTACCTGCTGGACTGCGACTGCGGTTTCACTGACCAGAACACCTACGCCATCACCAATGCGATCGACATCGAGCAGGCCGAAGGCTTGCAGCACAGTCGTGAGCGCGCCCGCGAGATGCTGGGCATCGATCCGTCGGTGCGCTTGATCGGCGCGTTGGGTCGTCTGGTGCCGGTCAAGGGCCATACCTATCTGCTGCAGGCATTTGCCGCGCTCAAGGACAAATACCCGAACACCCAATTGGCGATCATCGGTGCCGGCCGCGAAGAGTCGAAACTGGCAGCGGAGATCGAGCGCCTGGGCCTGACCGGTCGCGCACACCTTTTGGGCTTCAAGGAAATCGCCTTGCAGTACATTCGTGCGTTTGATGTCTGGACCATGCCGTCCCTGGCTGAAGGGCTGGGCCTGGCGCTGCTGGAAGGCATGAGCGGACACCTGCCGGTGATCGCCTCCAATGTACCGGCAATGCTGCCGTTGATCGAAGGGGCTGGCGGGTTGGCGATTACGCCGAAGGATGTGCCGAGCCTGGTCACGGCGCTGGATAACTACCTTGCCCTGTCGGATGACGAACTCAAGGCCAAGGGTGAGCAGGCGTTCCTTTATCTGCAGAAAGAACATGACATCGAGGTGTTCCGCCAGGAATACCTGAACCTGATCGAATCCGGCCTTGAACAGGCTCGCAAGGAACAACCATGAGCGACGCGCAACCTCTCGTAACGGTCATCATCGCGTCGTATAACCACGCTCGCTACATCGAGGAAAGTATCCTCAGCGTTCTCAATCAGACCTATAAGAACATCGAGCTGCTGGTGGTCGATGATGGTTCCAGTGACGACAGTGTCGAGCGCATCAAGGTGTTGCAGGAGAAGTACGGCTTCGATTTCCGGGTTCAACAGAACCAGGGCCTGACGAATACCCTCAATGCCGCCATTGCCCGCTCAAAGGGTAGCCTGATCGTGCCGTTCGGTTCCGACGACATCATGCTGCCGGAACGTATTGCGACGCAGGTGGCCTACATGGATGGCAAGCCGGAGGTCGGTATCTGCGCCGGTAACATCGAGCTGATCGACGCCGACGGCAATCTGTTTCCCGAGAAGCGCCAGCGCCGTGATGTGCCGTTTCGGCGTCTGGACTTCGATGATATGTTCCTGGAGCGCAAACCCTATCCGCCCGCACCGACCCTGATGATCCGTCGGGAAGCGCTGGACAAGGTGGGTGGGTTCGATCCGAACATTCGGCTGGAAGACTTGCTGATCGAATTGAAGGTGACCCGCGCCGGGTACTTCATCGATGGCCTGAATGTATTGATGGCGCGCTATCGCAAGCACCCCACCAATTCCTACAAGAACCACCGCTTCATGGTCGACAATATCCTGCGCTCCTACGCGCTGTTCAGCGATCATCCGCTGTACGAAGAGGTGCGCTACAAGTTCCTCAGTTCAATGTTTCTCAAAACCTCCAACCGCGATCGCAAGTTGGCCCGAGAGCTGCTGGCACAGATCCCGTTCAAAGCCTGGAACAAGAAGACCTGGCGTGGTCTCGGGCGGCTGTACTTCTCGCCTCTGGATAAAGACTAAGGTCCTGACGCACTTTTCTTGACCGCTGGCGAAGCCTGCATTCGGCTGCGCCAGTTGCTAGAGGGTGTGTGAATCAGCGAGCGATCTTTTCCGTCAGGCCCTTGTCGACCTTCCTGCTACTGCCTTGTCGCAACCACTGCAAGACTTTCTTGCCTGCGTTGATGCCCGGCTGTTCGATGTACAGGAACGTCAGGCTGCTGATGACGATCAACAGGCAGCTGCACACGGCCAGCAGCGTCAGAAAGGTCGAAGTGTCGCGAGCATCCAGTTCCAGCATGGGCGGCAGTCGTTGCACCAATAACCAAAGCATGAACCCGTGCAGCAAATAGGTGCTGTAGCTGATTTCCCCGAGCCAGCGAATGCTGCGCGGTTTCAATAGGCCGAACAGGTTGTTTCCGGACGCCACGATTACGAAAAACAACGACATGAGCAGCAATGGCCTAAGGCTGAAGGCGCGGTTGAATGCCGTGAATGCAATGGCCAAAGCCAGCAATGCGACAATGCCCGCCATTCGTGTCTGACTCCAGGCCATCAGTTGTGGCCGGCGAATCCAGTACGCGGCGCCGATGCCGCCGAGGAAGCTCGCCAGGAAGTGTTTTTTCAGCGAATGTTCCCAACCGACCACTTGGTAAAGGGCATAGATGCCGATCAGGCACAGCACAACTTGCATCCAGGTTGCGCGATAGATAAACACCATGGCGGCAAGCGGCAGGGCGAGATAGAAAAACATCTCATAGCCCAAGGTCCAGGTGACGTTGGAGATCAGCATGCCGGTCCGATGGTACTGATTGACGTCCGGTAGGGCGAAGGTCAGCCAGGCCAGAATCTGTCCGAGCAGACGGATGCCAGGTTCCTTGAGTTCCCAGTTCTGCAGATAAAACACCGTGACAAACACGATCAGCATCAGCGGCAGGTACAACGGGTAGAGGCGAAACAGGCGCGACACGGCAAAGGCAAGCCAGTCGTGTTGACGTCCCTGGGTGAGCAATCGGTTCCAGAACAGGAAGCCAGTGATCATGAAAAACAGCGCGACGCTGCCCTGGCCGAGTTGTGCGTAAAAATTGCTCGGCGGAAAATCGATCACGCCGGTGCGCAGGAAGATCCAGGTAATGATCGAGTGATGCACGAACACGCCGAACGCCAGATAGCCGCGCAACCCGTCAACGCTGGCGTAACGGCTTTCGCCGGAATGCTTCAGGTGACGGGCGATTTTTGGGACGGCGCGCAATAACAGCGCTGAGGTTACGATGGCCAGCAGATAGGCTGCCAGCGCAATGAGTGGGTTGGTTTCGGTCATCAATGAGACCGAGCCGGGATACTCCCGGCCAGCACTTGCCTGTGCAGGTTATCGACAGCGGATTTGGACGCCGTCATGGCGTATCCCTGGAGCAACGCTTCGAAGTGATCTTCGAACAGCCAGCGTCGATCCACCGTGTAGCGTTGCATGTGGCGCAGATTACGCTGACGCAGCGACAGGTTCAGGGATGAAGGGTAGATGCGCATGTCGGCCACGTCGATCAGGCCGAACTCGCCATCTTCAAGCACCAAGACGTTGCCCAGGTGCAGCGAGCGGAAATACACACCTTGCTCATGCAGTTGAGCCATGAACTTGCCGAACCGCTCCACCAGAGCCTGACGCACTGCCGGAGCTGTAATGCCTTGCATCACCTGGCGCAAGGTGTTGCCCGGGAGTGGCAAATAGTGCACGGCGCTGCTGCCATCCTGCAGCCGGTACAGGTCAAGAATTTTCGGGGTGGGAATCCCCATGTCGCGCAATTGTTCGCTGTTGACGGCAAAGCGTTCGGAGTACGGGTTGAAGCTGCCCGAGGTGTACCAGCGGCGGCGACGGAACAGCTTGAGGAAGCTGCCATCAACCAGACGCAGGACTTTAGGGCCCAGGCCATCTTCTTCGATTACCTGCGCATTGGCCGTCAGCGCTTGCAGGTCTGTCGTTTTCAGTGCCTTGACCGGCATTGCCAACAGGCGCCTGGCGCGCAGGTTGATGCTCAGGGCGGCGATCAGTGCCAACGGAATCCATAGCAGAAACCAGTGCTCTTTAGGTCGCGAGATAATGCCGCCACCTTCGGTCAGGCCCGCGCCAATCCCGAATATCAACCACGTCGAGGCAATGATGAACAGCGGTTGCGCGCGATTACGCCAGCTGCTCAGCAACGCCCAGGCCTGAAAGAACAACCACGGGAGCAGGCCTAAAATGCCGACGTAATACAGAACGCCCAAGGCAAAGCTATGAGGCTCCTGGAAGTTCGTTCCGACCCCCGGGTCTATGGCCAGATCAGCATTGTAGCCATGACCGATCCACGGGTGTTCAGCAATTTTGTTCAGCGCCAACTGCCAGATTTCGAAACGATAAGAGTCGCCGCGCTCGATGATCATCCGTGAGAACAGCACGGTTACGGTTGCCCCGCTGACGAGCAGCACGCCAAGCAAGACCATGGACCGGCGACCCCAGCAGATGAAGCTCAGCCACAACGAGGCGATTGTCAGCGCAACCAGCGGGGTTCTGGAACCGGTCGCAATGACGGCGGCGAACATCACGGCCATCGCCGGGATGCTCAGCCAGAGCACCTGCTTACGCTTGCAAGTCATGCTCAAACTCAACCAATACGCGCAGAAAAATCCGAATACGTGAGAGCTGAGCAAAGGATTGTCAAACGCACCTCCACCGATCAGGCGAAGCCCGGGCTGGTAGATGCGAGAAAACATGAATAAGTCGTAGGCCGTGCCAATCAGACCCACGATTGCGGCGGTGAGCAACAGTGGTTGAATGATTTCGCTGCGATAACGTACCAGCAAGTAACACCCTGCGAACAACAGCAATGTATGCAGCGGTGGCTTGAATTCGCCAAAGAAGCTTTTGCTGTCAGGGGTCCAGGATAAACTCATCATTGCCCAGGCGACGAACACCAGGGCTGCAATGAAGATCGGTTCGCGTAGCAGCTCCTTGAATGCACGAGGCCGCAGACAAATGGCGAACAATGCCGGAATGCTGAACAGGCCATAAAAGAGCTTGTGGTGCAAACTTCGGCCCGGCAGGAAAAACATCGCGCACAGGAGCAGAAAATAGCCAACGGGAAGAATCCAGAGGCAAATGAAATCGAAAACTCGATTGGACACGCTGTTTAAACCGCTGAGCTGCATGCTGAAAAATTCAATCCTGAAGTTGATCGGCCATTTCGGGGTGATGGCTATTTGATGCTGAACAATACGTCTAACAATAACAGCCTTTGTGCGATTGCCAGAACCCTGAGGAAGCTGTGCTAAAGTCAGCGTCCTTTTTATCGACATTCGCGTGATATGACCGACTCCAGTCTCTCCGCAAGCCCTTCGAGCTTGAAAATCTACTTCCGCCTGCTCGGCTATGTCCGGCCGTACATCAGTCTGTTTCTGATCAGCATCGTCGGTTTTCTGATTTTCGCTTCGACGCAGCCGATGCTCGGCTACATCCTCAAGTATTTCGTCGACGGTTTGTCCAACCCCGAGGCGGCACTGTTTCCAACCGTGCCTTACCTGCGAGATCTGCAACTGCTGCAGGCGGTGCCGTTGCTGATCATCCTGATTGCCGCATGGCAGGGGTTGGGATCTTATCTGGGCAACTACTTTCTGGCCAAGGTTTCCCTCGGGCTGGTGCATGACTTGCGTGTGCAGCTGTTCAATAACCTGCTGGTCTTGCCCAATCGATATTTCGACAAGCATAACTCGGGTCATTTGATTTCGCGTATCACCTTCAACGTGACAATGGTCACCGGGGCGGCCACAGATGCGATCAAGGTCGTAATCCGTGAAGGCATGACGGTGATCTTCCTGTTCGCTTCGCTGCTGTTCATGAACTGGCGCCTGACGCTGGTCATGGTCGCCATCCTGCCGCTGATCGCGGTCATGGTGCGCACCGCGAGCAAGAAATTCCGCAAGCAGAGCAAGAAAATCCAGTTGGCCATGGGTGACGTGACGCATGTGGCGTCGGAGACCATTCAGGGTTATCGCGTGGTGCGCAGCTTCGGCGGCGAAGTCTACGAAGAAAAGCGTTTCTTCGAAGCCAGTCAGGGCAATACCGACAAGCAACTGCGCATGACCCGTACCGGCGCCATCTACACGCCGTTGCTGCAATTGGTGATCTACACCGCGATGGCGGTGCTGATGTTCCTGGTGCTGTACCTGCGCGGTGATGCGTCGGCAGGAGACATGGTTGCCTACATCACTCTGGCCGGTCTGTTGCCCAAGCCGATTCGCCAATTGTCCGAAGTCAGCTCGACCATCCAGAAAGGCGTGGCCGGTGCCGAGAGCATCTTCGAGCAACTGGACGTCGCGCCTGAAGTCGATACCGGCACCGTCGAGCGTGATGCCGTCAGCGGCCGTCTGGACGTGCGCCACCTGAGCTTCACCTATCCCGACACCGAGCGTCAGGTGCTCGATGACATCAGCTTCTCGGTCGAGCCGGGGCAAATGGTGGCGTTGGTCGGTCGATCGGGCAGCGGCAAGTCGACGCTGGCCAACCTGATTCCGCGCTTCTATCACCACGACAAGGGCGAGATCCTGATCGACGGTGTTGAAGTGGAACAATACAAACTGCTGAACCTGCGCAAGCACATCGCCCAGGTGACCCAGCACGTCACGCTGTTCAGTGACACCGTGGCCAACAACATTGCCTATGGCGATCTGGCCGGCGCGCCCCGTGAAGACATTGAAAAAGCGGCTCGGGATGCTTATGCGATGGACTTTATCGCGCAACTGCCCGAAGGCCTGGACACCCAGGTCGGCGAGAACGGCGTGCTGCTTTCCGGCGGTCAGCGCCAGCGTCTGGCAATTGCCCGGGCCCTGTTGAAGAACGCGCCGCTGCTGATTCTGGACGAGGCCACGTCGGCCCTCGATACAGAGTCGGAGCGTCACATTCAGGCAGCGCTGGATCAGGTCATGAAAGGCCGGACCACTCTGGTGATCGCGCATCGGTTGTCGACCATCGAGAAGGCGGACCTGATTCTGGTGATGGACCAGGGGCGGATCGTCGAGCGCGGCACCCATGCCGAGCTCTTGGCGCACAATGGTTACTACGCCCGACTCAATGCCATGGGCCTCGATGCCCCGGCCGAAGACATCGCCTGACAATCGTTCACCGGGCGTGCAATACGCCCGGTGATTTGTATCCAGACCTTTACCCTTCTTGACCAAACCTGAATAAAACTGCGTACCGCGCTTGCTAAGGTTCCTGAACGAATCTTGACTTCAACGAGAGGGTCATCCCTTTCGCGCGGGTACTGCCATGTTTCAACGTTATCTCTGGAAAATCCTGCCCAAGCCGCAACGGGCCTTCCTGCTGGGGCGCCTGTCGGTGGTGGACCGTCAGGCGGTGAACAAGTCGATGTCGGCCAACCTGGGTTTCCCTCGGGCCTTCGAGCAGCATGCCTGCCTGTTCATCCATGTCCCTAAATGCGCCGGGAGCAGCATCTGTGCGGCGATATTCGATAACTGGAGCCCGGGGCACTTGCCGTTGTACTGGTACGAGCAGCAGTTTCCCCAGCAGTATGCCGCCAGTTTCAAGTTCGCCTTCGTTCGTGACCCGCTGGAAAGGGCTTACTCGGCCTACGCGTTTTTGCGAGGCAATGTGCTGGGGCAGCGCGATCACGCAGCGCAGCAACTGGTCAGTCATTACCGCGACTTCGATGATTTTGTCGGGCGCTGGCTGCACCCGGAAACCATAAACCGGCAATTGCATTTCGCCGCGCAGACGGACTTTATCACCGACTCCCTGGGACATCTGGCCCTGGATTTCGTTGGTTATCAGGAACACCTGGAACGTGACTTCCAGCTGGTTTGCGAGCGGTTGGGTCAGTCAGTGGCATTGCCTCACCTCAACGCCTCACAGCAACGACTTGCAACGCCGGCCCGGGATTTCTGCACGGTGCGCACGCGCCGGCTGGTGCGGCGAGCGTATCAACGTGACTACGAGATGCTCGGTTATGAATGAGTCGTTGTCGATGCCCGTCTCGGGCCTCAGGCCCTACCATTTGTCGCTGACCCGTGACGCCCGCGCTTCAATCAAATGTCAGCGCCCGCGTTGTCTATGGCTGACGGGGTTGTCCGGGGCGGGAAAGTCGACGTTGGCCAATGCCCTTGAACTACAGCTCAATCAGCATGGGCTGCACACGTTTCTGCTCGATGGCGACAACCTGCGCAATGGCCTGTGCCGTGATCTGGGGATGGGCGCTGACTGTCGTCGGGAAAACATCCGGCGCATGGCCGAGGTGGCACGGCTGATGGTCGACGCCGGCCTGATTGTGATTGTCGCAGCCATTTCGCCGTTTCGTGCCGAACGCGAGACCGCGCGGCGACTGTTCGCAGAGGGCGATTTCATTGAGGTGTATGTGAGCACGCCGTTTGCGGTGTGTGCGCAACGTGATCCGAAAGGGCTTTATCAAGCGGCACGGGAGGGCCGAATCAAGGATTTCACCGGCATCGATAGCCCTTACGAGGCGCCTCTGGCTGCAGAGTGCGAGATCGACACCGAAAATCGGGCGCTGGCAGACGCTTGCAGGCAGTTATCGTCATTTCTGCTCAATAAATGACCAGTTTTTAGTGTCGAATCATCCGGTTGCAGCCGTCGCGCAAGCCAGTGCCCACCCTGTGGTAATATCGCGCCCCTGTTCATTTTGTATGTGGGTTGCTCCATGAAGTTGTCCATGCCGCGATTCGATCAAGCCCCTGTCTTGGTGGTCGGCGATGTCATGCTCGACCGTTACTGGCATGGTGG
>Ga0157371_10003827_pt1 | contig 13434 bp, 6 predicted proteins | sample C45metaG_FD_113462 | JGI IMG/M metagenome (GOLD analysis project Ga0157371, IMG submission 113462) | Corn rhizosphere microbial communities from Kellogg Biological Station, Michigan, USA - C4-5 metaG | ecosystem: Host-associated > Plants > Roots > Rhizosphere > Soil | place: USA: Michigan... | reverse complement strand
CACCTACACCGCACCGGACGGCACCGAAGACCGCACCGTGGTGAAGATCGGTGGCGCATCGGCACTGGATTCGCAGGTGAAGGGCCAGAAGGGCTGGTCGATCGAAGACAACCTGACCCTGGATGGCATCCAGTGGGCCGGCGATCACACCATCAAGATGGGCGCCAAGTACAAGCAGATCGACCTGTACGCATCCGATGCGGCGCAGATCAATCCGACCTTCACCTACAGCCTGGGCGATCCGGACTTCCCGGATTCCATCCCGTACAAGGCGCAGTTCGTCAAGCCGGTGACCGGCGTGTCGGGCGTGTCGGGCGAAGTGCGTTCGAAGTCCAAGCAGATCGGCCTGTTCATCCAGGACGACTGGCAGGTCAACGACCATCTGCAGCTGAACCTCGGCCTGCGTTGGGACTACGAAAAGACCCCGTCCTACCTGGACTTCGTGACCCCGCAGCAGGTGGTCGACGCGATCTACTCGCAGGATCCGCGTGCGGCCGCTGGCCAGACCTACGCCGATTCGCTGGCGCTGGGTGGCCTGAACATCGGCGATTACATCAGCACTGGCCGCAACCGCAAGGCGTTCAAGGATGCCTGGCAGCCGCGCCTGGGCTTCTCGTATGACATCAACGCCGACGAGCAGCACGTGTTCCATGGTGGTGCCGGCCGTTCGTACGACCGCGACCTGTTCGACAACCTGCAGCTGGAAACCACCAAGCTGGCCCTGCCGCAGCCGACCATCTATTTCCGCAATCCGTCGACCGGTACCTGCATCAACGGTCAGGCCGCCTGCTATGACTGGAACCCGAACCTGCTCAACGGGATCGGCAACCTGCAGACCCTGGTCGGCTCGACCAGCAATGCCGGTCTGGAAGTCGATCTGCTAACAACAACCTCAAGGTGCCGTACTCGGATCAGTTCAGCTTCGGCATGAGCAACCAGGTCGGTGAGTGGCTGACCGATGCCACCATTTCCCGCACCCTGAGCTACGACGGCTTCGCCTTCACCCTGGGCAACCGTTACCCGACCGGCCAGTTCTTCGATGACCCGCGCCTGTGCGGCGGCACCGAGCCGGGCCTGGGCCAGGCCTGGAGCTGCAACGTGCCGGGCTTCGGCAGCCTGATCATCGGCCAGCAGGGCATCAAGACCCGTGCGACCCAGGTCCTGCTGTCGGCGCAGAAGCCGTTCACCCAGGAAAGCGGCTGGGGCACCTCGGTGGCCTACACCTGGACCACCGCGCGCCACAACCGCGACATCAACGAGAAGTACGCGTTCGACCGCGGCCTGATCGAGGACTACCCGACCATCCGTTCCAACGGCGCGCCGCGCCACCGCCTGGTGGTCACCGGTTCGTACGCGGGCTTCTGGGGCATCACCTTCGGTGGCAAGGTCACCCTGGCCACCCCGACCGCCGTCAACGACTGGTACCCGGTGCCGCAGGCCAGTGGCTACGACCTGCCGACCCCGCAGGCCGCGGTGCCCAATGCCAATGGCAAGTTCCTGCTGGGTGGCAAGATCTTCGGCTACCGTTCGGTCGATCTGCAGGCGACGAAGACGTTCAAGATGGCCGGCGATACCGAGCTGTACGCGCGTCTGGACATCATCAACGTCTTCAACTTCGACAACTTCGCCACGTACAACTACGTCAAGAGCAACGGCAAGCTGCAGGCCAGCTACAACGAGACCGGCGATATCGTCGGTACGCCGCGCCAGGTGAAGGCCGAAGTCGGCTTCCGCTTCTGATGCAGCACACGGCCCCGTCTTCGGACGGGGCCGGTTTCATGGCAATGGCTGGCCTTCGGGCCAGTCCATTGTCCAGGCCGGTGCCACGGAGGGTGGCAGCGGCCTGGGCAATGACCCGCGGCTTTGGACCACGCCTGCGTGGTTTTTTTAGGACGCGTTCTGTAAACGATTTCAGGTCATTGGACGTTATGCTTCCCAGTCACGAACAACGCACAAGGAGTTGGCCCATGCAGGCACGCCACCTGTTGACCGCTGCGACGATCAGTCTCGCCGCCGTTGCCTGCCAGCCGCAGGCCCAGCAGGAGCCCGCCAAGCCCAAGCCGCCGGTGATCCTGGTCGAGGCCGACGTACCGCCGCGGCCGATGAAGCCGGAGCTGCCGCCGCTGTTCGACGATATCGAGCGTCGTACCTTCCAGTTCTTCTGGGATACCACCAACGAAGTGAACGGGCTCAGCCCGGACCGTTACCCGTCGCGTCCGTTCGCCAGCATCGCTTCGGTCGGCTACGCGCTGACCGCCTATCCGATCGGTATCGAGAACGGCTGGGTCAGCCGCAATCAGGCGATCGACCGGACCCTGCTGACGCTGAAGTTCTTCCGTGACCTGCCGATGGGCCCGCAGCGCACCGGCAAGGGCGGTTACAAGGGGTTCTACTACCACTTCCTGGACATGCAGGAAGGCCGCCGTTACGACAGCTGGGTGGAACTGTCCAGCGTGGATACCGCCCTGTTGATGATGGGCGTGCTGTTCGCTCAGTCCTATTACGACGGTGACGACGCGCGCGAAAAGGAGATCCGCGAGATCGCCGATACGCTCTACAAGCGTGTGGACTGGCCGTGGCTGCAGCAGCGCGCGCCGCTGATCTCGATGGGCTGGTTCCCGGAGAGCGGCTTCATTGACCACGACTGGATGGGCTACAACGAAGCGATGATGGTCTACATCCTCGCGCTCGGCTCGCCGACCCACCCGGTCAGCCCGGACGCCTGGACGGTCTGGACGCGCACCTACGACAACGACTGGGGCGTCTACCAGGGCCAGGAGTACCTGTCCTTCGGGCCGCTGTTCGGCCACCAGTACACGCATGTGTGGGTGGACTTCCGCGACATCCAGGATGCCTACATGCGCGAGCGGGGCAGCACCTACTTCCTCAACAGCCGGTCGGCCGCCCTGGCGCAGCGTGAGTACGCGATCGCCAACCCGATGAACTGGAAGGATTACGGCCAGAACGTGTGGGGCCTGACCGCCAGCGATGGCCCGCAGAACACCACCCAGGAATACCGTGGCGAGCAGCGCCAGTTCCGCCATTACTCCTCGCGCGGCGCCGGCCTGCGCGAGAACTTCGATGACGGCACCATCGCGCCGACCGCGGCGATCTCCTCGATCGTGTTCGCACCGGAAGAAGTCATTCCGGCCGCGGTGGAAATGCACAAGCGCTACGGCGATTACATCTATTCCAGCTACGGCTTCCTGGACTCGTTCAACCCGAGTTTCAACTACGACATCCCGATCAAGACCGGTCGCCTGGTGCCGGATCGCGGCTGGGTAGCCAGCGATTACATCGGTATCGATCAGGGCCCGATCCTGACCATGATTGCCAACTACCGCAATGATTTTGTCTGGGATGTGATGAAGAAGAATCCGCACATCCGCAAGGGCCTGGAACGCGCCGGTTTCACCGGTGGCTGGCTGACGCCGGAAGGCGAGGATCAGCCGATGGAACTGCAGAAAGATGAAAAGGCGGCCTCGGCCCGCTCGGTCGGCATCGCCGAATCGCGTGCGGCCGCGGCGCAGGAACAGAAAAACAATTCCAATTCGAACCGCAACCAGCAGCAGGGGAAGTAAGCAGTGCCATTGTCGTCGCGCCCGAAGCTGGGGTTGAGTCTGTTGCTGCTGATTGCCGGCAGCCTGTTGTTGAGTGCCTGCCGGAAAGAACCGGAAGGGGTCACCGTACGTTTCTGGGCGATGGGCCGCGAGGCCGAAGTCGTCACCGGCCTGGTCCGTGAGTTCGAGGCGGAAAATCCCGGCATCCATGTCGATGTGCAGAACATCCCGTGGACGGCCGCGCATGAAAAGCTGCTGACCGCGTTCGCCGCCGAAGGGCTGCCGGACGTGTGCCAGCTGGGCAATACGTGGATCCCCGAGTTCGCCGAACTCAACACCCTGACCCCGCTGCAGCCCTACGTTGCGCAGTCCAAGGTGGTGGACCCGGCCGATTATTTCCAGGGCATCTGGGATACCAACGTCATCCACGACGAACTGGTCGGGGTGCCGTGGTACGTGGATACGCGCCTGCTGTATTACCGCAAGGACATGCTCGCCAAGGCCGGCTACGACCACCCGCCCCGCACCTGGGACGAGTGGAACGAGATGATGGCGGCGATCAAGACGATGCAGGGCGCCAACCGCTACGCGGTGCTGATGCCGATCAATGAATTCGAGCAGCAGCTGTCCTTCGCGCTGCAGCAGCCCGATCCGCTGCTGCGCGATGAAGACACCCGTGGCAACTTCAGCAGTCCGGGCTTCCGCAAGACGCTGGGCTTCTACGAGAACATGTTCGCGCAGGGCTGGGCCCCGCGCATGTCCGAGACGCAGATCTCCAACGTCTGGGACGAGTTCTTCCGCGGCTTCAACGTGTTCTACGTGTCCGGCCCCTGGAACATCCGCGAGTTCAAGAAGCTGCAGCCGAAGGAACTGGAAGGGCAGTGGGGCACCGCCGCACTGCCGGGTCCGGATGGCCCGGGTGCGGGCATCGCCGGCGGGACCAGCCTGGTGATCTTCCGTGATTCGAAGCAGAAAGAAGCCTCGTGGAAGCTGATCGAATTCCTGTCGCGTCCGGCGATCCAGGAGCGCTTCCATTCCATCATCGGCGACCTGCCGCCGCGCCGCAGCACCTGGGAATATCCCTCGCTGGCCAACGACCCATTGGCGCAGCCGTTCCGCGACCAGCTCGAGCGGGTCAAGCCGACCCCGAAGGTGCTGGAGTGGGAGCGGATCGCCCAGGAAATGCGGATCACCACCGAACAGGTGGTGCGTGGTGGCCTAGACCAGGATCAAGCAGTGAAAGAGCTGGACGAACGCGTGGACAAGGTCCTCGCCAAACGCCGCTGGATGCATGAGCAGCACCGGCAGGAATCCTCCGGGGCGAGCGACCCGGCGCACTCCAGTGCCGTGGCCACGGAGGCGGCACCATGAAGCAGCGTTCGCTTGCCGGCTGGATGTTCGCCGGTCCGGCCATCCTGGTCATCGCAGTGTTCTTCGGCCTGCCGGTGTTCTCGGCGCTGGCGCTGAGCATCACCGATTTCGACCTGTACGCACTGGCCGACGGTGACAACCTGCGCTTCGTCGGCCTGGGCAATTACATCGATCTGCTGCAGACCCCGATGTTCTGGAAGTCGCTGTGGAACACGACCTATTTCGTGATCGTCGGCGTGCCGCTGTCGATCGCGGTATCGCTGGGTGCGGCGATCCTGCTCAACGCCCCGGCCGCGCGCTTCAAGGCGCTGTTCCGTACCGCGCTGTTCGCCCCGGTGGTGACCACTCTGGTGGCGGTGGCGGTGATCTGGCGTTACCTGTTCCACACCAGCTACGGCCTGGTGAACTACGGCCTGGGCCATCTGGGCATCAGCCCGATCGACTGGCTGGGCGACCCGAACTGGGCGATGCCGACCATCATGCTGTTCGCGGTGTGGAAGAACTTCGGCTACAACATGGTGATCTTCCTGGCCGGCCTGCAGGCGATCCCGCATGACCTGTATGAGGCCGCCCGCATCGATGGCGCCTCGCGCTGGAAGCAGTTCCTGCACATCACCCTGCCGATGCTTGGCCCGGTACTGCTGGTGGTGGGCGTGATTACCGTGTCCGGCTACTTCCAGCTGTTCGCAGAGCCTTACGTGATGACGCGTGGCGACCCACTGCAGAGCACCGTCAGCGTGCTGTACTTCATGTTTGAAGAAGGCTTCAAGTGGTGGAACCTGGGTCGCGCCTCCGCGGTGGCGTTCCTGCTGTTCCTGATCATCCTGGGCGTGACCAGCATCATGCTGCGTTTCGGCCGCAAGAGGCAGTTGGTATGAGTCGTGAAATCGGTCAATCGCGCTGGCATGCCTGGTGGGTCAATGGTGGCCTGGTGGTGCTGGCGGTCCTGAGCCTGGCGCCGCTGTTGTGGATGGTGTCGGTGTCGTTCATGCCGACCGGCGAGGCGGCGCATTTCCCGCCGCCGCTGCTGCCGTCCTCGCTGACCACCGCGAACTACCATGAGTTGTTCGCGCGCACCGGCATGGCCAACAACTTCGTCAACAGCCTGATGGTGTCGCTGGCGATCACCTTCGGTTCGCTGCTGCTCAACACGATGGCCGGCTACGCCTTCGCCAAGCTCCGCTTCGCTGGGCGCGAGCGCATCTTCCAGCTGCTGCTGGCCGCGCTGGTGATCCCCGCGCAGGTGGCGATGCTGCCGCTGTTCCTGCTGATGAAGCAGCTGGGCCTGGTCAACAACTTCGGTGGCGTGATCGTGCCGGCGCTGGCCACCGTGTTCGGCATCTTCCTGGTCCGCCAGTACGCCCGTTCGATCCCGGACGAGCTGCTCGAAGCGGCCCGCATCGACGGGGCAGGGGAGCTGCGGATCTTCTTCCAGATCGTGCTGCCGATGCTCAAGCCGGTGCTGGTGACCCTGTCGATCTTCACCTTCATGGCCGCCTGGAACGATTTCATGTGGCCCTTGATCGTGTTGACCGACCAGGAGCACTACACTCTCCCGGTGGCCCTGGCCACGCTCTCGCGCGAGCACATCATGGACGTTGAAATGATGATGGCCGGCGCGGTGGTCACGGTGGTTCCGGTGCTGCTGCTGTTCCTGGCATTGCAGCGTTATTACATCCAAGGTCTGTTGCTGGGGAGTGTCAAAGGGTGAAGCATGCCGTCGTCGCGGTGGGTCTGGGTCTGGTCTGGTCACTGGCGGCCTCAGCCGCACCGCCGGCGACGCCGGTGTTGCCCGCGCCCAAGGTGCTGGACAGCTTCGATGACATGACCCCGTGGAAGCTGGTCGTCTCCGACCAGGTCAGCGGCTCGCTGCGCAGCGTGGCCGGTAGTGGCGGTGGCCGCGCGCTGTGCGTGGATTACGACTTTCACAACGTGTCCGGCTATGTCGGCATCCGGCGCGAGCTCGGCATCCAGTACCCGGAGAACTACCAGTTCGGCTTCCAGCTGCGCGGCGACTCGCCGGCCAACGACCTGCAGTTCAAGCTCATCGATGCCAGCGGCGACAACGTGTGGTGGGTCAACCGCCCCGGCTATGCCTTCCCTAAAACCTGGACGCCGGTGCAATACCGCAAGCGCCAGATCGACAAGGCCTGGGGCCCGGAGACGGACAAGACGCTCAAGCGCAGTGCGGCGGTGGAGTTCACGATCTACAGCAAGGTCGGCGGCAAGGGCACGGTCTGTTTCGACCGGCTGACGCTGCAGGGCCTGCCCGCCGCTGACACCTCTTCGCTGAGCCCGTCGGTGATCGCCGATACCGCCACCGCGCTGCAGAACCGCATCGTCGATGGCAAACCGGATACGGTCTGGATCAGTGGCGGCGTGGCCGAGCAGACCATCAGCCTGGACCTGCACAAGGTGCGTGAGTTTGGCGGGGCAGTGATCGAATGGCTGCCTGGGCTGGAGGCCACGCGCTATGAGGTGCGCTCTTCGGCTGATGGGCGCACCTGGACGACGTTGCGCGACGTGACTGCCGGTGGTGGTGCCCGCGACTGGCTGGCCCTGCCCGATACCGAAGCGCGCTATCTGCGCTTCGACCTCAAGGGCGGCCCGAGCTGGCGCTACGGTATCCGTGACATCACGCTCAAGCCGCTCGAGTTCGCCGCGACCCCGAATGACTTCGTCCGTTCGGTCGGTGCCGACCTGCCGCGCGGCTCGGTGCCGCGTGGTTTCACCGGCGAGCAGCCGTACTGGACACTGCTCGGACTGGATGGCGGCCGTGAGCAGGCCCTGATCGGTGAGGATGGCGCGTTGGAAGTGGCCAAATCGAGCTTCAGCGTGGAGCCGTTCGTGCTGGTCGACAACAAGCTGCTGAGCTGGGCCGACGTCAAAACCAGCCAATCGCTGCAGGACGATTACCTGCCGATCGCCAACGTCGGCTGGACCCACGACAAGGCGGGCCTGCAGGTGACCGGCTTCGTGCAGGGCACGCCGGACAACGCGCAGCTGGTCGGTCGTTACACCCTGCGCAACCCGGACAAGGTCGCCCACGAGTACACCCTGGCCCTGGCCGTGCGCCCATGGCAGGTGAATCCGCCGACCCAGTTCCTCAATACCGTCGGCGGCGTGAGCCGGATCGACAACCTGTCGGTTGACCCCACCCACGTCGACGTCAACGGCACGCCTCGCCTGTACCCCGCGCAGGCGCCGGATGCGGCGTTTGCCACGGCGTTCGACAGCAAGCTGGATGTGGTCCACCTGGCCAGCGGCAAGCTGCCGGGCACCACCGAAGTGAAGGACAGTACCGGGCTGGCCTCCGGTGCACTTCTGTACCGCTGGAAGCTGGAGCCGGGCCAGAGCCGCGAGGTGGCCATCGTGCTGCCGCAGACCGGCACCTGGACCATGCCCAAGGCCTTCGATGCGGCCAAGGCGCAACAGCAGGTCGCCTCGATGTGGCGCACCAAGCTGGACCAGGTGACGCTGCAGGTGCCTGCGGCTGGCAAGCCCCTGGCCGATACGCTGCGCACCGCGCTGGCGCACATGCTGATCTCGCGCATCGGCCCCAGCCTGCAGCCGGGCACGCGTTCGTATTCGCGCAGCTGGATCCGCGATGGCGCAATGATTTCCGAAGGGCTGCTGCGCATGGGCCGCAGCGATGCGGTGCGTCAGTACGTGAACTGGTATGCGCCCTACCAGTTCGACAACGGCAAGGTGCCGTGCTGCGTGGATTCGCGTGGCAGCGACCCGGTGCCGGAGAACGACAGCCACGGCGAACTGATCTTCAACATTGCCGAATACTGGCGCTACACCGGTGACACCACCTTCCTGGAGGTGATGTGGCCGCACGTGCAGGGCGCCTACCAGTACATGGAGCAGCTGCGCCTGAGCGAGCGCACCGAAGAGAACCGCGCGCGCAACCCCGCCTTCTACGGAATGATGCCGGTCTCGATCAGCCACGAGGGCTATTCGGCCAAGCCGATGCATTCGTACTGGGACAATTTCTGGGCGTTGCGTGGCTACAAGGACGCGGCGATCATCGCCAGCACGCTCGGCAAGGCAGAAGCGATGCAGATCAGCGAGTCGCGCGATCAGTTCCGCGATGACCTGCAGGCATCGTTGCTGGCCGCGACCGCGCAGCACAAGATCGACTACCTGCCTGGTTCGGCCGAGCTGGGCGATTTCGACGCCACCTCGACCACCATCGCACTGGCGCCGGCCGGTGAGCAGGGGCGCCTGCCGCAGCCGTACTTGAACAACACCTTCGAGCGCTACTGGAGCGAGTTCGAAGCGCGCCGCGACGGCAAGCGCGAGTGGAAGGACTACACCCCGTACGAGTGGCGCAACGTGGCTGCGTTCGTCCGGCTGGGCTGGCGTGACCGCGCCTGGCAGGCAACCGAGTTCTTCTTCAAGGACCGCGCACCGCAGCCTTGGAACCAGTGGGCTGAAGTCGTTTCGCGCACGCCGCGCAAACCGTTCTTCCTGGGTGACCTGCCGCACGCGTGGGTAGCCTCGGATTTCGTCCGTTCGGCGTTGGACATGTTCGCCTACAGCCGCGACATCGACGACAGCCTGGTGCTGGCTGCCGGCGTGCCCTCGCGCTGGCTGGAAGGCAAGGGCGTCGGCGTGCAGGGCCTGCGCACCCCGAACGGGCAGCTCAACTACGCGCTGATCCGCAACGACAAGCAGCTCACCCTCACTGTGTCGGCCGGTTTGATTCCGCCGGCGGGCGGCGTGGTGTTGCCGTGGCCGTACAGCGGCGAGCCGGGCGCCACCACCGTCAATGGTGAGCCGGCGGAATGGGTGGGCGGCGAGCTGCGCGTGATGCAGGTGCCGGCCAAGGTCGAGATCGAGATTCCGGCCTCGGTACGCCGGGCCGAACGCAAGGCACCTTGATGCGGCAGATGACGAAGATGATGCGCGGCCTGCTGGCCGCGGCGCTGGCATTGGCGCCGATGGTAGCGCTCGCGCAGGGCGATGGGGCGGGGCAGGAGATGACCATGGTCACCTTCAACCTGCACCATGACCGCGAAGACTGGCCGGCCCGACGCAAGGTGATCCTGCGCGAGCTGCAGGCACTCAAGCCCGACGCGATCGCCCTGCAGGAGGTGATCCAGAAGCCCCACGTGCGCAACCAGGCCGCCTGGCTGGCGCGCAAGCTGGGCTACGACTATCAGTTCGTGTCCACCGATCCGCCGGGGCGTTTCAAGCGCTATGGCAATGCGTTGCTGACCCGTCGGCCGGTGCTGTCGCGCAACGACCACCTGCTGGCGCCGCTGGGCGACTACCGCACCGTGGCGCATCTGCGCATCGATGTGGACGGTCGCCCGGTCAATGTGTACGCCACGCACTTGAACGAACGTTCGGACGAGGTGGGCAGCCGCATCCGTGGAGAACAGGTGGCGGATCTGCTGGCCTTTATCGCGCAGAGCGCAGGCGACGCGCCGGTGGTCGTGGCGGGGGACTTCAATGCACTGGTGGATGCCGGTGATCTGAGCGCGTTGCGCAACCACTATGGCGACAGCTACGGCAGCGTGCACGTCAACAACGAACTGGCGCAGGTCAGTACGTTGAACCGGCATTACTACGACGCACCTTCGCGCATCGACCATATCTTCTTCCAGCAGGATCGACTGCTTGCCCGTGAGGCAAAGATCCTGTTCGACCAGCCTTACGCCGACGGCCGCTGGGCTTCGGATCATTACGGCGTGTGGACCCGGCTGCAGTTCGCGCCGGCCACCGGAAACGCCGGCGCGACGACGCCCTGAGGTGCGCGCAGCGTCGTCGGTGACGGCGTAGCACGCAAACGGCCGCATCCACGCATGGCGTGGGTCTACCCTCGTTGCATTCGATGGCCTGTGTAGATCCACGCCATGCGTGGATTGCTCTCAGTGCCGCCCTCATGACCGCCTGACGCACGCCGCTGCCTGCGCCATCCACCCCCCCAAACGCAGACAGCGGCCCGAAGGCCGCTGTCTGTTTGTTGCGTCACTCACTCAGGATCAGAGCGTGTCTTTCTTTTCCTGGTCGGCCTTGTCGCCTTCCTCGGCCTGCGGGGCATCGGTGGGGATGTCCTCGCGGGCTTCGGCCTGCGCGGCCTGTTCGGCGGCGTTGGTCGCGGCCGGGGTTTCGCTGGCGGCCGAACCGAACAGCTGACCGTTGTGCACGACCGGGCCGGCCGGGGCCGATTCGGTGCGGGCCTGCGGCGCTGCCGGCTGTGTCGGGGCCTGGGTCGCATCAACGGCATCCAGCATGCTGGTCTGCACCGGTGCGACGGTCGGCTCCTTCACTTCCTGCGGGGCGGCCTCAACGACCGCGGCGGCCGGAGTAGCCACCGGGGCCGGAGCGGTCGGCGCCGGAGCAGCCGGGGCAGCTACCGGAGCCGGGGCGGCCGGAGCAGCGACCGGAGCCGGAGCCACCGGAGCAGCGACCAGAGCCGGAGCCACCGGAGCGGCGACCGGAGCCGAAGCTGCCGGAGCCGCGACCGGGGCCGGAGCCACCGGAGCAGCAACCGGAGCCGGAGCCACCGGAGCAGCAACCGGAGCCGGAGCTACCGGAGCAGCAGCCGGAGCCGGGGCGGCCGGAGCCGCCGCCGGAGCCGGCTTCGGGCTTTCCACGAACGGCACCGGGTCGTTGTAGGAGGCCGGGGCCTTCTCAGCGACCGGCTCGACAGCCGGAGCAGCGGCCTTCTCAACGACCGGGGTCGGGACCTTCTCGGCCGCCGGTGCAGGCACCGGGGCCGTGGCCGGCTCGGCATGACCGGCGGTCACGACCGGGCTGCTGACCACGGCGACCGGAGCGGCGGCAGCAACTGCCGCCACCGGGGCCGGGCGCGGGGCCTGAACCGGTGCAGGGGTAGCGGCCGGCGCGTTGCTGGATTCGTCGTCGAACTCGAATTCCGGCTGCGGCTGACCATGGTTGGCGACCTGACGCTCGGCCGGGGCAGCGTTGCCGCCGTCCTGATCGCCGTCCTGGTCGTCGCCCTCGTCATCCAGACCGTTGTCATCACCGTTCAGGCCATCGCTGCCGGCAGCCTGCTCGCCATTGCCACGACGACGACGACGGCCGCCGCGACGACCGCGACGACGGCGCGAAGCGCCTTCGCCGGTACCGTCTTCAGCATTGGCTGGCGCGTCACCCTGTTCGGTGGCGTCGGTGTCGCTCCGCTGTGCATCCTCGGCCGGGGCGGCCTTGGCCGTTTCCTGGACGTGGGCGGCCGGTGCGGCGGCATCGGTGGTCACCACGGCCGCCGCGGCGATCACGGCGGCGTCGGCAGCGACCGGTGCAGCGGGGGTCGGCTTCGATGCATCGGCCTGCGGCTGGCGCGCGGGCTTCTCGCTCATGGCTGGCTTGTCGCCGTCGTTCTGCTGCGGCTTGGCCTGGCCGTTCTGGCCCTGCTTCTGCTTCAGCTTCGGCTGCTGCTGGTCATTGCGCGATTCATTGCGTGGCTTGGCCGGCTGCTGCTCGTTGCGCGGCTTGCCCTGGCCGGGTGCCTGCACCTGTGCTGCATTGCCATTGGCCGGTGCGGCGGTGTCCTGGCGGCGCTCGTCACGACGCTCACCCTTCGGGCCGCGTTCGCCACGCTCACCGCGGTCCTTGCCACGGCCCTGCGCCTGCGCATTGCCGTTTCCACCACGCTCGCCACGCTCATCGCGGCGGCCGTTGCGGTCCTTGCCGTTGCGGTCCTTGTTGCGACCGTTGCGGTTGCCATCCTGGGCCGAGCGGTTGCTCGGCTGCGGTGCGGCGGCCGGGGCCGGTTCGCCACCGAAGATGCGCTTGAGCCAACCCACCACGCCGGTTGCCGCCGGGGCGGCAACGGGGGCGGCGACCGGGGCCGGTGCGGCTTCGGGTTCCGGCGCTTCGCGCACCGGGGCCGGCTGGCTGTGCTTGACCTGGGTCACCACCGGGGCGACCGGGATGTTCAGCTGGGCCTTGGTCAGTGCATGCACCGGCAGCTTGCGCGGGGTACCGCGCTGGTAGCTCGGCTTGCCGCTTTCTTCGCCCAGCTCGTTCTCACGCAGGCGGGTCACTTCGTAATGCGGGGTGTGCAGCTGCTCGTCGGCGACGATCACGATCGGCGCGTCATGACGCTGCTCGATCTCGCGCAGCGCGCTGCGCTTTTCGTTGAGCAGGTAATTGGCGATCTCGACCGGGGCCTGGACCAGCACCTGCCCGGTGTTCTCCTTCATCGCATGCTCTTCCGCCACGCGGATGATGGACAGCGACAGCGACTCGACGCTGCGCATCCGGCCATGGCCGTCGCAACGCGGGCAGACGATCTGGCTGGATTCGCCCAGGCTCGGGCGCAGGCGCTGGCGGCTCATTTCCATCAGGCCGAAGCGCGAGATGCGGCCCAGCTGCACGCGCGCACGGTCGTACTTGAGCGCGTTCTGCAGGCGGTTCTCGACTTCGCGCTGGTGCTTGTTGGAGGCCATGTCGATGAAATCGATGACCACCAGGCCACCCAGATCGCGCAGGCGCAGCTGGCGGGCCACTTCTTCGGCCGCTT
>Ga0157371_10003823_pt1 | contig 13446 bp, 6 predicted proteins | sample C45metaG_FD_113462 | JGI IMG/M metagenome (GOLD analysis project Ga0157371, IMG submission 113462) | Corn rhizosphere microbial communities from Kellogg Biological Station, Michigan, USA - C4-5 metaG | ecosystem: Host-associated > Plants > Roots > Rhizosphere > Soil | place: USA: Michigan... | reverse complement strand
CCTTGAAGATTCAAAAGGATAATATCATTTTCTTTGATGGCAGAGCAGAAGATCTATTGGAAGAAACCAGCAAAGCCATTTTTTTTATTAAAACTTATGAAGGAATTGATTTGGCGATTTTAGGGCTTGGTATGAACGGCCATATTGGTATGAATGAGCCAGGAACTGACCCTTCTTTGAATGCACATGTAGCAGAAATTGATCCGGTAACACAACAGGTTGGGCAAAAATATTTTACCAATCCCCAAAAGCTTTCCGGAGGGATCACGCTTGGCATAAAAGATATTATGCAAGCGAAGCATGTAATACTTTTAATAAGCGGGCGGAAGAAAGCGCAAATTGCCCGTGAGGTTTTGGAAGGTGAGATTTCAAAACAGTTGCCCGCAAGTTTCCTGAGAAATCATCCCGGCTGTACTGTTTATCTTGATGAGGAAGCAGCGTCGCTTTTGGGATAGTCAACGATTGTTTGTATCTCCACGAATCACATTTTTTAACTAATGCTATATGTTGCAACAACTTTTCAGTTAGATCCAGAGTTGGCCATCCTTCTTCGTCAATATACATTCGCTTTATGTTTTAGCAAACGTTTGTTGGAACCGTCCTCAGTCATTGTGTTTTGCGCCTCCACAAATGTTGAGTTTGCTAATAATCAAGCGGTGCACAATGCAACTAAAATAATTCTTGTCATAGCTCAAGTAGAAAACTGTGAGGCAATTACAGCTTCGCAGTTCATGATCATTTTTTAAATGCAATTTTAAATCCCTGAACTTTCCATGAAGGAAGGTTTACAGGTTTTGTAATTACCAGTGCATCATCTTCCTGTTTCCATTTTAGTTTTTCATTGCTTCCAAGCATGCTTACAGAAACAATGTCTTTGTCTGCAAGCCTTGCATTTTTACCAAGAGATGTCAGCTTAATATCGCCTTCAGGAGTTGCCATCACAAATGCATAAACGTTGTTGCCTTTAGTTGTATATCGAACATCGGTTGACTCGTAGCCACGGGTATCGGACAAGCCACCAAAGCGGCCGCTTTTTTGATTTTCTTTCAACGTGGAAGGACCTTCGCCATACACTTTCCATGGACGTGTAGCATACACGCCTTCACCATTGGCAGCAGTCCATTTGCCAATGCCATCCACAATCTTCAATACATCCGGCTCTAAATCACCTTCAGGTGTTTGCACCACATTAATCAACAGGTTGCCGTTTTTGCTAACAACATCCATCAGCAATTGTATCACTTCATCTGCAGTTTTGTATTTCTGTCCTGTTCTGTAAAACCAATCACCAATAGAGGTATCAGTTTGCCAGGGAAAAGCGCTGATATCCTGCAATACACCACGCTCCACATCCTGCACCCACTTGCCATACGAAGGTTCTTTGCAGGTGTACACTACATTTACCCTTGTGTTGTCCTGCACACTTTGATTGTAATAATGTGCAAGCATGGAACGCCCTACTTCATCAAAGGGCAGCTTGCTATCAGAGTAAAGAAGATCGGGTTTGTATTTATCAATTAGCTCTGTCACTACATTAAACCATTCCTGGTGCCATTGAGGATTGTTGGTAAGCCATTGCTTTAAATCAGATGAATCGGCTGGAGTATGATACAGATCCCAGTATTCGGGATTCGCACCATCATACTTTACACCAGCCATTGGTCCGGTTTTGTCTGCACCATGGGCAGTTTGAAACCAATTGAAGCTTGCCGCTAAATGTTCGGAAACACCAAACTTCAAACCTTCTTTTTTTGCTGCTTTTTGCCATAAACCCACTACATCTTTTTTAGGTCCCATGTTCACCGAATTCCATTTATGAAGTTTTGAATCCCACAGGTAAAAATTATCGTGGTGAGAAGCCATGCTTACAAAATATTTTGCGCCAGCTTTTTTATACAGTTTCATCAATTTATCCGGGTTCCAGCGTTCCGCTTTCCATAATGGAATAATATCCTTGTAACCAAACTTTGACGGATGACCGTAATGTGCAAGATGGTAATTATAATCAGGATCACCTTGCATGTACATTTTCTTAGCGTACCAGTCACCCTGGCGTGGAACTGCTTGCGGTCCCCAATGTGCCCAAAAGCCGAGTTTTGCATCCCGAAACCATTCGGGATATTGATATTGTTTGAGCGAAGAATCATTCGCTTTGAAGGGGCCTTTGCCGACAGGAAGATTCTTTGGCTGTTGCGCTTCTGCCTGTAGAATCAGGGAGAAAATTACAACGCCTGCAAGAAATGTTTTTTTCATTTCGCTAATTTATTAAGAAGTATAAAATCCGGTTGCTTACCAGTCACTTTTATTTCAATTTTCATCAAACTGCACTCTCATAATAACTGGTTTTTCTCTTTAAATTGACCCCACTTAAAACCATTTCAAAACGGCGTGGAAAAAATGCGGGTGAAAAGATGGCCAGATAAAAACACTAAACCGACTACTGCTACACTCTCGTAAATTGCCTTTTTTAGTAAAGTTCACGTTCCCCCGTGTATCTTCAAAGAATTGTTTTCCGCCCATGAAATTATTACTCGTGAAGACATCAACCCCCGGCGGAAACGGCTGTGGAAAAGATTTTAATCGGTAAAAAGTGAAGTGAAGCTTGTTTCTTTTAAAATAAATTCTGCCTTTCCATTAGAGACAGGTATTGAATGCTGTTGTTTCATAGAATCGTTTTTGTCAGTTATAAAAACTTTGAAAGACTTTATTCGCGCCGGCAAACCAGTTAGAATCACTTTTCTTGAGGCACCATTATTTACCAAATGAATTGCATAGATGTTCTTCACATTATCTCCTAAAGCTGCCGCAGAAACAGTTGCATCATTACATTTCAATTCCATTGCCTTTAATCCTTTTGGAGTAGAAGCAAATTGCTTCAGATTCCAGAATCTTTGAGTCCGCCTTAATGGGCCGGTATCACCAAAAACTCCTCCTCCTGCAAGAGGCGAATAATCTGCCGTTAACTGCCATTGCAAAATGGCTTCTGGTTGACAAATAGATAAAAGTCTTATGTATAAATTGATCTCATCCAGTGCGTATTCCGGCTCCTGGAAAATGGCAGGATAACCCCACGCCTGTGCATCGATGCTGCCTTCAGCTACGATTAACGGACGCTTCAATTCAGTGGCTGCATCGGCCCATTTCTGCAAAGTTTCTTTATCCCATCCGCGCCATGAATGAAAAGAAATAGCGCCAATAAAAGGAAGCGCGGCAGGATCATTTAAAGCAGGTTTGATAAAGTCGAAAGTAGTGGCATCGGAATTATCGCCGAGTAACATTTTTGTTTTCAATCCTCTCGAAACAAAATACGCACCGAGGCCTTTGATTAACTGATCGTGCTGCTCACCGGTTTGTCTTACATTAATTCCCAGGTCAGATTCATTGAAAGAAAATAGAGCGATTTCCACGCCATATTTTTCTTTCAAATACTCAATATAATCAGCAATTGATTTGTAGATTTGATGCGTTTTGGTAAAATCCAACGGATTTCCCCAAACGCCATTTGCATCAGGGCCATATTTCGGTTTGCCAACCACCGCCCATGCCGGAGCTGACCACGCAGAAAGAATTACGGGAATTCCCATCTGGTAAAGCCTCTGTGCCATTTCCATTGATTTTTGCACATGTTCATTTATTTTTCCGGCATTTGCTTGGGCAATTGGATTTTCATTTAAACCTGGTTGCCAAAGTTGCCACGGCATTTCCACACGTGAGAAGCGGACATCGAGATTCTTTAAACAATAATCAATTACCTGTGGATCGGTTTTCGCATTTTGCAAACGGAAATTACCACCAAATCCGATAAATGGTCTTCCTGTTTTGGCGGTATTTAACGTGAGATGAACCAGCGACTTATCAATCGTTCCGGATACATTTATTGTAAAAGATTTTTCCAGCGAATCACCTGTTTTCATATCGCCGGTTTCTATTGGAATAAAGACCTGTAATCCTTTGCTGTCTTTAATTAGATAGTCTTTAATTATAACCGAGACAGGTTCAGAAAAAGTAACTTTTAGCTGCTGTTTTTTAGAAATAAAGTCAATCGTTTTTGCAGGCTTTTCAAAATATTGCATCAAAGCATTTCCGGATAATTGTGTGGGTTTGGAATTATCAATCTTTGCGCTTCCGTTTGGATAATCTTTTTCATCCAGCAAAAAAGAAAAGTAAATTCCCTGAAGCGCTTCATTTGCTTTTGAAGCCACTTTAATATTCACATTCGCAGTGCTCTTTCCACCGGCTTCCACAGTTTCTTTAAAATAAATGCTGTCAATATTGGTAGTTACGATTTGCAGATTTCCTTCACGGATAAAATGTGGCCGCTGCCTTTCTTTGCCGGTGGCCTGAATAGTAGAATCGTTTTTTACAACCATTAAACTGCTTTCTATTTTCATCAGCTGGCCATCTATTCTTATTCCGGAAATATTTCCCCATGGCTGCAGTATGGGCTGAGTAAATGAATAATTTACGCAAAAACAGAACGTGCAAACAAGCAGTATTTTTAAAAAGAACATGCTTTTTGAATACATCAATCCACGAAATTTATAATGAAGAAAATAAGAATCGCTGTTATTTGTGTGTTTGCTGCAAACCCAATATTTTTTATGGCAACACGAATTACAAATCAACGTTCGCTGCCAAAACTATTTGAATTTATAACATTAAACCAATGCTTTCTTATCTTTTAATTATAGTTTTTTATTTTATCAACGAAAATAGATAAGATGAATACCAATGAAACCAATAATTTATATAATTTTAGCTTGACTGTTTTATTAATACTTTATTTACATCAGCAATAATACTTTCCTTACATGAATGGCGAAATTAATTGCAAACTACTGAGGGAAATAACTCCGCTCACGCAAAGTGACTGCTTTTCTGTCTTTTCTCGCTGTAAAACAGAATTTGATTTTCCCTTGCATTTTCATGATGAAATAGAATTAAATTTTATAAAAAATGCGGCTGGCGCCAAAAGAGTCATCGGTGATCACGTGGAAGAGATCCAGGACATTGAGTTGGTCCTTGTTGGATCAAATCTGCAACACGGCTGGTTTAGCCATAAATGCCAATCCCAGGATATCCAGGAAATTACCATCCAGTTTCATCGTGATCTTTTTGATGAAAAGTTTTTACAACGAAACCAATTGAATTTCATAAAAACACTTTTTCAACGGGCATCAAGAGGTGTGTTGTTTTCAAGAGAAACCGCACTGTCTATTATGCCAAGGATAATATCCCTTAGCCAAAAATACGGCTTCGATTCGGTGCTCGAATTAATGTCTATTCTCCACGACCTTTCTATTTCAAGAAATTTCCGCACACTTTCTGACGCTTCTTTCAACAAAGAAATTGTTTCATTCAACAGCAGGAGGATTGAAAAGATTATGGAGCATATCAATAATAATTTCGGGCAAAATATTACTTTGAGCGATGCAGCAAAAATTGCGGGAATGACCGAAGTTTCGCTCAGCAGATTTTTCAAATTAAGGACCGGAAAGACTTTTGTAGATACTTTAAACGATATCCGCCTTGGCCATGCTTCACGCATGCTTATTGAAACGACTGATAGTATTAATGAAATTGCGTTCAAGTGTGGCTTCAACAACATGTCTAATTTTAACCGCATTTTCAAAAAGAAAAAAGACAGTACGCCAAAAGAATTTCGCAAATCATATACTTCCGTTGGCGTCAGAACTTTTGTATAAAAACATTTTGTTCACCTTATCCTCAAGAGTTATGCAAACAATTAAAAAAGAAATTTGTTTCCTGGTAATTCTTTTATCCGTAAACGCGCTTTATGCACAAAAACAAATTTCCATTTCTATCCAGAAGACAGCGCCGGCACAAAATGCAAAAAGCTTTTATAGCGCTGATGATTCACTGATCCAATATGTTGGAAGAATTCAAAACGCCAATCCTGCGTTGCCCCGATTCTGGATGCCTGGAGTATATATAAAAGCAAAATTTGAAGGAAACACTGTTTCGTTTTTCTTAAACGATGAAGTGCTTTATGGCAATGTTCACAATTATGTCGCAATTATTATTGATGGTAAACTTTTTCGTTTGCAGACAAAATATGTGAACAATAAATTTATCGTAAATGGCTTGAAAAAAGGAATGCATACCATTACGATTTGCAAAGACACCGAATCAGGAAACGGCTACCTGGAATTTGCGGGAATTATTTGTAAAAAATTATTATCACTTCCGCCAAAACCAAAATTAAAAATGGAATTTATTGGTAATTCCATTACCTGTGGTTTTGGTGCTGATGCGTCTCAAATAGCCTGTGGAAAGGGCCAATGGTATGATCAGCATAATGCATACATGAGTTATGGGCCGCTCACGGCGCGCGCGTTAAATGCCCAATGGCATATCAGCGCAGTTTCCGGAATCGGAATGATCCATAGTTGTTGCAATATGAAAATTTTGATGCCGCAGGTGTTTGATAAAATAAATATGGCTGGCGATTCTTTGCTGTGGACTTTCAATCAATACATTCCGGATATTGTTACCATTTGTCTTGGCCAAAACGATGGTATCCAGGATTCAACTACGTTTTGCAATGCTTATGTTGAGTTTGTAAAAACAGTTAGAAGTAAATATGCTGATGCAAAAATAATTTTATTAACCAGCCCGATGGCAGATGCAAAATTAAGAGCCGCATTAAAAAATTATCTGGGCTCTATCGTTGATTATTTTCATAAAATTGGCGACACAAAACTGTATGATTATGTTTATGAAAAAAGTTACAATGGAGGCTGCTTAGCGCATCCGAATTTAAAAGAACAGAAAGAAATTTCTGATTTACTGCTTGCTTTTATAAAGAAGAATTTGAAAGAGTAATGAGCGTGAATAACGGTGATGTGTAAACGAAAATCGCATATCTTTTTTGCACACAGTAAAAAAACAAATAACACGGTTTCTTATTTTCTTTTAGCAAGCCATTAATAGATGCAGCTCATCTTTTTGTTTTACAATAAAATGACACCAATAAAAATTGGTTCTTTCATTACACAAAGATTATTATTATATTTACTCCTATATTCTTCTTCTCTCCGGCAATATCTATTGAAAATGTAGCTTGACTACTGAATTTCACAATTTCTTATTTATCACCGTTCAATAAATATTTATGAACCGGCACCTGATTGCTTTTACCAAAGCGTACTCTGTTAAAGGTTTTTTGACGATTTTCCTGCTTTGTTTAATGGCCTTCGCGATGGCGCAGCCGGCAAATGAAAAAGGATTGCCGTTTGTAACAAATTATTCACCTGCTGTTTATAATTCTGATGGTGTCAACTGGTCTGTCATGCAGGATGATAATGGCATCATGTACTTTGGGCAAAGCAGGGGCAAATCGCCCAGCACGATTTTACAATACGATGGAGTGAGTTGGTACCGCATCCCTGCTCCAGCTACTTCTCTTATAACCAGATGCATGAAAAAGGATGCAAACGGAACCATTTATTATGGCGGCTATGGCGATTTTGGTTATTTAGCCCCAGACAGTACCGGTAAAACAAAAGAATACTCATTGCTAAAATATGTACCGAAAGAGAAACAGAACTTTTTTGACATCTGGACTGTTCAGCCGGCAGGAAATAGTGTGTATTTCCAGGCAAGAGAAAGATTATTCCGGCTAACCAAAAACGGCGTTGACAAATGGACTACAAAATCCTGGGAGCCTGCGACCCATTTCATGTACAGCTTTTTTGTCGATGGAACTCTTTATGTCCATGAACAAGGCGTCGGCCTTTTGAAAATGGTAAAAGATTCACTGGTTCTAATTCCCGGAAGTGAATTTTTAGGAAAAGAACGGATGCAGGTGATGCTGCCTTACAGCACACCGGCCAATGTCAACTCAAAAGAATATTTGCTGGCGACTTTCACCAAAGGGATGTATCTCTTTGATGGCAAAAATTTCAAGCCATTTTTCACGCAAGCCGATAGTGTCAATAAGAAAACGATTTTATACAAAGCCATTCCGATTAAAGACGGCTTTGCTTTATGCATTCTCGGGAAAGGAGTAATATTGATAGATCATGAAGGCAAAATAACAGGAACAATTAACAAAAATACCGGCTTGCCTAGTAATGTAGTTTCCGATATTTTGTTAGATAAAAAAGGAGACATGTGGTTCGGAACGGATAATGGCATTGCGAAAGCAGCGATCAATTCTCCTTTTACTCAATATGGCTCACAATCCGGCATTTCTTCTGTTCCGGTAACGTTGCAAAGGATTCGTAATGGCGGTTTATATGTGGGAACCAACAATGGCTTGTTTCACTATAATGCCGCAATTTCCAGGTTCCAGGTGGTAGAACAGGTCCCCTTAGACCAGGTGTTTCATCTTTTACCTGATGGCAATGATTTGCTGGTAACCGGCACTGGAATTTGGAAGATCCGGGATGGTAAAGCTTTGCAAGTACATGCTTCTGCAAATGACAGCCTGAAGACTGATTATTTATTTATTTCCAAAAAATATCCGAATCTTTTATTCGCCGGTACTACTTTTGGACTGGCTCTTTTTGAAAGAGACGCAAGCAAAACCAGTGGATGGAAATACATCAGCTACTTTCCTAAAATAAAAAACCAGATCAGCACCATTGCCGAAACTGAGGACGGGCACATTTGGGCCGGCGAGCAAAATGAATCTGTTTACCGCATCACGCTTTCTTTTGACAAGAATAAACAACCGGATCTGTCTGAATCAACCATTGAAAAATTTGGGAAAGATCAAGGGCTGAAAGCCTTTGGCGGGCTCATATTCGAAATCAAGCGGCAGATGTATTTTACCGGTGATTCCGCTACTTACACATACAATCCTGAAAAAAAACAATTTTTTCCCATCACTTTTCTAGGACTTCATAATTTTAGCGGATTAGAGGATAGCACTGGAAAAATCTGGTTAGCGGAAAAAAATCATAACGAGATCACTAATTTAGTAGCTATTCCGCAGGCAGCAGGCGGTTACAAACTTGATTCTACCTCTCTTTTACCGATTGCCCGTGAAACCATCACAAATATATTTCCTGATAAAAATGGTGTCGTTTGGTTTATAAGCGGCGATGGATTAATTCGTTATGATCAAAATCTCAAAGCAAATTATGATCAGCCATATAAGACCCTGATCAGAACGGTGGCTGTTGGAAAAAAAGAAGTAGATCCGGATCAAACTGCCGACGCTAAAAAACCGGAAATAAAATTTAAAAGCAATTCTGTTCGCTTTGAATATGCTGCACCATTCTATGAGCAGGAAAATATTACTCAATATCAAACATGGCTTGAGGGTTTCGAAAAAGGTTGGAGCGATTGGGGGAAAAATACTTATAAAGAATATACCAACCTCGCTGCCGGAAATTATACGTTTCATGTTAGAGCAAAAAACGTGTATAATAAAATCAGCCAGGAAGCTGTGTATTCATTTATTATTTTGGCGCCCTGGTATGCTACCTGGTGGGCTTATTCATTATACGCGATCATCGCTGTTCTGCTCATTTATTTAATTATAAAATACCGTACACGTCAATTAAAAGAAAAACATAAAGAACTAGAAAAAACAATCCAGGAACGGACAGGAGAATTAAGCGCCCGCGTAGCCGAACTGGCAGTCATCAATAACGTACAAGAAGGTTTGGTGAGCAAGTTGGATATGCAATCTATTTATGACTTGGTCGGAAATAAAATCCGGGACGCATTTGACGCGCAGGTTGTGCTTATCGGAAGTTTTGATGAAAGTACCGGCCTGGAACATTTTAATTTCACTATTGAAAATGGAAAACGTTATTACCCTGATCCCCGTCCGTTTGACAAACTAAGAAAACAACTTATCGAAACAAAACAAAAAATTGTCATTAATAATATAGAAGAGTCATTCAAATGGTTTGGCAACACAACAATCGGAGATACAGGAAATGTGAAATCCGGCATATTTGTGCCTTTACTGATTGGCGAAAAAGTAAAACGTTACGTGAGTTTGCAAAATGTTGATAGAGAAAATGCATTTAGCGCTTCGGACGTTCGTCTTTTAGAAACGCTGGCAAACAGCATGAGTGTGGCGTTGGAAAATGCAAGATTATTTGATGAAACTACCCGGTTACTAAAGGAAACAGAACAAAGAACTGCAGAACTTTCTGTAATCAATAGTGTTCAGGAAGGCTTGGCAAAAGAACTGAACATGCAGGCTATTTACGAATTAGTGGGAAATAAACTAAGCGATGTAATGCATACGCTTGACATTGATATTCGCTTGTTTTCTCCGGAAACCAACCAGGTGTTTTATCCATATGTGCGGGATCAGGGCAAAATTATTGATGTAGCACCTTCCACTATGGCAGGTATGTCAAAACAGGTTTATGAAACCGGAAAAATTCTTATCATAAACGAAAACCTGGAAGAGCGAATGAAAGAATTGGGCTCTTATATTTTGCCGGGCACTCAAGTGGAAAAATCTTTTATGGCTGTCCCAATCCTGGTAGGCAATACACCTCGTGGCATGGTTAGCATCAGCAATTATGAGAAAGAAAATGCCTTCAGTGATTCAGATGTCCGGTTGCTCCAAACCGTCGTTTCCGCAATGAGCGTAGCGCTCGAAAATGCGCGGCTTTTTGACGAAACAAATCGACTACTGAAAGAAACCGAGCAACGAACCGCGGAGTTGGCGGTAATAAATAGTGTGCAGGACGGGCTTGTGAGAGAAATGAATATGGATGCGATATATGAATTGGTGGGAAATCGGCTCTGTGAGTTGTTTCCGGATACACAAACATTGGTGATCAGAACTTTTGACCACGCCAAAGGATTAGAGAATTGGCAATATGCCATTGAAAAAGGAGTCCGGCTTTACAGCGAACCGAGAGTTTTCAATTGGTTGAACAAAGAATTGATCGCTGAAAGAAAACCGATCCTGATCAATGAAAATTTCCCGGAAATAGCAAAAAGCCACGGTGGAATAACTGTTTCAATTGGTGAAGCGCCCAAATCGGTCCTATTTGTGCCAATGATAGTTGGAGATGTGGTAAAGGGATCGGTAAGCCTTCAAAATGTTGATAAGGAAAATGCTTTCAAAGAATCGGATCTTCGTTTATTGACGACACTCACCAACAGTATGAGTGTTGCTTTGGAAAATGCGCGCCTGTTTGATGAAACCACTCATTTGCTTTCGGATGCCAAACAAAGAGCATCGGAACTTTCTACGGTAAATAATATAAGCAAGGCATTGGCTTCGCAATTAAATCCGAACGAATTAATACAATTTGTTGGTGATCAGTTGCGCGATCTTTTCAATGCAAATATTGTATATCTCGCTTTGTTGAATAAGAAAACAAAAATGATTTATTTCCCGTACCAGTATGGAGAAATAATGCCTGCGCGAAAAATTGGAGATGGACTCACTTCCAAAATAATCATGTCCGGAGAACCTTTGCTCATCAATAAAGATTTGACCATCAAACATGAAGAAATGGGCATTTCGCAAATGGGAACTCCGGCTTCGTCTTACCTTGGTGTTCCGATTCCTGAAGGCGATGAATTTATTGGTGTATTGAGTGTACAAAGTACCGAGCAGGAAAATCGTTTCAATGAAAATGACCAGCGCCTTTTGACAACGATTGCTTCTTCAGTAGGCGTTGCATTGCGCAATGCGCAGCTTTTTGAAGATGTGGAACAGGCCAAAATGGAAGCAGAAAAAGCCAGTAAAATCGCAGAAAAAGCCAATGAAGCAAAAAGTGCTTTTCTTTCAACAGTCAGTCACGAGTTGAGAACGCCGCTCACGTCTGTTTTGGGTTTTGCCAAAATAATCAATAAGCGTTTGAATGATAAAATATTTCCGATCGTAGATCACGGCGACCCAAAAACTGAAAAAACGATCGCACAGATAAATGAAAATTTACAGGTGGTTATTTCCGAGGGAGAAAGATTGACACACCTGATAAATGATGTGCTCGACCTCGCAAAAATTGAAGCCGGCAGAATGGAATGGGACCAGGAAAACGTCTCGCTGGCTGAAGTAGTGGAAAGAGCCGTTTTAGCAACGACTTCGCTTTTTGACCAAAAAGGAATTAAACTGATCAAAAAAATTGACAACAACATCCCTGATGTTATCGGTGATCCTGATAAACTGATCCAGGTGGTTATCAATCTTTTTTCCAACGCGGTAAAATTCACGGAACACGGAAATGTTACCTGCGAAGTTTCTCAAAAAGATAATGAAGTAATTGTGAGTGTTTCAGATACCGGAATTGGAATTGCGCCTGAAGATTATGGAGCTGTGTTTGAACAATTCAAACAGGTCGGCGGAGATACATTGACTGATAAACCAAAAGGAACGGGTTTGGGATTGCCGATTTGCAAAGAAATTGTAGAGCATCACGGCGGCCGCATTTGGGTAGAAAGCAAGATTGGAAAAGGTAGTACTTTTTCTTTTGCCATTCCTTTTGTGCCATCTGATAATAAAAAGCAAAAGCCTGTTCACTTAGACGAATTGGTAAAACAGTTGAAAGAACAAATGGTCTTTTCAACATTAAAAGCAAACGGAAAACCATCTACAATTCTTATTGTCGACGATGATGATTCGATCCGTTCTTTATTGGAACAGGAACTGGGGGAAGCGGGATATTTAATTGAACAGGCAACAAATGGAAAGTTGGCATTGGAATGTATCCGCAAAAACCGTCCCGACCTGATCATTCTTGATGTGATGATGCCCGAAATGAATGGATTTGACGTGGCAGCGATCTTGAAAAATGATCCGCAAACGATGGATATTCCGATCATTATTTTATCCATTGTGCAGGATAAAGCAAGGGGTTTCAGGATCGGGGTTGACCGGTATTTAACTAAACCAATCGACACAGCGCAATTATTTACGGAAGTAGGAAATTTATTAGAACAGGGAAAATCAAAAAGAAAAGTGATGGTTGTGGATGAAGACAGTGCAGCAGTGCGATCGCTAACAGATGTTCTGCAAACAAAAGGCTACCAGGTAGTAGAATCCGATGGAAAAGAATTGGTACAAAATGCAATTGATACGCAGCCGGACATTATCATTTTAAATTCTATTTTTTCAAGCAAACAGGAAATTGTAAAAACCCTTCGTTTTGAAAAGGGATTGGAAAATGTGTTGTTTTTTATTTATCAATAAATAATGTGCTGATGTGGTGTTAGCTGATTAGCTAATGCAGCAAACGAACAAATAGTGGGTAATTATATTTCTTTTCAGAATAAAAACGCGGGTAATTGATTGTAATAACTAAAGATTTCACACTAAAAACTACGAACTAAATAATGGAACAAAAACTTTTGATTGTAGACGATGAAGCACACATCAGGATGCTGCTGGAACAAACGCTGGAAGAACTGGAAGATGATGGCGTCAATTTTTATTCTGCTCAAAACGGCGAAGAGGCTTTTGAGATTATCAAAACAGAACAACCGCAGTTGGTT
>Ga0157371_10003813_pt1 | contig 13475 bp, 14 predicted proteins | sample C45metaG_FD_113462 | JGI IMG/M metagenome (GOLD analysis project Ga0157371, IMG submission 113462) | Corn rhizosphere microbial communities from Kellogg Biological Station, Michigan, USA - C4-5 metaG | ecosystem: Host-associated > Plants > Roots > Rhizosphere > Soil | place: USA: Michigan... | reverse complement strand
TCTTGGGGGCGGATGGTTTGGTCTATGCGCTCGGCATAGCTGAGTTCAGAGGAGTGCTGTGTCATACGTCGTATTGTACCTTATCGGCGCGGCACACCCTACGTAGGTTTCCATGCTATACTAGAGGTAACATGCAACGACAATTTTTTAGCTTCTTGCTTCGTTGGGTTTTGAACAGCCTCGGCATCTGGGTCGCTGCCCGTTTGCTGGTAGGTCACGGTGTGACCTATGACGAATCGCAAGGTTTTGTGCTTTTCTTCTGGACTGGCTTGATTCTGTCATTGGTGAATGCCATCCTCAAACCACTGATTGTGATTCTCTCGCTGCCAGCAATTTTGCTGACGCTGGGACTGTTTACGCTGATCGTGAACGGCCTGATGGTATGGATTGCCGGCGCGCTGGTAGGCGGTTTTACCATCTCCTTCTGGGCCGCAGTACTTGCTGGTATGATCATCAGCTTGATAAACTATGTATTAACCAATCTGCTTGACCTAAGCGAATCAGGAAAATCTGCATGAACACCCACGAAATAGTCAGTATTGTAACAATCGCCTCAGCCGTTTTAATGGTGGCTGCAGTTTTGCTGCAGGCCCGTGGCGCCAGTCTTGGCGCCGGCTTTGGTAGCTCTGGAGAACTCTTCACGACCCGACGCGGAACTGATAAGAGCCTGTTCGAGGCAACTATTGTGCTGGCAGTCGTATTTGTCGGCTCGTTGCTCGTAGGCTTATTTATTGGGTAACGCCCAGTGAACGCACGACTTCTGCGCAAACCTGAGCCTGGTGAAACTCCAACCGAACTCCGCGGTCGTTTGCGTCGTTTGGAAGGCGCAACGTTGGGTCACGCTCATAAATTTATTGTTCGTCGCTGGAAAAACCTCCAGGAAGTTCGCCGTATGGCGGGCGCATGGCTATTGATCATCGCGGCATTGATTGTGGCAACCTTCTGGCAGACATCGCAATTTGACCGCCTCTACAGCGCTGATATTCCAGCCGAAGGTACGACCTACACCGAAGGTGTGGTGGGCGCAGTCGACAACCTCAATCCGATCTTTGCCAGTACCCCAGCCGAAAAAGCTGTATCGCGTCTGCTGTTCGCCAGCCTCTTTTACGAGGATGAGCGCAGTACGCCACAGCCAGAACTGGTGGATCACTACACGCTGGATAACACTGGCAAAGTCTACACCATGACGCTCCGCAGCGACGCGCGCTGGCAGGATGGCGTGCCGATTACCGCCAAGGATGTGGTCTATACCTTCGCCGCTATCAAGGACGCCGACGCGCACTCACAGCTCTACAGCAGCTGGCGTAATATCACTGTCGAGCAGCTGGACGATTATAATGTTCGCTTTACGCTGCCAGCCCCGTACACGCCTTTCTTGCATGCTTTGAGTGTAGGGATGTTGCCGGAGCATATGCTGGGCAAAGTGCGTAACTCCGAGCTGCGCTCGCATAGTTTCAGCCGCAACCCAACCGTTGGCAGCGGGCCGTTCACATTCCAGGACGTGCGCACCATGGGGGACAGCAAAAATACGCAATCGATCGTCCGCATGGATGCAAATGCCGATTATTTCCTGGGTGCACCAAAGCTGGCGCACTTCCAGCTACACGCCTACAGCAATCGCGATGATCTAGCCAATGCCTTCCGTACTCAGGAAGTTGCCGCCATCAGCGACGAAAGCAACCAGCAGCTTGAGGACCTGAACAATCAGAAGAACGCGGTGCGTACCGATTCGCCGCTGTACAACGCAGTCTATGCCTTCCTGCAGATGGACAGCCCATTGCTGAAGGATCCGAAAGTGCGTAATGCACTTGAGCTTGCGACCGACCAACCGGCATTGCTGGGCCAACTCCACAACCGCGTACAGCCAGTAACCGGGCCGTTGCTAGCCGGTCAGTTGGGCTACGACCCGGGCCTGCAGCAGTCACCAACCGATATCGAGCAAGCCAAGAAGCTGCTCGACGAAGCCGGCTGGAAGCTCGATGCCAGCGGCCACCGCGTGAAGGACGGTCAGCCATTGAAGCTGCAGCTAGTGACGCTCAGCAGCGGTGACTTTCCCGCTGTGGCGCAAACCCTGATGAACCAATGGGCGAGAGTGGGTGTAACCTTTGACTCGCAGCTGGTGAAGCCAGAAGACATCCAGCAGAACGTTATCATTCCGCGTGCTTACGATGTATTGCTGTACGAGCTGGCCATCGGCAGCGACCCGGATGTGTATGCCTATTGGCACTCATCGCAGGCCAACGACCGTGGCTTTAACCTTTCCGAGTACAAGTCTGCTCAGGCGGACGATGCGCTGGACAGTGCTCGTTCCCGTAGCGACCCAGCCTTGCGTGTGGCCAAGTACCACACCTTCATCCAACGTTGGTTGGCTGACGTGCCGGCCATTGGCCTCTACCGCCCAAACCTCACATACATCCAGACCAAGGGCGTGACCAGCTTTAGCGCACGCGGCCTGGCAGATCCTGTCGACCGCTACGCCAACATTCGTTCATGGTCGGCCAGTAAGGTCGACATGCGCCCGACTTTGTAGGCCACGGGTCTAGCCTTTTGTTAGAGTCTGGGCGACTCGACGCGACGCAAGTAGATATGGTATCCATACTAGGGCGTAGAGAACTGATCGGCCCAGGTCGGATGTGTCATTGACTGCAGCTAGCGCGTCCGAATTGTTCTGAAAAATACCGACAGCCCAAGACCAGTCGATAAATTTAGCGACAACCATTAATAGCAAGTAAATGATGAGTGCGGTTTTTGCTAAGCGCTTTCTCTTTGCAATGAGATAGATGATCCAGGCTGCTGCTATTGCTGCGGCAATATTAACGGTAATCTCGAACCCGAGAAGACTATCTACGCCTGGATATTGGTAGAAGTAGGGCTGAAGCTGGCCGTATGTCGCGGCAACCTGGAAGGCGCCCACGGTACACAAGATCATACTAAAAACGAGCCCCAGCACAAGGAGAAAGAACCACCCGCTGACGCCGTCGAGTTTGTTCTTAGGCTGGACTACGGGCGTTGGCGGCAAAAGCTTGGCTTTCAAATTAATGGATGTGTCGAATTCTTCGCCTTTTATACGCACTGCTTCATTGAGGAACCGCAGGCATTTTTCATCATCATGGCTAAAGTAGCTAATAAGAGCCTGGGCTTCATAAAGCTTGAACCGCACCTCACCCAAAGAGGTGTCTTTTTGGTAGCGAGTCGCTAGCTTATCGAGGCGCGCTTGTAATAATGCGGCTTTTTTGTCGAAGACATTGCTTTCGACAGAGGTCTGTATATCTGCCAAGAGTCGATTTATTCTATTCGTAAATTCTTCGTTATAGCCCAGAATCTCCATCTTAGCGCCTAACATCCTTCCAGCTTCTCGATTTATCATTCCGCGTGATTTCTACCACTTCTCCTTCAATGATAGAATCCTCACTTTCGACTTGGTATCGCTCTGAACTCTCATTAGCCCATAGGGCCAGCATACGTAAACCGAATACCACAATAATGCCTATTGCTAGCCCGAGCGCCATCTTCCAATCACCATGTAGGAGTGAAGCAAGTATTCCCAAGGGTACAGCCCCAACCCCTGCGAAGAGGAGGCCGGCTATTGTCCAAAAGAGCCCAAGGTAGGTATATGTCGTTGATAATCCAAATACCCAAACCCATGCACCAAAAATGAAAGATGATATAAAGAGCCCTGTAGATGCGATGCGCCGAGAGCCTTTAGGAATTAGGAATAGCAACAAGCATACATCGAGAACCATAGTGATGGCAACGATGAGGCTAAAGATGTCTAAGACAGTTTGCATATAACTTTAGAAACCATAAAACTTAATTTAAGTTGTATCACAGCTAGGCCTACTAATAAATGGTTGAGGCATTGACTCTTGAATTTTCTCTGTTAAACAGGTATGATTTATCAAGTTCACCTCATGCGCGAGTGGCGGAATCGGTAGACGCGCTAGCTTGAGGGGCTAGTGCCCGTTTTAGGGCGTGGAGGTTCAAGTCCTCTCTCGCGCACCAAATAAAAAAGCCAACAGTTGTTGGCCTTTTTATTTGGTTCAGTCAATGGAGAGCTGAAGCTATCGTCAAATCTTGATTCTCTTATTTAAGCAAGAATTTTGATTAATGCTGCCTGAAATTGCTTCTTCTCTTCAGCGTCCAACCGATCCAGTCGTTCAGACCGGTAGCTCGTAATTCTTTCGACAATATGCTGCCGCTTTTTTTCGCCCTCTTTGGTCAGCACAATCATTTTGATGCGGCGATCCGCAGGATGTTCTTGGCGCGATACATAGTTGAGTGTAAATAGGCGGTCAATCACGATCGAAACGTTTGAGGGCTCACAATTTAGCAAAAACGCCATGTGTTTCATCGGCATAGGGTTGTCTGGCGTTAGAAAACATAACGCAAATACTTGGATTAGGGGAAGATCGAACTCTGTAGCCAAGCGCAAGAAGCCTTTTTTGACCCGCAGAGAAGAGGCCATCAAAAGCCATCCGATATCGTTTTGTAAGTTATCCATAGTTGTTATTTTACTATAAAAAGTAATAGTTGACAATCATATCAATGCATGAATATAATAGTTAAGTATCATAACTAATAACGTTAGCCCTCGGCTAGAAGGAAATCATATGTCAACTAACAGTGCCCTGCTTGTAATGGATATCCAGTACCCAATCATAAATGAAGTTGGCGATAAAAAAGAGGAGTATTTGAAAAAACTCCAAGACACCATCAACACTGCGCGCGAAAACAATATTCCTATCATCCAGACCATCGTAGACTTTGGGCAGAATATGCCGACGTTTAACCCTCGCAGCAAAGGCCTTCGTGTCTTGCGCGATAAAGGCATTGCCGACACGCTCGTCAATTCAACGCCCGTCTTGGAACTCGCGGAAACAGATATACTCGTAAAGCGGCCGCGTCTGAGCGCGTTCGCTGGCAGTGACCTTGAGATAATCCTCCGCTCCATGGGTATTGATCAATTAGTACTCGCCGGCGTATCAACAAGTGGCGTCGTACTTTCAACGCTTTATGCTGCATACGACAAAGACTACGAACTAACCGTGTTAGTCGATCTGTGTGGAGAACCTGACGAAGAAGTTCACCGTGCCCTCACAGAAAAAGTATTCCCCCGCCGTGCCGAAGTTATTTCTTCAGCCGAGTGGCTCAGTATGCTACGCAGCGCGTAAGTTTGATTAGCTTGTCGTACATGAGCAGGTGCTGATCTCAATTTGGTTCCATCTAGAGTCGCAGTGGCGCACCATATAAAGTAGACTGGTAAATTACGCCAGCCTACTTTATTTTGTAGAGAATGAGTTCGCGGGACCATACATCATTCTTGGATGCTCGTCAGAATTAGCTGCAGCTTGAACTCGCAGCCGGTGACGGTATTGATGCTAAAGCACTGGGCCTGTTGGCGAGTAATCTGGCAGTTCTGATTTTTATCGGGCAATCAACTCTTAGCCTTCACTCCTGGCAAGTGATCGGACTCGTGGTGACTTTTTTTGTCTCACTTTCATTCGCAGTTCTAGCCATTTGGCCAAGACATTACCCCGGCGCGAGCGTGAGTCTGTATGATCATCCAGAATATCTTCAGCTCACTACAGTACGGCTAGTCAATCAGCTAATAGCCGACACGGAAGTTGCGATCTTGCAGATTAAGGAAATTAACAAGGTGCGCTGGTATCTGTGCGCTACCTCTTTGATTCTCATGGTAGGCGCTTCACTGCCACTATTTGGTTTGCTATACTTTAAAGTATGAAGAGGAAGTTGCAAAACAATCAGCCCAAGATACGCGAGGCACTTCCGCCCGCTCCGGCCGGCCTCCCTCCTGCTAATCCCACACAGACCATCATCAAGGGCCTGTAGGACTAGTATTGTCTTAGAATTTATTTTATAATTTGTTTCACGCTAGCGACGAATCCAAGAGGGGAGAGCTAGTTATGCCATCCGGAGGTTACCCGGACATTCCGGGCGTGCACTTCGTCAGCGCAACCGACCGTCCTGTGCAGCGCGAGCGTGCGGACTATCCGTACAGGCTCGAAGTGGTGCTGACCGCGCCGCGCAATACGTCCTACGTCCTCATGCACGGCTTCGCCCCCGAGGCGTTCACGGTGCAGGCCAGGACTCGTGGTCCGCTCGACAAGATCATCGCGGACGACAACCTCGAACACCACGTGCGGCTGCGGAAGCTGGTCTTCACCGGCCCGAATGGTGACATCAAGAGGATCGAGAGGTAGGCCCCCGGCCCCCTGATCCCTATGTGTATGTTCCCCGCCGGCAGCCGGTCGACGGGGAACATATGAGTAAAAAGCAGAATTTATCCAGGTCGATATGCTATTATGGGGCTAACATAAGCTGTTTGATGAAGAGGGTGACCCTATAGTGAACAAAGTTGCAAATTACCTGCAGGAGCACATTGTTGGCGAAGTATTGAGCTCGGCAGGCGTCCGAAAATATTTCTCGACCGACGGCAGCATCTTCGAAGTAACACCAAGCATGGTTGTATACCCAAAGAACGTCAGTGACGTACGCAAGATTGCGCGTTTTAGCTGGCAGCTGGCCGAGAAGGGGCACGTCCTGCCTATAACGGCCCGAGGCCGTGGTAGCGACCAAGGTGGTGCGGCAATCGGCAAGGGCGTTGTGATGGTTTTTCCGGCCCACATGAACCGCCTCTTAGAACTCGACACTAAACAGCGCCTGGCTCGCATCCAGCCTGGCATTAACTATCTGGCATTCCAGGAAGCTGTCCGCACGCATGGTTTGTTCCTGCCGCCGTATCCTTCATCGATCGATTACGCCACCCTCGGCGGCGCTATCGCTAACAACGCTGCTGGCGAAAAGACCGTTAAGTACGGCGACACCCGCAAATACATCGAAGGACTGGAAGTTGTCCTGGCTGACGGTGAGCTCATCCAGACCACCCGCCTGAGTAAACGCGACCTCAACCGCAAGAAAGGCCTCACTAACTTCGAAGGCGAGATCTATCGCCAACTGGACGGCTTGATTACTGACAACTGGGACTTGATTCAGCAGCACGCCGAATTGCCCGGCGTCAGCAAGAATTCTGCCGGTTACGCGCTCAGTCAAATCAAGCGCAAGGATGGTAGCTTTGACCTCACGCCTTTGATGGTGGGCTCCCAAGGTACACTGGGTATTGTGACCGAGGCAATCATTCGCCTGGAGACGTACACCCCGAAGACTACATTGATGGTTATCTGCTTCGAAGACCTCGCCGAGGCCGACAAAGCCGTTGCCGAAATCCTCAAGCTTCAGCCAAGCGCACTGGAAATGGTCGACAAGCATCTGCTGGAAACGATTGGCCGTATCAGTCCGAACCGTCTGAAGGGCTTGATCGAACCACCATATCCAGAAATCGTTTTACTGTGTGAATTCGACGACGAGCACAAGCAAGCTGCCAAGGCCAAGCGTGTCGAGAAACTCCTCAAGGACTACCGCACCAGCTATAAGACCAGCGACGACTACGAAGAGCAGCAGAAGCTGTGGTCTATCCGCCACAGTGCTGCCGCGTTGATTGCGTACGCCGACGACGAGCTGAAGGCTTTGCCAATGATCGAAGACGGCGTGGTGCCGCGTGACCGTTTGCAGGAATTCATCACCAGCATTTACGCGTTGTTCGAGAAGTACCATCTGGAAGTAGCCGTTTGGGGTCACGCTGGTGACGCTAACTTGCACATGCAGCCTTTCATGGACCTCAGCAAGCTCGGTGACCGCCAGAAGGTCTTCAAGATTATGGACGAATACTATGACCTGGTGCTGAAGCTGGGAGGTAGTACTGCCGGTGAGCACAACGACGGTCGTCTGCGCGGTCCATACCTGCCGCGAGTCTTTGGCGACGAGATGTACCAATTGTTCCAGGACGTGAAGAAGATTTTTGATCCGTACAACATGTTTAACCCAGGTGTGAAGATCGACGTTAACCGCGAAGAAGTAGCCAAGATGTTGCGCCACGAATATTCCATGGACCACCTGGCTGACCACTTGCCGCGCACATGAGCCACGAACTATTTGTCGAAGGCGTGGGAATTCTGGGCGCCGCCTTATTGCTGATCGCCTACTTTATGGCGACCACCAAACGTTGGCAAACGCATAGTCTGAAGTATCAGCTGAGTAACTTGGCGGCGGCTGTGCTATTGGTCTCGTACAACGTGACCAAACTGGCGTACGTTAATATTGCCATCAATTGCGTTTGGGCTGGCGTAGCGCTGGTTGGCATCGTCTATATCGGCGAACACGCTCGCCGCCAGAAGAAGCTGAAGTAACTAGAGAGCTTTGAGCCGCATGGCCGACCAGGTCTCGTCCAGGGCGATTTGCCGTACGGGGTCGAGGCCATTGTCATTGGCAATTGCACGAATGCTGTCGCGGTTGATGTCGGTATGGAGCTGTCCTGCCTTGGGATACGCAACCCACGTTAGCTTTGCCTGCGCGGCACTGGCTTGCAACTTGCCAAGGTATGCACGTAGTTCAGCTTCGCTAGCGGCAAAGACTAGCACGGCGTCGGCTTGACCGGTAGAAGCCTCACGGCTTGCTAATGATGCCGGCAACGTGCCGTTGACGGCGGCGATCGTTTGGCCATCTTTGAGTTGAAGTTTCTTATCGAGCATATGCTCAGTGTGGCATAATCTGATGGTGCCGACAATGAGACAAGAAAAAAACCAGGCATAAACCTGGTACTTTTCTTGGTGCGCCAATGCGACCTTACACGGAACCAAGTTGAGTGTGTCCTAAAGATTATGCACCGTAAGCTCGTTAGAATGGGCTTAGCAAGGTAGACTCATATTATGAGCAATACTCCATACGCAGTCCACAAGGTTACTTCTACAGACGGTACAATTATTGGCTATCGGCAGCTCGGCACCGGTCCCGGCCTCCTACTCGTGCATGGCGGCAATATGGCTTCCCAGAACTTCATGAAGCTCGGCCGAGCCTTGGCGGATACGTTCACGGTATACATTCCTGACCGGCGCGGACGTGGCTTAAGCGGTCCGGCTGGTGACTACAGCCTGGCCAAGGAATCGCAAGATATGCGCGCAATTATTCAAGCGACTGACGCCTCCAATATATTCGGCCTCAGTTCTGGCGCAATCGTAACGCTGCAAACCGCCCTGAACGAACCGGCCGTCAGTGCGGTAGCGCTCTATGAACCACCGCTCGGGTATGACCCGACAGCGTGGACGCCGCAGTACGACAAAGAGATTGCCGAAGGCAAATTTGGCGCGGCATTGCTGACCATTGCCGAAAACACGGGTGGCCCATCACTGATGACGCGGTTGCGGTTTTTCCTGGCGCCGCTACTCACTCTGGCAATCAAGGCTGACGCGAAAAGCGTGAAAGGCGATGATGTGCCGCTCAAGACACTTATCGAGAGCCAGCACTATGATCAGTTAGCCGTTATGCAATCGGGCTCGCTTATGAAGCAAGCCAAACAATTAAAAGCGCGTGTGCTCTTGCTGGGCGGCACTAAGAGCCCGCATTACCTTGCCGCCATTCTCGATGAGCTGCAAAAGATTTCGCCTACAGTGTCCCGCGTTGAGCTACAGGGCGTCGGCCACCTGGCGGCGGACAATAGTGAAAAACCGGAACTCGTTGCTGTCGAGTTGAAAAAGTTTTTCCTAAGCCAAAAATAAAAAGCTCAGAACCAAAGTCTGAGCTTTTTATTTTTGGTGCGCGAGAGAGGACTTGAACCTCCACGTCCCGAAGGACACTAGCACCTGAAGCTAGCGCGTCTACCAATTCCGCCACTCGCGCATGAGTAGTTGTAGACGAAGACCAGCATACCTGTTAAACAGGGAAAAATCAAGCACTTGCCCAAGAGGCCCTTCCTCAATTAAGCTTAAGGTAACCGAAATAATAAGGAACGCACTATGGCTGAAGACAAAACCGACAAGGAAGACGAGTTGGTCGTAAAGGACTCGACCCGCGAAGAGATCGACGAAAAACCTACTAAGTCCGACGAGCCAACCGGTACTGAACTGCAGCAAGCCATGGATCAGGCGGAAGCCGAAGCGGCGGACACACCTGCCGCTGAAGAACCTAAGACTACCAAAAAGCTTGGCCACAAGAAGTTATCGCGCAAGCAATTAGCTTTGATTATTAGCGGTGCAGTGGCACTCATTATCGCAATTCTGTTCATCGTGCCTGTCACGCGCTACGCCATGCTCGGTGTCTTTATTAAGCGTGATGTAACTGTGACGTTGCTGGACAGTAAAACCAACAAACCGGTCAGCAGTGTGGCAGTGGCTATGGCTAACAAGTCGGCAACCACCGACGCCAAGGGCATGGCTACGCTCAAAGGCGTCCCTGTTGGCAGCAAGAAGCTCACTACGCACAAGAAGTATTACAAAGACTTGAGCGTCGACGAAACCGTTGGCGTGACTGGCGGCAGTCCGTCGTTTAGCGTGAATATCGAGGCAACTGGCCGCCAAGTTCCGGTCAAGGTCGTGAACAAAATCAGCCAGCAGCCAGTTGAAGGTGCTGACGTTACTGCTGACGGTACGTCATCCAAGACCGACAAGAACGGTGAAGCGATCGTGGTATTGCCCGCCGACAAATCTGACGTCGACGCCACAGTCTCGTTGGGCGGTTACAACAAATCTACCGTCAAAGTTACCGTCACCGAACAGCAAGATGCCAAAAATACCTTTGCCGTCACGCCAAGTGGCAAGCTGTACTTCCTGAGCAAGCGCAGCGGCACCATCGACGTCATGAAGTCCGACCTGGACGGCACCAACGCCCAAGTTGTACGGAAGGGGACGGGCAACGAGATCGATACGGGCACTGTCCTGTTGGCATCGCGCGACTGGAAGTACTTGGCCTTGCAATCGCGACGCGATGGCGGCGAGCAGGACAAGCTGTTCCTCATCGACACCACGCACGACGATAAGCTGACGACCATCGACGAAGGCAGCGCCAGCTTTACGCCGGTCGGCTGGTACAACCAATTCTTTATGTACACGACCATCCGCAGCAACATTCAAAACTGGCAGCCGAAGAAGACAGCCATCAAGAGCTACAACGCGCAAACCAACCAGCTGAGCGTTCTGGACGAGACCGACGCCAGCGGCAGTCAGTCCAGCTACGCCCAGCAAAGTTATGGCGACACGTACATCCTCAACAACAAGCTGCTCTACACCAAAGTCTGGTATGGTGACTCGTCAGTCGCTAAGGGCAAGAGTGCGACCGTCAGCGTCATCCAGCCAGATGGCCAGGGCAAGCAGGTGTTGAAGGACTTTGGTCCCGTCAATGGCAGCGTGCAGGCACGTTTGTACGAGCCGCAATCGGTCTACTTCCAGGTCAGCTCCTACGACCCGCCATATAAGAATGTCTACTACGAGTACGAAGACGGCCAGATGAAAAACATCGATCTGACGCCAGAAACATTTGCCAAGACATACCCAACCTTCCTGCTTTCGCCATCCAGTAAGTACACCTATTGGTCTGAATCGCGCGATGGCAAGAATCTGTTGTTCGTAGGCAATGGCGACGCACAGAATGCTACCCAGGTGGCCGGCGTTGATGGCTACAAGTCGTACGGCTGGTTCAGTGACGATTACATCTTGGCTTCTAAAAACGGCAGCGAATTGTACATCCTGTCTCGCACCAATCCTGGTACGCCATTGAAGGTGACTGATTACCACAAGCCAGATGTCAGCTTCTATGGCTATGGTTACGGTTACGGAGGCTTCTAGTGTTTAGCGCGCCCGGAAATTCCCTTAACAAGCACGGTGCCAAAGTGCCTCTTATCCGGGCCGGTTGGGCGGCATGAGCAAACTCTTCTTGAAGGAAAATCCTACGCTGGGTGATATCCAGCAGTACGTGCGTGACCTAGAAGCCGAACGTGGATTCACCGAGCACGGCGTCGTTGACCAATCCTTGCTGCTGGTCGAGGAGATTGGCGAGCTATGTAAGGTCATTCGCAAATACCACACCAACATGGGCATCGACACTGCCAAGAAGTACGAGCTGGATGCTGCGGGTGAAGTGGCTGACGTGATTATTATGTTGACTGCTGTGGCTAACCGCCTGGGCGTGGATATGGAACAAGCACTGCGCGACAAGGAAGAGCAGAACAAGCAGCGAACCTGGAAGTAGTCCGGCCGATCTGTTATCATCGGGATTGTTACGTTAGGGGCGATTAGCTCAGTTGGCTAGAGCGCTACATTCACACTGTAGAGGTCACAGGTTCGAGTCCTGTATCGCCCACCATGAACTTATATTGACTTTTACTATAAAAATTATATAATTCGCGTTGAGACATTTGTAGTCCTTTTGATTGTTGGAAGAGGTGTTTGTGTTGCTCACGCGCTCAACTACCAAAGTCAAGTTTGTTGACCTCGGCGCCGGTGCCGTCGCCGCCATGTCGCTTCGTGACCTTTCTCAGCCTGCTGCCTACAGCATGCGGCGGACTGGTCCGGACGCGGCGTCCGCTGACGGCAACATCCGCGACTTCGCCAGCACGGTCGGTTTCGTCCGTAGCAGCCTTGTGCTGCCGCGCCGCTGGCCGCACCTGGCGCGCGTTGTGACGGTCCGGGGTAGCGAGCTGGTGGACGACCCGAGCGGTGGTCTGAACCCGCGGGTGCTCCCGGCCGACAAGCCGGGCTTCGAGCACTCCTGTGACGGCCTGATCACGACGAACTTCGGCGTGGTTCTCGGCGCCCAGGGCGCGGACTGCCCGATGCTGTACCTGCACGACCCGGTCGCGCACGTGATCGGCGCCATCCACTGCGGGTGGAAGCCCGTGGCGCAGCACATCGTCCGCAACGCCATCAACGGTTTCGCGGCGCTGGGCTCGGACGTCTCCGACATCCGCGCCTACGTGGCGCCGGGGGCCGGGGACAGCGTCTACAAGTTCGCCATCGACGGCGGCTCGCAGCCGCTGTTGGAGCAGACCGGGAGACTGGACGAGTTCCAGGACATGCTGCGGCCGCACCCGACGGAGGCCGGCCAGCAGGTCTTCCCGCTCAACGCCATGGTCGTGCGCGACCTGGAGGCCGCCGGTCTCGGCGCACACCAGATCACCAACGACACCCGTAGCTGCATCGAGGACGAGAGCCTCCACAGCTACCGTCGCGATGGCGGGCCGGACATGGCCACCTCGCGGCACGGTCTGGGCATTGGGGTCATCTTCCTGACCGCCTGACCGAACGTCACAACTACATATCGTTGTCAAAGAGGCCGGGGCGCAAGCAAAGAGGGCGCCCCGCCTACAACAGAACTTATATATTGACAAATTATATAGCTTATGCTATTATGCGTATCGTCAAACGACACGGAGCGACGGTTTCGCTCCCCGCACCCCTAGGGGGAACTTTCCATGACCACGACGCAGCAGCTCCTGGACGCGTACCTGTCGGCCCACTCGGCCTACACCACCGCGCTCCTGGACCAGTCCGACCAGGGCGACCGCCGTTCCGGCGCCATGGGGATCGAGGCCGACGAGAACTCGCACCGCGAGGCCGACGTCGACGTCGCCG
>Ga0157371_10003812_pt1 | contig 13475 bp, 9 predicted proteins | sample C45metaG_FD_113462 | JGI IMG/M metagenome (GOLD analysis project Ga0157371, IMG submission 113462) | Corn rhizosphere microbial communities from Kellogg Biological Station, Michigan, USA - C4-5 metaG | ecosystem: Host-associated > Plants > Roots > Rhizosphere > Soil | place: USA: Michigan... | reverse complement strand
TTTTACATAATGAGGTGAGCCGGTGTCAAGTACATAGTGATCAAGTGAAAAGTCAACATCCGTAACATCATTCATTTTTAAACCAACCTCTTTATTGAGATCGATCTCGGCAAGGTGAGGGCCATCAGAGGCCGAGAAATTATATTCGTTCCTTTTGATTCCCAGGTTTGAAGCAAACTGAACGATACATCTGCCGCCGTTTCCGCACATTGAACCTTCTTTTCCGTCCGAATTAAAATAAATCATTTCAAAATCAAACCCCTCCTTATTGTTCAATAACATCAAACCATCTGCGCCGATGCCGAAATGCCGGTCGCACATTTTTTTTACATGTTGAACCGTAATTTCATGAGAAATTTTTTCCCTGTTGTCTATCAGTATAAAATCATTTCCGGCGCCCTGGTATTTATAAAATTTAATTTTCATTTCTATAACTTTTCTATAATTATTTCCAAAGATTTTTCAATCAGTTTATCAATTAATGCCTGTGAATCATTAGTAAAATTTTTGTGTATGCGATTGGCAATAATAGCGCTAAGCGAAAGACAATTGTGATGCAACGCTTTCCCAAGCCCATAAATTGCAGACGTTTCCATTTCAAAATTGGTGATGCGATACTTCCCGAATTGAAAAGAAGTAAGTTGATCTACGAGTTGTGGATTGGTTATTCCCAAACGAAGAATTCTTCCCTGCGGTCCATAAAAACCAGGACAGGTAACTGTGATGCCCTGGTGAAAGCCATCCACAAAATGTTTAAGCAAGTGCATTGAACCGGAAGCAATATACGGATCGCCAAACCCACTGTGAAACTGCGTTTGCGTTTTGAAGGAATGGATGAGTTGTTTTTCTTCTTCATTCGTTTCATGCAGGTAGAAGCTCAACAGGTTGTCCAGTCCAATTCCATGGCTGCTTGCGACAAAGCTATCTACAGGAACATCTGCCTGTAAAGAACCTGATGTGCCTATCCGAATGATGTTTAATTGCTTCAATTCATCGTTTATTGTCCGACTATAAAAATCTATATTCACCAATGCATCGAGTTCGTTCAGAACAATGTCAATATTATCAGGGCCTATGCCGGTGCTGATAACCGAAATAAGCTTACTGCCAATGAATCCTGTGTGTGTGATAAATTCACGATGTTTTCTTTCAACTTCAATTTTATCAAAATGTTTGCTGATTTCTGCTACTCTTGCAGGATCGCCAACAGTAATAATATTTTCGGCAATTTCGTTACGCTTCAAATCAAGATGGTAAATGGCTCCGCGTGCGTTTAAGATCAGTTCTGATTCAGCGATCCGCTGCATACATTATAAATTAGTCAATAAACAATTTTACAAAATTACTTCATTACAAATGAATGAAATTTTTGATTTCACAATAGATTTATTCTAAATAAAAATTACCTATTTTTGTGCGCTTTAAAAATAAAATGGTCCTGTGGCCGAGTGGTTAGGCAGAGCTCTGCAAAAGCTTCCACAGCGGTTCGAATCCGCTCGGGACCTCTCAAGCAAAAATTGACGTTTTCAATTTTTGCTTAGATTTCTCAGATTTATACATAAATACCTGCTTTTCATGTTATTATAACAGTTTTTGAAGGAATTTCCTCTCTAACTTTAAAAACGCTTATTTCAATTATTTGATCGTTTTTGCCGGGTTTAGTCGAGTAATTGATTGCATATCGATTGATCGCATTTTTTTCAACCTCATTGATAATTTGCTGTTTGAATTGTGTTGCATCATTCACCAACTGCGTAAACAGCGATATTTCTTCTGATTTCCTTCCTAGTTCAATAATTTTGTTTTTTAATTCTTTGATTCTCGCAGTATTGATGAGAATTAAATCATTTAGTACGCCTAATTAGTTCTGAATACTGTTGCATTTTAGTTAGTTAGTTAAATGTTGAATGAAAAGATTACAAAAAAGGTGCAACCCTTGTGCCAGAAAGGATACAGCAGATCTCACAACGGAATATTTCTAAATGGTACAAAAAAGGCCCCTGAAGAAACAGAAGCCGGAGATATAAGACAAGTGGATGAAAAGTTAAGTTAGCAATAAGGCAATTGTCAGAAAACTTTATATTTTTCAACATAATATCAAAGATATATATTATACCCTTTCGGGTATAATGTATACTTTTATATCTTAAAATATACCCGATGGGGTATAAAATAAAAATTTTTATACGAAAATATACCCTTTAAGGTATAAATTGGATAATATTTGCTATCTTTATACCCGTAAAGGTATAAATTTATGATACTCAGCGAATTTGTAAAGGCTAAAAGAAACGCAGTAAAACTGAAACAGCCGGAATTGGCTGAAAAAGCGGGGGTAGGACTCAGGTTTATTAGGGACTTGGAGCAGGGAAAGGAATCTCTCCGGCTTGATAAGGTAAACAAAGTACTAAAGTTATTCGGCTGCCAGGTGGGCCCAATACCCTTAAAACCTAATGAGAAATTACTATGAGAAAGGCAGAAATATTAATGCATGGAAAAACAGCTGGATGGTTAACTGAGGATGAAAACGGGTATCACTTTTTATATGACTCTAGTTATCTTGCCAAAGAATCGCCAGAACCGGTTAGCCTCACCTTGCCACTGAAGAAGGAACCCTTTACGGCACAGGTAATGTTTTCCTTTTTTGATGGGTTGATTCCTGAAGGCTGGCTGCTCGATATAGCGCAAAAAAACTGGAAACTCAATCCGCGGGATCGGATGGGATTGTTACTATCCTGTTGCGTAGATTGTATCGGAGCAGTAAGTGTTCAACCTGTAAACGAAGAAGAGTTATGACCAAAAGATGCCTGTACTGTTATCAACCGCTAAAGGCCGAGGAAAATGATTTTCATTCAAAATGCAGTAAGAAGATCTTTGGAGAACCGGTTCCTCCATTATTGCCCTATAATGAAGATGATTTGGTGAACCTTGCCACTGAAGTGCTACAGACACATACTACAGTAACAGGAGTTCAACCAAAGCTTTCCCTCCATCTTCAGAAGGGAGATGATCCAACTGGCCCCAAGAGATTTACTTTCGTAGGCTTATGGGGCGGCTACATTTTAAAGCCGCCAACCTCTCATTACCAGCAACTGCCGGAAGTGGAGGACCTGACTATGCATCTGGCTGCTCTCGCGAAAATTAAAGTCGTGCCCCATAGTCTTATAAGAATGCAATCTGGAAACCTCGCTTATATCACCAAACGAATAGACAGGGTAAAAAAAGAAAAGGTTCACATGGAAGACATGTGCCAGCTAACCGAACGACTAACTGAAGATAAATACCGGGGGAGCTATGAGCAAATCGCTAAAGCGATTCAAAAGTATTCGGCAAATCCGGGACTTGATGTGGTGATTTTTTTTGAAACCCTTTTGTTCAGCTTCCTTACTGGCAATGCAGACATGCACTTAAAAAACTTTTCTTTGATTCGTGATGCGGAGTTAGGAATGGTGATGTCAGCTGCCTATGACCTGGTGGCGACCACATTGGTGAATCCTGCAGATGATGAAGATCTCGCGCTCACCCTTAATGGAAAGAAGAGAAAAATTAAAAGACAGGATTTTATTACCGCTTTTCATAGCGCTGACCTGGATGAAAAACAACAGGATAACCTGTTTAAAAAAATGGGAAACATGAAAGCCGCCTGGTTACAAGAAATAGATATTAGTTTCCTCAGTTGGCAAATGAAGAAAAAATATAAAAGCCTTTTGGAAGAACGGTTTATGAGATTGCAATAATTCAAAGTTTCCTTTCACAAATCCTTTGCTCGATAAATTTCTGGTAATTAGAGTATGAATGGCCGATTAAATTCTAATCCCAATTTTACTATCTCAATTATGTCATCAGAATCTTCTTTTTTAGAATCGCCTGTAATTTTTAACGGCGATAATATGGTTACATTGTAAATACCAGAATGGTGAGATCTATACTTTACCTCATGTAATAGAATTAATGCCCGTGGAACACGATGAATTATTTTCGGTTTTAGAATGGAAAAAGAAATTGAAGTCTTAATTAATCCATTTGTAAACGCTTATATTTATGATGCAATGCAGCAATTAGAAGAGCAGATTGCCTCTGCTAAAATTGCAATGGTACGTCTTTCTTCGCCGCAGACTTATTATGTTTTATCGGGCAATAATTTCACCCTTGATATCAACTAACTAAAAGAATCAAAGATCGTTTGTATTGACAACAATCCTCAAAAAATACAGACTTATGGCGCGGTAGTCTCTCTTTACATGAACCGTCTTATTAAGTTGATAAATCAAAAAGGGCATCAAAAAAGCAGTTTGATTTTTGATGAATTCGCGAGGAACATTAGTCGACAAGGGCTTGATAAATATCCAGTGCATTGAACCTGACTTTCTCCTCGAAGTGACTGCGAATACATTATCCCTTTTATACCGGGAAACCAGGACCAAGCGGTACTCGTGCCACAATACAATCGTTGACACTCCTAAAAAAGTCATAGGAGCTTTTGAAGTAGAAGTTACTTTTATAGTAAAAAAGCCAATTTGATTTATTATTTAGCCAGTAACAAGTATTATGGTTTTAAAAGTTAGAATAATTTTGTCCTTTTTATTTAAAACGAAAAATCTACTTATGTCATTGGTAATTACCTCCCTGGAAACAAAAGACATCAGGTTTCCTACAAGTAAATCACTGGATGGCTCGGATGCGATGCATACAGATCCGGATTATTCAGCCGCCTATGTTATCCTTAAAACCAATGACAATTCTTTGGAAGGCCACGGATTAACTTTTACTTTAGGACGTGGTAATGAACTCTGTGTAGCCGCCATTGAATCTTTATCTGCCCTGGTAATTGGAAAATCTTTGGAAGAGTTCACTTCTGATATGGCTGGCTTTTCCAGGATGATTACCGGTGACAGTCAATTACGCTGGCTGGGCCCTGACAAAGGAATCATTCACATGGCTACTGGGGCTATCGTAAATGCTGTTTGGGACCTGTATGCAAAAGCCGAAAAAAAGCCACTTTGGAAACTCATTTCTGATATGAATGCAGAACAACTTGTTTCCTGTATCGATTTTACATACCTCACGGATGTGATAACGGCAGAAGAGGCGGTTGAAATGCTTTTGAAAATGCAGGATACAAAGCGTGAAAGAGTAGATTTTTTATTGAAAAACGGGTATCCGGCTTATACTACCTCAGCAGGATGGATGGGATATTCGGAAGACAAAATCCGCCGGTTAAGTCAAGAAGCAAAAAATGAAGGCTGGACGCATCTAAAAATGAAGGTTGGCGGAGATATTAAAGCGGACATACGGAGGGCTCAAATTATAAGGGAAGAAATAGGTCCGGATATTAAACTAATGATGGATGCCAATCAAAAATGGGAGGTTAATGAAGCAATTAAAAATATGCGGCATCTGCAGAAATTTAACCCCTGGTGGATTGAGGAACCAACCAGTCCTGATGATATATTAGGACATCTGACTATCGCTAAAGCGGTTGACCCAATTAAAGTAGCTACCGGTGAACATTGCCAAAATAAGGTAATGTTTAAGCAATTTTTAAAAAGCGGGGCGATGTCGATTTGTCAAATTGACAGTTGCAGGATAGGGGGAGTAAATGAAATATTGAGTGTAATGTTAATGGCCGCTAAACTGAATGTGCCGGTTTGCCCACATGCGGGGGGTGTTGGGTTATGCGAATACGTTCAGCACCTGGCAATGATAGATTATATTTCAATTAGCGGATCTTTAGAGAACCGTATTATTGAATATGTAGATCATCTTCACGAAAATTTCTTGGATCCTGTTATAATTAAAGACGGCTGTTATATGCCCCCTTCAATGCCCGGATATAGTATTACCATGAAAAAATCATCTATTGATGCCTTCACCTATCCGGCAGGCCAGGTGTGGAAAAAAGAACTTATTATCCCCTAAATTTTTTTAACGGCTCCCATCAAACACACTTGCATTACTACCCATTGAAAATTTCGATTAAAAAGAACATTCCGTTAGAGGGCATACCATAATTTTTGGTTTAAACCATTAACTTGGAAATGTTTTTGTTCAGCAGGGTTTATACAAAAGAAATGAATGCGGATATACGTGGAGCGGCCTTACAAAGGACTGGATAAACAGCTGTTTAATGTTCCGGCAGGTCAGACACTTTTCATTCACAAGTGAGTCTTTCGAGAACTTATCAGTTGTGAAAAGCGACCCAATCTTAAGTGAAGTTGCGATACATTGTCCGAAGGAGAAACATGATTGATGGCTTTATTGAGTATGAAACGTCATAATATTATCTTGATAATTTACCGGATATCGCACAAAAATTATATTGAATGTTGCCGCCAATTTTTTTCCGATTAATTGTTTTTGCTCATGAATTCCTTCTGATAACTTAAGGGAGTCTTTTTGGTGATCATTTTAAAATATTTATGAAAACTCGCAAAATTGTTGAAGCCGCTTTCATAACATATTTGCTTAATGGTCAGATGGTTGGCGAGGAGCAGTTTACATGCAACGCCGATTCTTATTTCATTGAGGAAATTCGAATAGGTTTTTCTGGTTTTGGATTTGAAAAAGCGGCAGAAGGAGTTTGGACTCATGCAGGCAATAGCTGCAATTTCCTCCATTTGTATTTTTCTTTTATAATTAGCTACTGAATACTGGTAAATTAAATCAATCCGGTCATTTTCATTTTTCTTAATGTTTGGTTGAAATCCAATTGAAGAAAGTAAATGAAAATCTCCCGTCGAGGCTATTCTTGCCAATGCTGAAAGCAATAATAATATTTTTTCTGTTCCAGTGGTAACTACTAGTTCTTTTAATTGGTCTCCAATTGCTTCTCTGGTTTTTCCAATTATCCGCAGTCCACGTTTTGCTGTCTCAAGCATATTTTTGACTGCCCTGTTTTCAGGGATATCCAAGAAATCCTTTCCCCAAAAATCCTCACAAAAATGAGTTACAAAAACATTTGGTTCAAGGATTTCAGACTGGAAATATTTTTCATCAAAACTCCAGTAATGCGGCAAATTCGCTCCTACAAGGATAACATCTCCGGAATTGAAAAGTGAAATATTATCACCAACAAATTGTGTACCTTCTCCATCGGCGAAATATATCAGTTCGATTTCAGGGTGATAATGCCAGCGGTTATTGACGTACGGAACTTTGTCTTGCCTTACGCTGAAAGAACAAGATGGCTCCGCTGAAACTTTTAGTAGTTGAGGCTTCATACCAGTAATTTTTGAGCAATCGTTAGAAGAAAAATCTTACTGAAAAGTAGTTAATTTATTCCTTTTTACGCGTTAATACTTTAAATTTTGCCAAAATAACTTAATAATTGGGTTGAATTAAGAAATTATTTGGATAAACGATGTTTCTTAACCAAAGAATGGTATTAATACCTAAAAATTGGCATTTTGATGCATATCTTTAATGTCTTCAAGGAATGAGAGGTCCAGCCTGATTCCGATATTAAAAAGCCTCAGTTCGTTCTTAAAGATTTATAATACCAAACAAACAATTACTATTTATGAAAATAAGTTTACGCCTGTTAAAACTTCTGCAAATAAATTAGTAAAGTAATGTATTGGGAGGATTGAAAAGATGAACATACTTCAGCCGAAATTTATGCCAGCAGATTAGATGGAAAGCCCTCGGGAATATTAGTACATGTGCCCTTAACCTGTCAATAGAAATAAGACTGCTGGTATGGGCTTGAATAGGTTAGCTAATTAACCGGGCATTTGAACCAATATGTTTTTGTATTTGTTTTTCCATTTTCCTGACACATAAGGGCCAAATTGTTAGAATAGTTTAACAATATGCTAATAATATCTTTTTTCGTAAATTACTAAACGGATAGATTTGTATTGATGTTTAATAGCTGGTTTTGAAGTGTGAATCAGCATTTTGAAAATATTAGTATCACGAACCACAGCGTCTTTCAATAGTAACTCCATGTGGAAACACCAGCAATTTCCTTATAGGGCAGACGGCGTTAATTCTTATAATGAAGGGCGTAATGTTCCGGGTAGCCTGTTGGGTAATTTTTATGACAGAGAAACATTCTAACTGCATTTGCCTTGCAGAAGAACCAGTCTATAACTCTTAATCAGTATATCTTTCACTTACACGGGAGAAGGAGCAAAATGAACGAAGTCGCATAACGGTTATTAGGGATATCACTGGATGAGGAAGATTTATAGTAAATAACTAAATAAAATGAAAAAAATAATTGGTTTTTTATTTTGTCTGTTGGCTGTACTTGAATTTCAAGCTAAAGCCCAACAACAACCGGTTAGTTTTAAGTCGCTTTTATTTGAAATGACCCAAGATGCACAGCTGGCCCGTTTTCCTGAACCCGTGTATAAAACACTACAGGCAAGTAGTTATAACCGTGCGTCTGTTAGCCCTGATAAGCCCGGATGGTTTGCAGATGGCGATGGCACAGGATATATCAGGCAAGATACAACTGAAGGGAGAAAAGAATACGTAATCATGGAGCATGACGGTCCTGGTTGCATCACCCGTATGTGGACACCGTACTTTTACTACAGTCTGGAGAATCATGAAGGGCCACGCATCCGCATTTATATTGACGGGAAGGAGCAACCGGCTTTGGCCGACAACTTCATCAAACTGCTCACCGGAAAATCCTTTATTCGCCCACCTTTTGCTAATCTCACCACACGTGCAGGACTAATGTATTTGCCAATCCCATTTTCAAAAAGTTGTAAGGTAACTTTGGATGAAAAACCATTTTACTATTGCATTAATTACAGAGCCTATCCATTAGGTTCAAAAGTAGAATCATTTTCCATGGATGTACTCGAGCAGTCGAAATCTGTTATGAATAAGACCGCTAGCGACCTCTGCCGGCTTCCAAAGGTAAACTCTATGATTGCTCCCGGAAATGAAAAAACATTACAGCCAAATGATTCAGTGAAGATTTCGCTTCCCGCGGGAAACCACGCCATCCGCGACATTCAAATCAACGTAGATACGCCACTTGTATGGGGAGATCTTCGGAATATATTGTTGAAGATAAGCTTCGATGGACACGATAAAGTATGGTGTCCATTAGGTGATTTCTTTTGCAGCCCGGGCCGGGTAAATAATTTTCACACAAAATTCATCGTGGTCAAAAATGGAAACATTATGATTTCCCGTTGGCTCATGCCTTACCGGTCTCATGCCGAAATTCAATTGGTAAATTATTCAGGCCACTCACTGCGATTTAACTGGAAAGTTCAAACAAGCCCCTGGAAATGGGATAACCGCTCCATGTATTTTCATGCCACCTGGCGCAATTACGGGATCTTACAAGGTAATAAATTTTCCGATTTGAATTTTGTTCATATAACAGGCAAGGGACTAATAGTGGGGGATGCGCTGACGGTTCTTTCACCCGGCAAAGGATGGTGGGGTGAAGGGGATGAAAAGATCTATACCAGCAAAGCTGATCTTCAGCATCACTTCCCTTCGCTATTTGGTACAGGCACTGAGGATTACTATGGATGGGCAGGTGGCATTGTACCCAGTGGAAAAGATACTTTTTCCTTACCCTTTGGGTCGAACGTACGCAATGGGAACGCGGATAACCCCAGGGGCTATAATATTTGTGTGAGGAACAGAATGTTGGATGCTATCCCGTTTGAAGACGAACTTAGGTTTGACATGGAAGCTTCTCCTGGTGTGGATATCAGGCATTCTTATGATTTGTTGTCCTATTCCATGATAACCTATTGGTATAGCCGCCCAGGCGAGAAAAGTAACGGCATCCGGGATCGTGAAAAGATAAAGCACAGACTTATGTCGCTTTTCTCCATTGATCAAAGGGAACAGCAGTTAAAAGCCGGGCAGGTCATTCCGGGCAGCGAGCAGCAATAACAAGCAAATGATCCTGATCGGATGATTAAAGCAAAAATCTTTCAATGGATATCTCTTCGATTACATAAATTAAAGATCTATTTATTCGATATATGAATGTTTAAATCTCATTTTCTAAAAAAGTAAAATTTGTATGAAAATCCTTTGTTTTTCTCTATTGTTTTTTTTGTGTATAAAAACAGATGCACAGCTAACTAAAGGGAATTATATATCCACCCGGGCTGCCTCAGAGCAATACAGCGACCTTTTAAAGGGAAAAGATTTTATTGTTTTTCCGGAGGTAAGAGAATTTCCTATTCGATGGTCAGACTCGTTGCAGGTAAGCTGGCTAAAAAATGATTATAGTTTTCACCCGTATCTTTTGCATGCACAACCAGGCGAATATTTTGTATTTCAGCTTGGCGTTTGGCCGGTGGTGAAAGATATGAGCAAAGTACAAATTCGCTTTTCCAACCTGAAAAATAATCACGGCGACACTATCTCTTCTAAAGAATTTACCTGTTTCAATAAGGGCGGCGTTAATTACCAGGGTCACCTTTTCACAAAGCAGATTAATCTCCCTGCCGGCCAGGTGCAGGCGTTGTGGATGGGCATAAATTTGCCGGAATCAGCCAAAGGAAAATACCAAGGCGCAGTTACTGTTACCGGCAACAATGTTTCGGCCACTGTAAAAATTCTGTTAGATGTAAGTGGAAAAGTATTGGCCGATCATGGATTTGATGAAGGAAGAAGATTATCTCGTCTCGCATGGCTTAATTCCACAGAAGGAATCAATAACAATATCACAAAGGGATATATGCCTATACAAAGGGCGGGCAATGTGATGAAAATTCTAGGACGTACTATGGAAATAGCCAAAGATGGATTGCCAGCGAAAATAACGAGCTATTTTACCGCGTCGAACCAGGCTATTGGAAATAAGGGGCAACCTGTTATCGATGCCCCTTTTCATTTTATTATTGAAGAGGCTGACGGGTCCACTGTTCATTTGCAACCGGGCAAAATTCAATTTACTGCCCAGTCCCCGTCGTTTATAACCTGGAGAGTTATCAATACATCTCAAACATGCAATGTCATTTGCAATGGCAGGTTGGAGTATGATGGGTTTGTGGATTACCACCTTACAGTAAAAGCAAAAAAATTGTTGTCAATAAGAGATATCCGCATGGAGGTGGATATGGATAAAAATAAAGCAGTTTACATGATGGGATTGAACCGGCCGGGAGGACTGCGACCCGCCACCTGGGAGTGGAAATGGGACACTACAAAAAACCAGGATGCGTTGTGGCTGGGAGCAGTGAACGGTGGATTGAGAATGAAGTGGAAAGCAGAAAATTATGTGGCACCACTGGTAAATGTATACTATGCTTTTGGCAAACTGAATCTTCCTACGTCATGGGGAAATGAAGAGAAGGGAGGCGTTAAGGTAGCTGAAAACAACAATCAGGTTGTGGTAAACGCCTACTCAGGCAGCCGAAACATGAAAGCAGGTGAAGAGCAACATTATGATTTTGAATTATTGATTACCCCATTCAAAACCATTAATAAATCGGTGCAGTTTGGGGCCCGGTATTACCAGTCGGCCAAGAATTCCAGCAAGGAATTCCTAAAGGTTGCTGATTCCTTAGGTGCAAATATCGTCAACGTGCACCAGGGAAACGATATTTACCCTTATATCAATTATCCTTATTCTGATGACAACATAGCGAGCTTAAAAAGTGCCATAGAAGACGGTCACCAGGATCATAAGCTGGTAAAAGTATACTACACCACGCGTGAGCTAACGATCAATCTTCCTGAGCTATGGCCTTTTTTAAGCTTGAATGGTGAAATAATCTATCCGGGCCCTGGTAGTAATGCAAAAACGGTTACCGACCCGAATGGCCCTGATCCCTGGTTGCTGAAAAATCTTCGTGGAAGAAAATATATTCCGGCGTGGGTATCTCATTTTTCGAAGGGAAAATATGCCGGCAAGCAAGACCTGTCTGTAATTACTACACCGGATAGCAGGTTGAATAATTTTTATGTGTCAGGCTTAGACTGGATGGTGCATCACCTGAAAATAGACGGCATTTACGTTGATGATTGTTCAATGGATCGCATTACCATCCGGCGTGTGAGAAAGATTCTGGACAATAACCGGGAACATGCAAACATCGATATGCATAGTTGGAATCATTTCAATGAATATGCCGGGTGGGCCAGTTGCCTGAACCTTTACATGGATTTGTTTCCTTACATTGATCAGTTGTGGATAGGGGAAGCCAGAAATTATGATACACCTCCGGATTACTGGCTGATTGAAATTTCCGGTATTCCTTTCGGCATACCAAGCCAGATGTTGCAGGATGGCGGCAATCCATGGAGAGGAATGGTATACGGCATGACAAACCGGGGAGGCTGGACCGGCAACTCGCCTGATCATATCTGGCATTTCTGGGATGAATATGATATTAAAGATAAAAAGATGCTCGGCTATTGGGACGATAATAACCCGGTAACTGTTAATAATGACTCCATCAAGGTCACCGTTTATAAGGGTGCAAAACAATCAATTATTTCAGTGGCAAATTTTGGAAATACTGACCAAAAGTGTTCATTGGATATAGACTTTCAGAAGTTGGGATATTCTAAGCCAGATTGCCATTATTTTATTCCGGCGATCGACGGCTACCAGTCCGCGATGCAGTTGGATAATTTGGATCTGCTGAATATCCCGGGCAAAAAGGGATACCTAATATTAGTTAATGCCGGTAAATAAAAGATCATGAAGAAAGGAAATTAACCTAAAATATGAGAGTGATTAAATTCTTATGCGCTACGTTGATGGGTATGTCCTTCAATCTGTTTATAATAAAAGCTCAAAATAGAGTAAATCCCAAAGACAAGGTAATAGATTTCAGTTATTTACTTGGCGAAATGCTCAACCGGGCAGACCTGGCTAAATACCCCGCGGGGACATGGACTTCACATCATGTAAGCAGTTACGACCGGCGATCGATAGCCAGGAATAAACCGGGATGGTTTGCGAATAAAGATTGGGATAATTATCTGCGTAAAGAAAACAACAACGGAGTAGAGGAATATGTTTTAATGGACGCGGAGGGGCCGGGTGTCATTACTCATTTTTGGGTGGCAGGCCATCCTAATAAAAAAGCTCATTTAAGATTTTATATAGACGGGGAGCTTTCTCCGTTCTGGGAGGCTGATCATACAGGAGCTCTCATTGGTCAAAATTCGGAGATTGGGGCACCATTATCACAAAGATCTGTCGACCGGGATTACCTGTCAATTAATCCGGGGGCGCAACCCGGTCATAATTTATATGCGCCCATCCCTTTTAAACATCATATAAAGGTGACGTATGATAAAGCTCCAGGCGGAGCCGATAACGGGTTTTGGTATAATATCGATTACAGGATATACAACCGTAATGTAAATGTTACCAGCTTTTCGGCCCAAAGCCCGGCCAGGTATGCAACGCAGCTTCAAAAAACCAATGAAGTTTTTAATAATTTTATGGCAAAGTCAGCAGAAACTGCAGTTATTGATGGCCAAGAATCAACAAAAAGTGCAGTGTTCAACTTAGATCCACA